>PVML01017479.1_pt1 | contig 39660 bp, 32 predicted proteins | sample 1853371 | NCBI WGS metagenome assembly PVML01 (sample SAMN08533508, study PRJNA380276) | Human gut metagenome, whole genome shotgun sequencing project. | isolation source: participant 1, chromium library | host: Homo sapiens | collected 2017 | reverse complement strand
TTTACTAGGAATTTCAGAATTTAGATTATAACTATTCATTATATAAAAATAGCAATGTACGATACATTCATACATTGCTATTTACTCGTTGATTTATTTTTTATATGTAATCAATATAAACGGTCCTCTATCCTACAAGCTGTAGAATAAGTAATCCACTTATTAAGCAAAAGTTCAGGTTATAGGATATTTACAGCCTCATAAGTAGGTTGTACAACCCATTCACCTTTAGCATTCATAACGCCCCATTTTCCTTTGGACTTAACAGAGCTAAAACCATGATTAAAAGACTTCACATCTTCTATAATATTATTAGTATCTCTAAATAATACATGACCATCATTATCGATAATAGTATATGCGTCTTTACCTGTATGAACCCATGTTACAGTATCACTGTTAAATGGCTCAATAGTCGCTTCTGTTTGAGCAGAATATAATGATTTCCCCGTAGACATATTGATAAGATTTTTAACATGATCTTTCACTACTACTAAACGATCTGTACCGGCAAAGGAAATAGAATCATATTTGAAGGATACCACTTGTTTACCAGTTGAAACATCAAAGACACCCCATTTATCGCTGCTATTATCTTTTAATGCCAACAAACCGTTAAACTTATCCATTTCACCTGCATCATAATCACCAGGTTGAATAACGATTTCACCTTTACGATTAACAAAGCATAATTTACCAGAGTCTTTGATTACTGTGCCATAAGATGTCATAGGCCATACTTTATCTTTTTTACTGTCAATCACAATATTGCCATTACGGTCAATATAACCACGTTTTGCACCATCATATACAAAACCACCTACATGATAATGATGACCGCCCAAGAGAGCACCACCTACAATGCCACCAACGATAAAGCCACCTACTAGACCACCTAGGTTAAAACCACTTACGGAACGACGATATTCAGCAAGGCCATTACGATAGCCATATATCTCTTTAGAAGGTGCAACAAATAACTCTTTACCAGTACCATCAATAGCTACAATTTTACCTTTTGCATTTTTAACAAATGCACGATCTTCACTAAAACCAGTTAACACTTGACGGAATTGCGGTTCAATTACAACCTTATCATCTGCTGTTTTAAAACCGTATTTTCCTTTTTGTTTAAATTCTACAAAGCCATCACTTGCATACTCTTGTGTAACTTCTTGTTTAATACGGTCTTTTAAAGCTTCTTCTTCGGAAATTTCCACACCTTTAGGTGTTACCCAAGTTTCTGTTTTCTTATCTACTTGAGCTAATACATTACCAGTCTTATAGTCAACATCGCGAATTTCTTTATATTTAGGTTCGATTGCTACGGTTCCATCTGGACGAATAATCCCCCATTTACCGCCTTGTTTCATAGATGCTAGCACACCATGTTCAAGAACTTCATCATTTTTGAAAGTCATCCCTTTGCCAGACTTCAAAGATTTTGGTACATCGCGATATGGGTTTAATACATCAGATACATCGGCAGCAATGTATCCTGCCATGGCACTACGTTCTTCTAGTTTTTGAGGTGTCATTACACCTACGCTAGTACTTGTCGATGTAGTTCTATGAGTTTCCTCCGATTTCCACGTAGTAGAAGATGCGGATGTACTATGTTGCTCACGTGTTACATGCGTACTAGTAGATGTTGGTGTATCTGTATTCGTCACTGTTGTACTACTAGTGGATGTTGTAGTAGATGCTGCGAAAGCACTTGTAGACATAGCCGCCAACACACATGCGACTAATAAAGATTTCTTGTTGAGTTTCATAAATCTCTCCTCTTATTACTCAAAGGTCTATACATATAAAAAATATATAAATAATTATTAATATAAATTATACTATATAGCCCTTTATATATACAATAAATTATGAAAAATTCTTCATCCATTATTTTTTTGCTATAATAGGACCTATGAAAACAGCAACCATAATCGACTTGATTGTAGATGCTAATATACACACGCAATCAATGAATCATATTATAAAACAACAGCATATTTCACAGCGCATGCGACGTCGTCTAAAAAATAATGGAATCATCACCATTAACGGACAATCGGCTACATGGGATACCCTTGTTCATGGCGACGATCATCTACTTATGAAATTAGCACCTGAACAAGAATTTTCACGCACTCCAATGAATCTGGAAATCGTATACGAAGATGAGTATATCCTCGCTGTAAATAAAGCCGCCGGTGTTCTTATGCACCCTACCTCGACGGTACGCGATGGAACATTGGCAAATGGCGTTCTCTATTATTATGACGAAACTGAGCAGGCTCATGACTTTCACCCCGTCCATCGCCTCGATAAGGACACATCGGGCATCGTCATCATCGCTAAAACATCGGTAGTACAACACGCCTTTGATAAGCAACGCACAAAATTTCAAAAGGTTTATGACGCCATCGTTGAAGGCACTATGCCAAGTCAATCGCTAACCATTAATTATCCCATCGGACGTAAAGCAGGTAGCATCATCGAGCGGTGTTGCACATCAATTGGCAAACCGGCTCGTACTGATGTGACGGTATTGGCACGCCACATTGTTTCCCAGCCTGTACAAATGGATAAAAATTTGAGCACGCAACAGGTTCTGACTCATGTGCAATGTGTATTGCATACAGGCCGAACCCATCAAATTCGTGTACACCTATCCCATTTAGGTTTTCCTTTAGCTGGTGATGATTTATATGGCGGTCATTTAGATCATATTCGTCGGCAAGCATTGCACGCTGGCTACCTAGCTTTCACCCATCCTATGACACAGGAGTATATAGAACTATGGGCCCCTATGCCAACGGATATGAAAGATTTACTATATCTCTAACAGATTCATCTAGAAAACCTTATAAAATTGTGGTGCTTTATATCGTTTCTTGATATACTAACAATGAATAGATATGTATCATCATAAGTTGATGACAATACTTTCAAAATACATACAATCGGCTATAAAGCCAAGGAGGACAACATGCCATTAGTAACGACTACGGAAATGTTCAAAAAAGCTTATGAAGGCGGCTACGCAGTAGGTGCTTTTAACGTTAACAATATGGAAATCGTACAAGGTATCGTCGATGCAGCAAAAGAGGAACAATCCCCTCTTATTTTGCAAGTATCTGCAGGTGCTCGCAAATATGCTAAACATATTTATCTTGTAAAACTAGTAGAAGCAGCATTGGAAGATAGCAATTTACCAATCGCTCTTCACCTTGACCACGGTGATTCTTTTGAAATCTGTAAAGATTGCGTAGACGGCGGTTTTACATCTGTTATGATTGACGCTTCTCACCATGATTTTGAAGAAAACGTAAAAATTACAAAACAAGTTGTTGAATACGCTCATGCGCACGGTGTTGTAGTAGAAGCAGAACTTGGTCGTTTAGCTGGCGTCGAAGATGACGTTAACGTATCCGATGCAGATGCTCGCTTCACAGACCCAGAACAAGCTGCTGAATTCGTAGCATTAACAGGCGTTGATTCCTTGGCTATCGCTATCGGTACAAGCCATGGTGCTTACAAATTCAAAGGCACACCATACCTCGACTTTGAACGTTTGGAAAAGGTTGGTAAATTATTGCCTAACTTCCCTATCGTATTGCATGGTGCTTCCTCCGTATTGCCTGAATTCGTAGCAAAATGTAACGAATTTGGTGGCAATATCCCTGGCGCACAAGGCGTACCTGAAGAAATGCTTCGCAAAGCAGCGCAAATGGCGGTTTGCAAAATCAACATCGATACAGACCTTCGCCTTGCTATGACTGCATCTGTACGCGAATACTTGGCACAAAATCCATCCGAATTTGACCCTCGTAAATATTTAGGACCTGCTCGTGACGCTATTAAAGGCATGGTAGCTCACAAAATTAAAGATGTATTAGGTTCTTCTCACAAACTATAATCTATGGCTAGTGGATTTGTAAAAGGAACCTTAATCTTAACCATTGCCGGTTTCGTAGTGAAAGCCATCGGTAGTATCAACTGGATTCTTCTCTCCCGTATCTTGGGCGGGGAAGGCATCGGGATCTACCAGATGGCCTTTCCTATCTATTTGTTACTATTACAAATTTCGAGCGCAGGTGTGCCGATTGCCATCTCTATTTTGACGGCAGAACGATTAGCATTACACGACTTTGGTGGTGCTAAACGAGTATTTAATATTTCTTTCACAATGCTGACCATTACGGGCTTTATCGCCAGCTTGGCCATGTACTTTGGCGCAGATTGGCTTATCTCTAGTGGTCTCATTGCTGAAAGCCGTGCCTACTACTCAATCATCGCACTTGCTCCGGCAGTATTCTTTGTAACGTGGATTTCCTGTTTCCGCGGCTACATTCAAGGTTATGAAATGATGACCCCAACGGCGGTCAGCCAAATCGTAGAACAACTATTGCGCGTTATCGTCATGCTCGGTGCAGCGGCCATCTTATTGCCATATGGCTTACCTGCTGCAGCTGGCGGTGCTAGCCTAGGTGCTGGCGTCGGAGCCTTTGGTGCCTTCCTCGTGCTCTTGTACTATTACTACAAATTGCCTAAGGCTAGTAGTACTGGTGAAAGCTACGATGGTCCACGCGAATCGGCCAAGGAAATTTTATCGCGACTGTTATCGTTGTCCATTCCGATTTCCTTAGCCAGCATCATGTTACCATTGACAGCAAATCTTGATTTGCTCATCGTACCACGTCGCCTATTAGACGCTAATTTCCCGATGAATGAAGTAACAGAACTGTTCGGCTATCTTACAGGTATGGCAGTGCCGCTCATCAACTTGGCTACCATTATTACAGCGGCCCTTGCTACGAGCATCGTACCAGCCATCTCTCATGCTTTTGCTAAGCGAGATCATGAAGGTATTTACGAACGCACTGCTGGTTCTATGCGCTTAACATTTATGGCAACCGTACCATTTACGGTACTATTATATGTACTCGCTGCCCCAACCGTTACATTGATTTACAATGCTCCTAAGGCAGAACTGGCAACACAAATCACAGCGTTCTCTATCTTCTTCCTCGGTGTACACCAAGTTACAACAGGGATTTTACAAGGCCTTAATAAGCCACGCATTCCAGTTATTAACATGGGTATTTCCCTTATCATCAAGGTTATCCTTAACTGGACATTGACTGCCATCCCTTGGCTCGGTATCGGTGGTGCTGCCTGGGCAACCGTTGCTGATATTGGCTTTGCAGCGTTACTCAATTTGATTTACATCAAAAAATACACAGGCTACTTCCTCGACATTTCCCTTCTTTGGAAAAACGTGGTCAGTGCCGGTGTCATGGGGGTACTCATCTTTATGAGTTACCACTACTTAACAGATATCTTACCAATGTGGGTTAACTTCATACTCACAGGTATCGAAGGCTTATTACTCTACGTCATTATCATGGTTCTTTTAAAAGGACTTAATAAAAATGATGGGGCTAGCATGCCACTTATTGGTAGATTTTTTAGATAAGCATAACAAAAGAGGTTTAACGCATACGTGTTAAACCTCTTTTATTTGTACGCCGAATAGGCATGACTAAACCCCCAGTTAAACTGGGGGTCGGTAAAAAATTCTTAGAGAAAAGGAAAGAACCTCCTAGTGGTAAAATGAAGTTGGTCTGGCAACCACAACATTTCAACATAGGAGGTTCAATGTCAATGAATGACGTAAAAAGCTTATCACATAGTAAATGGAGATGTAAATATCATATTGTTTTTGCACCAAAGTATAGAAGACAAATAATTTATGGTCGGATAAAAGCTGATGTAGGTAAAATTTTAAGAGATTTATGTAATAGAAAAAATGTAGAGATTATAGAGGCAGAATGCTGTCCGGATCATATTCATATGTTAGTAACTATTCCACCACATTTAAGTGTATCAAGTTTTATGGGATATTTAAAAAGCAAAAGTAGCCTCATGATATTCGATAAACACGCAAATTTAAAATATAAGTATGGAAATAGACATTTCTGGTGTAGAGGATATTATGTGGATACAGTGGGAAGATACGAAGGAGCGATAAAAGAGTATATTCGCAATCAATTACAAGAAGATATAGCACAAGATACATTAAACTTTAAAGAATATACCGACCCGTTTACGGGTGAGCCGGTAAAATAGGCAAAATAAAAGCCCCCGAGTAGGGGGCCGCCAGTGGTAATAGAGTGGTTGTCAGATCATTCAAAGCCCTCTTTAGAGGGCCACCACTAGAGAAAGACCCTTATAGGGTCAGAGCAAACCACCCGTTCTACGGGTGGTTATGATTTACATCAACTATTACATTACTCTTTACTGGTACTTAATGTTTTATCATTACCAACATTTTTATTATTCTGACGTATTTCCATAAATTGTAATCTAGATGGCGAAAAACCAACCCCTGCAAAAGCCTTATCATTCCAAGATTTACTATATTTAGCAGCTACATATTGAATCACATCTCGCAACTTATAGTTACTTACATGAACATCATCAGGTTTGTATAAATAATATGTATAGACATATTGATTATCATACAATACCATTCCAAATAGTGTTGTATTTTCTTTATTAGCTTCAAAGTATAAAGCTGGAACACCATTGTTCCAAACTGTGGCATACTGTAATCGTTTATGACCTTGTAAACCATGACTATTAACAACCATACTTAAGTAACTATATAAAATATTTTGTTTTTCAACACTAACACCTTTGATCAATGGTTGCTTACCTAGTACGGCTTTGATACGTCCTGAAAGATACACATCATATTCAGCTTGACCTATGACCTCATGTTCCTTGAATTTACTATTTTTTAATACCCTAAAGGTATAAGGTCCCATTTTAACTGGATCAGTATATGTTAATACATCGCTAGCAGGCTTAATAGAAGGCAACACAAAATTGGCCAATGGCCCCATTGTATAAGAGATCGATTGTTGTGTATCATCTTTAATATGATTTTTTATAATATCTTTATTTAGAGATTGACCAATATGATAAGAAATAGTAGGTGTTTTTGGTAATGTAAAATTGATTGTCCCCACTACATAATGATCATCAAGGCCTATTACATCCCACGTTGCTTTTTCAATACCAGGATATGTGAATACACCGCCATCAATAAAGCGAGGTACAGTCTTTTCTTTTTCTAAACTCTTTTTTACAATATCCTGTATAATAGATTGATTTACATCTGCATACTCTATATTTGTATCTTCCCACTTAGATCCACTTGGTTGAGGTCTCGTTTCATAACCAAAATCAGCTACTCCCGATATAGTTATGCCACCATTCTTAATAGGATACTGAGAGAAATATTTAGGATCAATAGACCACCCAATTATACTTTCTTTAGGCCCTGTAAACTTAACATCTGCTCCATTATCTGTAATAATATATACACTTCTAGAATGATGAATCGCTCTAGTCAATTCTTGTGACAAATAAATATCATCAGCTAATTTTTCATTATTATAATTTGGTAGACGTTGCACCATTTTTTTTACTTGCATTTCCTGATAGGCATCAATTCGTTTAGCAACGTCCTCAGGAAGGCGGTATTCTTGATATGCTTCCTTCGCAATATCTGGGCGAGCTCCAGGGATGTTAACCTCAATGGCCTGAGATGCTCCTATAGTCCCAATAAATCCAATACAACTCAGTATTAACAAACGTCTTAACTTCATATCTCCCTCCTTAAATACATACGTTTATTTATCATTTTAACACTCATTTTATATTTCATCAATTTTACTTGTATAGGTAAACAAAGGGGCTGCAACTAGAATGCGGTAAAACCGCATTCTGTTACAGCCTCTTTTTATTAATGCACACGATTATTTGAAAATGCACGACTAGGCATGCCTAATCCAAGTTTCGTTTTTTTATATCCATCTTTTGTATTTTTATATGTTACATATTGTACAATATCTCTTAATTTATAATTGCTAACGTGTACATCATGTGGTTTTGACATATAGTACGTATATCGATGTGTATCATCATATACAGTCATGACAAATAAGCTATATTTATCTCCTTTAATTTCAAAATATGCCCCTGGTAGCGTATCATTCCACACAGTAGCATATTGCGCTGGTTTACCCTGAGATAATTTAGGTGAACCAATAAAAGCTAACAAATAATTATAAAGAATATTTTGTTTTTTTACATCATCATACTTTGATAGAGGGCTCACACTAATAATTTCTCTTATCTTTCCCGATTTATAAAAATCCATAGTTAAACCACCTTCGAGAGATTTTGACTTTACTAATTTGCTGTCCTTCAATACTCTAAACGCAAATGGACCTTTATGTACTTCGGATGTATATGGCATGATATCACTAGCAGCCTTAACAGAAGGCAATACTATATTAGCTAATGGTGACATTGTATCTCGAATAATTGTTTCTTGGTTAAGTTTCTGTATTTTGTTTTTTGGCATTGCATATATGAGATGATATGAAACAGTCGGCTGATTAGGCATTGTAAAATTAATAGTGCCTCTAATATTTTTTGAATCGTAGGAGGCTATATCCCATGTCCCTTTTTCTACTGTCGGGTAAGTAAATAGCCCTGCACCAAGAATACTATAATTATTTTTATGTAGAGTCATTTTTTTATTTTCTAACAATGACTTTAACTGATCTGCAGTTAGTTGCTTATAAGGAATACCGGAATTTTCCCATGTATCGCCCTTGGGCTGAGGTCGTAATTCATAACTCATTTCACCATCAAAGCCCAATGCACCACCATGTCGCGTCACTTCCTTATGTGGACCAGCACTCTCATATGCAATTCCCATAATACTAGCATAAGGCATAGTAAACTTAATATCCGCCCCGTGATCTCGCAAAATAAATACCGTACTAGAATACTTGATAGCATGATTTAATTCTGTTGTATTATGAATATCCCTTGGTAAATTAGATATATCATAACCAGGTTTATTTTGATTATCTTCTGTAACTTTTTTAATAATTTTGGATTCCAATATTTTTGTATCTGCCGTATCTACACGATAATTTTGATATTTATCAGCAGATATAGATGCATCAGCGCCAGGAATATTTACGTCTATCGCATAGGACTGCCCCATGCCAAATGTTAATCCAAGTAAACCTAATGCTATTACACGTTTCCAGTTCATACATTCTCTCCTCAATTTATACTCTACAAGCTAAGACTCATTATACCTAATTATTAATTTTTTATCAATTTTCTATAAATTCATTTTAGAATCATCTGGTATTAGCTATATTTACATAAACGCAATTCCTACTTGCATAATATGTTATAGTATATTATAGGAAAATGAATTATAATTATACTGTACTTGATGTACAGTATTTTACACATTGAGGTGATAGTATGAAAAAACCATTAATCGGAATCTCCGGCAATACGCTACGCGATACCAGCGGCGCTTATGTCGATTTAATCCGTTCTTATGTGAATCAGGATTATGTCCGCTCCATCGAAGAAGCGGGCGGTATTCCTATTATTATTCCTTTTACAGAAAATTTAGAGCAAGCAAAGGAAACCATCGATATCGTTGATGGCCTACTCCTTACAGGTGGTCATGATGTGTATCCGCTCAATTATGGCGAAGAACCATTGCGAGGCATCGGTGATGTATTCCCTGAGCGCGATCAATTTGATTTCGCGTTGCTTGCAGCAGCAGAGGCACGAAATATTCCCGTATTCGCCATCTGTCGCGGTTGCCAAATCGTAAATGTATATCGTGGTGGTTCTTTGTACCAAGATTTGCCATATGATGAAAATTGCACGATTAAGCACAGCCAAAATCAAACGCCATCATTACCTACGCATACGGTAGACATTGAACCTGATTCTAAATTAGCTCAAATCATCGGCACAACCACATGGATTACAAATTCTCATCATCATCAAACGTGCCGGAATATTGGTGAAAGCCTAGTTGTTACAGGCCGTGCCAAGGACGGTACAGTAGAGGCATTAGAAGATACGAATCGTCCATGGTTCGTAGCAACTCAATTCCATCCAGAAATGATGCATGTGAAAGATGTACATGCAAAAACATTATTTAAAGCCTTCGTAGATGCGACTAAGGAGGTCAACTAATGGATAAGAAAAGTAAATTTGGATTTTGGAGTATTGTACTCCTTGGAATCAATGGTATCGTTGGTACTGGGATTTTCTTGTTACCTAATAAGGCCTATGCCATTATTGGGTCAGCCAGTTTAGGGGTCCTTTTATTTGATGCGGTCATTGCAGGATGTATTGCCTTGTGCTTTGCAGAGGCGGCTAGCCTTTTCACACGTAATGGTGGCCCTTATCTATATGCCAAACATGCATTAGGTGACTTTTGGGGATTTGAGGTAGGCGTCCTTAAATGGATTGTAACCGTTATTGCTTGGGCCGCCATGGCCGTTGGCTTTGCCACAGCATTAGGTGCAGCAGTGCCAGCCTTAAGTGGTGATTTTGCAAAGGATGTCATTTCCTTTATATTAATCGTAGGCTTAACAATCGTAAACATATTTGGTGTTAACGTGTCTAAGTTTGTTAATAACTTGATTACAATCTCTAAATTAGTCCCTCTCGCCCTATTTATCGCTATCGGTATATTCTTTATTAATGGTGCTAACTTTACACCTGTATTCCCACACGATACCTATGTAGAAGGATCCTTTGCACAAGCAGCCGTGCTTCTCTTCTTTGCCTATACAGGGTTTGAAGTTATTGCCATTGCCGCAGAGGATATGAAGAATCCTAAAAAGAATTTACCGCGTGCCATTATCATGTGTATGCTACTCGTATCAGTCCTATATATGGCCATACTTGCCGTATCTATTGGTGTTCTAGGATCTGACCTTGCTAACACAAAAGCACCGGTACAAGATGCTTTCAACGTAATCCTAGGCCCAATTGGCATGTACATTGTATTGGCAGGCACATTGATTTCCATGGGCGGCATTAACTTTGCCGAAGCCTATTACGCCCCTCGTATCGCAACATCCATGGCCGAAGACGGCATGCTTCCAAGTGCCTTAGCTAAACGCAATCGCTACAATGCACCATATGTAGCAGCGATCGTCACCGCTATTGCCAGCGTACTACTCGCCTGGTCCGGTTCATTTACAACCCTTGCTGCTATTAGTGCGGTATCCCGTTTCACACAGTACCTACCAACATGTTTAGCAGTCATTATATTCCGTCGTAAATGGGCAGATAAAGAACGGTCCTACACAATCCCTGGTGGTTACACAGTTCCAATCATCGCCATTGCTACATCCCTTTGGATGCTAGGCCAAGCCCAAACAAACCAATTACTTTGGGGTCTAGGTGGCTGTATCGTCATTCTTCCGCTCTACATTTGGTACTGACGCAAGAAAAAAGCTGGTAGAATCTAAGAAAAATAAGATATCTAATTACATTTTTGTACACAAAAGAGGCAGGAGCTCGCTCCTGCCTCTTTAAAATTAGAACAGGCCTGTTCTATTTCTGAACATACCTATATAAGGTCTCCCCAAAATTAGTACAGGCCTGTTCTATCTCTAAGCACACCTATATAGGGTTCCATAAAATTAGTACAGGCCTGTTCTATTTCTCAACATACCTATATAGGGGCTCCGTAAAATTAGTACAGGCCTGTTCTATTTCTCAACACACCTATATAAGGTCACCCCAAAATTAGTACAGGCCTGTTCTAATTTTTATGGACATGTATGATGTACCGATCAATAATCCGTAAAAAGTTCTTCTTCTACAGGTTCGGTCAAATCTTCTTCGATATAACCGTATTCATCAATGGATTCTTCTTCGTCGCGCGTATCAATGTATATACTAATAACAGCTAATGCGCCATGTTCGTTAAGGCTCACGATAAGGCTCATAGGGCCATAGACCAAAATAAGATTATCCTCTTCATCACGAATGATATGTGGTACGGCAGCAAAGTGTTGATTCATGAGTTGATCAAAGTAGTCCTCTACATCGAGGCCATTTTCTAGTGTAATAGACTCTGCATCGCCTTTTTGGAACACTACCTTGGTATCTTCATCAATGAATTGGTAGAAATCATCAATATCAAAATTATCAGTTTCAAGCCATATGCTTAGGGCCGCAATCCAGTCTTTCACAGTGTGTGGCACAATTGGGAAACGATATGGTGTTTCATCTAAGGATAAACGAAGATCATCGTATTCAAACGCATAATTTTCTTGGCTAGAAACGATACGGTCAATACGGCCATCTTCATTGATATCAACAAACAACATATACGCATATTGGTCGCCTTCTTCATAAGCAACGGTCAAACCGTGACGGCCCTCATGAAATAAGGCGTCTTCTTCGTAAACCTCTGTAATATGCATCACACGACATATAACAGGTACATGGTCAGATTGGATGGAATCAACCATGGCCGTTAAGAATTCTAAGCTTTCACGTTTATTACGAGCAATGATACCACGACCCGTAGAAACATATTCGCAATCATCGTCGAGCATGGCTTCAACACCATGAAGATTTGCGGATTCTAACGTGGCTTTCATCAATAATAAAGATTGTATTTCAGTCATACTAATCCTCCAAATATTTTCAACTAGTATACTAATTGTATCATAGACTAATTTAAAATTCTCGGTTCATGTCATATAATGGAATAAGATTATACAGATTTTGGAGGTCCCCATGAAATATACAACTATCGTATTCGATTGTGACGGCACATTGCTAGATACGTTAACAGATTTACGCAATGCGGTGAATTATGTATTGCGCGCTCATGATTTGCCAGAACGGTCGGTTCCTGAGGTGAAAGTAGCCCTTGGCAACGGCGTAGCTCATTTGATGCATCAATCACTGCCAGATTCCATTTCGGAGGCTGAATTCAACACCTATCTCGACGAATTTAAAGCATACTACGGCGAACATTTACAGGATTACACAGCCCCATATCCTGGCATGCTTGACGTATTAGATACATTACGTGCCAAAGGATATAAACTCGCCATTGTTTCTAATAAAATCCAAGAAGGTATTACTCCATTAAATAAGGAATACTTTGGTGATCGTTTACCGGTAGCTATTGGCGAACGCCCTGGATTACAGCGTAAACCAGCACCAGATATGGTACTACAAGCATTAAAAGAATTAGATTCCACACAAAGTGAATCTATCTACATCGGTGATTCTGAAGTCGATGTAGCTACTGCAAAAAACTCTGGCCTACTATGCATCGGCGTTACATGGGGCTTTAGAGACGAACAATTACATAAAGATTTAGGCGTCAAACACATTGCTCGAAAGGCAGAAGATATCGTAACGATTATCGAAGCGCTTAATGCATAAGAAAACGACTAGTACCATATACATATGTATATGGTACTAGTCGTTTTCTTAGAAAATTAATGATATTATATCTAATTAAACTAAAGATTTACGAACCTCATTACATAAATCTATACAAATATCCACCTCTCGGCCCTTAAGCCCTAATGGTATATCTAATACTAAATCTAAACCATAATCTTCAGAAAAAGAAAATCCTGGTCCTACCCGTTGTAAAGCATCATGAAACTCTTGTAACTGTTCTAGGATATTAATTAGAGCCTTAACTAATTCACTTCTCCTTGATCCTAAATAAACAGTAGCCAAATCGTATAAATCCCGAGGATGTAAAGATGCACCTCTAAAGAAAACCTTCTTAGTTACAATTTCTATATCATCATCCACAAATATATTCTGATTAAATACATGCCGTTCACTCTCTATAAATCGATCCTTCTACAGTACTAACAGCTGGGATATGCTTTACTTTGTTATATAATTGTTCCATTTCGAATGGTGTAATATTTTGTTCTACCATAAATTTACGTCTATTTTCTGGTTTTACCTCTCTAAAGAATTCAATCACATATCTCTCAAATTTTCCTAATTCTACACCTGATTTTATTAAATTAACAAAATTAACTATAGGTAAACGTTTATAACGAATACTAATTTCACGCTCTACAAATTCGGATACTGTTATCTTTGGAACAAAAGCCATGAAATCACCTCTTTTCTAATTTAATAATATATCCCTATTAATTTAATAATAGCTTCTTTAAATATTATAGGTCAACTGTTACTCCTTATTTATTCCATTATACATCAAACTAACATACGTTTAAAATTCAAATAAAAATACCACATTATAAAAATAAAATCTTCTTATAATGTGGTAATAATTAAGCTTTACATCCCAAACAGTGTTAATATTTCCATAATAACGGGTATAACGAATACGAATAATACGGAGCTAATGGTTACGAGTCCTGTGGCAAATGGCAAATCAGAACCTGCTTCATTCGCTACGATTGGCAATACGGCGATAACCGGTCCTGCAGATTGAACGATGAATGTAACGACCGCAACAGGATCCAATGTAATGCCCATGAGGTATTTTGTAGCATAGATAACGCAGAACATAATAAATGGGGCTACGGCAAAACGGCCAATGATGCCACCAATGGAGTCTTTATTTAATCGCATGCTTTTAAGGCCCGCATCATGTAATACGATACCAATATATAGCAAGGATAATGGTGTTACCATATTCCCTATATAGTTCAACGTATTATGTAATACCGTTGGCAATGGAATCTCAGCATATAAGAATATTAACGCCAAGAAAAAGCCCAATAATGGCGGTGGCAATAATTTTTTCCAAGAAAACTTGCGTACCAAGGTGCGAAAGCTTTCACCATGGCTAGCACCATTCGTAGGCAACGGATCAGCCTCAATAAGGAATACACCAAACATCCATACAGATATGGTATTACCAATATAATACAGCAAGAAAAACGGTAATGCATCAGGCCCAAACAATGCAATCTGTACAGGTAGTCCAATAAATAAACAATTATCGTTAACTACCATATTGATAAAAATACCGCGGCGTCCCCGTGGGACATGTACAATTTTCATCATAATAAACGCTATGATGTACGATACTACATAGGTCATCATCACCACAAGTAATCCATACCGCAAGTCCCACAAATCCGACGTTTGCACATTGTGTAGCACGGACATAAATACGCCGACCGGCAAAATGACGGACATGATGAGCCTCGATAGATTTGAGCTAAATGTATCATTAAACATGCCCCGCCCTTTTAAGAAATATCCAAGCGATATGAGCAAAACGATAGGCATGATGCTTTGTAATGAAGTAAGAAAAACCATATAACCTCCTACATACTTTATATGTAGTATATCACAAATGAAGCCCCACGCGTTTCGTAATGGAACCAAAATCCACTGTGTGCATACATTTCTCCAATGGTCAAGAATTATGTTAAATCCATATGCAATGCCCAGTTTTTAGAGGAATTAAACCAATAAAACCGGCTACTACTTGTAATTATCCTTGTAAATACTCACTTATTTAACTATGCGTTTTAAGCATTGTTACTATTACCTATAGTATTGATTCAAAAGTGTGATGCATGTTACATTTATGAGGCAGTGCTTTCATAGCACCTATAGTTGTAGTTAGTTGATTGAGAAATGAGGAACACATGGAAAAGGAAATTAAACGAGTTGAAATGAGCGAAAATGTTGCGGACCCGACAGGTCTTGGTTTGCTTGGTCTCGCGATTGTATGTTTTGTAGTATCTACATCCCGCGTTGGCTGGTCTGGTCCAACAACATCTGTTATTGTCCCTTGGGCTGTTTTATTAGGCTCTTTAGCACAATTGATAGCGAGTTATTTTGATTTCAAGAAAAATAATCCTTTCGGATCTGTTGTATTCGGTGCATACGGTTTATTCTGGTCCGCCATGGCTGGCGTTTGGTTAATCCAAATGGGGTCCTTCGGTCCTGAAATCCAAAAAGGTTTCGATGTAACACAATTAGCATTCGCTTTTGTGGGCTTCTTAATCTTCTCTATCTTTGGCACCATCGCATCTTTGAAAACCAACAAGGTTGTATTCGCTATTATGCTATTAATCTGCTTCCTATTTTTCGGTCTTGCAACAGACCTATTCTTAGGTGGCAAAACAGGCTTCTTCGCCCTTGCAGCATGGTCTGAATTATTCATCTCCCTCTTGGGCTTCTACGGTTCTGGTGCCGTACTTGTAAACAAGGTATTTGGCAAAACTGTATTCCATATGGGTAAAAGCATCTTATAATTGATTGAAGACTAGATAATACAATTAAAGGTCTATATATTACTGAATTGTAATATATAGACCTTTTTTCATTACATATGTACCATTAATTTATTTATAGCTAAATTGCGCATCCATAATCATTTGTCGCAATTGCTCAATGCGAACACCGTTTGGCAATCTATCTCTATAGAACTGCAATTTATAATAGTATCTAGTTCCTTCATAATCAGTAACTAATACCATGTCCGTCCTATTCTTTAATGGCCAGCCATACATAAATTCAGCTAGTAAACTGCGCACACCATCATTATTAACCTCTATTACACTATCCTTAATGGGCAATACCATCTTAACAGTAGGTTCAGGAATCGTTCTTTCTTTAACAAGATTTTTAATCTCATTATCTAAGGACATACTATTACCATCAATAGATCTTGCCTTAACATGCATAAATACCCCATCAGAGGTTCTAAACACCCTACCATCAATATCTTTTGTTTCGCCCTGCGTTTCAATAGCATCCTTTAATACGCGGAATTGATATGGTCCGAAGAATTTTGTTTCTGTAAAAGTATCTAACACTTCATCATTTTGACCATTATGCACATTCATAACACGTATCATTGGTGTTGTATCAATTGCTTGTGAAAGCACTGGTGTCGCAAAACATAATCCTAAGCTGAACAAGATAATATAACGTTTTAACATATATTTCTCTCCATAACACACTAATATTAACTGTATTGTAACACAATTCAATAAATTTTATAAAAACAAAAAAGGTTCCTATTGGTCACCTAGGTGACTATTAGGAACCTCCAATCTATTTACTTTTACACTTGATATCGTTATATTGAACTTGAGGCCTCTAAATGGGTCCAGTCTTTGCTAATCTTCTAGAGATTGGCGGTGATCAATATGAGTACATACAAAGTGCTATCATTAATGATTTCCTTTGGCATACTTGTAGCGACCATTATCATGGCTGCAAAGTGATTGACCTCTAGGTAAAAGCTAGCTTTCTAATCGTGGCATGAAAAAAGGCCCGACAAAGAAGTCAGACCGTTTCTTCAATTTTTTACTTTAGAAGCGAAGTCTGGCGTCGAAACCATTTATGCCTCACTTTGATATAAATTATATCATATCTAAGCACGGAAAGGAATCAAACAATTTCTTTCCGTGTTTTCATTTATAACCATTTATAGTATATACAAACAACATAAAATTCTTGCGTTTAGTAAAAGTTTACTCCATATCATAATAATACATACATACTGCTACTTTAAAGGAAAATCCTGTTCAATATCCTCTCTATAATCATCTTTATACCGGATTTCATCAATCTCTGCTGGAGTCAACACATGCCCCTGTGCATCAACATATTCACGAAACTCATTAAAATATATTCCTTCTATATCTGAAGGTTCTAATTGTGGTTCATACGCTTCAATATTTCCGTATGTACGATTAACTTCGTCTAATATGCGATTCTGTTTCTCTATATCCGCATCACTATCTGTTAGATTATTCGATGATCTAGATTTTGCAATAAGTGCAATGACGATGACGGCAATAACTAAATACAACATAGGTCTCTCCTACAACACGACTACTATATTAATAATTGTAACATATTGAGGTATACAAATTAAAAAAGTCAAGTAAAAAAGGTTCCTATTGGTCACCTAGGTGACTATTAGGAACCTCTAATCTATTTACTTTTACACTTGACATCGTTATATTGAACCTGAGGCCTCTAAATGGGTCCAGTCTTTGCTAATCTTCTAGAGATTGGCGGTGTTCAATATGAGTACATACAAAGTGCTATCTTTAATGATTTCCTTTGGCATACTTGTAGCGACCATTATCATGGCTGCAAAGTGATTGACCTCTAGCTAAAAGCTAGCTATATAAACATGAAATGAAAAAAGGCCCGACAGAGAAGTCAGACCGTTTCTTCAATTTAAAACACTAGAAGCGAAGTCTGGCGTCGAAACCATTTATGCCTCACTTTGATATAAATTATATCATATCTAAGCACGGAAGGGAATTGAACAATTTCCTTCCGTGTTTCATTTATAAACCTTCATGCATTCTTCGTTCATAGGTATCATCTTTAGGAAACAAATGGGCCTTCACATATTGATTCCAATAATTGCCTTTTATAATTTCCTTACCATTATATCGTATAGCAGCCCGCCCCTCATGATCCGGCGATTTACTATAAGTGGTAACAAAATATTGAATATGCCCTCGCAAGCTGATAGCAAGATATTCTGTTTCTAACTTATGCCGTATTCCAGACCACGTAGCCATAGGATTCACACCTCAACACACAAAACAAATATACACATTACTTAAAAAAATAATCCTGCTCATAGTCCTCTTGATAATCTAGTTTATGACGAACCGCATCAACTTCATTGGGACTTAATACATTTCATATTACTATTATTGTATCATAGTAAATCTACTTCACCCTTATAGGTATCTCCTAATATAGAATAGTTTAAATTTCTACGTTTGATATCGCTATATTGAACTTAAGGCCTATAAAGGGGGCCAGTCTTAGCTAATCTTATAGAGATTGGCGGTGAGGTTTCCATAAACTGAATCATTAGTATGATATAATATTATTCTGTATACTAAGTTATGTATTTGAAAGGAGGAAAATATAATGCAACAATCATGGAAAATTGCATTTGCCTACATAGGTGTAATTGTAGGTGCAGGACTCTCGAGTGGACAAGATCTTCTACAATATTTTATAAGTTTTGGCCAAATAGGTCTTATTGGTGTTCTATTACTAGGTCTATTAAATGCCGCATTTGGTAAAATCATGCTTTCTTTGGGGAGCTACTATCGTGCAGATAATCATGAAGAAGTTTTTACACAGATTTCCCATCCTATTATTACAAGAATACTTGATTTTGTACTAATCTCTGGTAGCTTTATTATGGGATTTGTTATGATTGCTGGCGCAGGCTCAAACTTAGAACAACAATTTGGATTCCCTTTTTGGCTTGGTGGATTAATTTGCTCACTTTTAATCATAACCGTATCATTTATGAACTTTGACAAAATAACCAGTGTTCTAGGTGTTTTTACTCCTATCATGATTGTTATGATATTCATCATTACAGGCTACTCTTTTATTGGTAAAAGTCATGATTGGACTACATTAGAGGCTATAGCCCACACAATCAAACCAGCCACAAGCAATGTATGGTTTTCTGTCATTAATTATTATTCTCTATGTGCTATGACAGCTGTTTCTATGGCCTTTATTTTAGGTGGTTCTGTTGTTCGTATTGGTATTGCAGAAAAAGGTGGCACTCGTGGTGGCCTGTTAGTCGGATTAGTTGTTTTTATAGCTGCTATCTCTATTTTTGCAAATCTAGATACAGTAAAAGATGCAGATTTGCCGATTCTTGCTATTGCCAATCAAATTCATCCTTGGCTAGCATATATATATGCAATCACAGTCTTTTCACTTATTTTTAATACAGCATTCTCTCTTTTTTATTCTATTGCTAGACGTTTTGCCAACGGCAGCACAAAAAGAATGAGAATTGTTATTATTTCTGTAGTAATCATAGGATATATATGTAGTTTCTTTGGTTTTAAAGATTTGATTAGTATCCTCTACCCAATTCTCGGTTATATGGGACTATTACTCCTAATTATTCTTATTTATGGCTGGCTCCGTGATCGTAAAGATATCATTATGGAAAAACTCTTCCGAAGAAAGATGCTCCATTTATCATTAAAAAAACATAGTCCTCACAAAAATCTTTCAGAAAAAGAACGTGAACTATTCCATACATTAGGTGATATTAGTCAAGCAGATACAAAATCTCTTAAAGAAGATATTCATAATGAAGCAAAAGAAATACTTTCAAATACGGAAACAGTTCAAGAGCTAAAAGACTATGTAGAAGAGCATCTCTCAATAGACGAAGAAGTTATACATCAAAATATCAATATTCTACAAGAACAACAGGAAGAATCAAAATCAACTGAATCTTCTAAAGATAGACCTATCAAAAAGTCCAATATAAATAACAATGAAGTAAAATGAACAACGAGGAAATAATGACAGGTGTGGAATTAGAAATTATACTAAAAGCTGGAAAAATACTACTTAGCAGTGGCGCCGAAATCAGTCGTACAGAGGATACTATGAACTACATAGCACGAGCTATGAATTTTAAAGATTTAGAAGCCTACGTATCCAATAGAGGTATTTTTGCAACTGCTAAGAAAGCTGATGGAACTGAAATTACTCGTATTTGTAACGTTCCTGAAGTCGATATTAACCTCAGCAAAATTGAATCTGTTAATGCTCTCTCCCGACGTATCACACAAAAAAATATTACTATTGAGGAGATTGAAAGTGAACTTAATCAAATTGATACCATGTCAGACTATTCTTTTTTTTGGAGATTAGTAGCTTATACGTTAGGAGCTTCGGGCTTTAGCTATGCAATTGGTAGTTCTATAACAGACTCTATAATTGCAGGTATTATAGGCTTAATATTAGGCGTCTATATGTGTACGATTAAACGCATACTTAGCTCTGATGTATTGATTACCATTTTAGGTAGTATTCTAATAGCCTTATTGGGTAATCTCTTTATCCACTTTGAATTAGGCTCCAACCTATCAGTTATATTACTAGGAGCCATGATTGACATTGTTCCCGGAGTTCCTTTCGTCAATGCTATTAGAGAGTATAGCCAGAATAACTATAATACAGGAATAACCCTTATGATGGGCGCGTTACTTACCTGTATTTCAATGGCTGTAGGGGTCGCAGTAGTACAATCACTACTCTTCAACACACAAATGATTCCTCTTTATACCTCTAATTTAGATACTAATTCCTTAACCTCTATGTTTATGCGTAGTATAATGGCTGGTATTGGTACTACAGCATTTGCAATCTTATTCCGTGTAGCTAAACAACATTTTATCGATTGTACAATATTAGGATTCATCTCATGGTTCTTGTTCTTAACATTATCTTCACTACAGTCTAATGTTATGCTCTCCATATTTATCAGTGGTTTTATCATCGCCATAGCATCAAGAATATTGGCTGTTAAACGGAAATGCCCTGCTATAGTTTTCCTAATGACTAGCTTATTCCCTTTACTACCAGGGCTCAGCTTTTATCGATCCATTTATTATATGCTAATGGGACAAGAAACTATTGCCATTAGCTTCGCAAAAGAATCCTTTTTGATAGCTTTTACAATTGCTATATCTATCGTAATTGTAAAACATATAAAACCACCACGAATCAAAAAACACACTTATAAGTAATATAACCCTATAACAAATTCATGTAAATTAAAGCATTCTGTAATAGTTTAGTAACATAGTGACTTATATCACCGACAAAGTATATTGTCAATTGGTATATTTATTTCATCTTCCTACTGGGCTGACGGATACGTAGAATTGACTACATGCACAGTAGCACACATCGTGTGATAGCCGACCGTCTGGGCAAGCTTTTGTTCAGATGGTCTTTTTTTATTGCCATCTCATAGCAAATGCTTCTTTATCAATTTTTGATAATCTCACGTATATGAAAGGAGTTTTTTTATGAGAAATCGTTGGCTTATTGCCCTAGCAGCTATTGGGCTGCATATATCCATCGGTAGCGTGTATGCATGGAGCGTGCTCACGCGCCCTATCATGGTAGATATGGGATTTACCTTATCACAAACGACATGGACTTTTTCACTAGCCATTCTAATGCTTGGTCTATCTGCAGGTTTTCTTGGATCCTTTGCAGAGAAGATTGGTCCTAAAAAAAGCGGTCTCCTCGCCATGTTATTTTGGTGGGCTTAGTAAATAATTTCATTATCCTTGGTATCACCTATCTTATAGTTATGAGTGCTTCTTCCCTTTATTTGAAAGCACCTACTCCAAAAGAACCGACACGCTCTAATCAAGATAAATCTACCATGTACGTACATAATCACGGTATGCTAGCTAATGATGCTATGAAAACATGGCAATTCAGTGCTCTATGGTGGGTCTTCTTTGTTAATATTACCTGCGGTATTGGGCTCCTATCTCTAGCATCCCCAATGGCACAAGAAACCATTGGTATGACACCAGCAGCTGCGGCCTCTCTAGTCGGTATTATTGGCATTTTCAATGGTGGTGGTCGCATTGCATGGTCCACTATCTCTGATTTCCTTGGGCGAGCACAAACTTATATATTATTCTTTATCATGGAAATCATTGCCTTCTATTTACTGTCCCAAACCAATAGTGCATTAACATTCCAGATTTTAATACTCCTCATTATCACCTGTTACGGTGGAGGCTTCTCTTGTATGCCAGCATATCTTGCAGACCTTTATGGTATACGCCAACTCTCTACCATTCACGGCCGTATCCTAACAGCTTGGGGCTTAGCAGGCATTGCTGGTCCCATGATTGTATCGTACTTTCACGAAGCCGGATATGGGTATTCCATGGCTTTAGTGTGCTTTGCAGGTTTATTTGTATTAAATACAATAATTGCTATAGTCTTAAAAATGTATGGCAAGAGGGACCTTGACAGCTGACACCTACATGTAAACATGAAAAAAGGCCCGACTGTGAAGTCAGACCGTTTCTTCAATTAAATCAATATAGAAGCGAAGTCTGGCGTCCAAACCATTTATACCTCACTTTGATATCAATTATATCATAAGAAATCTACTTCGCCCTTATATGTATCACCCAAGTTTGAAATCTTCGCATCAGAGGCGATTCCTGCTAGTGCTGGCAAATACTTTCGATTCGCATCGTATTTATAATAGATTGTATGTATATAAAGATTATGTGCATCTTGCGTGCTAAATCGCCACTCACTAATACCATCTTCATATTCAAATGTTACCAGCACGCCAGGAACACCATCATTCCATATATACGTATGGCTACCACTACGCATATTCTTTCTAGCTTTTAACTGTACTTCAGAGATTGTGACAATGTCAACAAGATTAGCCCAGATTTCCCCCTTATGCTCAACAGGATATACTTCTATCATCTGCGAAATACCTGTAGGATCCTTATATATTTTAATATGCTCATTACCGGATGCTTCCTCAACGGCATCATTTAATACCCGATAATTATAGTTATTAAAGCTTTCAAAATGACTATCCTTATTTAACCGATCTAATGAAGTAATATTAGGCACAATGTAATTAGCGATAATGTCCTCGATGCCCCGTTTGCCAATACCTCGCTCGCCATCCTCTCTAACCATCAAGGTAAGTACATATTGCGTATCAGGCTCATTATTTAAGGCAAAAGAAATATCATTCGCCACAAAGGTAGGATCGCCTTTAGTTTTCATGGTGCTCCAACGGCCATTAATACCCCTTTCCCCTTTGAAAGTACTACCATCAATACTGGATATATCAAACTGATCTTGATTCATATGTGACCATTTTTCCTGCAATGCAGAACGCACATAGCCTTGCTTTAATTCATTATAGGGTTTGCCCAAATACTGAGCACTTTGCTCATACGGATGATTATCCACAAATAAACTAGTATAAATAAAAGGATGGTTAAATGTATACACCAATGTATTAGTATCTTTCACATTCGGAATAGGGGCAGATTGTGTGCCACCTTTGAAAGCTGGAAACGGCAGTGTATAGGAAAGCCCGCCCTTATCAGTATGCATATGGACTTCGGTTACAGCATTATATTGGGCACGCCACATAGAATAGTTTAAATTTCTACGCTGCTCAGCATTCATCTCATCAACACGATATAGCAATCTAGCCGCATCACTAACCTCCGCAACACTAGTAGCATTATAGATTCGTTCATTAAGAATACTATCCATCAAATCATTCTTATAAAAATCAGCACTAGAATGCTTAACTTTTGCATTATACCCAGGCAACTCATTAGCATTGCTGCAACCACTCAAACACAGTATAGCAATCAGACCACCGAATAACAAAGATTTTCTAAACATAAGCTCTCCTCAATACACACTAACTATATTTTGTATATTTTAATGTACTTATGTAGTAATAAAATGATAACAAAAGAGGCTCCTAATAGTCACCTAGGTGACTATTAGGAACCTCTAATCTATTTACTTTTGTTATTAACAAGACTATATTGGGCTTGAGGCCTCTAAATGGGTCCAGCCTTTGCTATTCGTGGCATGAAAAAAGGCCCGACATTGAGAGTCAGACCGTTTCTTCAATTTTAAAAATCAGAAGCGAAGTCTGGCGTCGAAACCATTTATGCCTCACTTTGATATAAATTATATCATATCTAAACACGGAAGGGAATTAGACAATTCTCTTCCGTGTTTTCATTTATAAACCTTCATGGTGCATACGAATAGCATAAAACTCTTGAAATACAGAAGGTTGATTCTCCATAAGTTCTCTCATAGAAAGGAGTCTACGTTTTCCTACACGTCTATCTAAAATGGCAAAAATACGTACAATTAGATTGTCACTAGGTAGGCTTTTAACAATACTTTGGTTATCAAATTCATCAAAAGCCTGATAAAAACACCGCTGATCAAATACGCCTAATTCTAATGCTGTATTGTCTATAAACGGAAATCCTTCATGCATTCTCTGTTCATATGTATCATCTTTAGGAAATAGATGCGCTTTCACATATTGATTCCAATAATTACCCTTTATAATTTCCTTCCCATTATATCTAATAGCCGCCCTGCCCTCATGATCAGGTGATTTACTATACGAGGTAGCAAAATATTGAATATGGCCTCGCAAACTAGGTGCTAAATATTCTGTTTCTAACTTATGTCGTATTCCGGACCATGTAGACATACTATTTACTCCTAATCACCCAAACATATAAATACATAATTACTTATTAAGCGTAACATATAGAGTTAATCCAATTCAACTTCTTCATATCTACAATTAATCAATTGGCCATCTTCATTAAAATCCTCTATATAAAGTTCATTTTTATTGTGTGTTCTAAACATCAAACTATAGCCTTCACCCACTGTTTCTCTCCATATATACATTTCTTGACCAAAGACATTTTCTGCTATATGAAAACCACGTGGTAAACTTAATAAGTCATTTAATTCCAATGCATTATCTATTCTATTTTGTAGTTCTTCTTCTTTCATATTTGTCCCTTTCAAGCAGGTAATCAGATTTATATTTTTATATCATCATTTTTCTACATTCTTAGATAGACACTTACGCTGTAATTATTGTAATTATTGTAATTATTGCCATCAATAAACAACATTATTACGTTCAATTATATTTAGATAATCACTTCTGTACTTTATAGAATATTTCATTGTAGGCCGTAAATTAAACGTTGAATGTAGATAATACTCAATTAAACTCTTTTGCTTACGTCCATGTACCTCATCAGTTGTATATCCAGAAAACTCATAATTAAACTGAAGATAATAGAATTCATCATTTTTACATATAATAGAAATATATGAGTTATCTTCTACCTCAAACAAACATGCATCTAATGGATATTTTTCTACTAATTTAATAGCATATTGTAATCTTAACTCTTTAGGTATTTCCTTTATATCTATAACTCTATATTCCTCCAATAACCGATTGTCTTCTGGCATATTTGATTCATAGATAACTTTATAATTAACTAATCCGGCTTTAGATAGATAGTTTTCTAGAGATAGATTTTTATCAAGAAGATCTAAACTAAGAAACTCTTTAAAAGACTCATCTATACAATATAGTAGTTCATGATGATCTAACTTTATAAAGTTATCGGGAAGATGTCTAGGATTAATATCAAAATCTACCAATTGATATTTAACAATATGTGTCTGTTTAAGATAACTATAATACCCTTTCATAGCCCATTTACCAAGTTCTTTTACTTCACAAGGCTCTACAACACCATGATCTTTATATAATTCAACAATTCTTACGTTTTTTTCTAAATCAATAGTAATATAATGTTGTTGTTCAATTCTTGCAGAAAGAATGCGAATAACACAATTTAACTCTTCACTTTGCCACGATTCACAGAAAAATATAAACGTAGGTGATTTTTCATATTTTCGCTCTCCTAAAGGCACCTCTTGTGTACTTTGATAATTCGCATATGTTACAAAACAAGGAATATTACAAGACGTTAATACTTGAGCAACTCTATTTTCCCAATCATTAACATTCCTATGGTCCTCATGATCATGATATACAAGGGGTAAAATATAAATGTACTTCTTACCTACATACAGATTAATCATTTCTAAAATATTCGTTTGAATTCTATCAATATTTTTCATATGAATATTCCTCCTTCTCTATAATCAGTATACCTTTTAATATGTGTATTAAACGTCCCATAAAAAAATCCTCCTAATTGCTATTTCATAACTATTAGGAGGATTTATACGTATATACATTTTACGATTAAAATCAAGATATCGATTTTTTATAGCAGTCAATTACATCTTTAAGATTTATATATTCTTCACGAATATATAGACCATCAATATGCTGTCTATCAACATGCACAACGGTTTCCCTTTCACCAGATGTTGGTATCACTAAAGCACTTTTAATAATGGCATTTTTATATTTACCTCGTAAATAATAATAATAAAATGCTTGCTTATAATTAAAAGAATTCACATCATTAGTAAAGTATTTTGAATCAAACAATAATATTAATGGTTGCTTTTTACTTGTGCAGGTTTTAAAGAAATGATCAAATTGGATAGAGAATCGGCTTTTCTTACCCGCTTCTCGTTGCTCTATATCCATACTATCTGGTTTTATTATATTTAGCTTACAAGGTTGTGCTTCCTTTGTAATTTCATAATCATGGTCCAAGATTCGTATATGATTAGATAAATACAAATGGATCATACGTTCCCAAACCAATTCAAAATACAAGGTTAAGAATTTAGATGACTTACTTCGATTACTTTTCCATTGAAAGTATCTGATCAACGATTTCAATAATAATCGTTCATAATCCTTAAAAAGCCGCCCACTTAATATTTGCAATTTAGCAATACAAAAATCATACTCATCAAATATAGGATTATAAAATTGACGCTTATACGGATGAATATCATCTAATAAAGTTTGAAAGGTGTTATAGAAATCAAATAATACGTAATCCATACATTCCGTAATAAAAATTGACTCATCATATTCACAATTAACTACAAACGGAGAGTATATAAAATTTCCATCACTTAATAAGGGACGAATCGAATTTATTGTTTGATGCCAATTAATATGACCTTTATAACCTTTAACTGTATCTCTTAATTGACGATGATATAAACCAAACTCTAAATAATATGTAAGAATATACTGATAAGCATCTATTGGTATCGTATCAGTTAATTGTCCTGGTTCAACACCATATAGCTCTCTATCTCGCTTTATAATATGCAATATATCTTTCATATCTTGCAATACTTTTGATTTCTCATCTCTCAAAGTTACTTTATCAACATGATAGTGCTTAGGAAAGGAAAGTAGAATATTATCTTTTTTTACTACCATACCAACGAAAGAACATTTTAACTTCTCATTATATCGATCACAGTATGAGTATATATCCCACTTTCGACAAAATGATTCTGTCAATTCGTTGCCATCATTAATAATTTCAAAATGATAATCTAATACATCATTATTCATTTTATAAGTTTCCATATGCTTGTTTTACAGATTCACTTAAAATATTCTTTTTATTCTTAAATGTTGAATATAACTGACTAAAGGATTTAATACTATCATCAAAAAGACTAGCACCAGTATAAGAAACACGTTCAACATCTTGCCATAAATAATGTAATAGCTTATCAGCAACTTGTTCGCGATTTGCATCATCAGCAACTTGTTCACGATTTGCATCATCAGCAACTTGTTCGCGATTTGCATCATCATCGCCTTTATCCTTTAAGAAGAAAGGCCCTAATTGCTTATCTTCAGCTAATCCTAAATCATTTATAATGATATGATTAATAGCTTGATATAGTTTTACCCACTCATATGTATCAGTATCTGTAAATTGAATATCAAAATTATTAACGTATTCATCATCTTTGCCATTGACATGAATAGGATCTACACCAATATATTTGAAATCAAATCTTCGTTTAAAAGCAGTATCAATAACATTAACATTTTGGTCACTTGTATTAACGGTCCCTATAATATGTAAATTTGATGGAATAATAATTTTGTGGCCTGCTTTTATTACTCCATTTAATATAAGGTATTCAAAAATAGATTTATTGTTAATGCCATACATGCTTTTACCAGTATCATCCCTATCCAATAGCTGGAATATATCGCCAAAAATACTAGCAATATCACCGCGAGACATTTCCTCTAAAATAAGATAAACATCAATGTTTCTATCTTGAGTTCTCAATGCTGTACATAATGCAGTTGTAAATATCCCTGGAACAAATTCATAGCTAACTTTTCCTTCTTTTGTTACAGGCATAATATTACCTACAAAATCAAAGTAAGAATAGTCACGGTAAATAGTAGTACGAAAAACATAAGGATTATCATCATACTCTGTATATCCTGGATAACTTTTCTTTATTAATGAAGCTATACGATAACTTTTACCAGTACCTGGTGCACCATAATACATAACTTGTAGTGGATATACTCTTTTCTCTATAGGAATAATATTTTCAAATTTCTTAATAATAATATCCGCTTGAGTATCAGCGATTGAAGCAAGCCCACCTTGAAGATTTAACTGACTTCCATCATTAAACCAACCATTAATTTCAGAAAGACTTATTGGGTGATCAAATTTATGTACACACCGTAACACAGCTTTATTAATTTGTGAATCAGGTAGATTCAAATAATCAACAATTTGAAAAATACAAGATACTGAACCAGCAGGTTGATTAGGCCCTTCTCCAGAATTTTTATTATAGCCTAAACCAAATCTTCCAATTTCTATGTTCTTTTCAGTTACATAATTATATGTAACAATATCACCAACCTCAAGTTGATACCAAGAAAAACCAGATTCCTCGAAGTTTGCAGTTGCTCTCCATAGCAAACGCTTTTCATTTTTTTTATTATTAGCTGCATTTGTTTGTTTTGAGTTTTTTTCTTTTACGTTTTTTCTTTTTTTCTTCCAATAAGGTTGAGCTTTCTCCCTAATAACTTTCTCAACATTTAAGGTTGATATATCTAACTCTTGACCTTTTTGTGTTAATAAAATACGACTCTTTTTGCCTTTGCCCTCACGACTTAAAAGCTCTAAAAACTCTAACTCTTTAATTGCAAGACTAAATCTTTTAGTAAAATCCTTATACGGTTTTCCTGTTTTTCCTGAGGTATATATAGCTTCAGCGTATTCAGCAATATATGGATCTATCTTAATCATTTGAGAGCATATTTCTGCTGTCGTTAATGGACTACTCGATTGACTAAGTACCTTTAAAATAGGTTTTATTAAATAAGAAACTCGTTCCTCTGTTGCTAAAGTGTCAATATACCCCATGTTGTCCCCCGCAGTATTTCAATAAAATAAATATACGAAACATTAAAACTTAACTATGTTACTAATATTTTAGCATAGATTATTTTGATTATGAAGTTATCATGAACATCTTAGGAAATATAGAAATATAGTACTGAAAATAGAAAAGTTCCTAATAGACAAATTAATGACTATTAGGAACCTCTAATCTATTTACTTTTATTATTCACAACATTATATTGAACTTGACGCCTCTAAATGGGTCCAGACTTTGCTAATCAACTCGAGGATTGGCGGTAATCAATATGAGTACATACAAAGTGTTATCATTAATGATTTCCTTTGGCATACTTGTGGCGACCATTATCATGGCAGCAAAGTGATTGACCTCTAGCTAAAAGCTAGCTTTCTAATTGAGGCATGAAAAAAGGCCCGACATAGAAGTCAGACCGTTTCTTCAATTTTAAACACTAGAAGCGAAGTCTGGCGTCGAAACCATTTATGCCTCACTTTGATATAAATTATATCATATCTAAATAGGGAAAGGAATTAAAGGATTCCTTTCTTATTTCATTTATAGACAGTTTTAACTAAATAATCCAAACATCACCATCATACAGATTACCAGTAGACGATAATTTTACATCAGTAATTAATCTACGTAATTGTGCTTTACTATATACACCATTATCTAGCCGGTATTGGATTGTGTTTACATACTTATGGCTCGCATCATAAGTAATAAACATCAATATCCCCTGTTGATTATCTAGTTCAAGATCTAATAATAACCCTGGTATGCCATCATTCCAAACATAAGTATGGAGCCCCTTTGTTATCATTTTTGCTCCAGGGATACCAAAAAGCTCTGCTGACTTATTATCAATCTTATTTAATATACGAATCTCATCAACTGTACTAAATAAACCTTTTTCAGATTCATTATTAGGTTCAATACGAATCTGTTGATTTATATTTTTATCAATTGTAAAGGTTACACCGTCTACTCTCTCATTTAGCTTTTTATCTCTTACAGCTGTTTTAGGTACTCTAAAGGAATACCTTTTATATGTCTCAACCTTGCTATAGTCATCTAAATCTTGAAGAGAATGAATTGAGGGTAATACATAATTAGCCATTATTCTATTAATATCATTGGATGTGACTAGCTTCGTTGCACGCGGATACAGGATGACATTGTACTCTTGATTTGGATGTTTACTCAGCTCAAATTTTAAACCAATAATCTCCATCTCAACAGCCCCTCTAAGTATTGTCTTTCTCAAAGAACTTTGACTTAGGCCATCATATTTAAAAGCAATATCAGTTTTATCAGTAGTGTTTGGTGTTTTATTTTCTATAATACCTGCAGCAATCATAGGTGATTCTACTAAATAATGTGCATTTGAATTAGGAAAATCGGTTATAGCCTCCTTCTGTATTGCACTAAATGGAAGTGTAACTGATAGTCCACCATCATTATTATGTAAATTCACAATTGTATTACCGTCAAATTGACGACGCTTAATAGAATATAACTCATTTTTAAAGGATTCAACATCATTAACATCAGTATCAAACTCTTTAGGTATTCCCTCTTTTAAAATAATCGAATCTATTATCTTTCGAGTTTCTACATCATAAGCACTCTTAATTTTCTCGGTCCTATAAATTTCCTGTTTATATGCATCCTTAGCAATACTTGGATCTGCACCGGGAATATTCACATCAACAGCATAACTAGATACACTAACAGCGCTCAACACCATAGCACTTAATAATAATCGTTTTAACATATACATCTCTCCACAAAATAGTAATATTAAGTGTATTGTAACATAATTAAACAACTTTTTTGGGATTACCTAATATACATATAAAACAGATTATTGTATAAACTCATAGATTCTAACTAAAATAATCATTCCACGCAAAATCTAATTGATTAATACCAGGTAAATTAATAAAACAATTTTCCTTCTTAGAATGCTCATGTGTATTTATACCAGTATTAACAGTGAAAAAAACATTTTTCTTTGCACGTGTTAAAGCAACATAGAATACACTTAACTCTTCCCTAAACAAAGTTTTCATTTCTGGTACTAACAAACTTGTGCAGGAATCATTATCTAATTTAAAACTTTTTAAATCATGACACTTCTTACACATATGGTTCCATGAAGGAAAAACACTTTTATTCATTTGTGGCAAAATCACATAGTCCCATTCTAATCCTTTAGCTGAGTGAATAGTAGTTAATACAACTTTTTCATCAAGATACTCTATCATATGTTTTAAGCCATTATTATTAAGACTAAACTCAATATTTTTATATCTTTCTTTTGTGGTACCCGCCCAATTTTTAGATACTTCAAATAATTTTTGTAACAACTTATATAATGAATCAAAAATATATTTCTTTTGGTCATTAGTATAAATTTCATGTTCACGATTTTTGATAGCTTGTAGGCATTTTTTTAATGAACTTTGAACTGCATTACCTGAAACGTTATTATTAAACTCCTCTATTGCAACATTATAAAAATTAATAAATTCACAATCATTTTCCGAATAAAGCCCGTTAAAAAAATGAGTTGACTCCGCTTCTAATATTTCAGCTATAATGCCACCTTGCCATCCTGCCCGAACTAGTATAGCAACATTACAATTATTTTCTATTATCTTCTTTATTCCTTCACTAATAAAATTAACCTCTTCAATATCTGATTGTAGTTTTTTTATTAATATAGAAGAATTTAGCTTTGGGTCTATATATTGATCAACATAAGCTCTTATTAGATGATCTAGTTCTTTCATAGAGGTATTATTATATCTATAATTATTCTTAAATGATATAATCTGTGGACTATAATCATCTTCTACACGTTGAAACACATCATCTAATGCGCCTAAAAAGCCATAAATCCTTTGAATACCATCACCTAGAAAAACTACTTTATTATTATGAATTAATGATTTTATAAATAAGTAACTAAGAATATTAGTATCTTGAAATTCATCTATAATAATCATTGAGTAGTAATTAGTATAAAATTTCTTAATATTATCATTAGATAAAAGCTTTATAGCCGATATTAAAATACCATTATATGTAATTATTTTTTTATTAATGAGCGAATTATTAATTGTTTCCCAATATTGATCCATAACAGATTCAATTCGAGAAAAATCAAAAGACGAAACTGTTTTTGTTAACTCTTCAATTATACAGTTATCGGATGAGGAAATTAAGTTTTCCTTTATAACAATACTATCACTAATGATTCTAAACTCTGAAAGATTTATAAATTCCTCATTCAATAGAAATCCATATTTATAAAGTAATCTCATTGCAAAATTATGATAATTAGCGATATCTAACTTCTTTAAAAGTAATTTCGAGTTATCTACCAATGAAGGCAAAAGCTCTTTGACATCTGACTTTATACGAATCGAAGCGTTTACACTAAATGACATTGCTAATATTTTTTTATTACTTTCGATTTTACCAAAACTTAACTCTCTCGCAATTTTACTAACCATAGCTGTTGTTTTACCACAACCAGCTGGTGCATTAACAATCAATCTAGGTTCATCTGAGAAAATAAAACTTAACTGCTCCTCATCGCCAGAATGGCGTTCTTTCAATCTATCTTCTAATGTCATACTACTCACCCTCAATTGTTTTTATTAACTCATCAAAAGCAGAAGGTATTTTAGTTACATGCCTTGCTAGTATCGCACCTTTACATGCATTTTTTGAGCCCTTCAACTTCTCCAACTGAGTCTCTTTACATTCACTCATAATAGATTTTGCAGTAGTCTCATCTAACTCAATTATACTAGGATCTTCTTTAAACTTAGATACATCTAAATCAGGTTTATATTTTTTTATAATACCAATCATAGACTGTAATATATCTAATTCTTTACAACACGTTAAATAATCTTTTAATTCAAATGATGCGAATACATCTTCTTCGTAATCTATTTCAGTAGTAAAAAATATATTCGCATTACTGTGATATCTCTCTTTCTTATCAGCGTCTATAATTGCATAGGTCTCGATACCAAATAATTTGTATAATTCCATACAATATTCAACACTATCCGCACCATCTAACTTAATTACACCAACCCCATTTTCATCAAGATTAAATTTTTTTCTTTCAGCAAAAATCGGAATTGCTCCACTTTCAGTATCCCCTTCAACAAATACAACTTTCTTACTAAATGTTGCTTCTTTAAGATATAAAAAATTATGCAACAAATGCTTATATAACTTTACATCTAAATTAAATGAATTTCCTGAAGCTACTTTAATTGTTTGTGTAGTATTATCTTTATAAATTCTTAAAAATTGCTTATAGTCATTTAGCAAAATATTAGGAGAATGAGTCGCTATAAAGATTTGTCCATCTAGACCATCGATATCAAATAATCCCTTTATTAGTTTGATAAAACTTTCATTTTTATTATTTAATAGATCATTAATCTTTTTCATTAAACTTCGTTGCCTATATGGATGCTGATGAATCTCTGGCTCATCCAAAAGCAAAATTAATGGGAAATAGTATTTCTCACCACTACATATTAATCGTTCTCTAAACTCCTCTGGTGTTTTTCCTAACATAGACCTATAAATCGCATCAATAATTTGTAAAATTATATTAAAAGCATATTGAATGCCCTCCCCTAAAGATGTCAGCTCTCTTCCATTTTGATCTCCCAATATAAGTAATCGAGCTAATAGTTTTTCTTGACTAGAATCTAAAGAGGCATTGACAGAATCACCTGTTATATCATTTATGTAATTAATCGATTTATTTACTTCCCCAATGACATCATTAATCTTTGGGCTATTAATAATATCTGACTCTTCTAAATTTACTATCTCAAGACTTTTTTTTATCAAGTAATTAAGAGTTTTACTACTCCCATTACTTCGTTTAAAGTCAAGTTCTTTAGATGGTAATCTCTGAGCAAAATAATAAAGAGAATTTATTTTTTTTATAATAGAAAAGCTTATACTCGTTTTATTAGGTATATCATGGTAATAAGAAATCCTACCATCAATAAGATCTTGTTCTGCAATTATAGTTATACAGTTATCTTCATTTATATCAAAATTATCTTCAAAAAAACCTATACTTGAATCATCATATGAAATAGTATATTTTACTTCAATTGGGCTCGATAAATCAGCAAAATCAGCTTCTTTAAACTTACCTTCTGATAGTATTATATTTAACAATTCTAAAATATTAGTTTTTCCTATATTATTCTCACCAATAATGTAGTTTAAATCTTTATCAAAAACCATAGATTGACCACTTAAATTTCTATAGTTTGATATCGTCTTAATCTCTTTAATATACATTTCCCCTCCACCTTTCAACAGAATTAGAACACGGTAAAGCTCTATAAGCATTCTTATAATAAAATTAATTATCTGCTCATCACTTCATATATTTAACAAAAGATAAAAGTAGTATTACACACCATATAGTGTCTAATACTAATTTTTAACTTTCCTGACCTCATATGGAGAAAACTACAAATATTTAACTATTTCATCATTTAACTAATGTCAATTAAACTACACTATTTTAGTTCATCTCTCAACGGAATAACTTCATCAAACAAACACTTTTCCCATGCTTCTATCATATGTTGAGGGTATGAAAATGGATCAGAATCAGGGTATTGTTGTACATATACGGGATAGTCAGCACTACCTACTATACGATTTTTGTTATATATATCCTCACCAACTGTAGATTGATTTACAGATACCATAAGTTCATCTACATCAACACACCACATTGAAGCAAAGTCTTCAACAATAGAATCATAGGCCTTAGTAAAGTATTCTCGTTTAATTTTCAATAAATTACTATCTTTATCTATTACATGTGTATCAATATCATCAAGAATATTTTTGTAAATAGCTCTAACGGATTCACTCTTATTTAATTTAGTTAAGGCATCTTCAATCTTTGCACGAGTGTCTTGGCTATTCGGCTCATATTCACTTAATAAGGCATCTATATAACTTTTATCAACTGTATAAGTTTGAACTGTATTAGAGTCAAAGAAGTCAATAAGTTCAATACCTGGTTCGGTCTTGTCATCAGGCTTTAAAGATGATTTTATTGTATTATATAAACCTATATTATCTTCTATAAGTGCAATTTTTTTAGTGAAAGTTCCATGTTTGTCCCCATCAAGCTCTATATTGAATTCATCATATGAGGCTATAGCACGATATGCTTTATTTAAATCTTGGAAACACTTCACAAAATTAATTCTATCTGATATGGGAGCATGTTCTGTAATAGGGTTATTAGAATTTACTGCATCTAATTTAACTAAAGCCGTATAAGCAGCATTAAATTTCTTTTTAGATTCTTCATATGTTGGGTATATTAAACTACTGTTATTATTTGTTTGAGAATACAAACGTGTTGCCGCATATACATGTTCTTTCATAGTAGCAGGTTTTCTAAAGGTCGTAATAAGACCTTTATCTTTCCCTTTATACGTCCTATTTGTTCTAGAAAAAGCTTGTATAAGTCCAGCATATTGCAAATTTCTATCTACAAAAAGGGTCTGACATCTTGGTGCATCAAATCCAGTAAGTAATCGATCGACAACAATAACTAAATCTAGATGTTTGCCGAACTCTTTAAACTCACCTTTTTTACGAGCTAAGCGATTATTAATATCCCCATTATAACGATTGATACTTTCAACAGACCAAGACGTTCCAAACATCTTATTATACTCAGCAATTATCTCTGCCATTTCAGCTTCTTTTTTTGCTGAATCCTTTGTATTTTCCTCTAAAGAGTACGTTATAGCCACACGAGGAAAATCAGGATCATTCATAACGGTACCTTGTCGTAAAGGCTGATTAGGAAATTGTGTTTCTATCCAGTTTTTATCACCTGTAAACTCTTTAATAGCCTTATAATAACGCTTCGCCATATTGATAGAGCTGGTCGTTAAAATGGCCGACATTGTTGGTTTACCATCTTTAAATACAAACTTACGATACGCGTTATTAGGGCTTAAAATCTTACGAATTACCGATAAAATATGATCATCAGATTCATAGTGAGCATTTTGAAGGTATCCTTCTTTATCAACATCTTTCATTGATTCAACTGCAGATACCAGCTCCTCATCAGTAAAACTAATATTTTTCTGATCTGCACGCATAGCACGATATACTACATTAGCAATCTCATCTTCATGAATAGTAGACTCATGCTCCACTTGAAAGCCTAATACAGCACCATCTTCTAATGCATTTTTTATAGTGTACCGATGTAGCACTTCTCCATATTGGTCATGTGTAGTTCGTGCATATTGCCCATCTGCACTTTTTTTATTTTCTTCAAAAATTGGAGTACCAGTAAATCCAAACCACGTTGATTTAGGAAATACTTTTTTTATATCATCCATATTTTCAGCACTAATAGCACGATGACATTCATCCACAATAAACACAATATGTTTTCCACGTAACGTAGCTAATTTATCGGGCTTATATTCTTGCAGATCTGCAACAGCCTTATTTAACTTTTGGCGTGTAGTAACTATAACTACATTCGTACTTGTATCCGATATAAGTGCTTTTGAAAGTTCTCTTGTACTACCAGTACCAACTATCAACGTATTATTGTTAGTGTTAACCCCTGTAGAATAAGCAGATGCAAATTTAGTAAACTCAGATGTTGTTTGATTATCTAGGTCCTTTCGATCTAACAACATAATCGTTCTATCGACACCCGCTTTTTGAGCCAATAACTTAGTAGATACAAAACTTGTTAATGTTTTACCTGATCCGGTAGCATGCCAAATATAGCCAGACTCATGTTTACCAGCAGCTTTAAATATAGCTTCAATGGCATGAATTTGATATGGATGTAATACCATAAGAACTTTATTACTTGGTTCTTCACTGACTATCATATATTCAGATACCAACTCATGAGCCCTAGGTATATTTAATACCTGTTTAGCAAATTCGTTAATATTCTCAACCTTTGTATTATCTCTTGTGCGCCATGAGAACATAAACTTTTCCTGCAGCTCACCTTTTGGTGCTGCAGCCATATAACGTGTTGTTTGCTCATTAGACATCACAAATAGTTGTAATGTTTGAAAAATAGTATTAGAGAAAGTCCCCTCATCTACATATTTTTCAATCTGATAATAAGCTTGTTTAACTCCATCCTTAGCAATTGCAGTTTTCAACTCAATTTGAATAATTGGTAACCCACTAATCAATAAGGTAACATCAAAACGACGTTCCCTCTCTTCTAATTTAGAGCTACCTTTTGCAATTTGGTTTACAATCTCATAAGAAGAAAAACCGCCGTTTTTCTCAAGATTAGAATAAACTATTAGATCTACACGTCCTAAACCATTATCACGTTCAAGAACTATAGAACATTTTCCCTTTTCCCCACGCAACCATTTAGCCGCATCAAATGGCGTTTTGGTACTAGCTAGGATTTCAGATTTAATTCGTTCAAATTCACTATCAGTTAAATCATGACCATCTAATTCACTCTTATTTCGATTTTCAATTTTATCACGTAAATTCCGCCATAAGTCAGCTTCAGATTTTAAATCTGGACGATAGGTCCATTGCCCGTGCCCCTCACAAAGTAACTCAATTAAATTTTGTTCAAGCTGAGCTTCTTTTGTAATTTTCAATTTAACCATATAACACAACCCCATAAAACTAAACAAACATCTTTTGAAGCAACCCTTTTTTCACATCTTGTAACTTATCTAGCTTACACTGATGAAGGGTAATATTTTTATTAATTAAAGAAAAAAGATCTGCTATTTTCTCTTGCTCTGAAAGAAGTATTGGTATTATATAATCAATATTACTAATAGTCGACCAATTCACATAAATCTGGGTATTCCCCTGACTAGCTTTAACAATATATTTTCTTTGTTCAGGCGCATTTAACATATGGTATAAAAATATAGGAAGAAAATTCTTTGTATCAACCTCAATTCGTTCTGTTCGTTGATTATATACATATGTATTATCTTGATCGATTAATAATACACGGCCAATTATATTCCCTGATGATGTCTTATCATTTAAAATCATTGTCAAATTACCTTTATTAAGAACCCTTGACTTAGTTTTTTCTGTCTTATTAACCCTTAACCCTTGATCATTATAAACTGATTCTTCTGAATAACTGCCTATACTAATAACTTTATAAGAGCCGCCATCAACAAACTCTGATTCAATAGAGGTTCCACCTGTCGCAATACCAAAATCATTCAACTTACGCTGTTCCCAAGCATCCGTAAAACCTTTAAATCTAATCTGAGGAGATTGACTTCCATTTTTAGGGAATAATTTTTGCAATAACGCTTTTTTAGCTAATTTAAGTTTTTCAAGCTTACGCTGGTGAAGGGTAATACATTTATCTAACTTTGAAAAAATCAATCCGATTTTTGATTGCTCATCTTTTGTTGGAATAAATAAATTAAGATTATTCAAAACAGATTGGCTAATATTTTTATTAGCACTATTAGTAGCTTGAGACATAATTTGATTTCTAATCAAGACTGTTGTAAATATAAATCTTTTAAAATTATAGTCTAATCCATAATTATCTCTAAATCTTATAATAAACCCAGAAAAAGTTGTATCTTTTAAATCTTCAGAAATCAAAGCAGCCTCGCCGATACCTTCTAACTTAACCGAAGATCGAACAAAAAGTACATCTCCTTTGTGTAGATTATAATCTTTTAGTTGAGAGTCTGTTGCTTCAGCTTTTTCTAATTTAGTTAAATCAATAACATTGCTTCCAAATATATTTTGTAAATTTATAAATGGATATCCTTTCCCCATAGCCTCCTTAGAAAAATTCATTCCATTCTTTAAAGACCCCAAATTGCCCAACTTACGCTGTTCCCAATCTTCCGTAAATCCTTTAAATCGTATTCTCGGTTTATTTCT
>PVML01018112.1_pt1 | contig 40120 bp, 32 predicted proteins | sample 1853371 | NCBI WGS metagenome assembly PVML01 (sample SAMN08533508, study PRJNA380276) | Human gut metagenome, whole genome shotgun sequencing project. | isolation source: participant 1, chromium library | host: Homo sapiens | collected 2017 | reverse complement strand
CATCCACATATGTTGCGGCATACGTTCTGTACGAGGATGATTCTGGGCGGAATAGACTTGAAAACAGTTCAGATTATCATGGGGCACGCAGATGCCGAAACAACCATGCGCGTTTATGCAAACGTGACCAAAGCGCAAGCCCAGAATGAGATGATGCGAATGGAGGGAAAGATGAAGCTGAAGTAGAATTAAGTGGACTTTTGAATGAAGAAAAAGTGGATATGGGAAATGCGAAAGTGGATATTGAGAATGAAAAAGTGGACATTGAAAGCGTGCTTCCCGAGAAAGACAGTAATTTCTCAGTAAAAACGACGGTTCATATTCATAGACTCTTTTGTGAATGCTATCCTAATAGTTGGCCACAGGAGATGCGGGAGGTTTGACGGTTACGTTATAATTTGAAAAATACGATTGACATACGAGATAAACAGGGCTATGCTTGTATTGCAAAAAGCAAGCTCTTGACAGTGCATAAGGAGGAATTATCATGGCATCACTTTTTCCAAGAGAGGAACACGCCGAAGCACTGTTCCACAGAATTCTGAGCAATCCGGGTGCAGAGCAGCAGTTGTACGAAACCTTCTGCATGGAGCAGGAGAATGCATCGTTTGAGGATGGCGGCGGTGCAGAGTGCAGCTTTGCGAAAGCGCTTTTGCAGGCTTACGAGAACCGCGATATTTCCGCGCTGACGATTGCGCTATGCAATAACACGATGTTCGATCTGCTGCGCACAGCCTATCTTATTCCGTATCGCTTTCATGGCAAAAACGGCGGGAATCCCAGACTGCTGACCGATGCGAACGGTGAGGTGCGCGAGGAATACCGCAATGCCGTCTCGGCACGAGAGCTGCGCAAGTTCCACGATATTTACCGTCAGCACCTGCCTGTGCCGCGTGCGGCGCTCTATCTGGCCGATGGCAGTCATCTGCGCCACAAGTACACCAAAGACATGCAGGTGCGGGAGATGTATTCGCCGTCCCGCCGCGGCGTGCTGACGCTGTACGCGCTGCCGGATACGGTCGAGCAGGGTCTGACCGAAGCACAGGCGTACAACATCGTCTGGGACGCATTCAATGAAATCCAGCAGAGGTGTCCGACCGCGATGGTATTCTACGGTCAGGACACCGGCTACAAGTTGCAGAAAAGCCACGATGAACTGGGCGTTCTGCTGCCGCTTAAGGAGTTTGAACATAACATCCTGCACCATCTCGAGCAGGTGGACGGCATTGTGCTGCGCTGTCGTGAGGAGATGATCCATCAGGCTGGCAAGGACTCGCTGCCGCTGTAAAAAGCATAACAAAACCGCTGCTATGAGGAAAACTCACAGCAGCGGTTTTTGCTTGTCTGCAGAAAATCAGGTGCAGTAACGGAACATCTTATCCGTCATAATGCGGGCGAAGATCAGTCCGAGCGGAAGCGCGAAAATGATCAATGTGGCAGACGCGAACCACGAAGCGGAAATGCTCAGGTTCATCATACCGAGATTGTAAATTGCGCGGTAGAGATACAGGCCGGGCACCATAATCACAATAGACGGCACTGTAATCGCGATGCGCGGAAAACCGGAGTGCTTTTTGTACGCAGAAGCCAGCAGTCCGGCGATCATGGCCGCGAAAAATGCGGCAGCCGCAGGCGGCAAAGATGCAAGGTCAACCAGCTCCAGACGCAGCGTGTTGGATATTGCGCCGATAACCGCGGCGGACATCGCCAGTGGTACCGGGCTGTTGAACATGATCGAAAAGCCGAACACACCGCAGAAGCTGGTGAGCAGGCGGAATACGATATACTGCAGCATGCTGAGGTTCAGCGGCAGAAAATCTACCGGTTTGAGGTGCAGCGCGAGCGCCATCAGCCATGCGGCCATCGTGGCAATCAATACGATCATTACCGCGTAGCTGAGCCGTTCGAGACCTGACCGCATATCCAGCTTGGCCATGTCGATGCCGCTGGTGATGAACGGAAATCCGGGAATGATGAACAGCATGGAGCAGATGTAGCCGGCTTCGTGCTGGACATTGATGCCGCAGGTCATCTCGGCAATCTTGAGACAGCCCGCGTACACCAGACAGGCTGCTGCGACCGAAACAGTCGTGCAGAGCACAAGCGTCAGATGGTGCTTAGACAGCTTGCAGCGCACGGCGTTGCCGATACCCGCGCCAAAGAATGCGAGTATCATCTCGACCCAGCCGCCGCCGAGCAGAAACGTAAATGCACCGCAGGCGAGGGCAGCCGCCAGGCCGAGCATCAGTGGCGAATACAGTCCGTGCACCTGCTCGATTTCGTCAAGGTGGGTGTGCAGCTGCTCGCCGGTCATACGGGAGCAGATGTCGGTAAACTCAGCGACGAACTGCTCGAGTCGGTTGAGCTTTGAGGTGTTGACGCCTGTGCTGGTCAGCGTGAGCGTTTGCGAAAATGCCTGTTCACCGTCAAAGCAGGTGTATTCGATTGAGGTCAGGCCAATGTCTGCTGCACAGACCAGCCCCAGCTCCTCCGCGAGCGTGTTCATCGAACTGCGGACACGCCATGCACCGGTGCCGCATGAGAGCAGCATCAAGCCGGTGCGGCCGATGACGGAGGCCTTCTCGCGCAAGGGCGCGGCAGAGATCGGTAGAGTAGTATCATGTGATGTGTAATCGTGCCATGCAATGTGCATGTGGTTGGGGCGAAAAGCAGTTTGCGGCATAGTAATGCACTTCCTTATATGGCTGTATTGTAGTCGTTCTGTGCAGTAAAGTCAATAGATGAATGTAGAAAAGGATACCAAGAAACACGAATGCGTAATTGAAAAAGTGCAGAAAACGTCGTAACCGCTACAGGCTGTTGTTAAAGAGGTCTGTTTTTATACTCTCGTATTCTTGATGCCTGTAAACGGATCCGTCTATTCGATCGTCATTGTCTGGTCGCACATTTGTAAGCGTTAACCGGAGGATTTGTCTATCTTAAGCGCCAAGAAAAAATGGGTTCTGTGAGCGTTGATGCCACAGAACCCATTTTTTATTGTGTAGATAAGTGATTATGCGGAAAAGGCAGGACGAATATCTTGCTTAATACCTGTCAAAGATTCCTGTTCTTTTGCCCAAGTGACACGAGTAACTTCCTCTACAAATGCCTTTACTTTAGGCGTAGCAGAATAATACCGGATGCCGAATTGCTGGCAGATGTCGAACAACAGGTCAGTATAAGCCATGTCGTCTTGGAAAGGCATAGCAAAGTATCCGCCAGCCTGCTCTGCTAATTCATCAATTATATACATGGAATCATTTTTACATGGAATCATTTTGCTTCATCTTCGTTGACCTCCTCCACAAGATACTTTGAGAAAAGTTGCCAAGCTGCCTCATCAGCAAGCATAAAGCGCTTCGGACCACCGTTGGTTATGATCGGAATACGCATAGCACCAAAGTCTTCTGCGTAATGCTTCGCAAGTTCATCGGTTTATGCATCGAACACAACATCACCTCGGCAACCGTTGTCTATGGAATACTTGATGCCAAATGCAATTAGTGCAGCGCCGATACCGCTGTATTTGCGCTCGGATTTTTCGGTGAGGCCTGGATTGCTATGCGGAGCGCTTTCTGCATACAAGACATAGACATATGGTAGACAACAATAATGTCTGCCGTTTTGACTTTTTTACTGATACCGCGTCCAGTCGGGGACGCTCGTCAGCTTCGTCCAGCTTTCGCCGACCTCGCCCTGACGGTTGAAGTCATGGCTGTTCGTGGCCTCCTGTACGGCGAGATAGTGCCAGTCGGACGGCTTGTTGTCCGGCCACGTTACCATGCTGTCCAGCAGGTCGCTTTTGCTCTGCGGCATACGGCAGAGTACGCGGTTGATCATGGTCATAGCCTCAGCGCGGGTGATGCGGGCGTCGGGGCGGAACGTGCCGTCCGGATAGCCCGAAATCCAGCCGAACGCCGCCGCTCTCTCGATCTCGTTTTCCGCCCAGTGACCGGAAATATCGGAGAAGCTGCCGCTGTTCTCGACCGTTCTGGTGCTGAAGCGCGCACAGATCGCCGCAAATTCCGCACGGGTGATCGAGGCATTGGGGTCAAAGCGGTCCGCACGGCGGCCCTTGACGATACCGAGCTTTGCCATCGTGGAAACCGCCTTGTTGTGCCACTGGCCGTCCGAAACATCGGAAAATTCGTTGTCGGCGGTCAGATTTCCGTCGCGGATGTCCGCTTTGAGCAGTCTAAAGAAGATCGTCGCTGTTTCCGCGCGGCTGATATTGCCCTCCGGATGCACCTTTCCGTCCGGATAGCCGATGACATAGGCGAAATGGTCATCGCCGTTGAGCTTGTCCGGCACGCCGGTTGCCTCCCAGCCTGCGTAGACCGTCTTGTCGCCGTTCATCGTCACGCTTGTGATCTTCTGCGTCAGCGCCTTGTCCGCATACCAGCCGGTAAAGGTATAGCTCTCGCGTGTCGGGGTCTTGTCGAGCGTCACCTTCGTGCCGGAAGAATAGCGCTCATCCTTGTAAGCCGTGCCGCCGTTCGACTCATAGTGCAGCGTATAGCGGGTCGAGTGATGGGAGGAGGAGCTGTTTCGGGTGTTGGTAAAGGTCGCCGCTGCGGTGTTATTCTTGATGATACTGCCGCTGGCGTTGACAGACGTTGTGGTGTAGCCGTCCTTATCTGCCTCCGCCTCGGTTACGGTATAGGTGATTCCTGCAGGCAGGCCGCTAGCAGTCTTGCTCTCACCGTGCTTCAGAACGAAGGTTGCAACTCCATTGGCAAAAGTCATCTCACCAAATTTGCCGTTGATGCCGGTATCGCTGAGCGTCACGGTGAAGTTGAACGCCTTGGAGGTATCTCCGTTGTTTCCGGCTACGGTCTTGGAAACGGACAGATTGCCGTGCCCCGCCTTCCAGAGACCGTAAAGAACCGTATCCGTATTCAGAACCGTACCATCCACAAACGGATGCTTGCATTGCTCATCCTTGTACCAGCCATCAAATTTCAGGTTCAGGTCCTTCCCGTCCACTGCGTTCTGCATCGGCGAGGCAGGCTTGTACGTCGTTGCGCGCGCGACGTACTCTGGCTTGGGCGGATTAAAGTCCGGCGTCAAGGGCTTGACCCATTGATAGCTGATGCAGATCGGGCCGGTGATGGTGATGACGACCTTCTCGCCGTAATTCGCGCCCCTGATCTCGCCCGCCGGCGCCTGCGGCGGAATCGGCAGAATGTTCAGAGAGGTTCGGATGGCGTCGCCGCGGCCGATATCTGCAAGGTTCTGTTCGGTATGGCGGTAGGGCGTCGACTTGAACTGCGGCGTTCCGTTGCTGTCATAGCCGGTGAAGTGGTAATAATCCACCGACGCGACCTCGGCGGACAGGATATGGTGGACGTGCTTCAGCTGGCTCCAGTTGATCTCGCCATCGTTGAAGCTGTCCACACGAATGCTCAGCTCCTCGGCTGTGCCCTCGCCGACATTGGCGTCGATTTGGGTTATCAGCTCTTTGAGCGCATCGTTGATGTTGTTCACCTGACTGAGTCCCTTGAAATAGTCCGCGCCGTTTGTTGTAGACGCATTGCCGCAGATGGACGCCATGGTGGAGTTGAAGTTCTCCCGCTGCTGTTCGGTGTCGTTCAGAGGATTACTGCCTTCCAGGTTCAGCTTGTGGAAATCGCCCAGACCGAAAATGGTCGCGCCATAGGTTGTCTTGAGCATGTTCGCCGCCGCTTTCGCCGCCTCCGGGCGCAGCTTCTGATAAGTGCCGCTGTTCTGGTAGGGGAGCGAGCTGGCGGCGATGCAGACGATCAGATTTCGATCCTCACCGGCTGCCTCACCGGTTGACTTGTGCGCCTTGGCGATCGAGGCAAGCCGCTCCGTGATAGTCAGACCGGCGTCCATGCGCGCCGCACCGGCGTACCACGGCACCATTGTACCGGCGTCGATGACCTGCTCGGCGTCGCTGACCGACAGGAACACATTGTCATAGTTGTCATAGTTATCTGGCAGATAGCCCGACGGCAGCTGCGGCAGGGACGCGTCATCTTTACCGTCGCATTCCGTCCATTTGCTCTGCGAATGAAAGCCGTCTTTGGTATAATAGCCGGTGTTCAGGCTGGCCTTATCGTTATCGTCCAACGGCGTGCCGGGGTATTGCGCGGCATCATAGATGTCGCCGATGCCGGGGGTGTTGATGCGGCCGTAGCCCGCGATCGCAATGCGGTGCTCGCCGCCGGTGGTCGGCTTTGGCAGCTCGGTCAGCAGGCTTTCCATGGCGTTCAGGATTTCCGCGCGCTCGCCGCCGGAATTGTCCGAGCCGTTCTGCGTATTCATGAATTTTGACTGCTCGATCAGAAAAATGATGTCGCAGGGCTTGACCGTCCGGGTCTTGTTGGCCGAATCGGTCATGTAAGCCTCGATCTGCGCGGTGATCTGTCCGGTCTCCGCGTGCTGCACGGTGGCCTTGACGGTCGGCGCCGCGTTTTCTGCGTTCCCTGCCGCCTGCGCCGGTGCCGGAAGCAGGGCGAAGATCATGCAGAATGCCAGAAAACAGGATAAAATACGTCTTTTCATATCCATATCATTCCTTTCTCAGCATGAGATATACTGTATATTGCACAATTATAGCACCGGAGCGGAGCGTATTCAAGAAATAAACTGGAACAAAACGATGCCGAAAAACCGCAGAAAATGTATTTTTCTGCACAAATTTTATATTGATGCTATATTCTAATTTGTCTGTGCGCTTTGCTTGACGATGATACATTACTTTGTTAGAAAGTAATGTGTGAATGTTGAGCGAGGTGATAGCATGAACAACATATGCTATATTGAAGACTGCATGAAAATATGCTATGATAAAATTGGTAGATTAGGCTTTAGAGGATGTGAATGAGCAGCATGAAGCAAACAAAAGAAGGAGTTAATTTGAAAAAACTCCTTAGGCCGAAGAATACAGGCAGTATCTTTGTGATTGCGGGGCTTTTGATCATTTTTGTAATAGCGTTGTACACATTTATTCTGCAAAGTTCTTACACTAAGACCGCCCTTGAAACAGAAATCACACGTGACACAGCGAGTGCAGATGCAGTACACAAACTTGTGGATGGCAGAATCGGCAAAGAAGATTTTGATCAAATCAACGATCAATCTGATGAAAAGAATCCATTATATAAGGATATTTCTTCATATTTCAATGAAGTCAGAACACTGAATTCTACTCGATATATTTACACCGCTAAAAAAAATGAAGAAGGAAAACTCGTTTATGTGGTAGACGGTTTGGACCCGGATGCGGATGATGTAAGACACCCTGGAGATTATATTGAGGACGAAATGGTTCCGTATATTAATAGGGCTATTTCTGGGGAGAATGTGTACTCTCAGGATATCATTGATACAACATGGGGGCCGATTTTTACGGCTTGCTATCCTGTAAGCGCAAATCATGATGGGACAGGAGAAATCATTGGCGCATTTTGCATTGAAATGGATATGCAATCAGCTTATGGAATGGTTGAAAAGACGAATCATATTTCCATCATCTGCGGTTTAGTCGCAGGAGCTGTATTGCTTTTAATTTGTCTATATACCTATTATGTTTACCAGAAAAGCAAGGCAGAAGAGCAAAAACAAAAACAATTATTAATGAACGCCGCTGAGGAAGCAGATGCTGCCAACAAAGCAAAATCTGCGTTTTTGCTTAGTATGAGCCATGACATCAGAACGCCGATGAATGCCATTATCGGATTTACAAACATTGCGCTTCACCAGAACATGGTTTCAGATATTCATGATAGCTTGAAGAAAGTTCAACAAAGTTCGAATCATCTTCTCTCTTTGTTGAATGACGTTCTGGATTTTAGTCGCATTGAAAGCGGAAAAGTTACTATTTCGCCCGAGCCAGTGGACATGAATCAATTGACAGATAACGTTCAGGCGATTATGAATGGACTTCTTTACAATCGAGATCTTCAGTTTGAAGTACATCGAGAAAACCTAAAGAACCCATATGTCCTTGCGGATGTTGTGCGTATCCGAGAAGTTTTGGTGAATCTTCTTGGCAATGCTGTCAAATTCACAAAGGACGGCGGAGCGATTACTTTGGATATCAGCAGTTACCCAGGAGCGGATGAGAAACATATCATAATTCGTTATGTTGTTCGAGATAACGGTATTGGCATGAGCGAAGAGTTCCAGAAAAAATTATTCGATCCGTTTTCACAAGAAGATGATGCCAATGCCAGAACCCAATATAAGGGAACCGGTCTTGGTATGGCCATCACCAAAAAATATGTGGATATGATGGGCGGTTCGATTGCTGTTGAGAGCAAAAAAGGTGTAGGTGCTACATTCACAGTGGAGATCCCGCTGGAGTTGCCAGAACAGGTTATTCAATCAGAACAAAAACAACATCTACATAGAGATTTGACGGGTATTCATGTTCTTATGGCTGAGGATAATGATCTAAATGCTGAACTTGCTACGATAATGCTGGAAGATGCTGGTATGATTGTAACACGCGCATCAGACGGAAAAGAAGTTGTGGATTTGTTTAAAAATAATCCACGAGGCACATACGATCTTATTTTGATGGATATTATGATGCCAAACATGGATGGACACCAAGCAGCAAAAGCTATTCGAGCCTTGGGTATAGAGCGATCCGATGCAGTTACGATTCCAATTATAGCTTTGTCTGCAAATGCTTTTATAGATGATATTCAGGAATCCCTGGATTCAGGCATGAATGACCATATTTCCAAGCCGATTAACAGAGAGGAATTAATCGATACTATCACGAAATACATTAAACACGATTAGGAAAACAAAGAAGTTAATTCTGATGAAAAGTTTGCACAAGTATGCGGAATATTTGCTCGATAATGATTTACGCAGCATTTGCAGGTTATATTGATACTTTAGCATAATTGAGCTGAAATAATATCAAGGAGGTTGATGGTATGAATATGATTAGACCGGTATCGGATTTGCGAAATAATTTTGCGGACATTTCTAAGACGGTGCGCGAAACGGCTCAGCCTGTCTTTTACCCCCAATGGGTATGGTGATATGGTCGTTTTGAGCATGGAATCGTTTGAAAACCTGCAATTTGAAAGCGAGGTTTACTTCAAGCTGCAAGAGGCCGAGCGAGAAGCAGAGCTGACAGATCAGCGATATTCCTCCAAAGATGTATTGAAAGCGATGAAAGTCGCTATTGGAGGGGCGCAGGGTGTATAAGCTGGAGTATCTGCTTATTGCCCAGAGAGATATGGTTGAGATTGTGCGCTATATCAGTAGGAAGTTACAAAAACCTGATGCGGCAGATTGTTTGGTGATGGAGCTGGTGAACGTTGCGGAAAGAGTAATCACATTTCCGTATGCGCTTCCGGCGTATCAACCAATTCGCCTGTTGAAGCGTGAGTATTGAAAAATCTTAGTTCAGAATTTTTTGATGTTTTACTGGGTGGACGAAGAAAAGAAGCTGGTGACAGTCGCTCGCGTAATGTATGCTAAACGAGATATTGGCAGATTGCTGGAGTGATGAAAGGTCGAATGGCTAAGACGATTAAGGAAATTGCGGATAACTGTGGAGTACCTGAACAGACTGTACGCGGTTGATGTAGGCGAAACCATGTTGCGAAAGAAAGTTTCGCATTTAGTAAAAGCCCCCAAAGCTCGATATAGTATCTGTCATACGGGAAGCGCCTTTTGCAATATTGAGCGAATGGGTTCAGTTGAAATTTCAAGTAGCAGAGCGCCAAAAAAGTGGTATAATGAATAAGTAAAAGGAAGACAGATGCGAACAAAGCGTGAGTGCAGGCGGTACTGCGCTGTGTATGCCGCGTATGCCAAAGCATATGCCAGCAAGTGGATTGTAAACAACAAGGAATCGCAGACTTTTAATCGAGGGCGATTTAACCGCTGTTGTGCGACTACAGAGGGTCAACAGGGGCTTGCAGACCTTTGTCCGTTCAGGTCATAATTTCCCGACTTGGTTACTGTATGGTGTATATTTTCTTGTGATAGTAGTGCTGCTTATTGCTCCTAAGATGAAGAAGTGAGGAACTTCAAGTTTGTCAACTTGCTCTTTGAGAGAGGAAAAATCCTTTTCTCAAAGGGCTTTCTATTTATACGGATATTCGCAAACTGCAAGATAAAGCCAAAACTTCATATACTCTAAGCACAAGGAGGTTGAGGCTTGGCTATGAACGACAGTTTAGCAAAAGTACACCCGGAGCTTGTTTCGGAGTGTCGGAGAAGAATTTATCGCTTATGCCTGTAACATTACGTTCGGTTCAAATAAAAATGAAATCCAGCAGAGGTGCCTGACCGCGATGGTATTCTACGGTCAGGACACCGGTTGTAAGCTGCAGGAAAATCACGATGAGCTGGGCGTTCTGCTGCCGTTTAAGGAGTTTGAGCATAACATCCTGGACCATCTCGAGCAGGTGGACGGCGTTCTGCTGCGCTGTCGTGAGGAGATGATCCATCAGGCTGGCAAGGACTCGCTGCCGCTGTAAAAAGCATAACAAAACCGCTGCTATGAGGAAAACTCACAGCAGCGGTTTTTGCTTGTCTGCAGAAAATCAGGTGCAGTAACGGAACATCTTATCCGTCATAATGCGGGCGAAGATCAGTCCGAGCGGAAGCGCGAGAATGATCAATGTGGCAGATGCGAACCACGAAGCGGAAATACTCAGGTTCATCGTACCGAGATTGTAAATTACACGGTAGAGATACAGACCGTGCACCTGCTCGATCTCGTCAAGATGGGTGTGCAGCTGCTCGCCCGTCATGCGGGAGCAGCTGTCGGCAAACTCAGCGACGAACTGCTCGAGTCGGTTGCGTTTTGAGGTGCTGGTCAGCGAAAACGCCTGCTCCGATGTTCCATCTGACAACATCGGAGCAGGCGATAAAAAGGGGGAGTCAGCGGGTAGCCTTCAGGCGTGCCATAGCACGGGCCAGAGCCGCTTTGGAGAGATGATATTCACGAATACTCTGCTTCTGGCGCAGCCGTTCTTCCGCGCGCTCTTTGGCGCGTTCGGCACGCGCACGGTCGATTTCGTCAGGACGTTCGGCGCTGGATACCAGAAGAATGCAGTAGTCCGGCATAATTTCTGCGAAGCCGTCGCTGACAACGACCTCGTGCGGTGTGCCGTCTGTCTTGAACCGCACCGTACCCGGACGGAGTGCGGTAACGACCGGCTCATGTCCCGGCTGCACGCCGTATTCACCGTCGAGTGCAGGCATAGTCAAATTGGTTGCCGGTCCGGTGTAAAACTGCCGGTCCGGCGTGATGATCTCCAGATAGAAGGTGTTCTCCATCAGAGTGCCCCCATATCCTTGGCCTTTTTGTGGACCTCGTCTACCGTGCCGACCATGGAGAAGGCAGCCTCCGGATACTGGTCGAGTTCACCGCCGAGCAGCGCTTCAAAGCCGCTGATGGTGTCCTCAAGCGTTACATAGCGCCCTTCCAGACCGGTAAACTGCTCGGCAACCGAGAACGGCTGCGAGAAATACTGCTGCATGCGGCGGGCACGATCGACAATGCGGCGGTCGTCTGCACCAAGCTCCTCCATACCGAGGATGGCGATGATGTCCTGCAGTTCGCGGTAACGCTGCAGCAGCTCCTGTGCACCGCGTGCGACCTTGTAATGCCGCTCACCGACAATATCCGGCTCGAGAATACGCGAGGTGGAATCCAGCGGGTCAACGGCAGGATAGATGCCCTGCTCGACAATCTTACGGGAGAGGACGGTCTTGGCGTCCAGGTGGGTAAACGTGGTCGCCGGAGCCGGGTCGGTCAGGTCATCCGCCGGAACGTAGACCGCCTGCACGGACGTGATTGCGCCGCCCTTGGTGGAGGCGATACGCTCCTGCAGAGCACCGACCTCATCAGCCAGCGTCGGCTGGTAGCCGACCGCCGAGGGCATGCGGCCCATCAGTGCGGAAATCTCCGAGCCTGCCTGTACATAGCGGAAAATATTGTCGATAAACAGCAGCACGTTCTGCTTTTTCACATCGCGGAAGTATTCCGCCATGGTCAGACCGGTCAGTGCAACGCGCATACGCGCTCCGGGCGGTTCGTTCATCTGTCCGAACACGAGCGCGGTCTTGCTCAGTACGCCGGATTCCGCCATCTCGAGCCACAGATCGTTGCCCTCGCGGGTGCGTTCGCCGACACCGGTGAAGATGGAGTAGCCGCCGTGCTCGGTGGCGATGTTGTGAATCAGCTCTTGGATAAGTACAGTCTTGCCGACACCGGCGCCGCCGAACAGACCGATCTTGCCGCCCTTGGCATACGGCGCGAGCAGGTCGATGACCTTGATGCCGGTCTCGAGAATCTCGGTCGTCGGGTTCTGCTGTGCAAAATCCGGCGGCGCACGGTGGATGGACCACTTTTCCGGTGCGTTTACATCACCCTTTTCGTCGATTGGCTGACCGAGCACGTTGAACATGCGTCCAAGGGTCGCTTCACCGACCGGCGCCTCAATCGTGTGGCCGGTGGACAGCACCTCGTCGCCGCGGCCGATGCCCTCACTCGGGGAGAGCATGATGCAGCGCACGGTGTCGCCGCCGATGTGCTGTGCGACCTCCATCATGCGCGGCTGTCCGTCCGGTGCAACGGAGAGTGCTTCATTTATCTCAGGCAGGCTGCCGCCGTCAAAAGCAACGTCCACAACCGGACCTGTTACCTGTACCACGGTACCTTTGCGTTTCATAGTAATTTCCTCACTTTCTATGCGCGTCTGCCGTCTGCGAGAAAGCGGACGGTCCGCGTCGGAATCGGACGGCGGGGCTGCGGTGTTTCCGCGGCGCTGCCCTGTGTGCCGCCGACGATCTCGGTGATCTCCTGCGTGATGGCGGACTGCCGTGCGCGGTTGTAGTGCAGCGACAGCGATTTGAGCATATCGCGTGCGTTGTCGGTGGCGGAATCCATTGCTGTCATGCGGGCATTCTGCTCGGCACAGAAGGACTCGACCAGCGCGCCGAACAGCTCACCCTTGACGTAGCCGGGTACCAGATGCTCGAGTACACGGTCTGCCGAGGGTACATACTGCACCATTTGATGATACGGTCCGTGTTCACTCGGGCGCGGCTCCCATGGGAATGCGTCAATGTCGAGCGGCAGCAGCTTCTGCACGCGCGGCTCAAGCCGCATAGGCGTTACCATTTCGGTGTAAACAACGTACACATCGTCCAGCTGACCTTCGCGGAACAGACGGATGAAAATATCCGCAATGTCCCGCGCACGGGCAATCGTCGGGTCCTGCACGGTGAACATGAACTCGCCGTCTACGCGAATGTCGCGTTCGGCGAAGTACGCGCGGCCCATCTGACCGATGAGGAACAGCGTTGGATCGTCCTCCTGCGCAAGATGCTTCTCGGCCAGACGCAGCACGTTGTGATTGTACGCACCGGCCAGTCCCTTGTCGCCCGTGATAACAATGTAGCCGGACTTGCGGCGCTTGACCTCGGGCCGCTTGTCGAAATAAATATGCTCGATTTCAGGGGAATGGTGCAGAATATCGGCAATCGTGGAGCTGATCTTGAGAAAATACGGCTGCACATTGTTCAGCTGCTGCCTTGCCTTGCGCAGTTTGGAGGACGAGATCAGATACATCGCGTTTGTGATCTTGAGCGTTTGCTGTACACTGTCAATGCGGGTGCGGATCTCCTTTATGCCTGCCATGCTGCACTCACCTGATCTTTATAGGTTTTCAGGGCTTCCCGGATCTGCTCGGCAGCCGTGCCGGTCAGGGTACCGGTGGACTGAATCTCTGTCAGCAGGGAATCGGGCAGACTGTCGGCAAATTTCTGCACAAAATCGCGTACCCGGTCGAGCGGAACATCGCTCAGCAGACCGTTGGTCGCCACATACAGGATAACCGCCTGCCGCCAGACCGGCATCGGGTGACACAGCGGCTGCTTGAGAATTTCCATCAGGCGTTTGCCGTGCTCGAGGGCCTGCTGAGTGTCCTTGTCCAGATCCGAGCTGAACTGGGTGAATACCTCCAGCTCGCGGAAGCGGGCAAGATCGATACGCAGCGTACCGGCGGTTTTCTTGATGGCCTTGGTCTGTGCCGCACCGCCGACACGCGATACCGACAGGCCAACGTTGATCGCCGGACGCTGACCGGCAAAGAACAGGTCGTTTTCCAGATAAATTTGACCGTCCGTGATGGAAATGACGTTGGTCGGAATGTAGGCGGAAACATCGCCTGCCAGCGTTTCGATAATGGGAAGCGCGGTCATCGAGCCGCCGCCGTACTCCGGCGTCAAGCGGCAGGCACGCTCGAGCAGACGGGAATGCAGATAGAATACATCGCCCGGATACGCCTCACGGCCGGGCGAGCGGCGCAGCAGCAGCGACAGCGTGCGGTAAGCGACCGCGTGCTTGGACAGATCATCATACACGATGAGCACATCGCGGCCCTGACTCATGAAATACTCGCCGATAGCGGCGCCGGCATACGGCGCGATATACTGCTGCGGCGCACCGTCTGCTGCGGTGGCGGAAACAATGATGCTGTAATCGAGTGCGCCGTATTTCTCGAGTGTGCCGCGCAGGCGCGCCACTGTGGATGCCTTCTGGCCGATGGCAACGTAAATGCAGATCATATCCTGCCCCTTCTGGTTCAGGATGGTGTCGATGGCGATGGAGGTCTTGCCGGTCTGGCGGTCGCCGATGATCAGCTCGCGCTGACCGCGTCCGATCGGCACCATCGAGTCAATGGCAAGGATGCCGGTCTGCATCGGCTGGTTTACCGGCTCACGCGATACCACACCCGAAGCCTCTCGCTCGATCGGACGGCGCTCGGTCGTTTCAATCGGTCCAAGGCCGTCAATCGGTTCACCGAGAGCGTTGACCGTGCGGCCAATCATCGCATCGCCGACCGGAACGTCAGCCGCACGTCCGGTGCGGCTGACCGCCGAGCCTTCATGCAGGCCGTCCTCGCTGCCGAGCAGTACCACGCCGACGCTGTCGCGTTTAAGGTCGAGCACGATGCCGTGCACACCGGTGTCAAACTGCACCAGTTCGCCGTAGACGGCGCGGCTCAGTCCGTAAACGGTGGCAATGCCGTCGCCGACCTCGATGACCGTGCCGGTTTCGTCGCAGCGCGTGCGGTTGTCATATTGTTCAATCTCCTCGCGGAGAATAGATAAAATCTCATCTGAATGGTTCAATGGTTTTCACCCCTTTACAGGTCATGCGCCAGTGCGCGAAGCTGTCCGCGCACGCTTTTATCGTAGGTTACGCCGTCGATTTCGGCAGTAAAGCCGCCGAGCAGCGTGTCGTCCTGCACGATTTCAAACGTAACCGCACAATAACTGTGTCGTGCGCACAGCAGTTTGGCAAGCGAACGCAGCGATTCATCATCCGGTTCGCGGGCACAGCGAAATACGCACAGGCCCTCGCCGCTATCGCGCAGCTCAAGCAGACGAAACTGCCGGACGATCTCCGGCAGGAGCGCAAAGCGGTTTTTGTCCGCCAGCAGCAGATAGAAGTGCTTCAGCTCGCCCATCGCATCAAAATCGGGCAGGCGGGACAGCACAGCCTTTTTCTCCCGCGCGGAAACGGCAGGGGAGCACAGTGCATCCCATAACGGCGCACAATCGGTCAGATAATCGGCGGTGTGCTGCAGATCGCTCAGCGTGCAGCCGGTATGGCGCAGTGCACCGGCATATTGTACGGCGGTCGAGCTCATCGTGCGGCCTCCGTTTCTTCACGCAGAAAATCGTCGATCATGGCGCGGTCGGTGTCGCTGTTCAGCTTCTGCCGGGATACCTTGGCGGTGGTCAGCAGAACGAGAGCGGCAATCTCCTTTTTCGCCTCACGGAGCATCTGCGTCCGCTCGGAATCCCGACGGCGGGCAGCCTGCTCATCGAGCCGCTGCACAGCGGTCTGCGCCTCTGCGACAAGACGATCGTACTCCTGCTGACCGCGTGCGCGGGCCTCCTCGATGATCTGTGCGGCTTCCTGCTTTGCGGAAGCAAGCTGCGCGGCGTGCGCGGTCTGCTGCTGCTCGGCCTCGGCGAGACGCTTGTCCGCCTGATCGAGCGTGTCCGACACCTGCTGCGCACGGTCATCGAGCATTTGGGTAATGGGGCCGAACAGGAATTTCTTCATCAGCACGAACAGGATGAGCAGATCAACAAACACCCAGATAATCTGCGAATTTAGATTGAGGATCATTCGATCTCACCCCGATCAATTCATGAAAATAAGCAGGATACCGATCAGAAAACCGTAGATGGCGGTTGCCTCGGCCAGTGCACAGCCGAGGATCAGGTTTTTGCTGATCTGGCCGGAGGCCTCCGGCTGACGCGCAATGGCTTCCGAGGATTTCGCGGTTGCATAGCCGATACCAAGACCGGCACCGATGCCGGTCATAACTGCAATAGCTGCACCAATAGCAATACTCATTTTTTGTGGTCCTTTCTCAGATAAAACAGTGCTTATTCAAGCGATTCCGACAGGAAAAGTGTTGTCAGGAATACAAATACGATTGCCTGTATCATGCCGTCGAATACATCGAAATACAGGCTCAGCGGGATGGGGACAACGACAGGAATGGCCATTTTGACCAGCTCCATGATAACGAATCCGGCGAAAATGTTGCCGAACAGTCGCATGCAGAGTGACAAGGGCCGAATGCCGATCTCCATAATGTTGAGCGGCGTGACGACCGAAACCGGTTCGCTGAACTTTTTCAGTCCGCCGCGCAGACCGTGGAACCGGAACTGCGAGCCGTAGATCAGCAGGGCGCTCATGATCGCCAGACCGGCGGTGACGTTCAGGTCTTTGGTCGGCGGCGTTACGCCGAACAGACCGGCCATGTTCGCCAGCGCAAGATACAGACCTATCGTGCCGAGGTACGGAGCGAAGGTGCGCCAGTATTTGTCGCCCAGTGTGTCGCGGCAGAAATTGTTGATGAAGCCCACCAGCATCTCTGCGGCAATCTGCTTTCGCCCGGGACGCTTGCGCAGTCCGTGCGTCAGCCAGATGGCAAGCAGGGTCAGCACAACTATGATCGCCCAGCTTACCACAGCGGATTCCGGAACCGGTATTCCGCCAAACAGCGGAATCTCGAACGCAATATGGGTTTGCAGTTCGGCATTCAATTCCGCTTTGATTTCACCCAAAGGGCATCACCTCGTTTGTCTATAGAAGTTGCTTTACGCGCTTATTGTAAAAACCTGTCGGAGTTTACGCAAGCTTATGAAACTAAAAAAAATTAACCCGCGCAATTTGACAGATTTGCATAAATCTGCAGAGGGGATTTGATGAATGTTGACCAGTGTGTTATGATATGAAGTATCTTCTTAAAAGGAGTGGATGAATTTGATAAATGCACGTTCCTCCGGCTCGCTGCACCGGCAGGTGCGCCGGATGCTGATCCTGTGCATTGCGGTGGTGGTGCTGCTGTCCACGTCGGTCGGTTTGGGCATCAGCCTGTATCAGGAGGTGCGGACGCGTGACCAGCTGCTGTCCAATGCGGCGCAGATGGCGGCAGACGCGCCGCTGCTGACCGAGGATATTCGGGCAGATAACGCACAGCAGTATTTGGCGCGGACCGTACAGCGTGTATCTGAAATAGATATGCTCGGCGTATATGATATTAAGGGCAAGCCGACAGTGTTTTACGATCTTGTGTCTGGTGCAGGCGACGCATCTTTGCTGCCCGAACTGAAAGCTGATACGGTCAGCCGCCTGTGCAGCGAGGAAAAGCCGGTGCTCTCGAACGATGAGATGCCGGACGGCGCGGATCGCTGTGCCTATGCTGTCATGCGCGATGAAAACGGGCAGGCGACCGGTATCGTCATGGCAGGGCTGTATCTGCGCTCCTACCATCGGACGGTGCTGCGTGTGCTGCTGTCGTATCTGCTCATCACGCTGTTCGCGCTTGGCATCGGCAGTCTGCTCAGCGTGCGGTTTTCCGAGCGGGTCAAGCGGGAACTGCTGGGCTATGAGCCGGACGCGTTCCGTCAGCTGTTTCTGCAGCGCATGGATATTCTGGATGCATTGGATGAGGGTCTGATGGCGATCGACGAACACAGCATGATCACCTATATGAACCGTGCGGCAGCGGATATCCTCAAAATCAAGGTGAAGGATGCAATCGGTCAGCCGTTAAAGACGGTCTATCCGCGCTCGACGATGGCGCGCGTGCTGCAGACCGGCAAAAGTGAATACAACATCGGTCTGGAGTCCATCAAGCATGTTTCGGTCATTTCCGACCGTATGCCGCTCTGGCGGGACGGCAAGGTGGAGGGTGTTATCGCTATTTTCCGCAATCGGACCGAGGTCACGCGGCTGGCGCAGGATTTGACCGGCGTGCAGCACATAGTCGGTGCGCTGCGGGCGTATACGCATGAGTTTACCAACAAGCTGCATGTGATCCTCGGTCTGCTGCAGCTGGGCGAGGACAAGCAGGCGGAGGAGTATGTGCTGCATTTGACACAGACGCGTGCGCACTCGATCGGCTATATTTCCGAGCGTATTCGGGAGCCGTCGGTTGCAGCGCTGCTGATCGGCAAGGTATATCGTGCGGCGGAGCTGGGTATCCGGTTTGTGCTCGACCCGGCGAGTGAGCTGCATGGAGAAGGACGGTATCTTCCGGCGAGCAGTCTGATCACCGTTCTTGGAAACCTGATTGAGAATGCGTTCGACGCACTGCGGAACGCACCGGAGACCGCACAGAAGGAAGTGACGGTCAGCATCCGCGAGGGCGAGCACGGCATGCTCATCAGTGTGGACGACAGCGGTGCAGGCATTGCTGCCGATAAGCTGGACCGCATTTTCGAGCGCGGCTTTTCCACCAAAGGAGAGGGCAGAGGCACCGGTCTGTCACTCGTCAAGGAGACCGTGGACGCGTTCCACGGGACGATTCGTGTCGAGTCCGAGCCGGGAATCGGCAGCTCGTTCATCATTACGGTTGCGGAATCCGCAAACAGACAGCAGTAGGGAGGAAATCCGATGTACACAACGGTTATTATTGAGGATGACCCGATGATCACACGGCTCAACCGCCGGTATATCGAGCAGGACAGCCGGTTTGCCGTCGTGCAGACGTTTTCGGCGGCGCATCCGGCGCTGTTCTGGCTGCGGCGCAACCCGATCGACCTGATTATTTTAGACGTTTACATGCCGCAGATGAGCGGCACCGAGCTGCTGCTGCAGCTTCGTGCGGAAGGCGTGGACGCGGATGTCATCATGGTCACATCTGCGAATGACGCAAAAACGGTTAACGATGCCGTGCGATTGGGCGCGGTGGATTATCTGGTCAAGCCGTTCGCGTATGAGCGGTTCCGGCAGGCGCTTGATGTGTTCTGCCGCCGGCGAGAAAGCGTGCAGCGCGACAGCTTCAGTCAGGATGTGCTTGACCATACGCTGTTTCAGGCGGCTGCGCCGACACCGCCTGTCACGCCGCCGAAGGGTCTGCAGAGCCAGACGCTTTCGCGCATTGAGGCATATCTGCGCGCCGCGCCGGAGACACGGCATACCAGCGATGAGATCGCATCGCATGTCGGTCTGTCGGTCGTGACCGTGCGGCGGTATATGAATTATCTGGCAGAGCAGCAGGTCATCGGCAGTGAGATGGATTACCGTACCGGCGGACGGCCTTGCCTGGTGTATTTTCTGAGAAAGTAACGATTTTCTCAAAACGAAGGATTTGCATAGCTCAAGCGTCAAGAAAAATGGGTTCTGTGAGCATTGACGCCGCAGAACATCGAATTTGAACAATCGACCCGTCGAGAAATCGGCGGGTCTTTTTTGTCCATCGGAGGTGCGGCGCGGTGTGTTCCTTTCGCAGCCTTGCAGATGCACAGCGTCTCACGCCGGTATCCCGTCTCAATCTGTTTTACAGGCACATTCGCGCAAAAGCGCTCCGAATACGGCGAACAGTCTGTGTTCCTGCCTGTTTTGACAGAAAACAGGCGAAATTCCTTGAAATACCGTCTGCGAAGTGCTATGCTATTTTATATATTGCCGCTTTGCGGCGAGGCAAGAGAGAAGAGCGGTCTGTCGGGAAGAGGCGGCTGTCACGGGTAAGGAGAATCGGTTGATGAAAACAAAAAAGAGGAAGTGCGGTCTGTCCTTCCTGCTCGCGGTGCTGGCAGCAGCGGTATGTCTGCTGACCGGCTGCGGCGCACAAAAGAGCGAAGCACAGGAGGATGCGGAGACCATTCAGGTCTATCTGTGGAACACCACACTGTATGAAAATTACGCACCCTATATCCAGTCGCAGCTGCCGGATGTGAATATTGAGTTCATTGTCGGCAACAACAATCTGGATTTTTACAAATTTCTGAACGAGAACGGCGGCCTGCCGGACATCATTACCTGCTGCCGCTTCTCGCTGCATGATGCCGCGCCGCTGAAGGATAGTCTGATGAACCTCGCCACGACCAACGAGGCAGGCGCGGTCTACAACACCTACCTCAGCAGCTTCAAAAACGCGGACGGCAGCGTCAACTGGCTGCCGGTCTGCGCGGACGCGCACGGCTTTTTGGTCAACCGTGGTCTGTTCGCGAAATACGGCATTCCGCTGCCCACCGATTACGACAGCTTTGTTTCCGCCTGTCAGGCGTTTGCAAAGCACGGCATCCGCGGCTTTGATGCGGACTATACCTACGATTACACCTGCATGGAGACCCTTCAGGGACTTTCGGTTTCCGAGCTTTCCTCGGCGGAAGGCCGCAAATGGCGCGCCGCGTACAGCGACCCGGCCAATACCGAGAAAGTCGGTCTGGATGACACCGTCTGGCCGACCGCATTCAAGAACTTCGAGCAGTTCATCCGCGACACCGGCCTGAACGCCGCTGACCTGACACTGAACTACGACGACATCATGGACCGGATGCGCGGCGGCGAGCTTGCTATGTTCTTCGGCACCTCGGCTAACGTTAAAATCCTGCAGGATGAGGGCATCGACACAACTTTCCTGCCGTTCTTCGGTCAGGACGGGCAGCAGTGGCTGATGACTACCCCGTATTTTCAGGTTGCGCTGAACCGCGAGCTGGAACAGGACAGCGCACGCCGCGACAAGGCGATGCAGGTGCTCCATGTCATGCTCTCCGAGGAAGCACAGAACCATATCGTCTATGACGGACAGGACATCCTGAGTTACAGCCAGAACGTCAGCCTCCGTCTGACCGATTATCTGGAGGATGTGCGCCCGGTGGTCGAGCAGAACCATATGTACATCCGCATCGCCTCCAACGATTTCTTCTCGATCTCCAAGGATGTGGTCTCGCGCATGATCGCGGGCGAATACACAGCAGAGCAGGCGTATCAGGCGTTCAACGCGCAGCTGCTTGCGGACGAGCCTGCCCCGGATGCGGCTGTGCTGACCTCGGACAAGGGCTATTCGAATGTTTTCCATGCGGATGGCGGCAATGCCGGCTTCTCCGTAATGGCGAACACGCTGCGCGGCGTGTATGACACCGATGTGCTCATTGCTGCGGCGAACAGCTTTACCGGCAGCGTGCTGGCGGCAGACTACACCGAGAAGATGGCGGCCTCTATGATCATGCCGAACAGTCTGCTCGCGTATCAGCGCACGATGAACGGTGCGGAGCTGACCGAGACCGTCCGCGCCTTTGTCGAGGGCTGCGAGGGCGGCTTTACGCCGTTCAACCGCGGCTCTCTGCCGGTGGTCAGCGGCATCGCCATCGAGGTCAAGGAGGAAAACGGCGGCTTTACGCTGACCGGGATCAAGCGGGACGGCAAACCGCTCCGCGAGGACGAGAGCGTAACCGTGACCTGTCTGGCAACGGAGGGCGGCATGGCGCCGCTGCTCGCGGACGAGAGCCGCGCCTTTGAGGGCGGCGACACGACGGTCCGGGACACATGGAGCGCATATGTTTCCGGGGGGAACGCCGTGCTGGCGGAGCCGGAAAACTATATCAAACTGAGGTAAACAGGAATGACTGACAAAAAACGCGGAGGAAAAACAAAATACAGCCTCCCGCAGCGCTGGCGCAGCACCGCTGCCGCCCTGCTCGTTCTGTTCGCGCTGATCGGCGGCAGCTGCGCCCGGTACGTCCTGTTCGTTTCGCAGACGGTCTATCAGGAGAGCACCTCGCATCTGTCCGAGCTTGTGCATCAATCCGACGATATGCTGAACCAGCTGTTCAGCCGCAACCGGATGATCCTGCATCTGTGGGGCGGTTTGCTGGAAATCGCCTCGAGCGAGGAGCAGATCCGCTCCGGCATGGACAAGATGCAGAAGGAGATCGACTGCGCCGCTCTCTACTTCCTCGCCTCGGACGGCAGCTGCATGACGCAGGACGGCGAAAAGAGCAGCCTTGGCTCGCAGACCGGGCTGGGCACGCATCTTTCCGACGGAGAGGACGTCGTTGTGAACGCGGCGCTGCCCGGAAAGCCGCAGATGCTCGTGTTCGTCTGCCCGGAGGCGAAAGGCACCTACCGCGGCTTCAACTACGATGCGATCGCGGTCGCCTACTATAATGATACAGTGCTGAGCGCGATCGACAGCTCCGCCTTCGACGGCGCAGCCCACAGCTATGTCATCTACTCGGACGGGCGTGTTGTGCTCGACAGCAATGCCGACAGCGACGACCCGGTCTATAACCTCCTCGCGGAGCTGCGCGGCAACTCCAATCTGTCCGAGAAAAAATTCGATGCGCTGAGCGACGATTTCGCGCAGGGCAGGAACGGCAGTATGATGCTGACACTGCGGGGAACCCGGTATTATCTGGTCTACGAGAACATAGGTATCCAGGACTGGATCATGCTCGGCCTCGTCCCGGTCAGCGTTGTTAACGCCGGCATGGATACGCTGTGGCGCCGGACGGTCGAGATCGTGGTCGTTATCGCGTGCCTGCTTATGGTGCTGCTTATCGCGCTCATCGTGCGCAGAAGCCGCGACGCGCTGCGTCGGAGAGATACCGAGATTCTGTACCGGGATGAGCTGTTCACCCGGCTCTCACGCAACGTGGATGACGTTTTCCTCATGATGGACGCCGAAACCTCCCGCGTGGACTATGTCAGCCCGAACATCGAGCGGCTGCTGGGCGTGCCGCTCGAGCAGGTGCAGCAGGACATCCGAGCACTGCGGGCGCTGCACCCGAAGGATTCTCCCGACCACGATAAGAACTTCTTCGCGGGGATTCAGTGCGGCGAGCAGTGCGAATGGAACGCCGATTTTGCCCATCAGCAGAACGGTGAGCGCCGCTGGTTCCACATCGTCGCCATGGGCAGCGAGGTCGCAGGCCGGACCAAGTACATCCTTGTGATGTCCGACCGCACGGCTGACCGGAAGATCAATCAGGCGCTTTCCGAGGCGGTTGCGGCCGCCGAAGCCGCCAGCCGCGCCAAGAGCACCTTCCTTTCCAATATGTCCCACGATATCCGCACACCGATGAATGCGATCATCGGCTTTACCACCCTTGCGGTCAGCAATATCGACAATCAGGAACGGGTGAAGGACTATCTGACCAAAACCCTCTCCTCGAGCCGCCACCTGCTCGCGCTCATCAACGATATTCTGGATATGAGCCGCATTGAGAGCGGCAAGCTCCAGCTAGAGGAAACCGAGGTCAACCTCGCCGAGATGCTGCACGATATCAAGACCATCGTCGGCGGACAGGTGCACGCCAAGCAGCTCGAGCTTTATATGGATGCGCTTGACGTTACCGACGAGGACGTTTACTGCGACCGGACACGCATGGGGCAGATCCTGCTCAACCTGCTGTCCAACGCCATCAAGTTCACGCCGGCGGGCGGCACGGTTTCCGTGCGTGTCCGGCAGTTTGCCGGAACCGTGCGCGACTGTGCACAGTACGAGTTCCGCGTCCGCGACAACGGCATCGGCATGAGTTCGGAGTTCGCGCAGAAGATCTTCGAGCCGTTTGAACGCGAGCGTACCTCCACGGTCAGCCGGATACAGGGAACCGGCCTCGGCATGGCCATCACCCGGAACATCGTTGAGATGATGGGCGGCACGATCAAGGTGCAGACCGAGAAGAACCGGGGCACCGAGTTTATCATCTGCCTGCCGCTGCGCGTGCAGACCGGAACCCGCCGCGAGGAAAAGATCGCGGAGCTTGCCGGCCTCAAGGCGCTGGTGGTGGACGACGATTTCAACACCTGCGACAGCGTGGCAAAGCTGCTGACCCGTGTGGGAATGCGTGCGGAGTGGACGCTCTCCGGCCGGGAGGCTGTGCTGCGTGCGCGGCAGTCCATCGAGCTGGGCGACCCCTGCCGCGCCTATATCATCGACTGGCGGCTGCCGGACATGAACGGCATCGAGGTCACGCGCCAGATTCGCAGCCTGAACGACGATACCCCTATTATCATCCTGACTGCCTACGACTGGTCGGATATCGAAGTGGAGGCGAAGGCGGCAGGCGTGACGGCCTTCTGCTCCAAGCCGATGTTCCTGTCCGACCTGCGCGACATTCTGCTGACAGCCATCGGACATACGCAGACGGAGGAGCAGGACATCCTGCCCGGGAAAAACGCCGACTTCCGCGGACGGCATATCCTGCTGGTCGAGGATAACGAGCTGAATCGTGAGATCGCGGTTGCAATCCTGCACGAGTACGGTTTTCTGGTCGATACCGCCGAGAACGGCGCGGTCGCGGTGGAAAAGATCCGCACCTCGGACCCGGGCCGCTATGATCTGGTGCTGATGGATGTGCAGATGCCGGTCATGGACGGCTGCACCGCCACCCAGCGCATCCGTGCGCTGAAGGACCCGGCGCGCGCCGCCGTCCCGATCGTTGCCATGACGGCCAACGTGTTCGAGGAGGAGCGAAAGCGGGCATTCGATTGCGGCATGAACGGCTTTTTGTCCAAGCCGATCGTGATCGAGGAGCTGATCGACGCCCTGAAGGACATTATACACTGACCGCACCATGCGGATACACCAAGACCCGGAGTACCGGCCGAAAACGGCTGACGGTACTCCGGGTTTTTGAACATGCAGAGGCTGCAGCGCGGTAAAGGATAAAAAGGTGATAAAACAGGGAAATAAATGCCGCTGCACCGCAATCTTCGCTTTCTTTTTGGGTCGGGAAATAGTATAATTGTGGTATAGGAAATGGAATGAATAAATTTCACCGAAGGAGGGGCAGAACATGAAAAAGCGATCAAGCATTGCTCTGCTGACCGCACTTCTCGCCATAGTGTTCGCGGCAGGCATTGGCGTTTACAGCAACTACATCGGAATGCAGATCTATGAGGAAAGCTCGAATCATCTGCTTGAAAGCTATGCGCAAATCTCCAAGACCTTCACGCTGTTCGTGCAGCGAAACTGAGTCGTGCTGAGCCAGTGGGATAGCCTGATGAAGAATGTGCAGGAGGATGCGGATATTGACAGCATCTGGTCGGATGCGCAGAACAACAAGCTGTTGTGGCATTACAGCGATTTCTATCTGTTCAACGAGAGCACGCAGTATCTAACGGTAGATGGGCGAAAGGGCAGCGCCGACAGCATCAACGGCGTTTTTCAGGAGATGTACAGCAAGGGCGAGCCAATCGTCTCCACCTATACGGCAACCTACGGTGTGCCGAAGATCGCGTTTGCGATGCCGATGAGCCGCAATCTGACGCTGGACGGCGTGACCTACACCGGTATCGCGGTCAGCTATGACACGGACGTGGTCGATGATCTGGTTGACGGCAGTATGTACGGCGGACAGAGCGACTGCTATGTGGTGCGCTCGAACGGCGATATCGTGCTGGAGCTTGAGCCGCAGACCGAGCTGTGCAAGGGGATGACCAACCTGTACGACCTGTCCGACCATGTTGACTGGAAATATGGCAGCATGGACGATATCAGGGACTGCATCCAGCTCGGCAAGAGCGGAAGCGCGCAGTTCACCTGCGATGGGGTGAGAAACTATCTGGTTGCGATTCCGACCGCGTTTTCGGACTGGTCGCTCGTCGGCGTCATCCAGACGGATGAGGTGGACGGCGCGATGCTCAGCGTGCAGCAGTCTACGATCATCGCGCTCGGCGCGCTCTGCATCTTCGCCGTCATCATCGTGGTGCTGGCGCTGGGCATGGAGGACCAGCTGCGCCTGCGGCGCGAGGAGGAGGAGCGGCTGAACCTCGAGCGCGAAAAGATGAAGAGCGACCGTTTCCTGCAAAGCATGAGCCGCATCGTCGATCGCTATATGGTCGTCAATCTGGATACCGGACGCTACCGCTATCATGAGCTGCGGAGCAGTGAGCCGCTCTATCCGACCTCCGGACAGTATTCGGAAATGGTCGAAATCATTTCTAAACGCTATGTCGCGCTGACCGAAACGGAAAACGCCAAGCTCTCGCGGCTGCTTACGCCGGACTATCTGCGCAGCGTGCTCCGGAAACCGGATGACAATCTCAAAATCGAGTATTGCAGCCGGACGGAAAACGCCTACATGGTGCTGACCGTCATCCCGGTCGAGTGGCATGCGGACGGCACGGTCGCCGTGGTCATGCAGGTTGTGCAGGATATCGGGCAGAAGGTCGAGCTGGAAAACATGGCAAACACGGACAGCCTGACCGGCCTGTTCAACGAACGCTATTTCAGCAGGGTCCTGAACATCTGTAAGGCGAAAAAGCTGCCGTTCGTGCTGTATTACCTCGATCTCGACCGCTTTAAGCCGGTAAACGATACCTACGGTCACGCCATGGGCGACCGGCTGCTCAAGGAGATCAGCGCGCGGCTGCTGCGCTGCATCCGCAGCCGGGACTACGCCTTCCGCATCGGCGGCGATGAGTTCGCGCTCATCGTCAGCGCCGATATGGATGAGGAGCAGCGCAGCCGCATGACCGAGCGCATCCAGACCATGCTCTCTGCGCCCATCGTTATCGAAGAAAAAGTGCTTTCGGTCGGCGTCAGCTGCGGCTGCGCCTGCTATCCGGAGGACGGCGACGCTTCGCAGGTGCGCATCAAGGCGGACAGCCGTATGTACGCAGAAAAGCAGCACCATCACGAAGACGACCGGCCGGAGGAACAGTCATGAAACACAAAACCCTGCGGTGCACCGCAGAGACGGCCGCCCTGCTGCTGACAGTGGCAATGCTGGCGTTCCTCATTGCCGGACTGCATCAGCACGATCCGGACAGGGTGCTTTCCACCCTTAATACCGGCTGGTATCAGCTGACGGACGGCGTGCGGCGCGAGATTGCGCTCCCCGTCACGCTTCCGGCTGAGCCGGGGCAGACGCTTACCCTGTATAACGACACGCTGACCGCCCGCGATGCCGGAAAGCTGCTGAGCGCGCGTGGTGTGGAATACGGCATCGAGATCCGTGCGGGCGAAACGCTGCTCTATCGCTACGAGGACAACGCTTTTCCGAAAAACACGCAGATGAAGGGCCGCCTGTGGGCGGATGCGGAGCTTCCGGACAATATCGGTGGACAGACGCTCAGCCTGACCTTTACGCAGCTTTCCGACCGGACAGGCAGGTTTGACGCGCCTCTGCTCGGCTCGGTGCGGAGCATCACCGGCCACCATATCCAGACCTCACTGTTTTCCCTGGTCATGATGCTCGCCATGGTCATCCTTGCCGTGCTGGCGCTGCTGATCTTCTGCTACATGAGCAGCGGCGGCATCTGCGAGCGCCGCTTCCTCGATGTGGCGGTCTTTCTGCTGCTGTGCAGCCTGTGGTGCCTGACCGATTCCGCTCTGTATCAGATTTACGGACGGGATACTGCCGCCGGAAGCGTCGTTTCCTTTTACGCCTTTATGCTGATGTCTATTCCGATGGTGCATTTTGTCCGCAACACGATAAGCGGCAGACGGCGGCTCGTTCCCGATATATGCATTGCGCTGTTCTGCGCCAACGCGCTCGCACAGGGCGCGGCGTACCGGCTTTTCGGCATCCGGTTTATTGATATGCTGCCGCTGACGCACCTGCTTCTGGCGGCAGGCGTCGCAGCGATGCTGACCGTGCTGCTTCGGTCGTACCGTGAGCAGCCCTCGCAGCAGCTCCGGCTGCGTATTGCGGCGTTCGCTGCACTGGGCGTGTTCGGCGTGGCAGCGCTCGTCCTGTACGGCCTGCTGCATATCTACTGGTACGATGCAATATTCCAGTTTGGCGTGCTGCTGTTCATCATCCTGCTCTTCCGTGAGCTGCTCGGACAGGCGACCGAGGATATGCGCTTTCACATGGAGCACCGCATCAGCCATCAGATGCAGCGCGAGGATCGTATGACCGGTCTGCCGAATCGCCGTGCGTTTGAGGAATACATGGAGCGCATCCGCACCGGCGAGGTCGGATGCCGCGATGCGGTGCTGACCTATATCCGGCTGGAGGGCCTGAACGAGCGCAACGACCGCCTCGGCCTTCAGGCAGGAGATGAGGCGGTCATCGCCGCCGCACGGTGCGTTGCAGACTTCTGCCGCGCGTGCGAGGACGGAGGCGAAAGCGTATCGTGCTTCCGCACCGGCGGAAACGAGTTCGCCCTCATCCGTCCCGAGCCAAGGGCAAATTCGGGGCAGCTGCACCGGCAGTTCAGCGCGATTGTCGCGCGGTACAACCGCACCTGTGCGCCGCGCGCCCGCATCACGATGACCTACGGCTTCAGCCGCCTGTGCGACGAGGACGGAAAATCGCGCAGCATCAGCGCATGGAAGGCGGAGGCGGACGCCTATTTGAAGAGAAATGAAACCAGACTGGGAGGGGACACGGAATGACAACCAATCTACATTATCTGATCGCCGGAATGGCGGTGCTGCTGGTTGTTCTGTGGCAGTATTCTCATCAGCGGCAGATGGATGACCGGAACAGCCTCATGTTCCGCCGCCTGCTGACCGTCGTCAGTCTGGACGTTCTCGCCGAGCTGGTCAGTACATGCTTTATTCTGTACGCTCCGTACAGCTTTGGTGTCGGCCGCATGCTCTCGAACACCGTGTTCTATCTGTTTCAGGCGCTCCTGCCGCTCATGCTGCTGTACTATGTCTGTACACTGTGCTCGAGCCGCGTGATCTCCACCGGAACCGTGCTGCGCATGGGCATTCCGACTATCGCTCTGGTCTTTATCATTCTGACCAACCCCTTCACCGAAAAGCTGTTCTATTTCGACAGCACCGGCTACTGCCACGGTCCGTGGTATCTGCTGCTGTACATCAGCGCCCTGCTGCACATCGCGGCGGCAGCAATTTTTGTTGCGGTGCACCGGGATGCGGTCAGCCACCGCAATCTGACGGCGCTGCTTACGGTCTTTTTGCTCGCCGCCCTCGGCATCGCCGCGCAGGCTGTCAATCCCGCGGTGCTGACGACCGGATTCGGTCTTTCACTCAGCATCCTCGCAATGTATCTGACCATCAACAATCCCTGCGCGTGCATGGACAGCCTGACCGGACTGAATGACAAGCAGTATCTGCTGCGCCGCATGAACGAGCTGACCGACGCGCATAAGGCCTTTCACATTATCACGGTCTACGCCTATCAGCTTGACCACATGAACAAAGTCTCGGGCGTGCAGAGCGGCGACGAATTTCTGCGCCGCGCGGCAGAGCACATGCAGGAGATCGCGGGCAGGAACGTGTTCCGCGTAACAGGAAAGCGGTTTCTGCTACTGACGTTCTCGCTGCGCGAGTACGAAGCCTGCCTGACGAGCCTGCGGCAGGTGTTCCACACGCAGCCGGACGACGCGCAGGCCGCTCCCTCGCCGGTCATCCTGTGCGGCGTGGTGGGCGCGGAAAAGCTGGGAACGGGCGGTCTTGTGCTGGATTATGCGGAATATCTCGAATCTCTCGCAGCACGCAGCGGCGGGACTGAGGTCATCCAGAACGACCGCAAGAACAGGGACAGCTTTTACTACAACAAGCAGGTCGAGCAGTTCCTGCACCGCGCGATCGACGAGGATCTGTTCGAGGTCTATTATCAGCCGGTCTATTCGCTGCATCAGCAGCGCTTTGTCACCCTTGAGGCGCTCAGCCGCCTGCGGCATCCCACACTCGGCTGGATTTCACCGGATATTTTTATCCACCTTGCGGAGAAGAACCGCCTTATCAGTCAGATCACCGAGCTTCAGCTGCGGCGCGTCTGCCGTTTTCTGCGTGAAAACCCGGCGCTCCGCGCGAGCATTGCGAACGTCAAGATCAATCTTTCGCCGCTCGATCTTATTCACAGCGATGGCGGAAACCACTTGATCCGCATTCTGGACGAATACGGTCTGCCGTATTCCTGCTTCCAGTTTGAGATCACCGAGACGGTTGCGACCGAGTATTCCGCGAGCTTGACCCGGGTGGCGGAGAGCTTTCAGGCGGCCGGCATCGGCCTGTGTCTGGATGATTTCGGCTCGGGCTACGCCAACCTGAATACGGTCATGCAGCTGCCGTTCTCGGTCATCAAGCTCGACCGTTCGCTGCTGTTCCACATCTGCACGGACAAAAACGCCGCGCTCTTCTACCAGAGCATCGTATCCGCCTTCTGCCGTCTCGGCTACCGCATCATTGCGGAGGGTGTGGAGACGCAGGAGGAGATGGAGCTGCTGCGGAGCTGGAACGTGGACATGATTCAGGGCTATTATTTCTCCCGTCCTCTGCCGCCGGGAGACCTGCTGCGGCTGCTGACCGAGGAAGCCGTCGAACAGATGTGACCGGGTGCGGCGGACCGCTCAAAAAATCCGTGAAAAAATTTTTCAGAAGCCGGAACCTTTTTAGACGTGCTTCGTCTAATAGAGAGAAAGAGAGCAGATACTGCTCTCTTAGAAAGAAGGCTTTTTACATGAAAAAAACACTGATGGTATTTGCATGCATGGCTCTGCTGGCTGCATCGCTTTCGGCCTGCGGCAGCAAGCCCGCCGAAAATACGGATACCGGTACAGCATCGTCTGCGGCGGCCTCGTCCTCGAGCAGCGAACAGCAGCAGGAAAACACGCTCACCGGCTCGCTCGATGAGAAGAAGAACGGCATGTTCGTTGTAACGGATGCCGAGGGTGCCGCCTATGAATTTACCTACGATCCCTCCGATACGCCGAAGGGTCTGGACGATGTCGCAGAGGGCGATTCGGTCACTGTGACTTATACGGGCACGGTATCCGAGGTCGATTCGTTTGACGGCACGATCGTTTCGGTCGAGAAAGCTGAGACAGCACAAAATTAAAGACGCGGCTCCTTGCGCAGGCTCCGGTCGCGCTGCCGCGGCTGCCGCTTGGAAAGAACGCAAAAAATCCCCTGCCGGGGACAGATTTTCTGTCTCCCCGGCAGGGGATTTCGTTTTTCAGGACTTCTGCTCTGCCTTGTCCAGATACATCAGATAATCCGCCTTGCGGATAGCCTCTGTGATCGGATGCACGCCGCAGATGCCGCCGATGCTGACCGAAAGCTGGACATCCGCGAACTCCGACATGCGGATACCGCGCACGACCTGCTGGATCTGCTTTTTCTTGTCGAGGAAAGCCTCCTCGGTCATGCGCGGAAACAGCAGCAGGAACTCATCGCCGCCGTAGCGGATCAGAATATCGGTCTTGCGAATGCAGGAGCGCACCGCGTTTGCAATATCGCGCAGCGCCGCATCGCCTGCGGCGTGGCCGCAGCGATCATTGATGAGCTTGAAGTTGTTTACGTCGATCAGCGCCACGCCCTCCATGCCCTCAAGGTGGGTGCGGTAGGTTTCAAAATAGCGGCGCGAATAGACGTTGGTCAGCGGGTCGAGGAACAGCTGCATATCCTCGCCGCGCGTGCGGTCAAGCAGAAAACGCGAGCCGTTTGCGTCAATCCAGCGGCCCTCGTTGAGCCGCGAGACCAGCTCGAGCACGCAGGGCGTGCCGTTGATCGTAATATACTTGGAGATGACGAAATACATCTCATTTCGTGTAAATTCGAGCTTGTTGAGTGTAGTATGCTCAGCAAACGCCCGTGCGGAGATGCAGTTGGCGCAGCCCGCATCGTTATCCCAGAACGCGGCGCAGCGCTCGCCTGTGCGGTGCAGAACGCCGTCCGCACCGAGATCGAGCACGGCGTATTTCGTCGGGTCAACCAGACGGACGACATCAAAGATCGCGCTCAGACGCTGGATATCGTCGATGATCGACGGCTCGTCCGTCGCGCTTTTGCCTGTGCAGCGGAAGGGCACACAGCTGCCCTGCACCTTCTGTGCATCGGTCAGACAGCCGATCACGCCGACATAGTGACCGGGGGAGAACGGCGACCAGAGCGTGTGCATCCGGATGTTGTGCCAGTGCTGCTTGCGCCCGACCGGCAGAAGCAGGCTGAGCGAAAGCTCGTTGTTCTCGGGTGTTGTGGCCTTGAGAGCGGCTCTGAGCCGCGCAATATCGGCCGGCCGCAGCAGTCGGAGACTGTCCGTTTCATGCACGTCCAGTATCGTGCACTGCTGCTGACGCGGACGGCTCCGGTCGGCTATTATGATGGTACCGGCAGGAACGTCATACTCAAACTGCACATCGCCGCAGCAGGAGACAAAGAAATCCAGCTTTTCCTTGACATAATTCAGCTCGCGCTGGGCGCGGTCGCTGTGCGGTACAGCGCTCTTTTGCAGCAGCTCGGCAGACAGGCGCTTTGCGTCGCGGCGGAGCACCTGATCGGCGGCAAGCGTCGGCAGTGCGCTCCGGAGACGCATGCTGATCTCCTGCAGGCAGTCGAGCAGCATCGGGTTGAACGCGCCGCACTCTCCGTTGAGGATCATGGTGATGGCGGTGTCGTGGGTGTATGCCTTTTTGTAGCAGCGGTCACTGGTCAGCGCGTCAAATACGTCCGCCAGTGCGACTACCTGCGCCGAGATCGGGATCTGTTCACCGAGCAGGCCGTCCGGATAGCCGCCGCCGTCCCAGCGCTCGTGGTGCCAGCGGCAGATCTCGATGGCGACCTTGACCAGCGGCTCGTCACGGTACTGCGTCAACCCCTCGAGCATGGATGCGCCGATGGCGGGATGGGTGCGGATGATGTTGAATTCCTCGGGCGTCAGTGCGCCCGCCTTGTTCAGAATGTTCTCGGGGATGCTGATCTTGCCGATGTCGTGCAGGGCGGACGCGGTGGTGATGAGGCGGATCTTTTCCTCGGTCAGACCGTATACATCGGTCTTTTCGGTCAGCTTGCGCAGCAGCATTTCGGTCACGGTCTGCACCTGAAGCACATGCTGTGCGCTCTCGCTGTTGCGGAACTCGACGATATGACTGAGGATGCCGATCATGACATGGCTGTCCTTCTCGTTCTGATAGATCTGGTCGGAGACCATGCCCATCAGCCGCTTCTGGTTGGCGTAGAGCGTGAGCGTGTTTTTGACGCGGCGCTGCACGATGAAGGAGTCGAACGGACGGCGGATATAGTCGGTAATGCCGAGGCTGTAACAGCGCTCGATAACCGCACGGTCCTCGGTGGCGGAGATCATGATGACTGGCAGCTCCTCGATCCAGCGGAACTGATTCAGGCGCTCGAGCACGCCGAAGCCGTCGATTTTCGGCATATTGATATCCAGCAGCAGCAGGTCGATATTCATATCCTGCTGGAGCATGAGGATGGCTTGCGCACCGTCCTCTGCCTCCGCGTAGTCATATTCCTCGCCGAGGATTGCCTTGAGCATTTCTCGGTTGAGTTCCGAGTCGTCAACAATCAGAATTTTCTGTCGGTTCATAGTCGTTCGACCGCAGCCGGGTCGCTCTCCCTCCCTTTGTTTACCGGAATTTGACCGGCTTCACCATTTTTTATTATACTACCAATGCAATGCAGAATAAAGGAAAATTTCCGTCAGCGCCGACGGCGGAAATTTCTGTTGTGCAGGAGTGCGGCAGCGTGTATAATGAAGAATGAATTGTGCCGATTTGCGGCACAGACAACGAGCAAGAGGGAGAGGACACCATCATCGGTATGAACAGACACAAACGGGTAAGATGCGCTCTGGCGCTTTTGACCATGCTGACGGCGGGTCTGCTGTCCGGCTGCGTCTCGGATGCGGCGTCCGACAGCACACTCCCGACGATTACCGTCGGCAGCGACACCTATCCGCCTTATGTCTATATGGACAATAACGGCGACATTACCGGTCTGGACGTGGATATTGCGGAGGAGGCATTCCGCCGCATGGGATACCGCGCGGAATTCACCACGATCGACTGGGAACAGAAAAACAAACTGGTCGATAACGGAGAAATCGACTGCATCTGGGACTGCTTTTCCATGGACGGCCGCGAGAATGACTATCAGTGGGCGGGACCGTATCTGGTAAGCCGTCAGGTCATCGCCGTCAGCGCGCAGAGCAGCATCAAGCGAATGAGCGACCTCGCCGGAAAGACTATCGCGGTGCAGGCCACCGGCAAGCCGGAGGCGATCTTTCTGAGCGGAGGCGAAAACGTCCCGGCCTTCCGAAATATCATCAGCCTCGCTGACCGCGGGGTGCAGTATGCCATGCTGGACTGCGGCTATGTGGACGCGGTAGCGGCACACGAGGAGGCCATCCGGCAGTATATGAAGGACTACGGCGCGAACTTCCGTATTCTGGATGAACCGCTGCTGACGACCGGCATCGGTGTGGCATTTTCCAAGAACGACACACGCGGCCTGGCGGCGCAGCTGACCGAGGTTTTCGCGCAGATGCGCGAGGACGGCAGCATGGAACAGCTGGTCGGAAAATATCTCGAGGTCCCCGCGCACAGTCTGGAGGTGGAGCAGCTTGAACAATAATTCCCGGCGCATTGTCTCCCGAAGGACGTTCTGGTGCCTGTGCCTCGCGGCAGGGCTTTTGTTCCTCGGTGCGGTATTCCTGCTGTCCCGGCACGCGGATATGCAGGACTGCGAGCGGCGCATGACCGAGCTGATCGACTTTGTAAAGGAGCAGTCCTCCTCCTATGTGCAGTATAACGAAATCGCTGTGGCCAAGGCACTTGTGCGCGAAACGACCGCCGTTCAGGAGCTGGACGGCGTGACGCTCGACTGCGGCGAGGACGAGCTGCGGAAGTATGTGGAGCGGCTGGGGCTGACCGGTATTTCAGTGCTGGACGCGAACGGCAGGCTGGTCTGCGAGTACAGCACGGACAGCATTGGCTATACCCGCCTGCAGACCGATCTGGAAGCCGAGCGCGTGCTCGCCGTGATCGGTCATCCGCAGAGCACCTATGTTCGGCGCGTGCAGCTGACCGACGGCTCGTTTGCCGACGCTGCCGTGCGCAGCTGCGCGGACGGACGCGGCGCGGTGCTTGGCTGGCGGCACACCGGGGCGGCGTTCGCAAAGAAATCCGTGCTCTCCGTGCAGAATCTGCTCGATGGCTACGACGCCGAGACCACGGGAACCGTGCTCCTGTCGGACGGCAACCGCGTAACTGCGTCGGACGAGCCGTCCCTCATCGGTACGGATACCACGGAAAATGATCTGCTCCGCCGCATCCGTTCAAGCGGTCATGCCGACCGGCTGGTCTATGCCGGACGCAGGGGCCTGACCCGATATTACGGCATGTACAGCCACGGGCGCAACTTCTACTACTATATATATGTCCCGGGCAGACTGCTCTACAGGGACACGCCGATCAATTTGATCGTATCGTTCTTCGCCTGTGCGATCGTTCTAACGCTGCTCCTGTTCGTGCGGCGAGGAACGGAAAAGAGCTTCCTCCAGCAGCAGAAAACGCTCGAAAAGGAATATCAGACCTCACTTGAGCAGAAGAACGCCGAGCTTGAACGCGCTATCCGTCAGGAAACGGCGGCAAACCGCGCCAAGCGCGAATTTCTGTTCAATATGTCGCACGACATCCGCACGCCGATGAACGCGATCATCGGCTTCACCTCGCTTGCGGCCACCCATATCGACAACCGTGAGCAGGTGCTCGACTACCTGAAAAAGACCGCGACGGCGAGCCAGCATCTGCTCTCGCTCATCAACGATGTGCTCGATATGAGCCGTATCGAGAGCGGCAAGGTTTCTCTCGAACTGCGCCCGGTGCACCTGCCCGAGCTGGTGCACGACCTGCGCGATATCATCCAGTCGAGCATCACCGCCAAGCGCATTTCGCTTTTCATCGACATGGTCGATGTGGAGGATGAGGATGTTGTTGCCGACCCCATGCGTCTCAACCAGATCATGCTCAACATCCTGTCCAATGCCATCAAGTTCACCCCGGTAGGCGGCATGATCACCCTGCGCATCGTTCAGAAGCAGACCGCACCGCATGGCAGTGTGGATTATGAATTTCATATTCGTGATACCGGCATCGGCATGAGCTCGGCGTTTCAGGAGCATATCTTCGAGCAGTTTGCGCGCGAGGAGACCTCGACCGTGAGCAAAATTCAGGGAACCGGTCTCGGCATGGCGATTACGAAAAATCTGGTCGATATGATGGGCGGCAGTATTTCGGTCGAGAGCGAGCCGGGGAAGGGCTCGGAATTCACGGTTTCCCTGCGCTTTCCCATCAGCGGAGAGCAGGCCGTGCCGCAGCGCATCCCCCAGCTTGAGGGTCTGCGCGCGCTTGTGGCGGATGACGACACCGACACCTGTCTGAACGTCAGCAAAATGCTGCGCATGATCGGCATGCGGTCGGACTGGACAACCTCGGGACATGAGGCTGTCGTCCGCACGCAGGACGCGATCGAGCAGGGTGACGGCTTCGATGTCTTTATCATCGACTGGATGATACCCGATCTGAACGGCCTTGAGGTCGTGCGCCGCATCCGCAAGCTGATTGGCAGCAATACCCCGATCATCATCCTGACCGCCTACGACTGGGCGGATATCGAGGTTGAGGCAAAGGCTGCAGGCGTGACTGCGTTCTGCGCCAAGCCGCTGTTCATGTCCGAGCTGCGCCGCATACTGGCTGAGCCGTTTCTTCCGGCAGAGGCTGCGGAACAGACGGAGAAAAAGGCGGATTTCGCCGGAAAACGGCTGCTGGTCGTCGAGGATAACGCCCTCAACCGCGAAATCGCGGTGACAATGCTCGAGGAAGGCGGGTTCGAGGTGGACACAGCGGAAAACGGAAAGGTTGCGGTAGACAAGGTGCGCGAGAGCGCGCCCGGGTACTATGATCTGGTGCTGATGGACATTCAGATGCCGATCATGGACGGCTATGCGGCTGCGCGTGCCATCCGCGCTCTGCCGGATTCCGAAAAGGCGGGTCTGCCTATTGTCGCCATGACGGCGAACGCCTTTGATGAGGACAGGCAGAACGCAGAGAAGGCAGGCATGAACGGCCATCTTTCCAAGCCGTTCGATATGCAGCAGCTGCTCACGATGCTCCGGGAGAAGCTGTCACCGTAACGCTTTCATTTTCATCGCGTTATTCGATCATGAAGCCGCCGGATCAGACTGAATAGGAAACGCAGGAAGCGTCCGTTTGGGATGCCTTCCTGCGTTTTTCTTTGCACACCGCCGGTGCGGCGTTTTTTTACCTTTTCTGCCCGGAAAAGGTTTACATTGCTTATCAATTGGCTTATGATAAAATCTGACAAAGGAGGTGGGCCTGTGCACGGAGTACGTCAATGGTGGGTGCGTCTGTCCATTTTGCACAAGGCGATCGTGCTGAGCTGCGCATTCGTCATTCCCATTCTGCTGGTGGTGGGACTGTTAATGAACGATTTTTACGATTACCGCGAGAAAAGCGATGATATCCTGTCTGAATATGCACGCTGCACGGACTACATGAACGCCATGGAGCAGGAAAATGCGCTTCTGGGCGAGCTGACGTTTGCGGCGCCCGAGTCCGATACGATCGACAAATATGCGGACGCCGTGCAGGACACCGCCTCTGCGTGGGAGCGGCTGCGCAGCGCAGAGACCGACGGCAGCACGCAGAGCGAGGTGCTTAAGCAGGTCATCGACCGCACGATGAAAAGCTATCGTGTCCGTCAGGAGACGTTCATTGCGCAGCTGCATGACGGCACATTTGACGCGGTGAACTACGAAGCTCTGCGTACACAGGGCAGCTATCTGACGCAATACACCGATCAGCTGACGGCGGCGTTTCTGATGGAGGGACGCGAGGGCTATCTGGTCCTCGGTCAGCGGGGTACCTCGCAGAACATGGTATTTACCATCGTAGCCGCGATCGGCAGCGTGCTGTTTGCAGGCGCGATGCTGTACTACGCACGCAGCCTGCTGCTGCCGGTGCAGCAGATGAGCCGCGGTGCACGCCGCGTCGCGGATGGCGAATACGACATTGAGGACTTCAACTTTGCACGCTCGGACGAGATCGGTATGCTCGCCGACTCGTTCAACCACCTCAAGCACCAGATTGCGCGGACGATTCACGCACTGGAAAGCGAAGCACAGCTGGAAAAATCCCTGCGTCAGCAGGAGAGCGAGGCAGCACGCCTGCGGCAGCTGATCGAGCAGAGCCGCTTTGCGCAGCTGCAGAGCCAGATCAACCCGCATTTTCTGTTCAACACGCTGCAGAGCGTGGCCAATATGGCCGGAATCGAGCAGGCGACCGTCACCGGCGACATGGTGGTGCGGCTGGCGAACTTCTTCCGCTACACGCTCGACCATGACGACAGCGTGGTAACACTCGACCGCGAGCTTGCGCTGCTGCGCGACTACATTTCCCTGCAGGAGCTGCGGTTCGGCGAACGCATTTCGTTCGAGATGAACTGTGACAGCCGCTGTGCGGCCTGTGAACTGCCGAAATTCACACTGCAGCCGATTGTGGAAAACTCTATCGTACATGGTATGCGCAGCCGCAGTGCGGGCGGCCGCATCCGCATTGTCACTGAGAGCACACCGAATGGCTGCCGCATCCAGATTACGGACAACGGCGGCGGCTTCTCGCGCAGCAAAATGAAACAGAACACCGCCGAGGGACACCGGTCCATCGGCCTGCAGAATATCGCGGGACGCATTGCGCTGTCCGGCGGCAGCTTCCGCATTGTCAGCTGTCCCGGATTGGGCACGACAGCCCGCATCATACTGCCCATGAAAGGGGAAGAACATATATGTTAAAGGTACTGATCGCGGAGGACGAACCGCTGAGTCTGCAGAATCTGAGCGGACAGATGCGCGATTTGCTTGGCGCGGATGCACTCATCGAGGGAGTTGCGAACGGACGGGAGGCGGTTGAACGCGCCCGTCAAATTCAGCCGCAGCTGGTGCTGATGGACATTGAAATGCCGGTGATGAACGGCCTTGATGCGGCAGCCATCATCCACAAAGCCATGCCGGAAACCCACATTGTATTCCTGACTGCCTTCGACCGCTTCGACTACGCCGTAGGCGCCATGCGGGCCGGCGGAACGGATTATCTGGTCAAGCCGTTTGACAGCGCACAGATTACCGCCTGCCTGCGCAAGCTGAATCTGCTGCCGGAAAGCCGTCCGGCGGTGCGCGGGGACAAGCCGGGAAATACGTTCTGCACCCAGTTTTCCGTGTGGCTGGAGCATCATTACATGCAGGATGTGTCGCTTGATCAGGCGGCAGAGGCGATGGGCATGAGTTCGTTCTACTTCTCACGCTTTTTTCGCACCTCGTATAACCAGACCTTCCTTGAATACTTGACCGCCTACCGTATCGACCGTGCGGTTGAGCTGCTGCAGCAGACTGATATTCCGGTACGGGAAATCGCTGTTCGGGTCGGCTATACGGATGCAAACTACTTCACGAAGGTGTTCAAGCGGCATTTGGGCGTAACGCCTACCGAGTACCGCAATCATAACGCAAACTGAACGAGCCGCGCGGCAGAATTTACGGAATTTATACGGAAAATTTACTATTTATTCCAAAACATTTATGCAAATGTCATAAAAAAGAATATGAAAATTTTCAGTACGCTGTGATTTTACCTGTCTACCGCAAGTATTTACGATGTTGCCGAAACTGGTCACCCTATATAATAGGAGATGGAAAGATGAATAAACGCTTTCGGTGTGTGATCGCCGGATGGCTGCTGCTCATGCTCTGTGCATGTACCGGCGGCACGGACGAGCCGCATATCCGCTATTACCGCCTTGCCAGCGGGCAGAGCGAAAACTACCTCGCCAATCAGGCGTGTCAGCGCTTCTGCGACATGGTGCGCAGGGAAACGGACGGCGCGATACAAATTCTGCCGAGCTTTGATAACGAGCTTGGTACCGATGCATCCGCACTTGAGCAGTGCGTGTACGGTGGCATTGATTTTGTACGCACGCCAATCTCGTCTGCCGCAGCGTATGCACCGCAGCTTGCGGCACTGCAGCTGCCGTACGAGTACACCTCGGACAAGCACCTGTTCCGGGTGCTGGACGGCGCAGTCGGTCAGCAGGTGATGGCCTCGCTCGAG
>PVML01020696.1_pt1 | contig 40853 bp, 21 predicted proteins | sample 1853371 | NCBI WGS metagenome assembly PVML01 (sample SAMN08533508, study PRJNA380276) | Human gut metagenome, whole genome shotgun sequencing project. | isolation source: participant 1, chromium library | host: Homo sapiens | collected 2017 | reverse complement strand
ATTTGTAGCAAAACCAAAACACCTGGCAAAAGGTATAGATTTTGACCGCAGACTTTATGTATACGATCGTTCTGCTTGAAAGAGAAACCACATAGGAATTGTCATTGCTCTGTTCAAACACACGTCTTACCACATAAAGTCTGCGGTCAAAATCTATACCTTTTGCCAGGTGTTTTGGTTTTGCTACAAATCCCTGCATGATACACGGCATACATTCCAGTGCTTTGTGTCCGAGAACTTCCGGAACAACCGGAACTTCCCTCCATCCCAAAAATTTAAGACCTTCTTTTTCCACAATGATCTCAAACATTTTCTTTGCCTGGTTCTTTTTCAGTTCATCCTGAGGGAAGAAGAACATACCGATTCCGTATTCCCTCTCAGAACCTAAAAAGATGCCGAGGGACTCACAGGTTTTGGAGAAGAACTTGTGTGAAATCTGAAGCATGATTCCTACACCATCACCTGTTTTTCCTTCGGCATCTTTGCCAGCTCTATGTTCTAGATTTTCTACTATCTTTAATGCATTTTCGACGGTTCCGTGGGATTTGACACCCTTAATGTTTACGACTGCTCCTATACCGCAGTTATCGTGTTCAAATTCCGGCTGATACAGCCCAGGAGTCTGAACGGCTTCGTTCAATTTTGCTGTACTCATACGTCTTTCCTTTCTTAAGTTGTAATATTCTGTTCAGATAAGCGGACTGACCAGATTGCCATGTCCTGCTGCATCCTGCTAACTTCTGTGTTCGCTAATGCAACTTTTTCTCAAATCTTGTCATTGACTATACACCCATTTTTTTCATTTGTAAAGACGTATTTTTCTTTGAATTGTCAGATTATTTGCGAATTCACTTTTAAAACTGTATTTTTTTTGATTTTTTATTTATTATTTTTCTTTTGTTTCTATATTTTTCCAGTTGTGTCTATTTTGTTTCTTATGCGAATTTTAAAAATATATGCAACATTCTTCTGTGCACATCTGTAATCTGCCAAAGACTCCTGTCAGATAGAGATTGCATCCCGCCACTGATGCAAATTTGCTGTTCTCCGTCTGCAAAGTTAAGGATCACCCACTGCTTATTGCTTTTCGCAATTGAAGCAGGGGACTTACTTGATTTGGTTAAATTGCAGCCAGTAAAACAGCCATCAGGTTAGAGACCGCATGAAACAGGACTGGCACTCTCAGATCTTCAAATCGATGGTAAAGCAGATTCAGGATGATCCCCATCGGAAAAGCAAACAGGATCTGCAGCAGATTGCCATGATAAACCGCAAAGATCGCCGCTCCCAAAAGGACTGCCTTCTTTACGGAAACATAGCGTTCCAACTTGCGGTAAACAAGTCCACGGAAAATCAGCTCTTCTGTGACCGGCACTGCGATACCCATTCCAAGGATCTGGAACAGCATCCGGCTTGAGAGCAGGGCATCCTGTGATTCACTGGTAATCCCATAATCCGATACCAGAAACGACATCAGTGCCGAAAACAGGATATTCAGCCCGGCCGCCGCCACGATCACGATGATCCACTGGATCCAGGTTATCTTTCTTTTTTCTTTTCTCCACAAGTTCTGATCTTTCCGGTAGAGCCAGAAGAACAACGGCATTGTGATGACGGCCGCCAGCATGGTCTGAAAAGCCGCATCTCCAATGCCGAGTATTCCGGTAAGCTGCAATGCCAGAAAATGTACCAGTATCGGAAAAACAAGATCTATGATTTTATATTCCAAAGTCCATCACCTCTTAAGTTTTGAACCATCATAGCATATTTTTCCGTTCAGAACAATCTCTTTCTTACTGTTCCGTTTTTTCAGATGCATACTGCAAAATCCATACTGCATCCTGGGTATCTGCCGCTTTATCTCCGTTCACATCCGCACTTTCTGCAGATATTTCATCCAGTACCGTCATTTCCGCTGCATACTGTAAGAGCAGAACACTGTCGGAAGTGCCAATCTTTCCATTGCCGTCCACATCGCCTTTCAAACGTGCTTCTGCAACTTTCAAAGTCAGACTTTTTACTGCTTCATTTACTTCCTGCTGCACGGCATCTTCCTTCTGATACACTTCTTTTGCATCAGCAAGCAGTTCTTCCAGTCCATCCAGGGTGGAAGCAGTATAGCAATCCGAAGATGCCAGAACTGCTTCTGCTCTTGCAATGACTGCCTGCAATGCTGCTTTGTTTGCTTTTCTCTCTAATCCGATGATCGCCTGCAGCAGTTCTTCGTATGCTTTTGCTATCTCATCTTCTTCTCGCTCTGTGTTGCTTAGAACTGCTTCTGCTTTTTCAATCTGATCCTGCAGATTTTTAAAGCTTCCAGATGTGAATTTCTCATTTGTAAACTTATTTGCCTGTTCGATCAGGCTTTCCAGTGATTTTACATCCGCTTTTTTGGATGATTTTGCAAGCAAAGTAAGAATCCTCTCTGCTGCCTGATCTGCCTCTTCCTGTGTCGCTGCCGTATTGGATAAAAGTGCTTTTCCTTCTTCCACCGCCATCTGCAGTGCATCCATATCTTCATAATTTACTGCTTCGGCAAGAAGCTGCTCTGCCGTCTGCACTGCAACTTCCAGATGTACTTTCTGTACTGCATATTCCAGATTTCCGAACGTCTTCAGCAGTGCATCCAGTGCCTGATCCAGCTCTTTCTGTGAAGAATGTTCATTTGCCCATACTGCTTTTGCCTCTTTTACAGCCGTCTCCAGGTCCTTCCAACTTTCATCTGTATACTGGGAATCATCCAGATTTTCCAGCATCGTGATGATCTGATCCAGACCTTTTGCTGCCGTTTCTCCTTTGCCTTTTCTCTCTCCTAAATACTGAAGTGTCAGTGAATCATAAGAAACACTGTTTTTCTTTGTTCCACGTATCGTTGCCATATTCGTATCATACCAGTCACTTACGTTATAACGAATTTCAACGGTATGTTTTCCTTTTTCCAGATTGACATACAGATGCGGACTCTGCTGGAAATCAAAGTTAACGATCGGGAAAATCAGGGTTCCTATCTCTTTTCCGTCTACATAAACCGAACGCATCGCACAGTCCTGACCGGTCGTTGCATCGCCGTAATTATTGTATATCATGCTGAGTTGATAATTGCCGGACTGCAATACATCCACCTCAATGGCCAGATCCGTCTTTCTGTCAAGGAAATCTACTACATAACCGCGTCCACTGTAACCCTGTGCCGTATTTTCAAAATTTTCGGCATTGTAAGTTCCGTCTTCTGCTTCGTACACCAGTTTGCTGTTCTCCGGAGATACCATGATTGGCTTCGACATTTCAGAGGTAACACCATTCTGATCTGTCGCTACCAGGCTGTATGTTCCATATTTGCTTCTGTCCGGCTGATAACTTCCACTGCTGACCGGAACGTATTCGCTTCCCGTCCAGAGTTTGTACGTATAATCCGGATTTTCATCCCAAGTCAATCTTCCGTCACTTTCTTCTGTCAGAACCGGCATATCCGGACATACTGCAAAACTGTCTTCCTCTAGATGGATCTTGCTTCGTTTTCCGCTGTCGCTTACTTTCATTACGATTTCATAGGTACCTGATGCATCCGCCGGCAGTACATAATCCAGCGGTTTCTCTTCTCCGTTTACCGTTATAGATTCAAGTGTGTCCCCTTTTCCGCTTACGGTAAGATTCAACACTGCATTGCGGTATTTGTAATTTTTCAGAACAAACGGACCATTCATCCACTCCGGAACATACGGTGTAAACAAAATGCCGTCCGTGTCATAATTCATACCGAACAGTACCCGGTAATATCCTGCCAGAGTGCCTGCAATAGACCAAAGCTGACGATCTGAATGAACTCCTTCTCCTGTTTCAAAGTTGATAACTTCTTTATTTGTCAGGCTCATACCTGCTCCCCGTACGCAGGACTTAAAGATTTCATCTGCCAGCTGGAGATTTCCATTTTCTTTTGCACCGATCATCATTGCTGTTTCCCATCCAGGCCATACACCGCGGTTATGGTAAATGGCAGAAGCCTGTCTTCCGTTTTTCTGCGGCCATACCGTATCTGCTCCATAAATAACCAGCGGATAATTCTCCATGATCTGCTGTTTCTGCGATTCGCTTGCAACATCTGACAGCAATGCGTAACCATTTGCGATCACATCTACTTTATCTGCTACCGGAGAGCCCATATACTGCGGATATTCCCAGGATGCATACATTTTCCGTTCTTCCAGCCAGAAATGTTCATTGATCGCCTTTTTCAGGGATTCATAGCGGCGATTCCACTCTTTCACTTCGCTTTCATCTTTTCCGAGAATCTCTGCTGACTCTTCCATGATCTGAAGTGCCTGTGCAAAAATGATATTTGCATTTGCTGCCTTTGATTCTGTAATGTTGTAAATGCTATTCTGTTCTCTTTCATCCATCCAGTCCGGATAAGTCTTTGAGCGGTGATCCAGTCCGCCTGTTTCTCCCTTGAACAGACCGCTCTGTTCATCGTATGCTACATGATAATCCTGCTCCAGTGTATTTTTTGATATTTCATAGATCTTTTCCAGGAATTCCTTATCTCCGGTTGTCTTATACAGTTCAAATCCGGCAATTTCCATGATAATACGATCCACGGAATTCGGATAAGAACCTCCTGTTCCGGTATCCTCTTCCCATACCCGCGGATTTTCGGTTCCGCCGACAATTTTTTCCAGAATACTGTTTTTTGTCTCTTCCGGAAATATCCACGCCAGCGAATATTGTACGGACATCGCAGTATCTCTTGTCCAGACTTTATGCCAGTTCGTACCTGTCCAGAATACTTTTCCGTAAAGTCCGTCATTGATGTTCAAAAGACTTTCTTCTATGCTCAGGTTATAAACTGCCTCCATGATCGGCATATTTTTCGCTTCAAAGATCGGCTCCCCGCTCACATCCTGTGACAAAGTCCATTCTTTCTTTTCGCCCTGCTGACTGACAGTGATGCTTTTTCCGTCTTTTGAGACCGCAAGACCTGCTGTACCTTCGATACGGTCACCCAAAATCTCATAGGTATGCTCTTTTGCCGGCGTATTTAATTTCCACTGTGCACTGTACCACTTGATCAGTGTATCACCGGTAGCCGTTACCTTTCCCGGATACTGTGACTGATACTCGACATTCAGACCGCATTTTGGATATTTTCGATTATAGAATACCAGATAACCATTAATATTGCCGATTTTCCACTGTCCTTCTTCCTGTACATTTCCATTTTCCGACGGTACTGTTTCCTGATTTTCGCCCTTTAAAATCATATAGTTTCCGGTCGATACATTCTGAATCGTATACCATCCGTCCTCATTTGGAATCAGATTCCACAAAGATGCCTCTGTATCATACGCTTCTGTTCCGGTATCTGCATAGGCAATCGAACCATTCTGCTCTGTGATTCTCTGGCTTTTCCAGCGATTCTCCATATGTACTTTCTGATAACTCTGCTGCTCGTCTGCAGTCTTTTCCGAATCAACATAAGTTAGCGTAAGTTTATCAATGTTCCAGGTTGCTCCCATATTGCTTACCGTTAAAACCTGTTCCCCTTCATCCAGCCACAGCGTTGCCGTCACATCCCGATAAGTATTCCAGTTCTTTGTATTTGGGATTGAAATTTTCTCTGAAACATTTCCTCCACAGTTCAGAAGAGCAATTCCTCCATCCTGTATCGTTCCAACTGTCAGTGTAATCTGATAATTTCCTGCTTTTTCAATTTGAATCTTATAACTTAAGCAGTCCAGATTATCAAAATCTCCTACATACTTACCGCCGCTTGCGTTTTTGTTGTTGGTCATTACCTTTAATTTTCCCGAATAACTGCTATAATCTTCTGCTTCAATCAACATCGGTTCCGCTGCATATACTGCTGCCGGTATTGCCGGAACAGAAGTAATGACCATAGCTACTGCCAGGCTCGCTGCCCACCATTTCTTTTTCATATTGCACCTCCTGTTTTTCGTATAACGAACTTTCTTTTGCCCTTTCATTATACTGTACTTTTTTCAAAAAATATATGCATTTTTATACGATTTTAACAATTTTTCTTGCGTTTTTGTTTGATTTTCAGTAATTTTATATTATATTTTCTCTTGTATTCTGTATTTACCCATCATCAAAATGCATAGAGAACACAATACCACGATCAGTGCTGCTGCCCCCTGCTCTTCTCCTTTCTTTTGATTCTGTTCTTGCTCTTTTGTCTCATTTGATAAAGGATCCATCTCTTTCTGCAAAAAGCCTGCTTTTTTCTGCTTTTCCCCATGTGTTTCGTTTTCTGTCTGTTTCTGTGTCTCAAAGATTCTGTTCTTGTGCTTCCCTTTCTTCTCCGGCAGCAGCTTTTTCCGTTCGAGTTCTTTTTCCAGTTCTTCTTTCAGAAGATAGCGTACTTCTTTATTTCCGGCTGTATCAAAAATTTTCAGCTGCCACTTTTCTCCATGGTCAAAAGAAATCTCCCAGCTGCTTTTTTGATTTTTACTTTCTTTGTACAGACTGCCATTTTTATAGAGCAGAATTTTCGCAAAGTCTATGTTATCTTCGCAGATGGTCTGAACCTGAAATCCTTTTTCTGTTACTTTTATTGGATCGATCACACAGATTGGCGGTGTCCGGTCAATCGCAAAGTCCCGGCATAATGTTTTTTCTTTTTCCGACAACCGATGTCCTGCTTCATCCTCCAGAAAAAGCTTCAGACTGTACCTTCCTTCTTTTTCAAAAACAGCCTCCGATACTTCATAATCATACTCCGTGAATCCTTCTGCTGTTGGCCTGTATTTTTTCTGATAATCTTTTCCTTCTTCCAAATTTCTTGCTTTTCCGTCAAATATGCATTGCAGCTCTTCCTTTTGCATTTTGTTGACATCCCACACCCGAAATTTTAACTTCTGTCCCTGCTGTGCTGTTTTCTGTTTCAGAAATTTCTGCATGGAAGCATCCGTCGTAAGCTTCGAACCAGAGCGGTTCACTGCAAAACAGATTTCCTGCTCTTTCCGATTCCCTGCAAGATCTTCCGCATAGATTTTCAGCCGATACCAGCCGTCTTTCAGATATACATCATCGCCGCTCTCCCCTGTATTACTGCCGCTGCTTTTCTTATCTTTCAATTCTGCCTTTCCCTTTTTCCAGTTTACAGGCATGTCCAAAAGCTGTTCTTCTTTTGCGGATCTTCCGGTTCTTTTGTACAGCTTTATGTAACTCTTCTTTTGATTTAAATAAAATTCTTCCAGGGAAATCTTTACTTTATAATCAGAAAGCAAAATCTGATTCTGCGGCATCCCCTGTATGACAATCTCCGGTGATGTACGGTCGATCACAACTTTTCCGACCGGAAGATATCTGGCATTTCCAAAGGCATCTGTCAGTTTTACATACGGATACCAGATTCCTTCTTCCTGAATCTCAATCTGCTTTCCTTCTCTCCATTCTCCCTGCTTCTGTGTGATCTGTCCGTCATCCAGTTTTTCCCTTGCAAGATACCACTGAATCTGAACTTCTCCCTCTGTGTCATCCTGCACATTTTCTGCACTGCAAACACAGAAATCCGATGTAAAAAGCTGCTTCTGTTTCTTTCCGTTTAATCTGACTTCTGCACTCGGTGCTTCCTCATCCACTTCATATGAAATTTCTGTTTTCTTTGACCTCGCCTGCAGCTCCCCGTTTTTTTGGCGACGCTCCATCACAAAACTCCATCTTCCTTCTCCATAAAGAGGCTGTGATACGTTTGTCTGATTGTATCCGCTTCCTTTTGTCGGCTGTGCTTCCAGAATAGCACCTTTTGAGATACGATAAACCTTTCTTTTTGAATCATACACACATTTTCCATATCTTGCCCTGATTTTTATATTTTCCGGATTTGGATCTGTCTCCTCCAGAATAACATTTCCTTTTGCAGTATATCGTTTATCTTCCGGAGCATAACAATAATTGGCATTTTTGCCAGCGACTTCTTCTTTTAAAGTCAAAGCTCCCTGATATACCAGATACTGTCCATTCTGATATATCGGACTGTCTTTCTGTAAAACGTTCTCATCAATCCAGACTTTCGGCATCACAAACCCTACCGGCGGCTGATTGCTCGCCTCTCCGTTTTTCATAAATCCACTGATCTGAATCGCATTTTTTTCATCCGAAAATCTTAAATTTTCTGTTTTGTTGTCCGCAAAATACCCTTTGTTTGCATCACTGATCGACACTTGAAGAATTTTCGGCACAATTTCCACCTTTGTCTCCAGAGCTGCCTTTCTGCACTCCAACACGTACGCATCCGCATCGGTCCCTGCAATTTCATACTCCACATCTACTCGCCAGATCCCGACATTTTTTGAAACAGCATAGCCACACACAACCAGATCGGCGGCTTCTGCTTCCGGTTTACCTCCTTCCCACTGTGCCCGCACTTCCAGATCTACTTTACGTGAATCGTCAAAGATCTTTTTTCCGTTTTTCGGATATGCCTCGTAGACGATCACTTTTTTCCTGTTTTTTACTTTTTCTCTATCGTGATCTTCTTCGCTGTTTTTCGTAACTGCTTCTCTCCTTCTTTCTGTGACACCTGTTTCCGCTTTCACTTTCAAAATATGAAAGCAAATCATACAACAACATATTCCCATCAAAAATATCATTTTGCATATTCTGCCCTTTTGCTTACTCCATTGTTTCTTTTCGATTGCTCACACCCCGTTTCCATTCCTGTACTTCTTCCTCTGTAATCTCATTTTTCTGAAACCATTCTCTGTATAAATCCATTATCTGCTGCATTTCTTCCTCTTCTTTTTTCTGTTGTTCCATTCTTTCATTTATCGTCGCTTTCTGCGGCACCTTATCTTTTGCTGCACCATCTTTTTGTGTATCATCCTTCGTTTTTATAAATTTTTCAATCCAGTTTTCTGCATATTGTTCTCCGCCATTTTCCGCATAAAAAAAGTGATAGATGACAGATAATTGCCCTGCGAAACGATGATAAGCTCTCCTGTTTTTCTGAAGATCACTTTCCGTATAGAAGAGAAGCGACATAAGTTCCTGGTGTTCCTGACGATCCATCTGTCCGTCTTCCATGATACTTTCTAAAAATTGCTGATAACCTTCTTCCCGACCGGGAAATAAGAATATTGCTGATTTGTAATCTGATATGTCTTTCTGACTTAAATAAGTTTGATATAACTGTTCTCGTTTCTGCTCATCCTGAATGGAAATTTCGATGCTTCCAAGTACGGATACGGTAATGATCATCAGAGCTGAAAACAGGCTCATCCTTCTTGTAATGTGCAGATAATCTCTGAATGCTTTTTTCACTTCTGCAACATTTTGAAACCGTTCATCCGGATCCTGTCTTGTGCACTTTTCCAGAATCCGTCCAAGCGGAGAATAACTCTTTTTTCTTTTCCGCTGCTTTTTTTCTAAAATCCACTGCAATGTCCTGCCAAGAGCGTAGATATCCGTTCTCGCATCAAGACTCCTCTGCTGCTCCTGTTCCGGTGCCATAAATCCTCTGGTACCCATAATGCAAAAATCGTCGTTCTGGAAACCCGCCCCGTCCGGATCAATGAGTTTTAATCTTCCCTCTTTTGTCAGAACCACATTGGAAGGTTTTAAATCCTGATAAAGAATCGCCGGCTGTGACATATGAAGGCAGTATAGTGCATCGCACAGCTCTATCCCCCATTTCGCTGCTTTTCTCCCGGAAATTCTTTTTTTCTTTTCTCCTGTCGTAAGGATATGCTCTTTCAGGCTCTCTCCTTCAAGATACTCCATAATAAAACAGCACATCTCCTGCTCCTGTAAAAGATCATAAATTTTCACAAGTCCGGAATGCTCCATACTTGCCCATGCCCGTAGAAGAGCTACTTTCTGTGAAGCTGCAAAGATGGCTTTTGCCGCCCGCAAAGCACCGGTTGCCTGGTGAAACACAAGCCATACTGCTCCTGTCCTCCCCTGTCCTATCCTGCGGATCAGAAAATAACCATGGTGATTCAACAGATGTTCCATTTGCTTTTTGCACTGCACCTGCTCCTGATTTTGTTCTTTCGCCGTCATATTACTCTGATATGGCATTCTCAAATTGTCCGATATTATCTGCCATGACTGCAAGTCTGAGCCATTTTTTTAAAGTTTTCGCATCTTGTTGTTTTAACTTTTCTTCCAGTTTTTCTGGTATATTGTCTTTATATTTCAGGATTTCCAGAAGAGCTTCCAGACAGCCTTCTTTTTCTCCTTCTTCATACGCTTCTTCTCTCTGTACGGCAATATCCATCTCATAATCGTATTCTGCTATCAACATATTGATGACCTCACTTTCCTTTTTGCGAATATATCCTGCCAGGATGCCTTTTTCGATACACTCCTGAATAGCATAGCGATATGCTTCTTTTGTCCCTGCATCCTGATACTTTCTTACAGTATCAATAAACAGACCATATTCCTTTAGCACATCACACTTATCCAAAATTTCATGCTTTGCACTCGGATTAATATTAATCACTCTGACTTTCAATTCAAGCATAGGATTCCCATCCTGCATAAGATAAACATCTGACAGTTTTAATTCTGATTCGTTCTCTAACTTTTCTGTTCCATTATAAAAAGTGTAAAACTCCGGCATTGGAAGTTTTACCATTCCTTTTCTGTAGCGTTCTCTTACCGGTACAAGTTGCTCATATGTCCTGCCAATATACAGAAGACTCCTGAGCGGCATATTCCGGTTGATCGTTGACTGATGTTCTGTCAAAACAAGTACTTTTCCATTTACACCAAAAGAAATATCATTCTGAAAATTTAAATACAGTGCATTTTCTACACGCATTTTCTGAATGACAGTTCCTTCCGGCAATGGTTCTTCATGCAGTGCATTATATAATGCAATATCATTTTCTTCTGCATTTTCATCATTATAAAACAAATCTACCAGTATACTGTTCTTAATTTCTCTGTTTTCTTTTGCTTTATAAGATACCTTCTCTTGCATATCATGAATAGCTACATCTGCGTATACAATCTGCTTTTGATTCTTTTGTTTTTGCATAAGACTGCCCCTTTCTTTTGTTTGTACGAAGCAGTCTGTCCGAATTCAGTATACACAAACCCAAGCAGTTTTTTCAAGCCGCTTCGCACAGGTTCCTTATTTTCTTTTCTCATTGGATTTTCCTGCCGAACGGCATTGAAAAACAGATTTTTTTGATATGTTGCTATTATAATGTAAAAGTGATATAATGTCAATAATAAGTTTTTATCCAATGCATCGTAAAACCCCTTGCTTTAGCTATGGGGATATAAGATGCGTCCATTGAATTTACGCAAGTAATTGAAATGGACAAAATAACAATTGTATTAATTTAAAAAGTATAATATAATACAAATATGAACACAATATATAAATCAAACCACAATATCGTCTATTCCTGCAAATATCATGTAGTATGGTGCCCAAAATATAGACGAAAAATATTAACGAATGGTGTGGATGTACGACTGAAGGAATTACTCACGGAGTATGCTGCAAATCTTTCTGTAGACATTCTGGAAATGGAGATCATGCCGGATCATGTTCATATGCTGCTGGAAGTAGATCCTCAGTTTGGCATCCACAAAACGGTAAAATCTTTTAAAGGCTATACGTCCAGAATTTTAAGACAGGAATTTCCATATCTCAAAACGAAAATGCCGACCCTCTGGACAAACAGCTATTTTATATCTACTGTGGGCGGAGCTCCAATGGAAGCAGTGAAACAGTATATCGAAAACCAGAAAACATCGCAAAGACAGAAGGATAAGATGGGATAATGCAAAAAGGGGTCAAATTCAGGATCTATCCGAACAGGGAACAGCAAAATTTAATTAATCAGACACTTGGCTGCTGCAGACTGGTCTACAACAGAGGACTTGCCATGCGTAAGGAAGCCTTTGAGAATGGAAGTAAGATCGGATATTCCCAGACTTCTGCAATGCTGACGGAACTGAAAAAGAGTGATGATTTTGCTTTTCTAAAAGCGGTGGATTCCATTGCCCTGCAACAGTCTTTGCGTGACCTCGACAGAGGTTTTGTGAACTTTTTTCAGAAACGTGCAGCACATCCGACATTCAAAAGTAAACACAATCGACACCAGTCCTATAGAACCATAAACCAGAGGGATAATATCCGTATTGCAGGAAGATACATAAAACTGCCAAAACTTGGATTTGTCAGGATACGCCAGTCTATGGAAGTGGGAAAAATCAATCATGTAACGATTGAACATACTCCTACAGATAAGTATTTTGTGGTCCTTAACGTGGAATTTGAGCCGCAGCCAAGACAAAACAATGGAGGCTGTATAGGCATTGATGTAGGCATTAAAGAGTTCTATACAGACAGTAACGGAAAGAGTGTGGCAAATCCGAAATATCTTGAAAAAACAATGTGTAAACTCATTCGTGAACAGCGTAGGCTGTCAAGAAAACAGAAAGGCTCTGGTAACCGCAGGAAACAGCGTGTTAAGGTTGCCCTGGTCCATGAAAAGATTACCAACCAGAGAAATGACTTCTTACAGAAGCAGTCCACTATGCTGATCCGTGAAAACCAAACAATCTGCATAGAGGACTTGAAAGTGAAGAACATGATGCGTAATCATAAACTGGCACAGCACATCGGTTCTGCGGCATGGGGTAAGTTTTTTGATATGCTTACATACAAGTCTGCCTGGTATGGGAATGATGTGGTCAAAGTGCCGACCATGTACCCAAGCAGTCAGACATGTTCCAGCTGTGGGTATAAAAATCCACTGGTAAAAAATCTGGCGGTCCGTGTATGGGAGTGCCCGGACTGTCATACCGTACATGACAGAGATGGCAATGCAAGTATAAATATTTTGAATAAAGGACTGCAAATGCAGTCGGCATAGATATACAAAACTGCACCGTAGGGCATACGGGAACAGTATAATCTAGCTTGTGGACACTGTGTAAGACATTTCGATACCGTAAGGTATTCTCTAATGCAGTAGTGGTTGAAACAAGAATCCCCCTGCTTTAGCTGTGGGGAGTGTCAAGTATGCAAATTATACTCCGTCAGCTGCCAGCTCCAGTCGAAACTGCAGATCTTCTGTCCATTCTTTCCATTTTGGGGGGACTGTGATTTTTGCCTGAAAATGTACTTTTTTTCCTTCACAAAGTTTTTCTGCACAGTAAAAATATCCATCTTTTTCGCAATAGAACCAGTTTTCATTCATCTGAATGTTTTCTAACAGATCTCTCTGCTGCGGTGCCATGATCCCGTCTGCCAGTACTTTGACCCGCACCTGCACCTTCGCTTCACTTTTTTCAACGGTGACCCAGGCAGATTTTTCTATTTGCTCTCCCGGTTTTACTTCGATATTCTCCGTCTGTTCTTCCTCTTCTTCCAGTAAAATATGTACCGACCCGTTCATTGTGATATGACGGCTCCTGGCTCCTGCCACGTATCCGAAAAGCAAAATGCCTGCGGATAACACTCCCCACAATGCAGCCAAAAATCTATACATTTTTTTCTTCTTATCTGCTGACGGTTCTTTTCGATGATACCGCCCTGTTCTTCGTTTTGAATACAAGATCCTTTCTTTCAAAATCATAGCATGTTTCCTTTCCCGGCATGTTTCTTTTCCATGCCTGTCCTGTTTTACATCCTATGTTTTCAAAAAAGACTGCATACTTCTTTTTTGTTTTTTTGCCGATCTTTCGAACGCAGAAAACTGCAAAAAAAGAGACACCATGACGCTTTTCGCCACAGTGTCTGATTTTTATCTTATCTCCGACTAAGATAAAGGCTCTGCGAGTTCCGTGTTTTACACTTCCTACATTCTCTCCGGTGATGTGAATCCAAGTACATGGATGCAGCTCTCAAGCACATCTCTTGTCAGCATCAGAAGTGCCAGGTAACCTTTTTTCTTTTCTTCGTTCTCTTCGCTTAAGATCTTGACTTCATGATAGAAATGATTGAAGTCATTTGCCAGCTCATAAATATAGGCACAGATTTTATGCGGTGCCAGTTCTTCAAAAGCATTTTCCATAACTGCATTGAATTTGGACAATGCCAGCATCAGAGCTTTCTCGCTCTCACTGTTTGGTGTCTGGATGGTGATTCCTTCCAGAGAACCGCCTTCTGCCTGATAACGTGCCAGGATGGATTTGATACGCACGATCGTATACAGAATGTATGGACCGGTATTTCCTTCAAAGGAAGTGAAGCGGTCTACGTCAAAGACATAGTCTTTGGATGCCTGGTTGGAGAGGTCTCCGTATTTGATCGCGGAAAGTCCGACGATCTGTGCAGTTTTTCTTGCTTCTTCCGGATCGGTCTCGTGGTTTTCCATGATCTTGCGATACATTTCTTCGTTGATCTCTTTGATCAGGTTTTCCAGACGCATAACGCCGCCGTCACGTGTCTTGAACGGCTTTCCGTCTTTGCCGTTCATCGTGCCGAAGCCAAGGAAGGTAAGTCTGGTATCATCCTCTACCAGTTTTGCCTTCTTTGCACAGCGGAAACACTGGATAAAGTGCAGTTCCTGACGTTTATCTACCACGTAGAGGATCTCATCCGGATGATACAGTTTCATTCGCTCGATGATCGTCGCAAGGTCTGTCGTATTATAGAGGGAAGCCCCGTCAGATTTCAGGATCATGCACGGCGGGATTTCCTTGGTGTCAGACTCTTCTTTGACATCTACTACAAGTGCTCCGTCATCGATATAGGCATAACCGTTATCTTTGAGGTATTTTACCATATCCGGGATGTACGGCTGTGCATCGGACTCGCCTTTCCAGAGATCAAAAGATACATCCAGACGTTCGTAATTCTTCTTCAAGTCTGTTACGGATACATTCAGGATGTGTTTTAAGATACCCTGATAACCTCTGTGACCGTGCTGAAGCTGATAGGTTGCCTGCATGGCAGCTTCTTTGTAGGCTTCATCTTCTTTGGATTTTCCGCTTGCAGTCGGGTAGATTTCTTCCAGCTCACTAATCGTAAATGGCGGCTCTTCCGGATATTCTCCGGTATAACTCTCATCAAAATAAACCAGATCCGGTTTTCTCTCACGCAGCTCTGTGATGATCAGTCCCATCTGCAGACCCCAGTCTCCAAGATGTACATCCCCGATCATCTCATGACCCATAAAACGTCCGAGACGTTTGATGCTCTCACCGATGATCGCAGAACGCAGATGTCCGACATGCAGCGGTTTTGCCACGTTTGGTCCGCCGTAGTCCAGGATGATCTTCTTTGGATGCTCTGCTTTTTCTACGGAAAGATTTTCATCTGCCTGCATCTGTTTTAAATACTCTGCCAGATAATCTCCGGAAAGCTTCAGGTTGATAAAGCCCGGACTGACTGCCTGTACTTCCTGGAAAATACCGTTTTCCTTCAGTTTTTCCACAACATCATTTGCGATCATGATCGGAGCTTTTTTGTAGGTTTTTGCTGCTGCCAGTGCACCATTACACTGATATTCACATAAATCAGGACGGTTGGAAAGCGTCACTTTTGCAAAATCGGCACTGTAGCCGGCTTCTTCAAACGCTTTGACAACCTCTTCTGAAATCAGATCCAATATTTTTTTCATATGGTTTTCCTTTCCTCTAAACTGTTTATTTTCCGGTATCCTGCCGGAAACCCTGTTTTTTATTATAATGTTTCGCTTTCTTTTTGTAAAGGAGAATATAAGACCTTCTCAAGGGTAAGTCCCTTTGCCGGTGCCGTAAATCCTGCCTTTTCGCGGTCTCTGACTTCCAGCAGTTCTGCCACGGAGGAAAGACTTCTCTTTTTCATTCCAACTTCCAGAAGTGTTCCGGTAAGAATCCGGATCATATGATGCAGAAACCCATTTCCGGTGTATGTGATCACGATTTCCCCTTCTTTTTCTTTCAGATCAATGCTGTAGATCGTCCGCACCGTTGATTTTTTCATCCTCCTGTTGGCACAGAAGCTCTTAAAATCATGTGTCCCGGTAAGGATCTCTGCCGCCCGGCACATGAGCTCTATATCCGGCTTTTCTCCGAAATCATAGATATAACGCCTCTCAAATACCTTTTTGACTTCTCCGGTGGCGATCCGGTAAACATAAATCTTCCCGGTGGCATTCAGTCTGCTGTGAAAACGCTCCGGAACTTCTGTCACTTCGGATACAGCAATATCTTCCGGCAGATAACGGTTCAGATACTGTTTCACTTCCTGTGGATCGACCTGTTCCTTCAGATGTACATTTGCCACCTGCTCTTTTGCATGCACCCCCGCATCCGTGCGTCCGGCTCCCTGGATCTGCACTTCTTCCCCGCACATTTTGGACAGAACCGCTTCGATTTTTCCCTGAATGGTGGATTCGGTACGCTCCTGTCTCTGCCATCCTTCGTAGCGTGTTCCATCATATTGAACTAATATCTTATAATTCACCGTCACACTCTCCTTTCTTTTTCCGTCTTTTTCGTTCTTTTTCTATCTTTTTTATGCATAATACTTCAAACTCATCATCATTTTTCTTTCACTTTCATTCTCAAACAGTCAATCCGTCCAATTCGGTCACCGTTTTTTCTGAATTTCGTCCATTTCTTTCATAAACGTTCAAAATCTATTCACGATTTCTTCACAATCACAACACATGGATTTCATATTTTCATTTTATTATAATAACTGTCAAAGCAAGAAATACTTTAGACAATTTTTCTTTTTCATAACTCCCTCTTATTTTAACATTTGCGGAATGCTTCGGAAAGGCATTCCGCTTTTGTTTTATGATAAGATGGAAAATAAATTACAGAAAGCCACATCGCAGCTTTCTGCATTTTTAATATACGGTAATATCTTTCAGCTCTTTTTGCAGTTCTTCTCTTAACAGTTCTTCCGCTTCTTCCGAAGAAAGATTTCCATCTCTGTTCAGGGCATTTAAAATCATCCACAAACATTCATGGATCACACCATCCTGCGAAGTAAGTGTACGTGTTTTAATGCTTGGTATGATATGATCCATATAATAGATGCCCAGATCCTGATTTCCGAACCAGCGGCTTTTATAGCTTTTCAGGGACGGATCTTCTTCGTATGGCTTTTTTGCCGTAGTCATAAGTCCCATGGAGTTGAGTGTCCTTGCTCCTTCGGTCGAAAGTGTCGCAAATTTCAGAAATTCCCACGCCAGACGTTTATCTTTGCAGGTTTTTGTGATCCCCATACTTGTCCCACCCCAGTTGGCATTTCCCTCCGGTGCACTCATCAGCCCCCAGCGTCCGAGATTTTTCTGCTGCGGATCGCTTGATTCAATGCTGTATTTGACGGACCAGGTTGCACAGGCGGTAAAAATGTGCCGGTCTTCCCGAAGTGCCTCATTCCATGCCGGTGTCCAGGTGATCAGATTATCTGAAATATGCTCATCACGGAAACGGGTAACCAGCGACAGGGAACGGCCGAAAACATTTTCCACATTGATCTTTCCATCATTTACCCAGACCATATCGGACTGTTCCTGCGTAAACTGCCGGATATCCTCAAGTGAAAACCACATATAGACCTCGCCGTTGCTTTTTTCGTAAACTTCTTTCCCTTTCTGGATAAAGGCTTCCCAGGTCGGCATCATCTTTTCCAGCTCTTCCGGATCGTCTGTTCCAAGATATTTTTTTGCAAGATCTTTGCGGTACGCCAGCCCTGCCGGTGAGAGCGACTGTTCAATCCCACAGACATTTCCTTTGCTGTTAATCATATGCGGGTGCAGATATTCATAAACTTCCGAAAGGCGGAAATTGTATGGTTCCTGCTCCAGTGGCTCCCACATATCAAATTCAAACACTTCACCTCTGGAGTCGATGACAGACCAGGCAATGTCCGGAAGTTCTCCGCCGACGATCAGTGCTGTTTCATATTTTTTTGGCATATCTTTGTTTTCAACGGAAGTATACTCAAACGTAACATTTGGATAGATCTTCTGAAACGCCTGTGTGACCGTCTGATAATAGTCGGTATCCCACCCCCACATGGTCAGTGTCCCTTCATAATCTTTCGGAAGTTCTTCGTCAAAAGAAATTTCCTGTGTTTCTTTGTTTTTGCTCTCGATTTCTGTTGCCTCTTCTTTTTGCTCTTTTTCCGGTAAAACCACGGTTTGCTTTTTCTGACATCCGGTCATCAGACCTCCGCTCAGAAACATCACCGTCAGAATCCTTCCGATTTTTCTCGTTTTCATCTTTCTTTTTCCTCCGCCCTTTTTACCGGAAGTGTCAGAATGACTGTCGTTCCTTTTCCTTGTGTGCTTTGTATCTCCATTCCAAATCCCTCTCCGTACAGGTAGTGGATACGGTCACGGACATTCTCCACACCGATGTGTTTTCGCGTCTTGTTTTCTGCCATGGTCTCTCCCTGCTTAAACCGTTTCAGCTGTTCTTTGCTGACACCAATCCCTTCATCTTTTACCATAACACAGAGTTTTTCTCCCTGCTTCTGAATGATGATCCAGATCTTTCCGGACGCTTCCGTCGGCAGGATCCCGTGCAGGATTGCATTTTCCACAAGCGGCTGGATCATGGTTTTCGGCACCAGGCAGTCCTTTAAATCTTCCTCACATACAACTTCTACCTGGAAAAAATCCGGATAGCGGTATCTTTGAATATCCAGATAACATTTTGTCAGTTCCAGTTCTTTTTCAATGGTGGTCTCCACATTTCCATCCCCGACTTTTAAAGTCTCGTGCAGCGTATAGATCAGGGAGTGTACGATCTTCACTACATCCTGATTTTTCCCGGCCGCCGATAAATATACTACTGTATTTAATACATTATAGAGATAATGTGGATTGATCTGTGAGAGCGTAATGTCATATTCCATGTCACGTTTCTGCTTTTCATAAGCAATACGTTCCTGCTCTCCTTTGTACAGCTCCGTCATCATATCCTGGAAACATTGATATAAAATCTCGATCTCATCGCCGGTATGGACAATGTGGATCGGCTGCTGTTTGCCATACTCCGTGCGTTCCATCTGCTTTGACAGTTCCGTCACCGGACGCACCATATTCTCCAGGATTCTGGAAACAACGAGCAGCACCAGTCCTACACAAAGCAAAAAGGAGAGCACAAAAAACTTCAGCACAAAACTGCTGTTTTTCAGAAGATCTGCATTGGTAAGGAACGTACAGAGCTTCCATCCGGTCCCGTCTACCGGTATGCAGATCAGATAACCGCTGGGAGTATGATAAATATTTTCCTGATCCAGCTCTTTTTCTTTTATGGCATTCCGCAGCACATTCTTTTTATCCTTCTGATACAGAATTTCCGAACCATTTCCGATCAAGGCAAGCAGATCCTGTGTCTCTGCATAAGCCTTCACCTGCGTCAGAAAGTACTCCAGGCTCATCTCCAGATAGAGTGTCGCTTTCAGATGACCGTAACGGCGTTTGTCATACATTGGGATCGCATAACAAATTTTTCTTGTATCATTTCCGGAGTCACTGTCATAATAGGGATCGGAATAGATCCATTCCTTCTTTGCAGTGTATTCTTCCAGTTCCGTCTGCTTTAATTTTTGCCTCAGATAGGCACTGTCCCTGGAGCTGTAACTGCTTCCGAAAAAATTTCCGTCTGCCATCTGAAGAACAGACCCTTCCAGATAGGTACGCAGATTATTATAAAACACCAGCCGTTTTGTCACCTTATCATACTGGTTCTGCCTGCGGAATTCATTCTCTTTGACGTTCTCTTCCAGAAGGTACTGCAGCTGTTCATCCACCAGAATACTCTGTGCAAACCGGCGGTTATCCTCCGCCTGAAATGCAATCTGGCTGCCAACCTGCATCAGACGGTTTTTTTCTTCTTCAAGTCTCTGTTTTCGCACCACCTGATTAAAATATAAATAGCCGATCAGCGTACTCAAAATCATGGAACATATCAAAATCAGAGAAATACTCCGCAGGATTCGCCCTTTTAAATGTTTTTTGTCCCTTTTCTTTCGCTCTGTTTTCATTCTTTCCTCTGTTTTTTATATTCCTGCGGTTTCATCCCTACGTTCCGCATAAAGATCTGGCTGAAATACTGGCTTGTGCGGTAGCCGACCATCTGGGCTGTTTCTGCGACCGTACTGTTCTCCTCCCGCAGCAGACTCTTTGCCTCGGAAATTCTTACATTGGTCAGATATTTCAGAAAAGTCTGTCCGGTTTCTTTTTTAAAGATCTGTCCGAGATATACCCCGTTCATATGAAATTTCTCACCGAGCAGCTCCAGGCTTAACTCCTGCGGATAATTTTTTTCGATATAATCAATCATATCCAGCACCGTTCTGGAATAACCAAGCCGGGCTTTTCTTGCATATTTCTGCTGTATGTACGAAAAATTCCTGCAATAATACTGTTCAATCTCACGGATCGTATAAAGCGGTTCTTTCAGATTGATCTCTTTGCAGTTTTCACTCTCGCACAGTTCCCCAAGCAGATTGCTTAACGAAGGCAGGAGCATTTTGCAGTCTTCCAGATCTTCCTTTTCCCGGATTCCCGAGAAAATTGCCTCGATCTGCTTTTCCAGCTCCTCTTCTGAACCATAGATTGCTTCCCGCAGTATGCGGATCTGTTCGCCCCAGATTGCTTTCTTTTCTTTTTCCGGCATTTTTTCCATTGCACAGATCGCCTCATCTTCCCAGAACACGGAATAACGGATCTGGCGTGATATGGTGCGGAAAGTCTCACTGATCTCCTTCGGTGTGATTTCGTAGCTGTAGACCATGTTAAAATGCATCTGCAAACACAGCTCCAGCTGATCTGCGATCTGATGGCATTTTCGCAGGATCAGACTGTTCACCATGTATTTGCTCGCTGTATTTTCAATGCGGTAAAGTAAAATCCAGTTGTTCTCCGTGATCTGCACATCTGCCGCATAAAACACAATATTTTCTAGGCTCTCTTCCAGAATGTTCCGCACAGCCTCCTGCTCTTCTTCGGTCCACCTTGTCTCGGCAAACTCACCCTGAATGACTGGATTACGTTTGTGGAGAAGCAGAAGAAAGAAGCGGTTGCCCAGGATGCTCTTATCCAGTTCTTCTGCCGTCACCCGATGGTAGATCAGCTGATTCATAAAATATTTCTGATATATTTTTTTCTTATTGCCTGCTCTCTCCAGCTTTTCTTTCACTTCTTCCAACTCTTTTAGAATCAGTTCCGAAGAAAGCTCGTGTTTCAGAAGATAATTGGATACGCCGTAGCGAATTCCCTTCTGAGCATAATCAAAATCACGGTACGCCGAAAGCAGGATCACAACGGTTTCTTTGTCTTTTTCTTTGATCTGTCTTGTCAGCTCCAGACCATCCGTTCCCGGCATGCGGATATCCGAGATCACGATCTGCGGATGCGTCCTGTCAAAAAGTTCCAGAGCCTTTTTCCCGCTCGTCGCACATCCCACCACATGATAGCCGTTTCTTTCCCAATCCACCATGTTTTTCAGATATTCCAGTGCCAGTACTTCATCGTCTACCAGCATAATATCGGTCATAGCACTGCTACCTCCCTGTATAAAAACAGCCCCGAAAAAATCGGGGCTGCACATTTTCTTTTGCAGTTTGTATTTAATTTGCCTTGCCGCTTAAGTATTTCTCGATGTTTGCAATTGCTTCCTGCTCATCTTCACCACTGGCAGACACCATGATGTCTTCCCCTGATGTCAGTCCTAATGTCATCATACCCATGATACTCTTTGCATTGACGCGTCTCTGTTCGCTCTCTACATAGATATCACTTTCAAACTGGCTGGCAACCTGAACAAGCAGTGCTACCGGTCTTGCTTCCAGCCCACTTGGAATCTGAATGGTAATCGGTTTCTTAATCATAATAATTTTCCTCCTCATTATCTCTTAGCGTTTCCGCAATATCGCTTAATTTTCTCAGTCTGTGATTTACGCCGGACTTTCCGACCGGGGTTGAAAGCATCATCCCCAGCTCTTTGAGCGTTGCCTCCGGCTGCTCCAGACGCAGCCTTGCAATCTCTGCAAGTCCCTCGGACAGCTGCTCAAAACCGATCTTCTGCTGAATATAGCGGATATCTTCGATCTGTCTAACTGCCGCACTTACTGTCTTATGAATATTGGCTGTCTCACAGTTGACCTTGCGGTTGACTGAGTTACGCATCTCCTTCAAGATGCGTACATTCTCAAGCTCCATTAAAGAAACATGAGCTCCCATCACGTTTAACATATCTACGATCTGGGATCCTTCTTTGAGATACACTACAAAATGCTTTTTTCGCTGTACGATCTTCGCGTCCACGCCAAAACCATTCATGATCTCCTGAAGCTGAACTGCTTTGTGAACCGTCGCACATACGATTTCAAAATGATAAAATTTCTGCGGATCACTAATGGAACCCGCCGTCAGGAAAGCACCTCGTATAAAAGCCCGTCGGCAGCATGTTTTTTGAATCACCAGATTGTCCGAGATAGAAAACTGCTCCTCAATTTCCATATCCGCATTGAACAGCCTGGCCGCCTTCAGAATACGTATCGCATCTTCATGGTTCAACACCGCCACCGTATATGTACGGTTTCCTTTTGAAAATGTACCCTGCCTGATTGAAACTTCAACTTCTATATTAAATGCTTTTTTCAATAATGTAAAGTACTTTCTTGCAACATATACGTTTTCTGTCTGGATTTTTAAACTGTAATGATCTTTTTCGGATATGGAAACACCGCCGCACATGCTGATGATCGCCGCGATCTCGGCAATCTGGCAATGGCGTGCCAACGTCTGGTGTCTGGATAATTCGTCCTTCACTCCACTTGAAAATGACATGGCATCCTCCGTTATTTCCCGATATCTCTGTGCTCGATGCGAATGCTGTAATCATTCTGGAGACTCAGGCTTTCGAACAGCTTATTTGCCAGTGTCACAGAACGGTGTTTGCCGCCTGTACAGCCGATGCCGATGATCAGCTGATTTTTTCCTTCCTGCACATAGTTCGGCAGCAGAAACTGCACCATATCCGTCAGTTTATTTAAAAATACATGGGAAACATCAAATCCCATCACGTAATCCTGCACCGGTTTGTCATTTCCGGTCTGTCTTTTCAGTTCATCGATATAATACGGATTCGGCAGAAAACGCACATCAAATACCAGATCGGCATCCGCCGGAATTCCGTACTTGAATCCAAAAGAGAGTACCGTCACAACCAAGCTTTTAAACTCTCTGCCTTCCACAAAAATTTTTTCCAGCTCCATATTAAGCTCTCTTGTGAGCAGTTTGCTGGTATCGATGATATAGTCTGCATGACGCTTCAGAAACGCAAGTTTCTCACGCTCCTGTGCGATCCCGCGGTCCACGCGGCCGCCGCGTGCCAGCGGATGGGTCCTTCTCGTTTCTTTATAACGCTTCACCAGCACTTCATCAGCTGCATCCAAAAACAGGATCTCGTATTTCTGACTGGCTGCCGCCATGCTTTCCAGCACATCTTCCAGTTTTCCAAGTGCCTCTCCGCTTCTTACGTCCACGCCAAGTGCCACCCTCTGGATCTCACTCCCCGGTGTGTACGCCATCTCCGCAAATTTGGAAATCAGCGAGATCGGCAGGTTGTCCACGCAGAAATATCCCATATCTTCCAGTCTGTTTAATGCTGTACTTTTTCCGGCTCCTGACATACCGGTCACAATCACAAATCTCATTTAAAACTCTCCCAGTAATTTCACTTCCGGCTCCAGTGTCACACCACTTTGTGCTTTTACTCTTTCCGCCACCTGACGGATCAGTTCAGTGACATCTTCTGCCGTTGCATCGCCTGTATTGATCACAAAACCGCAGTGTTTTTCCGATACCTGTGCACCGCCGACCTGAAATCCGCGAAGTCCGGCATCCATGATCAGCTTTCCGGCAAAGTATCCTTTCGGACGTTTGAACGTACTTCCGGCACTCGGATATTCCAGCGGCTGTTTGGAAATCCGCTTTTTCTTCAGATCTTCCATCACGGCACGGATTTCTTTTAGATCTCCGTCTGTCAACTGCAGAACAGCTTCCAGCACAAGATAGCCTTTTTCTGCAATGATGCTTGTCCGGTATCCCATCTTCAGTTCTTCTCTTTTTAAGGTTTTTACTTCGCCTTTTTCTGTCAGAACCGTGACTTCTTCTGTCACATCTTTCATTTCTCCGCCGTAGGCTCCGGCATTCATTACCATGGCTCCGCCGATGGTTCCCGGAATCCCGGCTGCAAATTCAAACCCTGTCAGGGATGCTTCCAGTGCCTTTTTCGCTGTTCTGGAAAGCAGTGTGCCAGCCTGCACGTACAGCCTGTCTCCCTCCACGCGAAGATCTGAAAAATTTTTAAAAAGCTGAATGATCACTCCACGGAATCCACGGTCACTGACCAGAAGATTGCTTCCGTTTCCGATCACATACCATGGCATTGCCTCGCTTTTACATAAGTCTATAATATTTTTTATCTGATCTGTTGTCTGTGGGGAAACAAAATAATCCGCCGCACCGCCGATGCGAAACGTTGTGTGCTGTTTCATCGGTTCGTCTGTTCTGACATTTTCTTTTCCCGCAATTTCACAAAGTTGCTTAAAAAAATCTGGCTTCACATCATTCTCCTTTTCTTTCCAACAATCCGCTCTCTGCGATTGCTTTTACAATTTCCTGCATCACCGGAACCGGTTCTACCAGGGCAAATCGCATAAATCCCTCTCCGAGACTTCCGAAACTGCTGCCTGGCACACCGATCAGTCCTGTTTTTTCCATCAGTTCCATACAGAATTCTTCCGATGTACCATGTCCTTTTGGCACCGGTGCCCATACAAACATCGTACCTTCGCTGTCCGGAACATCCCAGCCGATGCTGCGAAGTCCGCCGCAGAATGCCTGATTTCTTCTCTCATATTCTTCGCACTGTGCAAGCACTGCGTCCTGCGGACCGTTCAGTGCTGCTGCCGCACCGTACTGGAGCGGCAGAAAAACACCATAGTCAAACTGCGTTCTCACAGAACGGAATTTATCTACGATCTTCTGATTTCCAATCACAAAAGAAATTCTTGCACCGGTAAGGTTGTAAGACTTGGACAGAGAATAAAACTCCACACCGACTTCTTTTGCCCCTTCGTAGCTTAAGAAAGATTTTCCTTCTCTTCCTCCGTAGATAATATCAGAATATGCATTATCATGTAAAATAATGATATTATATTTTTTCGCAAATGCGATCAGCTCTTCATAAAAGGCATCATTCGCCGTTGCACAGACCGGATTTAACGGATAAGAAACCAGCATGTATTTTGCTGCTTTTGCCGTCTCTTCCGGAATATCGGAAAGCTTCGGCAGAAATCCGTTTTCACGGTACAAAGGATAAGTACGCACATCCGCACCGCACAGAGACGGACCGATGCTGAAGATCGGATACCCCGGATTCGGAGTTAAGACCACATCGCCCGGATTGCAGAGTGCCCAGGCAATATGAGCCATACCTTCCTGTGAACCGTTGATCGTCATGATCTCTTCTGGCTCAATGGATACACCAAATCTTCTCTTGTAAAAATTCTGCACTGCTTCCAGAAGAAACGGGCGGTCTGTCAGTGCATATTTATAATTTTCTGGATCTTTTGCCGCCTCTGAAACAGCTTCCATGATATGAGGTGCCGGCTTGAAATCCGGTGTGCCGACGGAAAGATTATAAACTTTCTTTCCCGCCTTCACCATCTCTTCTTTCTTTTCATTTAATATTGCAAAAATTCCTGCCTGAAAGCTGTCTGCTTTCTTCGAGAACTCAAATTCCATGATCCTCTCCATCTCCTTCTTGTATATCTCCTGTATCTGCGTCCGCCTGATCCGCAGATACGGTTTCTTCTGCTGTTTCATCTTTCTCATCCGCATCTTTTTCTGCCTGTCCGTTTTCAAAGTCATATTCTTCAAACGCATCACCTGCAGATGAAAGTTCCGGCTTTTTACCTTTTCTGATCCAGATCGCACTGGTCAGCAGGTAAAGTGCCACACAGATCAGGCTGATCCAGGTACCCTTCCAGAGTCCTTCCGGCGTATATTCAAACGTGATCGTGTGTGTTCCTTCTGTCACATCAACACCGGTCAGTGCATCTCCGATCATATAATAATCATCGTCTTCGCCATCGATCTTGACGCTCCATCCTTCATCATATGGAAGAGAAAGCATCAGAACGCCGTCTTCGGCCGCTTCCACCGTTCCTTCAAACTTTCCGTCCTCAAATTTTGTGAGCTGTAACTGAGATTTGGCCAGCTCATCATGTACCTGCTGATAGAGTTCCTGATCGCAGGTCCACACTTCCGCTGTCACCGGTCCGCTCTGGTTTTCCTTAAAGGTGCAGGTGACTGTCGCATTGTCGATCGCATCAAAACATCCGAGGTCATACAGATGATCGTTATAAGTGTCATATGTTCTTGTATAATCCGGTGTCGTGATCTCAATGCTGGACACAGATGAGGTCACATCCAGATAAACCTGTTTGCCCGCCGGAAGCACGATTGTATAAGTGCCGCCGTCTTCCATGTCGATCGTCTCTTCCAGTTCAAAAAGATCTTCATCAATACCGGTTGCCATCGTCACGAAATCATTCTGTACCTCAAAATGATCGGTGCTGTCTGTCGTCCAGTCAATAATGTCATCTTTTACCATAAATCCAAGACTCAATGCCCCGCTGTTCTTATACAGATTCATATCACCTTCCTGATCGACTTTCTCCATCTGATAGAGCTGATCGGTTCCGCGGCTCGAGAGCACATATTTTACGCCGAAAATATCATTGACCAGTTTGGTAAATCCATTGTAACCGTTTTTATTCGTTCTCGCCTCAATACCGAGGCCTTTGCACATATCAACCGTAGCTGCTGGCATTGTAGAGGAAAACAGAACCACACCGTCCGCTCCGAGGAACATATTCTCGTCACGCATACGGTTGCTGTCAATCTCGCTTCGATAGAAATTATCCTGATTTCCCTGTCTGCCTTCCTGTCGTTCGGTTGTTTTTTCATAGGCGATCTGCTCATCCAGATAGGTACTTCGTCCCACAGTTCCGTTGCAGAATACACCAAAGATCGCATAACTTACCATTTCCACCGTTGCCAGGAAAAAGAAAAGAGAGCGGAAGACCTCCCGGTGCATTTTCCCAAGGCGATAGATCAGCATCGCCATACCATAGAGGATCAGAAGTCCGATGGTGATGCCATACGTATACAGTTCCCGTTCGCCAAGTCCGGTCACTGCAGAATAGATGGCAAACGCAAGCGGTGCTGCCATCGCCAGAAGAACCTGCCATACCTTAAACTTATGCATATGCCTCCAGGCATCAAACGCCATCGTGAGCATCAGGAAAATATAGATAAATGCAAAACGGTTCGGCAGTCCGTTCTGTACATGGAAACCATGCCAGATATAGTTGAGCACATTGACATCAAAGCTTGCATAGAGCAGTACAAGCAGTGCCGTCTTTGCGATCCGTTCACGCAGCTTGATATTTTTATCCAGCAGATACAGAACAGCCAGGATCAGCGTCACCGTTCCGCAGAATGCATTGACACCGATCTGGTCGTCCGCAATGTTGATCGGTTCGCAGAATGCAAACTGGCTCGTCAGCTGCGATAAATTATTGACAAACAGCTTGATCGGGCTTGGAAAACTGTTCTCCGCAGACTCCGTAACGCCAAGTGCGACATAGGCCGGCAACAGTACCACGGCAGCCATACCTCCTGCAAGCAGGGCATGCCAGCCGAAATTGACTGCTGAAGTAATGATGCTTTTGATCTTGATCTCTCTTGCACTGATCCACAGAACCACAAAATAAAGGCAGGAAAACAGGCAGAGCATAAAGCCGATGTAATAGTTGCAGTATAATGCATAAAACAGGGAAATGCAGAACAGACTGCCCCTCTCTCCTTTTAAAATCCGCTCGATCCCCATCATCACAAACGGCAGCATGGCAATGCTGTCCAGCCACATCAGGTTGAAATAGTATCCGATGATAAAGCTGCCAAGAGAAAACATCAGCGAGAACACAAGCGGCATGTAAGTCTGCCCTTTGCTCTTCGTACTGAAATACCAGGCAGAGGTAAGACCGCAAAGTCCGATCTTGATCACGATCAGAAGTGCCATCGCATCCATCATATTTCTCTTCGGGAAAAGCACAATCAGGAAATTCAGCGGGCTCGCCAGATAATAGGCATACGTTGCCCAGAAATTAAAGCCCAGTCCTCCTCCAAAAGAATAGCGAAGGGAACTTCCCTGTTCCAGTTTTTCATGGAATTCCGTAAAAAACGGAAGATACTGGTGGAGTGAATCGATGATCAGCACACCATGATCTCCAAACGGAAATACTTGATTGACTGCAAACGCCAGTGCGATCGTCAGTGCCGGAATGGCAAAGCCGAGGATGCAGCAGTTGCGTTTTACCGGATTTACCGGTGCCTTCTCTTTTTCCGAGAATACAAACACTTTGCTGAAAATATAGTTCAACACCAGCACAACCACCTGAAGTGCCAGCTTGGAACCCACTTCCGGAATGCCAAACAGACAGCTCAGAAAAACAACGCCGAACACTTCGATAAACATCGTGGAGAGACGCATTCCGATAAAACTGCCCATTTCCACGGCCAGTTCCCGCACTCCATGCGTGCGGCTTTCAAAAACAAACTGTTTGTTGACTGCGTATGCAAACAGGATAGAGAGAAAGATCGCCAGCACATTTGCAAGCGTCATATCAACCCCAAGTACAGTTCGCAGCAGGGCATAACTTCCAAGATTTACAAATGTCGTACACCCGCCAAAGAAAATATAGCGGATGCCCTGATTACGGTACAATTTTTTTATAAATTCTGCCATATTACCTTCCTTACTTTTTCTGTAAAGCGGATTCTTATGATCCGCCGCACTACGTTTTTTGGATGCTTTGATCTTTACACAGAACAAGAACAAAGTCCACACCCTGATCTTTGCATCCACATCTTTTCCAGTATATATCGACCGGCAGCAAAATGCAAGGTTTAAAGAGCGATGCCCTCCTGCAAAGAGAACGCATAAATGATTTTTTCCTTTACTTCATGCCCGGTCGTCTGTTTCAGTGCCTTTGCATAGTAATCAAGCTGTGCCTGATAGCGTTCTTTTAACTTCTGTTCCTGTCCTTTTAAAACCCGGTCCGTCTTATAGTCCAGCAGAACGATCTGGTCTCCTTCATAAAACCATGCATCGATGATTCCCTGTACCAAAACCATTTCTTCTTTATCCCACTGCGGCCGGATATCCGATGCCGGCACACCGATCACAAACTGTTTTTCGCGATAAAGCTGACCTCTTCTGGCCGCATCTGCCGCCCGTTTCCCGATATCGGTTCGGAAAAAGTGCACGATCGCCGGAATGTTCAAAAGCGATATCTCTTCTTCGCTTATCTGCTTTTTCTTTTGAAGTTCCAAAAGCTGTTCTTCCACCTGTCGGACCGTATCCGCTGCCGTAAAATCAAGCCGCTGCATCACATGATGCATGGCAGTTCCTTTTACCGCCCCGCTCTTTTCTTCTTTTGCCTCCAGAAATTTTGGGACTGTTGCCGTATCTTCCGGTTCTTTTATCAGTACGATCCCCTGATTTTCCGGTTCTTCTTTCTGCTCCTGTATCTGACTTTGACGCTTGATCTCTGAAACCGAACATTTTCCCTGGATCTCCAGCCTTCCTTCATATGGATAGATTTTCGCACTCTCCTGCGTCATCCAGGCAAGAAAAGCGGCATATCCTTCCTCCTTTTCAAAAAGGTGATCTCTAAACTGCTGTAAGATCGTATCGCCGTAGTTTTCCTCATCCAGTTTTTCCCGGTACAGGTCATCCACGCTATATTTGCGGATTGGAATTTCTGACTGTATCCCTTCTTCATAGAGCACAGAACGCAGAATCCATTCGAGCATCGATGCGGCATTTTTGATCTCCAGATAAGGCAGCTGCTTTTTTCCTGCTCCGCCGCTCCATTTTGAGAGCGTATCTTCCATTTTTTTGAGACTTCCGCTCAAATAGAGCTTTTCTTTTGCACGTGTCACCGCCACATAGAGGACTCGCAGTTCTTCCCCGAGACTTTCCGTCAGCAGAATCTGCTGGATCGCTTTCTTTAAGATTGTCGGTGCCTTGGTCCGAAGCAGCGGATCAACGACGTCACAGCCCACGCCATAATTCTGATGGATGGCGATCGTACTTCTGGCATCTTGCCGGTTAAATGCTTTTCCGAGTCCTGCCACAAAGACGATTGGAAACTCCAGTCCCTTGCTCTTATGGATGCTCATGATCCGCACCGTATTCTCTTCTTCTCCGATCGTACTTGCCTCACCGAAATCCACTTCATATTTCTGCAGATTTTCGATATATCGCACAAAATTAAACAAGCCGCGGTAGCTGGTACTCTCATAAGCTGCCGCCTTTTCTGCGAGCATCTCAAGATTTGCCTTTCTCTGCGATCCCGCCGGCATCGCACATACATAGTCAAAATATCCGGTTTCTTCATAAATTTTCCACAGAAGCTCGTGCATCGGCATATACGGAACACAACTGCGGAAATGTTCCAGCACTTTAAAAAACTTCTGAAGTTTTTCTCTTAAAATCCCGTCGCTGCCCGCATTTTCATACGCCCGGCACGCTTCATAATAAGAAACTTCCGGATTCTCCGTACGGATCTTCGCCAGTTCTTCTGTCGCAAACGTGCCGATTGGAGACGTCAGCACTGCGGTAAACGGAATATCCTGTCTTGGATTATCCAGGACACGCAGAAAGGACAGCACCGTACGCACTTCCAGTGCCGAAAAATAACCGCTTCTCGTCCCGGTGTACGCCGGAATCCCCATATCCGATAAAACTGCCAGAAATTCTTCCGACCAGCCGCTTAAGGAACGCAGCAAAATGACGATATCGCGATATTCTGCTTTTCGGTAATGCCTGCTTTCTTTGTCATAGACCAGCTCTCTTCCGACGATCGCTTTGATCTGTCCGCCGATCATACGTGCTTCGGCCTCTCTTGCATTTGTCTCTGTCACCGAATCTGCATCAAAGAGCAGGATCTCACTTCCGGAAAGCGGAGATTTTGCTGCCGTCAGATCATCCGTCTCAACATTGGTGACCAGTTTCGGAAATTCGATCCCGGCATAGAGTGCCGCATTATCATCATATTCTACATTTCCGAGATTCCGGTGCATGATCTTGCGAAAAATAAAATTGACATCAAAGAGCACTTCCTTTCGGCTTCGGAAATTTTTGTGCAGCTCGATCTTCTGATTTTCGGAGTCTTCCGTCGTATAGGTATCGTATTTTTCCATGAACAGCTCCGGGCAGGCAAGACGGAACCGGTAAATGCTCTGCTTGACATCACCAACCATAAACAGATTGTTCTGCCCCATGCTGCATCTGGAAATGCTGGTCAGGATCAGCTCCTGGACCATGTTGCTGTCCTGATATTCATCGATCATGATCTCTTCGAACTGCTTTGAAAAAGCCAGTGCCGCTTCACCTGGCACCACATTTCCATTCTCTTTTTTCACCAGGATCTGCAGTGCCAGATGTTCCAGATCTGAGAAATCCAAAAGATTTCGCTCCCGTTTTTTCTCCGTAAACCGCAATCCAAACTCGGATGCCAGCATCAGAAGCATCTGTGCGGACACTTTTCCCGCCTTCAGCTCTTCTAACATCTCCTGCGGACTCTGGTAAAAATACTGCTCCTGCAAAGAGGCAATGCCTTTTTTGATCTGATCACGCAAAAGCTTTACCTGTTCCCGCTTTTCATCCGATACTTCTTCATCTTTTTTTCTGGAAAGCACTGCAAATTTTCTGATGTTCAGAAAACGTCTGGCATATTCTGCGTAATCATTGCCTTTAGAAAGCTGTTTTAAGATCTCGCCGTCCTGCTCCAGGGCATCTGCGTACATCCACGGTCCGTACGGCGAATTTGCGACTTTCAGGGCTTCTGTTCGGATCATTTCCAGATCATTCAGGGTCTGATCGACCTGCTCACAGATCATTTTCATCCATTCACTTGAGATCAGATCTTCCAGTGTATCAATATCATAATTTTTCTTACATTCTTCCAGCCATTCTTCCGGCCATGGATGACTTCTGGAAAATTCATAGACCTGCCAGATCATTTCGATCAGATTCTCATCATTTTTTCCGTTTGCGAAACATTCCACAAACTGTAAAAAGTCCGTATCGCCCTCCCGATACTTTTCTTCCAGAAGCTCTTCCGCCGTATCTCGCCGCAGAAGTTTTGCCTCTCCTTCATCCACGATGGAAAACGCCGGATCCAGATCGATCAGATGAAAATATGTCCGAAGCACCGACTGACAGAAACTGTCGATCGTCGTGATCTGTGCATGAAAAAGCAGCGTTTCCTGTCTTTGCAGATTCTCGTTATCCGGATCTGCGAGCAGCCTTTTCTGGATTTCCAGTCCGATCCGCTCACGCATCTCTGCCGCCGCAGCTCTTGTAAACGTCACGATCAGCAGACGGTCAATATCCACCGGATGTTCCCTGTCCGTGATCTTCTGCAAAATACGCTCTACCAGAACGGCTGTCTTTCCGGAACCTGCCGCCGCCGAGACCAGAATATTCCGGTTTCGAAGCCAGATGACCTGCTTCTGTTCTTCTGTCCACAGATTTCCCATCAAAAATCCCCTCCTTCTCGCAAAAATTCCCAGATATCATCCGAATCCAGTTCTTTCAGCCTCCGGTAATGCATGCCCGGTATTTTCCGGTCAAAACCGCAGATATCTTTAAATTCACAGTAATCGCAGGCTGTTTTTCCTTTCTTTTCATAAGGATTGATCTTTACATCTCCCTCAAGGATCGCACATCCGATCGCCCGCATCTTCTCTTCCACAAATTTCGAAAGTGTCAAAAACTGCTCTTCGGATGCCACGCTCGCATAGCGAGAATAGCTGCCGTCTTTGTTTCTGGCAACCGGAATGACCTCGGATGTTTTCTCCAGACTGTGGTCAAGTGCTTCTACCACTTCACTTTCTGCATTGACAAGACCATTTGGACGCAGCTCTTTCAAAATCCGTTTTTCCAGCTCTTCTTCGCTCTCCCCATGCTTCTGATCCACGATCGGATCTTTCATTGCATAATAGAAGATGCCTGCCGGTTTTATTTTTTTATCCGGATGAATGCGTTGTTCCATCTCCAGTGCCGCATTCAGATAAACGACAAGCTGCATCTGCAGTCCGTAATAAAATTCCTGTAGATCAAACACTTTATTTCCTGATTTATAATCTACGACTTTTACCAGAACTTCATCCTCCGTTTCGTACAGATCAATGCGGTCGATCCGCCCTTTCAGCCGCATCGTCTCTTCGTCCGAAAGTGCGATATTCACCGCCTTCAAGTCCGAAGAACTTAAAAACGGCACTTCAAAATTGGACGGAATAAAGTTTCCGGCACGCACCTGCCTGGTCAGTGCCCAGATCGTGCGTTCCATGATCCGCTTCATGCGGCGGATCACATATTCATTTCTGGCACTGGAATGCAGAAGGGTTGATGCATAAGCTTCGGAAACCTCTTCTACCGTCTCCGCCGCCAGACGTTTCTGTTCTTTCTCCGGAATGTTAAACCAGGTATATTCGCTCGCCTCCACTTTTCGTGCGTAAGACTCCAGCACCTTATGGAAAATATTCCCCATATCCACCGGCTGGAATACAAACAGATCTCTTTGCGATACCCGAAGACCATAATTCAGAAAATGTGCATAGGAGCACGCCGAAAATTTCTCCAGCCGGCTGACACTGTTGACCAGCGTCTGTCCGTAAAGCCGTTTTGCCGTCGTCTTTGACATCGGCTCCGTCTTTCCATGCAGAAAGGCCGCATCCAGCAGCTTTTTCGCCAGATCCTGATATTTTTCCTGTCCTTCGTACCATCCAAACAGACTGGCCGCCGTCTTCTCCACGCTTCCAAGTGCCGCTTTTCTCAGTCCGTCCGCCAGATGCACAATCCCGCTCTCTGCCGTTGTGATCCTTGCAAGCGGATCTTCAATCAGATCTTCATCCTGAAGCGTCAGCTGCGGAAACATCCTTAAAATACTTCCGACCACATAGGAAGGACGCAGCACTCGTCCGTCCAGCCCCATCCTTCCGTAAGAAAGATAAAGCTTTGCCGATGGTTTTGTCAGATTCAGATACAGATAAAACTTCTGGATATAACTGTTTTCTCTTGCCGTCGGTGCCAGTTCCATGCCAAGCTCGGATAAGGTTTCCCGGTCCATATCGGAGAGAATACTGGTTTTTTCTTCTTTTTTCGGCACCCAGCCGTCATTCAGCCCCAGAAAAAACAGTACTTTGATGTCCTTTAACCTGGTACGCTCGATATCGCCGACCAGCACACAGTCCATCGTCGGAGGGATCATGCCAACCTTGGCCTCCTCAAATCCAGCATCGAGGATTTCGGTATATTCCTGAAGGCTCATCGGCTCATCACCAAGCAGCTCCACCAGTTTGTCAAACAGCTCGATCACTATGCCGTAGATCTGCTCGTATTCTCTTGCAAGGTCATAAGCCTCTTCCTGCTCAAATTTTTCCCGGTAATCCTGCATTTTCTGCTCAATACCATAATGCACCATCAGATCATAAAGTGCTTCTGTTTTCTGACGCACCGTCCCGTCCTTTTCTCTGACCTGATCCACAAAGGCAAGCAGCGGCGGCAGGATCTTCTCTTTGAACGGTTCTTCCTGTTCATCCCACGGCTCTTCCCAGCGTCTGCGGCTGTTGATTCCATTTGCCAGCACATAGTTTTCCAGCCGGTCGATCTCATCCTTTTTTAGCCCCGCAAGCCCGGTTCGCAGATAACGGAACATACTCTCATAGCGAAAGCTTTTGGCTGCGATCTGAAGGGCCGCCCGCAGAAATTCAACCAGCGGATTTAAGAGGAGCTTCCTGGTGCGGTCGATAAAACACGGAATGCCTTTCTGCTGCAATTCCTTTTTCATATGGTCACCAAATGATTCCATATCCCCGGTGATCACGGCAATATCCCGGTAACGCAGATTCTCTTCACGCACCAGATGCCAGATCGTCCGTGCCGCAAATTCTGCCTCTGCTTTCGCATCTCTTGCCACATGCAAAGACAGCTCCCGCTCCAGCTTCTGTGAATCTTGGGCTTCATAAATCTGATTGCCCGGTCGGAACAGATGTCTCTCCAGAAAGCGAAGTGCCGGTGCACTTCTGAAACGGATGCTTCCTTCTTTTCCGAGCACTTCCGGCTTTTCCAGCATACAGCCACATTCTTTTGCCGCCCCGGCCAGCTGCTGTATCGTCTTTTTGCTCAGATAAGAGAGTTTATGCATAGAAACCTTTTTCATCGGATCTTCCCAGGCATCCAACGTCACCGTGACATAGATTTTCTCCGCCGTCTGCATCAGTTCCCTCAGCAGCTTGTTCTGAATCGGCGTAAATCCGGTAAATCCATCCAGGGCGACCACACAGCCTTTTAAAATTTCAGATTTTTTTACGACATAACAGAGCTCTTCCAGGATCTCTTCCGAAGTAATGTACTTTCCCTGAAGTTCTTCCTGAAATCCCTCATACAGGTTTCGAATATCCTGTAATTTATAAGATAATGCATCTTTTTTTCCCGAACGCAGCTGCTCATCCAGTTCTTCCAGTGAAACATCATACTGCTTCAGCTCAGAAATGATGGATTTGACCTGCGAAATATAGCCGGGCTTGCGAAAATTTCGTCCAAGCACCGTCAGATCATTTTTCTGACGGGATGCCACACGCCGCAGCAGCAGATTCTTTCCGGTGTCCTCCAGAACGGTGTGTGTATCCACCCCGACTTCCTCAAAGATCCTCCATGCCAGACGCAAAAAGCTCTGCACATCAATATTTAAAATTCCCCTGTTTGGATGCAGTTCTACGAGTTCCCGCTGTGTCTGCATGGTAAACTGCTCCGGAACGATCACGATAAACTCCCGGTCCGGCTCCCGTATGGACTGCTCTATGATTTTTTTATAAAGTGTATACGATTTTCCACTGCCGGATGGACCGTAGATCAACTGCAATGACATAAGCATTTCCCTTCCTGTGTCCTGTTTTGCCTGATGCTGCAAAGTGGTCCCGCACAAAGTACAGAACCACTTTTTTCACAGTAAGAATGCCGGAGGCATCCTGTTTCCTATCTTGCCTGAAGATGAGTCAGTCTTTCTTTTACCTGATCCATCATCTGGCTGTATTTCTCTAATTTTGCACGTTCCTCTGCAACTTTGCTCTCCGGTGCCTTGCTCATGAAACGCTCATTGCTCAGCATGCCGTTGACACGTGCCAGCTCTTTTGTCAGACGCTGTTCTTCTTTTTGCAGACGCTCGATCTCTTTGTCGATGTCAACCAGTTCTGCAAACGGCATATAGATGACTGCCTCCGGAAGCACGGCAGATACTGCATCTTCGTCGATGCCGCTGCGGTCTGCCTGAACCGTCACTTCGCTTGCACTTCCAAGGGTTGCAAAGAATACTTTTCCGTTTTCGAACGTATTTCTCACATTCTCGCTTTCGGATACGACAAATACTTTTGCTTTCTTGCTTGGCGGTACGTTCATGCCTGTACGCACGTTTCGGATGCCGCGGACTGCCTCTTTGATCATCTCAACGGCTGCCTCATCCTCTGCAAAATGCCACTCTTCGGTGAACTCCGGCCATCTGGAGATCATGATGGATTCTTCCTCGGACTGCAGCGTGCAGAAGATCTCTTCTGTGATAAACGGCATATACGGATGCAGCAGTTTCAGAGCATTTACCAGAACCGTCTTCAGTGTCCAAAGTGCTGCTGATTTTGTGGTATCCCCGTCATTGTACAGACGCGGTTTTACCATCTCGATGTACCAGTCGCAGAATTCTTCCCAGATAAAATCATACACTTTCTGAACGGCAATACCCAGTTCATATTTATCCATGTTCTCGGTTACTTCTTTTGCCAATGTATTGACTTTGGAGAGGATCCATTTATCGGCTGCCGTCAGCTGATCTTTCGGCATTTCACCCGGAACTTCTGCTTTTTCAAGGTTCATCATGATAAATCTGGATGCATTCCATACCTTGTTTGCGAAGTTACGGCTTGCCTCCACACGCTCCATGTAGAAACGCATGTCATTTCCTGGAGCATTTCCGGTGATCAGTGTCAGACGCAGGGCATCTGCTCCGTACTGGTCAATGATTTCCAGCGGATCAATACCGTTTCCTAAAGATTTACTCATCTTTCTTCCCTGGGAATCACGCACCAGACCATGGATCAGTACATGATGGAACGGCACTTTTCCGGTCTGCTCGATCGCAGAAAATACCATACGGATCACCCAGAAGAAAATGATGTCATATCCGGTTACCAGCACATCGGTCGGATAGAAGTAATCAAAATCTTCGGTCTTATCCGGCCAGCCAAGTGTGGAGAACGGCCACAGTGCGGAAGAGAACCAGGTATCCAGTGTGTCTTCATCCTGTTTAAAGTGTGTGCATCCGCATTTCGGGCAGACCTTCGGCATTTCTTTTGCAACGACCACTTCGCCGCACTCGTCACAGTAATATGCCGGGATACGGTGTCCCCACCAGAGCTGTCTGGAAATACACCAGTCACGGATGTTCTCCAGCCAGTGCAGATAGATCTTGTCAAAACGATCCGGCACAAAATTCAGCTCGTTCTTTTTCAGAGCTTCGATCGCCGGTTTCGCCATCTCCTGCATCTTTACAAACCACTGCGGTTTGATCATCGGCTCAACGGTTGTCTTACAGCGGTCGTGTGTGCCGACGCTGTGTGTATGCGGAACAACTTTTACCAGAAGTCCCAGTGCATCCAGGTCTGCTACCATGGCTTTTCTTGCCTCATAACGATCCATGCCTGCATATTTGCCGCCCAGTTCGTTAATCGTCGCATCGTCATTCATGATATTGATCTCCGGCAGATTATGTCTCTTGCCAACCTCAAAGTCGTTCGGGTCGTGTGCCGGTGTGATCTTTACGCATCCGGTTCCAAATTCTTTATCTACGTAAGAATCCGCGATCACCGGGATCTCACGATCTGTCAGCGGCAGCTTCAGCATCTTGCCAATCAGATCCTGGTATCTTTCATCTTCCGGGTTTACGGCAACGGCCGTATCTCCAAGCAGTGTCTCCGGACGAGTGGTCGCGATCTCCACAAAACGTCCTTCTTCTCCGACGATCGGGTAATTGATATGCCAGAAGAATCCGTCCTGATCTACATGTTCTACCTCTGCATCTGAAATGGAAGTTTTACATACCGGACACCAGTTGATGATACTGGAACCTTTGTAGATATAACCTTTGTTATATAATTTTACGAAAACTTCTTCAACTGCTTTGGAACATCCCTCATCCATTGTGAAACGTTCTCTGTCCCAGTCAGCAGAAGAACCCAGTTTTTTCAGCTGATTTACGATGCGTCCCCCGTACTCCTCTTTCCACTCCCAGGCGTGTTTTAAGAATTCTTCACGTCCGATATCGTTTTTATCAATGCCCTGCTCTTTGAGTTTCTGGATGACCTTTACTTCCGTAGCGATCGCCGCGTGGTCGGTTCCCGGCTGCCACAGTGCCTCATAGCCCTGCATTCTCTTATAGCGGATCAGGATATCCTGCATCGTGTTGTCCAGTGCATGTCCCATATGCAGCTGACCGGTTACGTTTGGCGGCGGCATAACGATCGTAAACGGTTTCTTGCTGCGGTCGACTTCCGCATGGAAATATTTCTTATCCAGCCAGTTCTGATAAATACGATCCTCGATTCCCTTCGGATCATAAGTCTTTGCTAATTCTTTGCTCATGTTGTCCTCCTGCTGTTGTTTGTTCTGCACATTAAATCAAATACACTCCAAACGGAATGTTTCAACGAAAAAAGCCCTCTGCATCATCCCCGGAAACGGAGATTCTGCAAAGGGCGTCATTTACGCGGTACCACCTTTTTTCATATACATCACAGACGGATGCATACCTCATTTCCCTTTAACGTCGGGTCACGTGAAAGCTTACTGTCCTGTCCGCGTATACTTATCTGCATACCGCCTGTCACAGAACTCGTTCTGCCCTCCGGCTCCAAAGCTACCTTCCATCCACGCATCCTTAGGTTTCCTTCCAGCCTGCGAAAAACCCTCTCTGAAAGAGCTGTGTATGTACTCCTCTTCTTCCTCGCCTTTGTCCACGTTAATCATAGCGAAGGCAGACGGATTTGTCAAGAGATGACTGTGGATTTTGTTCCGGTGAAATTGATGCGAAAATACTATTGAGCCGGCCAGCAATCCATGATACACTTGACACACAGAAGATTTTGCAATATTTCGCTTTTCTTTCTGGTGCTAATGATGAAAGGAGTTTTTCTATGCCTGTATTTGATTTCAATAATATCCCGGAACCGGATGTTGTTCCGGAATGTACTTATACCACCTTTGCTTCCGACGAAAATGTTTCTTCCGCAGACAAACCGCTTCTTGTCCTTGACAACAGCAAAAAAGCCTGGAAACATCACTCCTGCGGAACGTTTACCAATCAGAACAAGCGTACCGCTTTTGAATTTAAAGAAGATGATGGTTCTACTGTAATCGCTGATATCAAAAAAGTGGATGCCCGCTTTGTAAGCCTGCTCCGCTGGCTCGGTGAAAATCACATTCCGGTTCGTTTATCCGGTGAAAACCGGGAGGGCGGCTATATGGTTTACCGTATCCGCGAGACTGCTTTCGGCGGTGGCACCAAGCTTTCTGCAGAGGATGGTTTCCTTCAGTTCATGATTGAACGTCTGCTTGCAAGCAATGCTCCGCTTCTGGAAGAATGTGAAGACGAAGATCTGGAGGAAGTCGGCGATGAGATGAAACTGACCAGCCTTCAGAGCATCACAGACTTTATGATCTGTGCCGGCCGCACCCTGCCGGATAATATCCGCCTGTGGGCAAGACGCAACCTTGCCGTTGCACGTTCCCATGAAGTTTCCCCTGAAGAACGCCGCCATGCCCAGCGTGCCCTCTCCATCATGATGAACATTCAGTGGAAGAGCAATTACTTCGAAGCCATCGATCCGGTTGCTGCACGCCGTATTCTCGATGAAGAACTTTACGGTATGGAACGCGTCAAACAGCGTATCATGGAGACGATCATCCAGATCAACCGCACGCATACCCTGCCGGCATATGGTCTGCTGCTGGTCGGCCCTGCCGGAACCGGTAAATCTCAGATTGCCTATGCCGTTGCACGTATCCTGCGTCTTCCTTGGACTACGCTTGACATGAGCTCCATCAACGATCCGGAACAGCTGACCGGAAGCTCCCGTGTCTATGCAAACGCAAAACCCGGAATCATTATGGAGGCTTTCTCAGTATCCGGAGAGTCCAATCTGGTCTTCATCATCAACGAGCTGGATAAGGCAGCCTCCGGCAAGGGAAACGGCAATCCGGCAGACGTGCTTCTGACCTTGCTTGACAACCTCGGCTTTACCGATAACTATATGGAATGTATGATTCCAACGACCGGCGTTTATCCTATCGCCACAGCCAACAACAAAGAGCAGATCAGTGCACCTCTGATGTCACGTTTTGCCGTGATCGACATCCCGGATTACACACCGGATGAGAAAAAGATCATCTTCTCCAAATTTGCACTGCCGAAGATTCTCAAACGTATGAGCCTCAAAGAGAATGAGTGCAAGATGACAGACGAAGCACTGGATGCTGTAATTGAACTGTTCTCCAACACCTCCGGAATCCGTGATCTGGAACAGGCCGCCGAACATATCGCAGCAAATGCACTGTATCAGATCGAAGTTAACCGTGTTTCCGAAGTTGTGTTTACCGCAGAGATGGTACGCAGCCTCTTACGCGACTAAGCATACATGGAAGATTTATGCATGTGCAAATGATCTGTGCAGAAGGTTTGTAAATGTGCAGACGAACGCCATAAAATAGTT
>PVML01017719.1_pt1 | contig 40869 bp, 30 predicted proteins | sample 1853371 | NCBI WGS metagenome assembly PVML01 (sample SAMN08533508, study PRJNA380276) | Human gut metagenome, whole genome shotgun sequencing project. | isolation source: participant 1, chromium library | host: Homo sapiens | collected 2017 | reverse complement strand
TTAAGCCGCAAGGCGGGAATTGTGCGGTGTTGCCCTATCCTCACTCCCCTTTTGGTGAGCGGCTAGCCTGCAATTCGACGTATTATTGAGGTTACCATTTCTATCCACACTCTCCTTGCGGAGAGCGATACGTTGGGGGAAACCAAGGCCGATGCGGCATTTCTATCCACACCCGCTCACAGGGAATGACTGGAATTTATTCATGGCTCTGGTAATGTTACACAAACTTTTACCGATGTTTGTGAACAGAAAAACAATCGTACTGGGCACTGGCATAGCATTTTTGCTGGCTCAAACACTCGTGCATTTATTTCATGTTCTGCTTCTGCTATTTTGTGCAGGCAATGCTTATTTCATCAGTTTCTGCAGCGTTTTCAGCAGCTCATCCACAACTTCGTCATTCCCGGCACGGATACCATCCGCCACACAGGTGCGGATATGGTTTGCCAGCAGCTCACGGTTGAACGCGTTCATCGCCGCCGTTACCGCCGCCGACTGCACCAGAATATCCGGACAATACGCTTCGTTTTCCACCATCCCACGGATGCCCCGAATCTGCCCTTCGATCCGGTTCAGTCTGTGGACCAGGCTTTTATACTCTTCTTCACTGCGATGCTTTGTTTTGTGTGCACAGCAGCAACACGGTTCCTTCTTTTCGTTTTCCTGCATTATATTACCCTCCCATCACATGCAAGGTACCCCGGCGGGGTATATTCACTATATACCCCGCCGGGGTACCTTGTCAAGTAGATAATATAATATTTTTATATTATTTTATGCGAGAGTTCTTTACTATAGCAATTTTTAAAATTAAAGCGGATATCCGCATGAACAAAACCACCCTGAACAGTCAGAAAGAGAAACATTCCACGCTCTCCTTGCGGAGAGCGACGTTGTGCCCCGCGCAAACCCTGATGTGAATTACGAGATTTCTATCCACGCTCTCCTTGCGGAGAGCGACCGGTCTCTGTTGCTGCCTGTTCGGGGGTCTCGTATTTCTATCCACGCTCTCCTTGCGGAGAGCGACACACGGAGATTGACCTGAACGGCGTTGCCGACCTATTTCTATCCACGCTCTCCTTGCGGAGAGCGACGGCCGGGGCCAAGGCTACGGCAAACGCCACCTGGAATTTCTATCCACGCTCTCCTTGCGGAGAGCGACGCGCGTACTCCTTGCCGTCCTCGACGATCAGCACGATTTCTATCCACGCTCTCCTTGCGGAGAGCGACCACAAATATCCGCGAGGGCGTTACGGTCCTGGGCGTATTTCTATCCACGCTCTCCTTGCGGAGAGCGACGCAAGCCTTGAAGCGTATATGCGGGCGCTATCACAAATTTCTATCCACGCTCTCCTTGCGGAGAGCGACTTGTGCAATTGTCTGTATCCGATGCGTGCGTTTATTTCTATCCACGCTCTCCTTGCGGAGAGCGACCAGTGCTATGGCGCTTAACAATGATTTTAGGCAAATTTCTATCCACGCTCTCCTTGCGGAGAGCGACACTTTACGGGTTATGTCTGCCGCCTGTTGGAAAAACATTTCTATCCACGCTCTCCTTGCGGAGAGCGACGGAACAATCCTCAAGTTACAATGCGTACTTGGAGATTTCTATCCACGCTCTCCTTGCGGAGAGCGACCAGTAAAAATGCGGCGATCGGAAAACCGACGTTAATTTCTATCCACGCTCTCCTTGCGGAGAGCGACGCGCCGAAAAACTAAATAACAGACTGACCATCAAACTATTTCTATCCACGCTCTCCTTGCGGAGAGCGACAACGGCTACACACTGATTATAGGAGAGGAGTACTATTTCTATCCACGCTCTCCTTGCGGAGAGCGACCCCAGAAGGGGCGGGCAAGCGTCAGCCAGCGCAAATTTCTATCCACGCTCTCCTTGCGGAGAGCGACTGCTGATGTGGTACCAGTGCAATACCGTCGTCAGGATTTCTATCCACGCTCTCCTTGCGGAGAGCGACGACAGGGCCGTGTACTGATCTTCAGGGACTTTGATTTCTATCCACGCTCTCCTTGCGGAGAGCGACTCGCACCGCAGCCCGTCGGCCAGTATGATGGCCTTATTTCTATCCACGCTCTCCTTGCGGAGAGCGACGCGTCAAAAGTTTTATGCGCAACGGATTCTTTCTGATTTCTATCCACGCTCTCCTTGCGGAGAGCGACACCCCGCGCCTGTCCCGTGTCGTCCCTACGCCCATATTTCTATCCACGCTCTCCTTGCGGAGAGCGACGAAACATACGTTGTAATGGAGGCGACCAAAGTTATTTCTATCCACGCTCTCCTTGCGGAGAGCGACGGCACCCCCATTTCCGAAATTCCCGTCGGTTGGTGATTTCTATCCACGCTCTCCTTGCGGAGAGCGACCAAGCAGGGCCGTCACTACATCGGCTGCAAGATATTTCTATCCACGCTCTCCTTGTGGAGAGCGACCAATAATCTCGTCAACGCTCTTCTGCTTGCCAATCATTTCTATCCACGCTCTCCTTGCGGAGAGCGACCCCTCAAACTTTGCAAGTTTGAGATAGTCATCGTGATTTCTATCCACGCTCTCCTTGCGGAGAGCGACCATGTCAGGCGGCCGTCCGGGTGAATCTCAACGATATTTCTATCCACGCTCTCCTTGCGGAGAGCGACCCACACCGCCCCGAAAGGCAGTGACAACACAGGGATTTCTATCCACGCTCTCCTTGCGGAGAGCGACGCCCCATATAAAAATAATGGGGGCCCCGGTGGATAATTTCTATCCACGCTCTCCTTGCGGAGAGCGACACTATTTTTGCGGTCCGGCCCTATGATGCACCCATATTTCTATCCACGCTCTCCTTGCGGAGAGCGACCTCATCGACTTGGTAGACAGCCCTGTGGCAAAGATTTCTATCCACGCTCTCCTTGCGGAGAGCGACTTTGAGCGGTATTCGGACGAAATATTTTTCCGGATTTCTATCCACGCTCTCCTTGCGGAGAGCGACCTTAAAAATGCTATCACGGCAGTGCCCCAGCAGGAATTTCTATCCACGCTCTCCTTGCGGAGAGCGACATCAGCCGCGAAATATCGTTGATACGACCATATGCATTTCTATCCACGCTCTCCTTGCGGAGAGCGACTTCGAGCCCAGACACTGATATTATCATTTTTGATATTTCTATCCACGCTCTCCTTGCGGAGAGCGACATAATGTTTGCCGGGATTTTGCCGCATGACGGCTATTTCTATCCACGCTCTCCTTGCGGAGAGCGACAGCGAGTTAAATTCCAACTGAATTTCATCAATCAAATTTCTATCCACGCTCTCCTTGCGGAGAGCGACTGCAGAAATTGGCGGAAGCAATCAAACCATCATAAATTTCTATCCACGCTCTCCTTGCGGAGAGCGACCGTTGGTGCAAATAATCATGTCAGGGTACGCCAGAATTTCTATCCACGCTCTCCTTGCGGAGAGCGACCCGTTGTCCCCGTTGAATTGACAACGCTTGTTAAATTTCTATCCACGCTCTCCTTGCGGAGAGCGACTTATTAACACTTATCATCGGATTTTCGGAGAGGGTATTTCTATCCACGCTCTCCTTGCGGAGAGCGACTTCGCAAGGTGCCGATCTTGAGCATAAAATGATCAATTTCTATCCACGCTCTCCTTGCGGAGAGCGACGTATGTATCATAAAGTTGATAGAGAGAGGGCTTGTATTTCTATCCACGCTCTCCTTGCGGAGAGCGACCTATCCGGCTCTCTGTGTTGTCTTATTATCAAGATTTCTATCCACGCTCTCCTTGCGGAGAGCGACGTTACGGTCTTAGGTATTCAACACAGAGTTGGCATTTCTATCCACGCTCTCCTTGCGGAGAGCGACATTTTGCCGGGTCGGCTTGGGTTCCTGAGTTTCCCATTTCTATCCACGCTCTCCTTGCGGAGAGCGACATCCGATAAAGTACCGCTGGCAGAATCAACGGCAATTTCTATCCACGCTCTCCTTGCGGAGAGCGACCGCCCAAACAGCCAAAAACACATCAATAGCCGGTCATTTCTATCCACGCTCTCCTTGCGGAGAGCGACACCTTCATTCTGATCGTTAGAAAGCAATGCAGGGATTTCTATCCACGCTCTCCTTGCGGAGAGCGACTCAGGCAAACGCCGTTGACCAGATTCTTCCCGGACACATTTCTATCCACGCTCTCCTTGCGGAGAGCGACTGTTACGGTCTTAGGTATTCAACACAGAGTTGGCATTTCTATCCACGCTCTCCTTGCGGAGAGCGACATCGGGCCGTTAATATTTAACGTCCAACCACGAAATTTCTATCCACGCTCTCCTTGCGGAGAGCGACGTTTTGCCCGACCCCTGAGGGCCACAAAACACAAATTTCTATCCACGCTCTCCTTGCGGAGAGCGACTAATGTATGCCCTCATACTCGCCGGTCCTGTGCTATTTCTATCCACGCTCTCCTTGCGGAGAGCGACCCGGGCAGAATCTGATCAACGGCATTCGCCTGATAATTTCTATCCACGCTCTCCTTGCGGAGAGCGACACATTTCATGAGCGAAGTTGTATCATAAAGCATAATTTCTATCCACGCTCTCCTTGCGGAGAGCGACGGCATCAGACATATCAGTAAGACGCGAAGCAAGCATTTCTATCCACGCTCTCCTTGCGGAGAGCGACACCAGCAAGCCCTCAAAGCGGCCCGCGACAGCACGATTTCTATCCACGCTCTCCTTGCGGAGAGCGACGGGCTGTATAAGGCCGAATATGTGGGGTGATACGGTATTTCTATCCACGCTCTCCTTGCGGAGAGCGACCACCGTTTTTTCAAAAAATGTTACAATCTTTTCCTATTTCTATCCACGCTCTCCTTGCGGAGAGCGACGGACACAACCACCGACGACCAAACAACCACCAATATTTCTATCCACGCTCTCCTTGCGGAGAGCGACGACCACATACCCCGGCGCGTTGACCGCGACCACGAAATTTCTATCCACGCTCTCCTTGCGGAGAGCGACGGAGACTGACGGCATTCTGTCCACCGGGGCCCCCGATTTCTATCCACGCTCTCCTTGCGGAGAGCGACCGGTGCCCCCCGTTTTGGAAGCTTTAAGCAAAGACATTTCTATCCACGCTCTCCTTGCGGAGAGCGACCTGAAAAAGCGGCCCTTGCCATGGCAGGCTACACATTTCTATCCACGCTCTCCTTGCGGAGAGCGACCCGGTTACGGTTGATAGTTTCGTAAGCATTGTAATTTCTATCCACGCTCTCCTTGCGGAGAGCGACTTGCTGGTGACGCGTTGGCAGACCTGCGTAAGTGGATTTCTATCCACGCTCTCCTTGCGGAGAGCGACCTTGTTTTAGGCTGCATTGAGAGGCATGCCCGATATTTCTATCCACGCTCTCCTTGCGGAGAGCGACTACCATATTCCGCAACACCGCCTTGTCCGCCTTTTATTTCTATCCACGCTCTCCTTGCGGAGAGCGACGCCGCAAACTTTTCAAGCGGGAAATCAATCGCCATTTCTATCCACGCTCTCCTTGCGGAGAGCGACTTACCTATAATGGTATCCCGTCCGGCGGCAGCGGTGATTTCTATCCACGCTCTCCTTGCGGAGAGCGACGCTGGTGACGCGTTGGCAGACCTGCGTAAGTGGATTTCTATCCACGCTCTCCTTGCGGAGAGCGACGGTCAATATCCCGTCACTGCAATGGTATGTAAAATATTTCTATCCACGCTCTCCTTGCGGAGAGCGACAATTATAGTATAACACAGAGCACCCTTTGAGTACATATTTCTATCCACGCTCTCCTTGCGGAGAGCGACCTATGGCTGGTCCTGGTACGACGACTTTACCGAATTTCTATCCACGCTCTCCTTGCGGAGAGCGACGCTTAAATCTCCCATCCAAACCCATAGACAAAAACATTTCTATCCACGCTCTCCTTGCGGAGAGCGACACACCTAGAGTTTTGCGGCACTGCACAACATACTTATTTCTATCCACGCTCTCCTTGCGGAGAGCGACGTCTTGACGATATCCTTGCTGGTGTCAACGAGTTGCTGATTTCTATCCACGCTCTCCTTGCGGAGAGCGACCAGCCAACAACCAGCAGGAACGACAAGGACAACATGATTTCTATCCACGCTCTCCTTGCGGAGAGCGACAATATCAACAATTCTGTGTCTACTGCCGACAAAATTTCTATCCACGCTCTCCTTGCGGAGAGCGACCTTATGATGGATTGATTGCTTCGGCTAACTTTTGCAATTTCTATCCACGCTCTCCTTGCGGAGAGCGACAACACCTCCTTCAACAAACTAATGGTACACCAAAATTTCTATCCACGCTCTCCTTGCGGAGAGCGACATCGCGCGCAGCCAACTGCCAACACCGGAGCCACATTTCTATCCACGCTCTCCTTGCGGAGAGCGACTACCGTTGTTGGTGTGCTCGCTACTCTCGTTACTATTTCTATCCACGCTCTCCTTGCGGAGAGCGACATTCTTTGTATCCAACAAATGTACAAGTTTCACAAATTTCTATCCACGCTCTCCTTGCGGAGAGCGACCGTGTTGCCTGCTTTTCGTCCAAAATAGCGGCGATATTTCTATCCACGCTCTCCTTGCGGAGAGCGACTTCGACCGCCGAGCCAAGGATGGTTGCGGCCTGAATTTCTATCCACGCTCTCCTTGCGGAGAGCGACCGTGGGCATCCCAAATGCGAACACCGACAAAAAAATTTCTATCCACGCTCTCCTTGCGGAGAGCGACCGATGACCTTAAAGTGCCTGACAGCGTATCAAAAATTTCTATCCACGCTCTCCTTGCGGAGAGCGACAGCGCCCCAGCAAGAAAACGGACAGGCCGCAACCATTTCTATCCACGCTCTCCTTGCGGAGAGCGACCGTTTTGGATGCCTTAAGCAGCGCCGCATCGACATTTCTATCCACGCTCTCCTTGCGGAGAGCGACTTGATTTTTATGCTATACGATACTAGCGCGCTTACATTTCTATCCACGCTCTCCTTGCGGAGAGCGACTAAAATTACAATTACAGTCGATGATGGTACTCTTATTTCTATCCACGCTCTCCTTGCGGAGAGCGACATCTTCGCGTTTTGGACGGCTCCAAGTCGTCAATTATTTCTATCCACGCTCTCCTTGCGGAGAGCGACAAGATACTTTAACTGATGATGTGTCAACTGGCGGATTTCTATCCACGCTCTCCTTGCGGAGAGCGACCCGGAGCCCCCAGTTTTGGAGGCCTTAAGCAAAGACATTTCTATCCACGCTCTCCTTGCGGAGAGCGACGATCACGTTCAGCCGGGCATAAACCCAACGCATATTTCTATCCACGCTCTCCTTGCGGAGAGCGACCCACCTCGTACATGCCCGCAATTTTGGACATTTTATTTCTATCCACGCTCTCCTTGCGGAGAGCGACTACGATGGTTTGATTGCTTCGGCCAACTTCTGCAAATTTCTATCCACGCTCTCCTTGCGGAGAGCGACTATCCATTACGATAACTATAACTTGCACTGCGTCATTTCTATCCACGCTCTCCTTGCGGAGAGCGACACATCCGAAGTATCCGAAAGAGTACCGCTAGCAATTTCTATCCACGCTCTCCTTGCGGAGAGCGACTACTTGGGCGCGTGGAAGTCGAATCACGTATGTGGAATTTCTATCCACGCTCTCCTTGCGGAGAGCGACCTTTGCTCTGTCGGATTTTGTTTAGGCGCTAAGGCCATTTCTATCCACGCTCTCCTTGCGGAGAGCGACTCTGGTCTATTTGGCGCTGATTAGGTATCTTGTATTTCTATCCACGCTCTCCTTGCGGAGAGCGACATAACCGAGGGGTCAATCTGTTTCGATTCAAGCATTTCTATCCACGCTCTCCTTGCGGAGAGCGACGTTAATATTCAGCGCCCAGCCACGAAAAACGGAAATTTCTATCCACGCTCTCCTTGCGGAGAGCGACCATGCAGCGGACATATCAGCAAGGCGAGTGGCAAGCATTTCTATCCACGCTCTCCTTGCGGAGAGCGACCGATGGAAGTAACGGAAATCTGCGAAGTCATCGCGATTTCTATCCACGCTCTCCTTGCGGAGAGCGACTGTCTATGGGTCTTGACGGGAGGTTCAAACTATATTTCTATCCACGCTCTCCTTGCGGAGAGCGACGATTATTATGCTGTATGATACATCCTCATTGATATTTCTATCCACGCTCTCCTTGCGGAGAGCGACTGCAGCGGACATATCAGCAAGGCGAGTGGCAAGCATTTCTATCCACGCTCTCCTTGCGGAGAGCGACTTGCATCATTGACATAATTAATAATATAATCAATAATTTCTATCCACGCTCTCCTTGCGGAGAGCGACACAAATCAACCAAACTTGCCGGGCAAAAATTAGTATTTCTATCCACGCTCTCCTTGCGGAGAGCGACCAGATACCGGATTAAAGCAAGATAGACCAAAAGAATTTCTATCCACGCTCTCCTTGCGGAGAGCGACGGCTCTGGGCTTGCCCGGCTGGCTCCGCGTTTTGATTTCTATCCACGCTCTCCTTGCGGAGAGCGACAGCAAAAGTGCACAAAACAGTGGGGTACTTTTGCGCATATGAAATAAATTTTATGGAGATTACATCTTCATGCTGACAGGCAAGGCTGTATTTTACCCTTTCTGCCCCTGTTTTTTTCATATTTTCTGGTGCGAAGGAACCGGGAATTTTATGATTGCCTTCCCCTCGCACTAAGCAAACAAGATTCCATCCTGATCAAAATCCGGGTGCAGACCCACATGCTCGACTTTGCTTTTGTAATGGTTTCCCAGTTGATAAAAGCGCAGGCTGTCCGATTCCGAATCGATCAGTTCGGTCAATTTTGCTTTGAACATCGTGTATTGCGCAGCATCCAGCAGGCACTCAAATACGGAGTTTTGCACCCGCTGGCCGTAGTCTACACAGACTTTTGCTACTTTGCGCAGCCTGCGACGACCGGCGGCTGTTTCGGTGTTGACATCATAGGTTACAAGCACCAACATAACGGCACCTCACTTCCAGAAAAACGGTGGGTACACTTCCAGGTCGCCGCGCAGAGCACGGGCCAGCAAAAGCGCCTGAACATAGGGCACCAGCCCCCAGGGCAGTTTTTCTTTCAAAAACGGATGGGTGATCTCTCCCTTCTTTTTGTTCTGCCATGCGGTCAGGAAAGCTTTGCGGCCATCATCCGTCAGCAGTACGGCACCATTTTCCTGTTTTTGCAGGTGTTTTGCCGTGATGATCTTTTGATTGATGCAGCTGATGACCAGCCGGTCTGCATAAACCGCCCGCAGTTCTTCCATCAGGTCAAGTGCCAGACTTTTGCGGCCGGGGCGCGGGCGGTGCATAAAGCCAACATAAGGGTCCAGGCCCACAGCGGTCAAGGCGGATGCACACTCCCGCGCCAGCATGCTGTAGGCAAACGAAAGCAGCGCATTCACATTGTCCAGCGGTGGACGGCGGCTGCGGCCCTCAAACACAAAATCCTGCTTTTGCTGCAGAATCAGGTCATTCAGGCAGTCAAAGTAGCGCTGGGCTGCTTCGCCTTCCAGGCCGCGCAGCTGTTCCGGATCATCGCTGGTCTGTATCAGCGGCAGCGCGGCGGCCAGCTGGGTGGAGGTGCGTTTCAGTTTTTCGACCGGGACACGCTGGGGATGATCGCGGGTTGCGCGTTCCAGCACCCAGCGTGCGTTATACACTTTACCAAGGATAAAGCTCCGGGCATAGCGACAGCTCTGGGCCGGGTCATCCGACACGCGGTACTGCGTCTGACGCAGCAGCACATTGCCGCGTTCTTCCCCCACGGTGCGGGCCTGAAATCTGCCATACGGGTCAAAAAAGCAAAGGTCAATGCCCCGCCGGGCACAAGCTCCCATCAAAGCGGGGCTGGCACCCGCGTAAGTAAAGCAGACGATGCCTTCCAGCGTATGCAGGGCATAGCGGTGGGTTTCCTGCTTATTGCGGGTAACAACAAGGTTTTCGCCATCCAATGTCAGGTAAGCGTCCTCATTGATGACAAACAGGGTGTTGAGCAGCTTTCTCATGGCGCGCCCTCCTCAATATGCTCCCGCAGATACGCCGCCGGGTCTGCCTGCTGATACAGCGCCGGCAGGCAAAGCTCTTTCAGTGAGCAGGCATTGCAATGCTTGCCGGGTTTGCTTTTTGGGGTATAGCCGCGCGCAAACAGGCGGTTCATCTCATCCGCCATGGTCTGCGCGGTGCTGCGCAGTTCCGGTGTCAGGGAAACATGTTCACGCTGCCGGGTTTCTTCATAAAAGATTTCCCCTTCCGGCACCTCGCACACCAGCATTTCTTCCAGCGCCATGGCCTGTGCGCAGAGCTGCAAACGGTCGGCATCGTTTACCTTGCTGCGGCCATGCTTATATTCCACGGGCATGGGCTGCCACAGGCCGCGGCGGCCCTGCAATGACACGCCGTTTGGATCCTTGTGAAACTCTACCACATCGCAGTCGCCGGTCAGTTTTAAGCGGTGGCTGACGACCCTCATACCGCGGGCGATCAGCAAATCGCCGCGTTTTTCCGTCAGGGTAACATCATGGCAGCGGGTATGCTGCAGGCGGCCTTCGGCGGTGCGTTGGTTTTCGGACCATTGTTGTTCCAGGTGTATGAGCGCCCACTGGCGGCGGCAAAAGCTAAAATGCTGGATACCGGACATCAGCAGGTAATCATCTGGGGAAGCCATTACGACAGCCTCTCGCACGTTACCCCTGCGGGAAGATTTTCATCCACCGTTACCACATAGTCATGGTAACTGCGCGGGAAGGCTACCCCTTCGGCACGCGTGACATGCACTGCATCAAACAGTTTATAGGACGGCGCATTGCCCAGTTCCGAATCATGCTTGAACACGATCAGTTCCCGAACTGCCATTTTGCCGCGGGCTGCACTGTGGTCATTTTCAAACATATTCAGGATTGCCTGCCACAGCAGCTGCAGGTCATCCTCTGAGAATCCTGTAGTTTTGCGGGCAAGGTTGGCAGAAATGTAACCCTCTGCACGGTACAAGCCATACGGGATCACATACTTGCGGCCCATCTCAGTGCCTTTTCGCTCTGCATCCGCTTCGGTCGTAATGGCAATACGGGTAATGGTCACTTCCTGCGGGAGAACAGGATCTACCGAGCGTGCAAAGCTCAACTGAACAGGGCCACGCACCTGCCCACAGTTCAGTGCGCCTTTTACAAAGGTTGTCATAACGGCGCCAAATGTGCGGATATCATAAAAGTTCTGGCACATAAAGTCCCGGATTTTACGGTCCAACTCCGGGTCACCTTTCTTGGCGACTTTCAGGGCATCCTTGGCATCAGCATCAATGCCCAAGTATTCGAGTGCTTTTTTATCGCTGCGGTTCAGGGGGACCTGATCTTTAATGTAAATCTGGTATCCCGCTTCATCTTCTTTGGCCACTTCGACATAGTTGCGAATCTTACGCTTTAAGCAGACATCTGTAACAATGCCATATCCCGTTTCCGGGTCGACACGCGGCATGTTGCCTGCATCCGGGTCGCCGTTCGGATTTCCGTTTTCAACGTCAAACAGAATTACAAAATCATACCGGTTTTTGATTGCCTGTGCCATTGTTATTCCTCCACTTTCTTTGTATAGCGTTCCTGTGTCTGATGGTAATAGCCAAGGATAAAAGCGCCTTGTTCCGGCAAGGTCAGCCGTGCGGGAAAGCTTCCTTCCAGTTTTCCGCCCGCCAGCGCAGCGATCTGCTTATCGTAATAAATCTTTTGTGGCTTGCTCATTTTTTGCATATGCTTTTGCGCCAGCATCAGAATTGTTGGGAACACAGTGGCCGGCGTGGAAGCTGCTGCATTAAAATACCTGTCCTTGATGGTTGTATTGATATCCGGGTTTACCGCCATCTGGATTGCTTCTAGCACAGCAAAAAGCTGACCCATAACATACGGTTGATAATTTGTTTCCTTGTTATTTTCCACAGTTAATACCTCCTTTGGGCAACGGGGATCTTCATTACGCAGGTAGTATGCTTTTATAATAGCGGCACGGCCGCGTGTTACTTTTTGCTCTGCGCGGATACGCATCATAACGCCATCCAGCAGGGTTGCCGGGTACCTTGTATTATTCAGGATTGCACGCAAGACATCGCCTGCCAGCTGCGGTGCTGCCGATGGGTTGCGGGAATTGGTATTGACGGTTTCCTGCAGCAGCCAATACACCCCCAGCCGCGGGAATTTATCATAAGCGGGGCGCACAATCTCTAAGCGGTCATAATGCTTCTGCACATTATCAAGCAGTGTTTGGAAGGTATCCTGCCAGAAAAAGCGAACCGAGAGGCGCGCCGCATTAGGGGCCAAGCCAAGCACATAAAAGTGCCTTTGTGGGTCAAGTGTCACGTTCTGCCACTCTACACTCTGTCCATGGACCAGCTTGTCCACTGCATTTCGCACATCGCTTTCGCTGACAGGCGCATCCATGGCAAACAATGCATCCATTGCTACCTGCTGGTAGGCGGTCTCACCGCCTGCTGCCCAGCAGACAATGGTGGTATCGCCCACGCGCTGAACATGTTCCCTGTCTGCCAGCAGATAGTTTAATGCCTGTGCATAGGCAAAGGCCGCATAACTGCCAACCGGCGCATTGCCCCCCTGTTCATGTCCGTATGAGCAAAAAGCGTCCGCATTAAAAGAAACAATCGATGCGCCGGAAGACTGTGCCCCGGTCACGCCTTTAATCGCCGGGTGCAGGCGGGCAAGCGGTGCCTTTTGCCCTGTAACCAGGCATCGGATTTCCGGTGCATCCGTGTTCTTATCACACTGCCGCTGCCAGGCTTCCTGTATTTCCGGATCGTCCTGAACATAGTTTTCCCGAATCAGAAATACCAGATTGCCACCCTTGTAAAGTTCCTTGAGACTTTGTTCCAGCGCTGGATTCTGCTCCGCCACCTTGGGGTCCCAGTTTATAAAAAAGTTCCGCACTGCCTGTGCCGCCTGACCAGGAACATTTTGTAAAATGGCAAGATGCAGCTTCTTTGCAGCGGCAAAGCACTGCATTGCACGCTCCGGTTTGCCTTTTCCGTCAATGCCGAGCATGTAAGCACTGTTATCACACAAAAAATTGGCTGCCACACCACTAGAGCGTTTAACCTGTTCCGGAACTTGCAGCTGATATGGAGCAAGCACTGTTTTTTTACCGCGCTTTTCCTCTTGCTGCAAGGGGTGCAATGCCATCAGTTGGCCGTTTTCATCCAGTTCCAAAGCCCAACTGACTTTTGCGCTTGTCCAACCGGGGCGCGTGATTTTGCCATTGGCCAGCAAATCTTCATAGTATTGTACCAAAGCCTGTAAAATCATCGGTACACCTCGCAGTCTGCCACATTCAACACACCATGTTCCAATTTTGCATGGAAATACATCGGGGTTATGTTCTGCGGGTCAGTGTAGTCAAAGTCATATAGCATGAATCCCAAATCCCGTGTTTCCTCAATGGTCGGGATTGGCCCGCCGGGCCATGCGCGGAATGCGGCAGGAAATTCACGGCACCCAAAATAAGGGGTATGAAAACACTGACCCCTAGACATGCGCCGGGTAACAATATCCTGGAACTTTCCCGGATTGTCGCTCGGTGCCGCACGGTCAGTCATCTCAAATTCTGCCTCAATCACATAATGAACGTCCTGCAACACCATGGCTGCACGCTGAACGATCTGCTGGGGCGTGGCAAGGTAAAGCTCTTTCCCTGTTCCCTGCATCGCGCTGCGTACATCGGAACAAAGAATTTTGCTTTTTACTTCGTTCCGACGGATGTTGGTAAAGCGGATTGGGTTCATAACATAGATTTTCCGGATTTTCCACCGTAAGCCGGGGTGGTAATAGATTGCTTCTACTATGCCGCGTGCCGCGGAAGGGGTGAGGACTTCATATGAAACGCTTTCGACTTTTAGCTCAGGCCTCGAGAGCAAAGCATAATTCCCCCATACTTCCAGCTGGATCATCTGCATCAACTCCTTTGCATTTCTATTTTCAGTTGTTTTTAATTTACATTTTGCTATAGTTTCAATATACGCTACTTGGCACCAAATGTCAATCCTTTTATCATGTATACTTTTTGTTTGCTTTTCATTCGGTTTTCTTTTATAATAAGTTGCGTCGGCAGCTTATGCCGTGGATAGAAATAGTTGATTTTACTTTAGCGCACAAAAACGGCAGGGCAGGCTCCCTGCCGTTTTTGCTTTATGCAAACCAGGCTGCTCCCGTTTCAGCTTCCATAGCAAGGCCCGTGTTGTTATCGTAAAGGCTTCCGTCCGTTAATTCCCATATGCCTTCACTGATTTGGCAAACCGCCCCGGCATTCTCCAGCGTTTTCAGATGATCCGGGTAAACCGGAACACCATATTGCCCCAGTTGACGGAACAAAGTTTTGCTTACCTCTCCTGCACGCAATCGTGCAAGCAAATGTTCCCCTTTCCCTTGGGGAATGTATACGGTCACGGCAGGTGTTTCAATTAAGCGGAACCTCTCTGCCGCTGTTGCAAAGGGGAAAATGCGCCCTTCCATATCCTGCTCGAACCCTTGCAGAATTTGCTGTTCATCCAGTCTTTTATCTCCTTTTAAGGTACGGTAAAACAGAAAGTATGTTTCGATTGCTTCCAGAGATGCCAGATCTGCATATTTTTTCAGGACGCTTTGCGTTGCGGATACATTCTGTTCCAGCATGCGCGGTACATGCTGCCCTTCCAATGTGAAAATCTGTACCAAGCTCTGCTCCGCTGGGCGTCTTCCCTCTCGATTGCAGCGCCCCGCCGCCTGCAAAATGGAATCCAAACCTGCTTCCTCGCGGTACACAGCCGGGAAATCCACATCAACACCCGCTTCGATCAAAGAAGTTGATATCACACGGCAGGGCAGCCCATCTTTTAAGCGTTCCCGGATTTCCTGCAATAACTGTTTGCGATGGGCTGGGTATAGCAATGTTGTCAGGCAGTAGCTGCCCTCTTTGGGCAGGTTATTGTATAATTCCTGTGCTGTTTTTCTCCGGTTTACAATACACAGCACTTGTTCCTGCGCTGCCAGTTCTGCGCCAAGCTGGCTTTGTTCCAGTTCTCCGCGCATTTTTAGCGTTGTACGCCGGAATGCCTGATATTGCTCTTTGGGATGTGGGCAAAGTTCAGTCATCTGCAGCCCAGGCGCCAGTTCATCAAACAAGGGCTGCAAAGCTGGTTGTGTGGCCGTGCAAAGCACCGCTGCTGCGCGGTAATGCTGTACCAGCTGCGCGATTGCCGCAACGCAGGGGCGCAAATAAGGAACCGGCAGGTTTTGTGCTTCGTCAAAAATGACCACGCTATTTGCAATGTTATGTAATTTACGGCATTGTGACGCATGGTTGCCGTAAAGTGATTCAAAGAATTGCACGGATGTGGTAACCACCACCGGAGCATCCCAGTTTTCCGCCGCCAATGCTTTGCGGTAGGCTGCCGGCTCATCATCTTCCTTGGCAGAGTAGTCCACCCCTGAATGGTGTTCCAAAACATTTTCTGCTCCTAATATTTCCGAAAACACATCCGCGGTCTGGTCAATAATGGATGTATAAGGGATCACATAAATAACCCGGTCCATATGGTTCTTTACAGCTAGCGAAAGCGCAAATGCCAATGACGCTACCGTTTTTCCCCCGCCTGTAGGAACGGTCAGGGAATAAAGGCCGCGCCGCCCTGTTTGCCCTGCCGTTGTACAGGCACTCAAAATTGAACTGCGGCGCTGATTCAAGGTTCCCTGGGGATGGCTCCATTTTGCGGTATATTGGTTCAACCTTTTCAGCAGTTCATCCATTGTCTGGCCTTGTCCGCGCGGTTTAGGGCTGCTCATAAAGTTTTCCGTATCCAGATAGTCCGCATCGACTAGGCAGGAATACAACATCCGGGTATAAAATGCCTGTGTAAAACGATTTTCCTTCATCATTTCCGGCTGGGGCGGTATGGACGGCAGTTTAATCTCATTCGTCCATTGGGTATAGGGTTCAACGCTCTTTTTCAATCGCCCGAACATTGTCGCATCCTGCGCGGTATCGCTTCGGCCTCCTCCATCCGGCAGGCCGCTATGGTGTCCCGCAATAGCAAAAGCCAGTGGGATTTGACCATATCGGGCAGCCACCTGTGCACCAGCCGTTGAGTGATCCACTTTCTCTCCACCTTGCAGGCGCTTTTGAAACTTTGTACTATATTTACCAATATCATGCAGTAATCCAAGCCAAGTTCCCTGTTGCTGGGCATCAAAGGCTGCTGCAAATTGCCCACATAGGACTGCCGTTCCCTGCAAATGGTCCGCTACCGTTTGGACGCGGGTTCCGTCTTCACTGATATGAGCCAGCATCTTTTTCTCCTGGTGCATAATCAAACTCCCTTCTGTTTTGCTTTTCTCTATTATAGCAGATCACTCATCCCATAATTCGGACTTTCACTCCAGTTCTGCAATCTTTGTCATACTATCCAAATTTATCCATGTAGAATTGTTAGCTATTCCCATTAGCAGATATTTTTGATAAAATAAGATATTATAGGTTTTATGAATTCACTTTCTTATATTACTTCTTCATCTTACCGAAAAATCATTTACGCAAGGAGTGAAAAGCCATGAAAAGGAAGTTATTCTCATTTTCCGCCAGTGTTATCACCGCAATAATGCTTACCGCTTGTGCTGCAGCGCCAGAAAATAAGCCTGCTTCCTCCGCTGCTCTTTCCCCGACCAGTGAAGCTGTTGCCACAGCTATACCATCATGAACGGAACGGTTGAATATCCTTACGCAGACTTATCTGGCATGGTAGTTGTGAAAAATCAATCCAGACAAAAGCTAGTTCTGGATGTTTACGGCAATGAGATAATTTCCGCTGGGCAATATGAAGATTTAGCCCCCGCGCGCGATGGCTGCGTATGGGCAAAACAGAATGGCCTTTGGGGCTTGCTGCAAGTACAGGATTATACCGAAAACAATGCCGACATTATTCTGCCGGATGGATGCATTGCACCAGATGTAACGCTTAGCCGAATTGATAGCCTTTGTACCTACACCACTGCTGATCATGGGCTGGTTATGCGTAAAGGTCCCGGTACAAATTATGAAAAAATGGATAATATCCCCTACGGTATCATCGTATGGGAATGCGGCTATAGCAGCAATGTGCCTGACTGGGTTGTTGTATATTACAATGGGATTTATGGTTGGGTCAGTGATGAATACTTGGCTACCACTATTTGTTTCACCAGTAAATAATAAATAAAAAAGCAGGTGTTCATGTAGAAACGATATCGTCCTCCACGTGAATACCTGCTTTTTATAGCTTCTTTTATTATATCTGTTCTGTGCCGCTATTTGTCTCTGTATGAAATAAATAGCCGCTATATGCATTTGAATGAAGTGTTCTGTTTGTTTGCTTTTTTACCTAAGGCAACACCGCACAATTCCCGCCTTACGGCTTAAGCACCGCTCCGGCGGCTGCGGCACGGCATCTGCGTTGCCAAAATGCTCGATAAGACATCCAGTATTATCTGCGCTTTTGGCTTAGCATCTGCCGCACCTCGCTCGCCGTATCGGCACTTAGAATTATGCGGTATTGCCCTAAAAGAATCGCATAGGAGGCCCTCTTAACTAAAGAGCCGACCTCTCACACCACCGTGCGTACCGAACGGTGCACGGCGGTTCAACCGCATAAGTGCAAGGACTCGTAGTAGCGCCTGAGGATACTAAAATATCCTGCTTCTGCGAGTCTTTCGTTTGCAATGGAACCTTTTAATACAGGACTACCGGCGATACGCCAATAACCCAGTCTGGAATTGCCCCACTGGTACTATTCCAAAATTCTTCGTTTGAGTTTCATTACTCATCGATATAATCTTTATCGAACCACTCGCCTAGCGAGTGGTTTTAGACATACAAAAAAGCACCTTAGCTTACGCTATGGTGCCCTTCCTGGTGACCCGTGCGGGAATCGAACCCACGTTAACGGCGTGAGAGGCCGCTGTCTTAACCGCTTGACCAACGGGCCATAAAAAAGAGAAGCCGGCATCTACCTATTTTCACAAGCCGTTTCCAGCCAACTATCTTCGGCACAAGTGAGCTTAACTTCTGTGTTCGGAATGGGAACAGGTGGTTCCTCACCGTCATCGACACCGGCCATTCCCTGACCAACGTCAGCTTCTCTTTTTCTGAAGGCATATACCTTCAAAACTGAATATCGAACTGCTTTCAGCAAATGAAGTATCAATCGAAAATGGGGTCAAGCCCTCGACCTATTAGTACACGCTTGCTCAATGACTCACGCCACTTACACATTGTGCCTATCAACCTTGTAGTCTTCAAGGGGTCTTACCTGATTATCTCAGTGGGATATCTTATCTTAAGGCCGGCTTCACGCTTAGATGCTTTCAGCGTTTATCCGATCCGAACATAGCTGCCCAGCTGTGCCACTGGCGTGACAACTGGTGCACCAGAGGTTCGTCCATCCCGGTCCTCTCGTACTAGGGACAGCGCCTTTCAAATATCCTGCGCCCACGACAGATAGGGACCGAACTGTCTCACGACGTTCTGAACCCAGCTCGCGTACCGCTTTAATTGGCGAACAGCCAAACCCTTGGGACCGAATACAGCCCCAGGATGCGATGAGCCGACATCGAGGTGCCAAACCTCCCCGTCGATGTGGACTCTTGGGGGAGATCAGCCTGTTATCCCCAGGGTAACTTTTATCCGTTGAGCGATGGCATTTCCACTCACATACCACCGGATCACTAACTCCGACTTTCGTCTCTGCTCGACCCGTCAGTCTCGCAGTCAGGCTGGCTTTTGCGTTTGCACTCTCTCTCCTGGTTTCCGTCCAGGACGAGCCAACCTTTGAACGCCTCCGCTACTCTTTAGGAGGCGACCGCCCCAGTCAAACTGCCCACCTAACAATGTCCCCCGCCTTGATTCAAAGGCGCAGGTTAGAATTCCAATGTCGCAAGGATGGTATCCCAACGGCCGCTCCATGAATGCCAAAGCACTCACTTCCTAGCGTCCCATCTATCCTGTGCATGCAACACCGAAACCCAATATTAGGCTACAGTAAAGCTCCATGGGGTCTTTCCGTCTTGTCGCGGGTAACCGGCATCTTCACCGGTACTACAATTTCGCCGGGCGGGCTGTTGAGACAGTGCCCAGATCATTACGCCTTTCATGCGGGTCAGAACTTACCTGACAAGGAATTTCGCTACCTTAGGACCGTTATAGTTACGGCCGCCGTTCACTGGGGCTTCAATTCAATGCTTGCACATCTCCTTTTAACCTTCCAGCACCGGGCAGGCGTCAGCTCGTATACGTCATCTTTCGATTTAGCACAAACCTGTGTTTTTGGTAAACAGTTGCCTGGGCCTATTCTCTGCGGCTCACTTTCATGAGCACCCCTTATTCCGAAGTTACGGGGTCAACTTGCCGAGTTCCTTAACAACCCTTCTCCCGTTGGCCTTAGAATCTTCTTCCTACCTACCTGTGTCGGTTTGCGGTACGGGCACCTTAGATATACACGCAGCTTTTCTCGCCTCTTATCCAGCCGGACTTCGGTACTAATCTTCCCTCGATCTCTACCAGAACCAACACCTGGCTCCGACCTTCTAAAAGTGTCCCTGCGCTTAAATCTTTCGGTGGGGACGGAATCTCTACCGTCTGTGCATCGGCTACGCCTTTCGGCCTCACCTTAGCTCCCGCCTAACTTGGAGCGGACGAACCTTCCTCCAAAAACCTGAGGTTTCCGGCCATGATGATTCTCACATCATTCGCGCTACTCATTCCGGCATTCTCACTTCTGTAAACTCCACAGCCGCTTCCGCTACTGTTTCTCCGCTTACACAACGCTCCCCTACCCCGCATACTTCCGTATGCAGCCTAAGCTTCGGTTTGTATCTTAGCCCCGTTAAATTTTCCGCGCAGAGACGCTCGACCAGTGAGCTATTACGCACTCTTTAAATGAGTGGCTGCTTCTGAGCCAACATCCTGGTTGTCTGCGTATTTCCACATCGTTTTCCACTTAGATACAATTTGGGACCTTAGCTGTAGATCTGGGCTGTTTCCCTTTTGACAATGAGATTTATCTCACACTGTCTGACTCCCATGCATCAATATTCCGGCATTCTTAGTTTGATAGGCTTCGCTATCCTCTCGGACGCTAGGCCATTCAGTGCTTTACCTCCGGATATCTAACATGAGGCTAGCCCTAAAGCTATTTCGGGGAGAACCAGCTATCTCCGAGTTCGATTGGAATTTCTCCGCTACCCACAATTCATCCGCCGCCTTTTCAACGGAGGTCGGTTCGGCCCTCCATGAAATTTTACTTTCACTTCAGCCTGATCATGGGTAGGTCACCCGGTTTCGGGCCCATTGCACGCTACTAAACGCCCTGTTTAGACTCGCTCTCGCTACGCCTCCAGTCCTTAAGACCTTAAGCTCGCAACGTACAATCGCTCGCCGGACCGTTCTACAAAAAGTACCATATCACCCTTTGACGGGCTCTATGTGCTTGTAGGCACAAGGTTTCAGGTTCTCTTTCACTCCCCTCCCGGGGTCCTTTTCACCTTTCCTTCACAGTACTATACGCTATCGGTCACTGGGTAGTATTTAGGGTTGGAGGGTGGTCCCCCCATATTCCGACCAGGTTTCACGTGTCTGGCCGTACTCTGGATCCTGCGCAGCTGTCAGAATTTTTACTTACGTGACTCTCACACTCTTCGGTTGGCCTTCCCATGCCATTCTGTTAACTCTTCCAGCCCTAAAAGCAGTCCGTACCCCGAAAGGATTTCTCCTCTCGGTTTGCCCTCTTCCGCGTTCGCTCGCCACTACTTACGGAATCTCGTTTGATGTCTCTTCCTCGCCCTACTTAGATGTTTCAGTTCAGGCGGTTCCCTTCCAATACCTATGGATTCAGTATTGGATAATGGAGTATGAACTCCATTGGGTTGCCCCATTCAGATATCTCCGGATCAATGGATGTTTGCTCCTCCCCGAAGCTTTTCGCAGCTTACCACGTCTTTCATCGGCTCCCAGTGCCAAGGCATTCACCTTGCGCCCTTTTTAGCTTGACCGTTTTCTCAATTGATTCTCCATTTGCCAACAAGATTTTTTACCGCTTGGTGAAATTGTTCCCTAACTTTATCAGTTAGCTAATTAATTTTACTTGGGGATCTTCGTCTATCTCTAGACTCTGATCAAAATCTTATTTCGCAGTTCTATATTCAGTTTTCAAGGTACATGTCGTAAGACTTTGTGGGTTCCCCCATCACTAGGTGAACCCCGTGGTGGGCTGAAATGGACTCGAACCATCGACCTCTCGGTTATCAGCCGAGTGCTCTAACCAGCTGAGCTATCAGCCCAAATGGTGGAGATAAAGGGATTCGAACCCTTGACCCCCTGCTTGCAAAGCAGGTGCTCTCCCAACTGAGCTATACCCCCACGCCATCGCGATCGGGTGTCGCTTCTTCGTCTTACCTGAGGTTTCCTTTTGCAAGGCCCTCAAAATTGAACAATAACTGAAACTTACTTTAACCTGTCCGAAACATCCAGACCTGCTGGATCTTTCGTCTGACTCCCTAGAAAGGAGGTGATCCAGCCGCACCTTCCGATACGGCTACCTTGTTACGACTTCACCCCAATCACCAGTTTTACCTTCGGCGACGTCCTCCTTGCGGTTAGACTATCGACTTCGGGTCCCCCCGGCTCTCATGGTGTGACGGGCGGTGTGTACAAGGCCCGGGAACGTATTCACCGCGGCATGCTGATCCGCGATTACTAGCAATTCCGACTTCATGCAGGCGAGTTGCAGCCTGCAATCTGAACTGAGACGTTGTTTTTGAGTTTTGCTCCACCTCGCGGTCTTGCTTCTCTTTGTTTAACGCCATTGTAGTACGTGTGTAGCCCAGGTCATAAAGGGCATGATGATTTGACGTCATCCCCACCTTCCTCCGTTTTGTCAACGGCAGTCTCGCCAGAGTCCTCTTAACGTAGTAACTGGCAATAAGGGTTGCGCTCGTTGCGGGACTTAACCCAACATCTCACGACACGAGCTGACGACAACCATGCACCACCTGTCTCGATGTCCCGAAGGATTTCACACATCTCTGTGCTATGCATCGGATGTCAAGACCTGGTAAGGTTCTTCGCGTTGCTTCGAATTAAACCACATACTCCACTGCTTGTGCGGGCCCCCGTCAATTCCTTTGAGTTTCAACCTTGCGGTCGTACTCCCCAGGTGGATTACTTATTGTGTTAACTGCGGCACTGAGGGGGTCAATCCCCCAACACCTAGTAATCATCGTTTACGGCATGGACTACCAGGGTATCTAATCCTGTTTGCTACCCATGCTTTCGAGCCTCAGCGTCAGTTGGTGCCCAGTAGACCGCCTTCGCCACTGGTGTTCCTCCCGATATCTACGCATTCCACCGCTACACCGGGAATTCCATCTACCTCTGCACTACTCAAGAAAAACAGTTTTGAAAGCAATTCATGGGTTGAGCCCATGGTTTTCACTTCCAACTTGTCTTCCCGCCTGCGCTCCCTTTACACCCAGTAATTCCGGACAACGCTTGCACCCTACGTTTTACCGCGGCTGCTGGCACGTAGTTAGCCGGTGCTTTCTTGTTAGGTACCGTCATTATCGTCCCTAACGACAGGAGTTTACAATCCGAAAACCTTCTTCCTCCACGCGGCGTCGCTGCATCAGGGTTTCCCCCATTGTGCAATATCCCCCACTGCTGCCTCCCGTAGGAGTCTGGGCCGTGTCTCAGTCCCAATGTGGCCGTTCAACCTCTCAGTCCGGCTACCAATCGTCGCCTTGGTGGGCCGTTACCTCACCAACTAGCTAATTGGACGCGAGTCCATCCTAAAGCGAATAAATCCTTTTCCCTCAGTACCATGCGGTACCGTGGGCTTATGCGGTATTAGCAGTCGTTTCCAACTGTTGTCCCCCACTCTAGGGCAGGTTACTCACGCGTTACTCACCCGTTCGCCACTAAGCTTAAAAAGCAAGCTCTCTAAGCTCCGTTCGACTTGCATGTGTTAGGCGCGCCGCCAGCGTTCGTCCTGAGCCAGGATCAAACTCTTTATAAATGGTATTTATCACTTATAAAGTGTTAAATCTCGTTCACTCAGACACAATCGCTTGCGTCCTGTATGAATTACTTGTTTGCCGATCTCTCGGCTTTGGAATTGTTTTTCGTGATTTTCCATCACGTTTAAGGTTCCACAAGTTTCAGTATTGTTCAATTTTCAAGGTCCTGCGCTGTTTGAAACAGCTTGTTTATTTTACTTCATCGAGTCTTGTTTGTCAAGTACTTTTTTGAAATTTTCTTAAACAATCTTTTCAATCAGCCGCTGTCTTTCGGACAGCTTTATTAGGATACCACATCAGGTTTGATTTGTCAACAACTTTTTTGAGGTTTTTCCAAATTTTCTGATGCTGCTTTGTCCAGTCAGGCGTCCCCTATTGGATATCGCCTGTGCTATTCAAAGTGGTGTTATTTTAGCACATGCAAGTGTCATCGTCAAGGGCAAAACGTGCAGAAGTCATACTTTTGTCGAATCGCACAGTTTTTATGGCTCCGAATTGGAAAAACAGCCATCATTTTGTGTTTTCTTATTCGCCTGTCAGCTCTTTGCGCATCCATTTCAAAATCTTCCGTTCGCGGCGCGATATCTGTACCTGGGTAGTACCAAGGATTTGTGCCGTTTCACTTTGGGTTTTGCCTGCATAAAAGCGCAGGCGGATGAGCTGCCGGTCAGATTCATTCAGTCGTTTCAATATTTCCGCCAAACCGATCCGTTCCGCCAATACTTCTTCCGGTGAATCCACCGGGATATCCCATTCTCTTGTTCCGTCCTCATCATCCGCCGGGGTCAGAGAGATAACCGGCATAGCAGCCTGAATGGATACCGCCACCTGCTCCGGCGTTGCCCCCAGGTTTTGTGCCAGCTGTGCCACGGTTGGCTCTGCGCCGGTCAGCTTCATCAGGCGTTCCCGTTCCGCTGTCACTTTTAATCCAAGTTCTTTGATCGAACGGCTGACCTTAACAGTTCCCCCGTCCCGGAACAGCTTTTTGATCTCACCCAAGATGACCGGCACCGCATAGGTGGAGAAACAGACCCCGCGGTCCGGGTCAAACCCATCGCACGCTTTGACAAGCCCCAGGCAGCCCGCCGAATACAATTCTTCGTATTCGATGCCGCGGCCTGTAAAGCGGCCAGCACAGGAATGTACAAGGCCAAGGTTTTTCTGGATGAACTCCGTGCGCGGTAATGTGGTAAAAAGTGCGGTGGGATTTGCGGTTGCCATATCAGCTGCCTCCCTGCAATCGGGAACGAACGTCTGCCCTGCCACTAGGCGTTGATTCGTTCCGGTTTTAGCGGGCATATCCGCAACGGTCAACAGATTCCACTCTGCTGTACTGGCTGATTCTGCCCTATGTAGGAGCGCACACGCCAAAACTCACCGGGAATCCAGGTGACGGCTCATGGTAACGCGTGTTCCCCGTCCCGGTGCAGAGGATACATGGACCCGATCCATAAAGCTCTGCATTACCGCAAAACCCAGGCCCGCGCGCTCGTCCGGGTTGCCGGTGGTATACATTGGCTCCATTGCCTTGGCAACGTCCGGGATACCAACGCCTTTATCCGATATGGTAATGCGCACATTGCCGCCCTCATACAAAACAGCCGTCATCGTAATGGGGCCGACGGTATCCGGATAGGCATGGACGATGCAGTTGGTGACAGCTTCTGACACGGCCGTTTTGATATCTGCCAGCTGCGGCACGGTCGGGTCCGCCTGGGCCAGAAACGCCGCAAGTGCCGCACGGGAAAAACTTTCGTTGACGCTGCGGCTGGCAAAGGTCATTTTGACCTGATTCAGCATTTTCATGATGTGACCTCCCCCACGATCAAACGTAATGGATATGCGCCAGGTCCAGCATGCGGCGCACGGTATCCGGTGCGTTTTGCACAACAAGCCGCCCACCCAGGCCGGACATCTGGCGCCCGCGGCCCAGAATCAGCCCCACACCGGAGGAATCCATAAAAGTAACGCCGGAAAAATCCATCGTCAGCAATTCCGGCATGCGGGCATCGATCTGCGCATCAATTTCACGCCGTAGGGCCTGCGCGGCATGGTGGTCGATCTCACCGGTCAGGTAAGCCGCCAATGTTCCCTGCGCCGGAACAAAACAAACTTTCGCCAAGGGGGTTGTCCACCTCTTTCATTTTTGGTAATAGCAGCAAAAAGCGCCCTGCTGCTGGGGTATGTTCCCAGTATACAGGGCGCTGTGCGCATATTTTGTTGGAATTGGGGTTACTTTTCCGCTTCTTTGAGCAGCAGTGGACGGGCCTGAGCAGCAAGGTAAAGGCTGCCGCACACCACCACACCAGCCAGGTTGTTTTCATCGGCGTAATCCACCGCAAGGCGGATGGCCTTTGCCACGCTGGGGGCGGCTTCGGCATCCATATGGTACTTGGCTTCCTCCTCCAGTTCTTCTGCCGTCATGGCGCGGGGGCTATCCGGCGTGACGGTAAAGACCTTCTCAAAGCAGGGGGCCAGGTTTTCCAGCATTTTGCTGTGATCCTTATCTTTCAGCAGGCCAAGGACCGCCACAAGGTTGCCGTCATATCCGGCTTCTTTCAGAGTTGCAGCAAGGGCTGCGGTACCATCGGCATTGTGGCAGCCATCCAGCAGCAGCAACGGGTGGCGGCGCATGACCTCGATCCGTGCGGGCATTTTGGCATCCCGCAGACCGGTTTCAATCGCTTCATCGGGGATCTCGTAATGGTATTCCCGCCAGAGGGCCAGGGCAATTTCCACCGCCATAGCGGCATGGTTGGCCTGATGCTTGCCAGGGAATTGCAGCAGAGCACGATAGCCGCCGTAATCAACATAGTTTTCCAGCGGGCGGCACTTGAGCTGCTGCAAATCGGCGGTATCCGGCACCACCAGCGAGGTATGCGCGTTGGCCGCGGCGGTCAGCAGCGGGCCCATGGCCTCCTCCGGCTGCTCGGGGTAGCAGACAACCACGCTACCCTCTTTGATGATACCAGCTTTTTCGGCGGCGATCTCGGCAAGGGTATCGCCCAAAATTTCGGTATGATCCATGCCGATGCGGGTAATGGCCGCAACCAGCGGCGCGGGGATGACATTGGTGGCGTCATAGCGGCCGCCAAGGCCGGTTTCCACCACGGCAAAATCACACTTCTGGCGGGCAAACCAGAGGAAGGCAATGGCGGTAACGGCTTCAAACTCCACCGGGCCTTCCCCGCCCTCAGCGATGATGGCATCGGCAGCATCCAGCACTTTCCGGGTCAGGCTGGCCAGGGTGCGCGGGGACATCATCTGTCCATTGATCTGAAAACGCTCCCGAAAATTGAGAACATATGGACTGATGATAAGGCCCGTTTTGTAGCCCGCATGGGTCAGGATAGAAGATGTCATAGCGGCAAGGGTCCCCTTGCCGTTGGTGCCCGCAATATGGATGCACTTAAACTGCTTTTCCGGGTTTCCAAGGTGGTCCAGCAGTGCCTGCATACGCTCCAGGGATGCGCCGCTGCGGGGCAGGCGCGGCAGGGCGTGCAGGGCTTCAATCGCCTGTTGTTCTGTCATAAATATTCTCTCCTATCTGGGCTTTCGGGACGGTCATCCGCTGTGTTGATCCGGTCGGCGCGCTGCTGGCGCAGCAGCTCGGCCCGTTCGGCACGCAGGCGGCGGTTTTCTTTTTTCATGGCATGGAAAGAGGTCAGCCCGCGCACGATGAGCAGCAACAGCAGGGCCACGAACAAACCGGCAATCACACCGCCGAAGTCGATCCACACATCCCGCACGGACGAAGTGCGGCCCGGCACATACAGCTGGATGGTTTCATCCAGCAGCGCGGTCGCCATGCCGCCCAGCATGGGCCAGCTGACATGGCGCACAAAACGGCGGGTATAAACCCGCAGGCAGAGCATAAGCAGGAAGCCTTCCAGCGTGAACTCTGAAAAATGCGCCAGCTTGCGCACAACATGCTCGCTCAGCGGGCCGATATTGAGATGTGCCAGGATGGCATTGATTTTTTGCATGACCTCATGGCTGCGGGCCGACGAGATGGAGCTGGTTTCCAGCGAGTTATGAAAGATAAACAGAATGCACCAGACCAGCGCAATGGTAAAAATGATCCGGAACGCAATCAGCCACGGGCTGGTGTGTTTGTGGGCAAGGGTGGTTTCGTCCATATATTCCATATGTTACCTCCTTTGCAGCAGAATACATTGGGCACAACCGGGCTTGCGGGAATGATTCCCACCCGGCTGCGCGTTTGATTATACCATTCCGTACCGGATATGGCAACAGCCCCCGCCGGGCGGCAGGGGCTGAAACTTGTAAACTTTTTACACCAGATGGATATTACCGCTTACTGGATGAAAGCATCATGGATGGCGGCAACAGCACGGTCAGCATCGGCTTTATCAATGATCACGCTGATCTTGATCTCGCTGGTAGAGATCATATGGATGTTGATGTTCTGGCTGTAGAGAGCTTCAAACATGGTGGAAGCCGTGCCAGGGTGGCTCTGCATACCGGCACCGACAATGCTGACCTTGGCGCAGTCATTGTTGACGGTGATCTTATCAGTGCCAAAGCGGGTCTTGTTGGATTCCAGCACTGCACGAGCGGTTTCAGCTTCGCCCTTGGAGCAGGTAAAGATCACATCCTTGCAGCCAGCGCTGCCGGAAGACTGCAGAATGATATCCACGTTGATGTTTTTCTGTGCCAGCAGGCTGAACACCTTGAAGGACATACCCGGCACATCGGGAACTTCCAGGATCGAAACAACAGCGACGTCCTCATCTTTTGCAACGCCTTTGATCAGCATACCTTCCACTTTGGTTTCCTCCTTAACAACGGTGCCGGGCACCGGATTGATGCTGGACAGAACTTCCAGCTCGACGCCATACTTTTTGGCAAGTTCTACACTGCGGTTGTTGAGCACCTGTGCACCCAGGGATGCCAGTTCCAGCATCTCGTCAAAGGTGATCTCCTTCAGGCGGGTGGCCTTGGGAATCTTGCGCGGGTCGGCAGTATACACACCTTCCACATCGGTATAGATCTGGCAGCGGTCTGCATGCAGAGCGGCTGCCAAGGCAACGGCGGAAGTATCGCTGCCGCCGCGGCCCAGGGTGGTGATATCATCCGAACGGTTCAGTCCCTGGAAACCAGCTACAACTACCACGCGGTTGCGGGCCAGCTCACTTTCCACACGCTCGGTGTTCAGGCGCTTAATGCGGGCTTTGGTATAAGCGCGGTCGGTGTTGAAGCCGGCCTGCCAGCCGGTCAGGCTGACGGACGGAACACCGATTTCCTGCAGCGCCATGGCCAGCAGCGAGATGGAAATCTGCTCGCCGGTGGCCAGCAGCATATCCATTTCGCGGTGGGACGGATCACTGGTGATCTCGGCCGCTTTGGTAATCAAGTCATCGGTGGTATCCCCCTGGGCAGAAACAACAACAACAACATCGTTGCCCTGGTTGCGGGTGTTGGCCACAATGCGCGCAACATTAAAGATGCGGTCACGATCCTTGACCGAGGTACCGCCGAACTTTTGTACGATAAGACCCATAAAGACCTCTTCCTCCCTGTTCCCTTATTCCACCGTTGCGCCTGTGTTATCGGGCAACAGGCGGTAAACGGTAAAATGCTTTAGCTTTTCGCTCTGCGGCAGAGCTTCCTGCGCGCGGGCAAAGAATTCCTGATCGTCACGCGGGACAACCGCCATAATGGTGGGACCCGCGCCAGAAATATAAACAGCCAGCGCGCCCAGGTCCTGCGCCAGTTCAAACATTTCGTCCCCGCCGTCGATCAGGGGCAGGCGGTATTTCTGGTGCAGGGAATCCTTGGTTGCCACGCCAAGCAGGCTGTAATCGCCATCGCAGAACGCGGCGGTAGCCAGCGCGGCGCGGGACAGATTATACACGGCGTCCTTATGGCTGACCATATCCGGCAGCGCGGCGCGCGCCTTGGAGGTCAGCAGGCGGAAATCCGGTACAAAAGCGGCAAATGCCAGCTGTTCATCGATGTTCTTTTTTACGCTGTAAACCTGGCCTTCGTCATACACACTGGTAACAAAGCCGCCCAGCATGGCGGGGGCCACGTTATCGGGGTGGCCCTCAATGGCGGTGGCAAGGGTCAGCATCTGGCGGCTGGTCAACTTGTTGCCCAGCAAAGCGTTGGCACCCAAAATGCCCGCCACAATGCAGGCAGAGCTGGAACCCAGGCCGCGCGCCATGGGAATATCATTGCGCTGGGTAATGCGCAGGCCGCGCAGCGGAATGCCCAGCTGGTCATACACAGCGCGGGCGCTGCGGTAGACCAGGTTGTTTGCCCCGGTCGGCACATGGGTGCCATCCACCGAAGAAATGCGGATGCGGTCACATTCCTCAAAGGTAAACACGTTATGCATGGAAAGCGCAAGGCCAAGACTGTCAAACCCGGCGCCGACATTGGCGCTGGTTGCCGGTACAGTTACGGTAATCATGTTATGTGCTCCCTTCCCTGCCGGGGCTTATTCCGGCAGCTTTTTCAGCACAAGCGCCAGGCGGCCGCCCAAAACTTTCAGCTTGGTTGCCACAGCCTCCAAGTCCGCAGCCGTGGCAGCTTCGATCAGGTACGCGGCAGAATCGCCATAGTCAAACACCAGCTTGCCGGGACCGGCCACATTGGGCAGCGCGGCGGCGGGCACGCCCGCGGTGCGGATGTAATAAGAATACTTGGCGGTATCCATCAGCTGGTGATCCAGCTTTTCGGCGGGCTTCCAGAACAGACTGTCATGGATCTTGCTGCCGTCCTTCAGGGCATCGATCACATCGGCCACAACGGCGCTGGCGGTGGGCAGCTTGCCGGCGCCCTTGCCATAGAACACAACATCGCCCAGCATATCACCCTGCATCAGCACAGCGTTAAACACATCGTACACGCCCGCCAGCTGGTTGGACTCCGGCACCAGCATCGGCTCCACACCGGCGCTGAACGCATCGGCTGCGCCTTCAGGGTTTTCATGGTACCAGGCGATCAGCTTGATGGCGCAGTCCAGCTGCTCGGCAGCTTTTACATCCTCCACGGTCACATCGCGGATGCCGCGGGCGGGGATGTTATCCGGGTAAACATGATGCCCGCAGGCCAGGCTGCTCAGGATGGCGATCTTGCGGCAGGCATCACGGCCATCCACATCGTCGCCGGGATCCTTGGTTTCGGCATAGCCCAGCTGCTGGGCAATTTTCAGCGCGGCATCAAAGCCCATGCTTTCGCGCTTCATCTTGGTCAGCATAAAGTTGGTGGTTCCGTTCACAATGCCCTGAATCTGGCTGATCTGGTTTGCGGCAAGGCACTGGTGCATGGGAGTAATGATGGGGGTACCGCCACCCACGCTGGCTTCAAACAGGAACGCTGCTTTATGCTCCCGTGCAAGAGCCAGCAGCTCTGCGCCATAGGTGGCAACCATCTCCTTGTTGGAGGTACACACGCTGCGGCCGCTTTCCAGGCACTGGCGCACATACGGATAAGCAAAACGGGTGCCTCCGATGGTTTCCACAACGACCTTGACTTCCGGATCGTTCAGGATCACATTGATATCTTTCACAAACAGCGCTGCGTCCGGAGAATCAGAAAAATCACGCACATCCAGGATGTACTTGACCTCCACCGGCTCGCCCGCGCGGCGGGCAATGGATGCGGCGTTGCGGCGGCAGACTTCCAGCACACCGCTGCCAACGGTGCCGAATCCCATGATTGCAATTTTAGCCATACCATACTCCCCTTGTTCCTTATGCGGCTGCCCGCATCCGGTATTCCGTTCTGTGCGCCTTGGCGGCGTGTGTTCACTTTCAGGTTCCGCGGTGCACTTCCACCACAAACGACTGACGGGCCAGCCGGGTCAGCATTTCCTCAACGGTCATCTGCATGGTTCCGGTGCGCACGGTAACTTCCACCTGTGCGGTACCATTTTCCGGCCGGGACTGGGTGATGGTAACAACCGATGCACCCGCTGCCGAAATACCGGAAAGCAGGCTTTGCAAAGCGCCGGTTTTATCCAGCAGGGTGGCGATCACGGTAATGGCCTCGCGGCCGGTTTCGGCGTCAAACACATAGTCCTTGTACTTATAGAACGCACTGCGGGAAATGCCCGCCTGACGCGCTGCCGTGGAAATATTGCTCACGCTGCCGGAAGCCAGAAGCTCCTTGGCCTGCAGTACCTTAAGGAACACATCCGGCAAAGCGGAGCTGTCTACCAACAAAAAACGGCGCTCGCCCATGTTGTTTCCCTCCTATGTACATGTGTATTCACAACGGGGATAATCATACCACAAGTGTGCGCGGCTTGCAAGCATTTTAGAAAAAATGTTGTGTATTTGAGCATGATGCACAACTGGCCTGTTGGTGCGGTGGAATCTTCCCGTGCTTTTATCTGTTTTTATGTGGTGGAAGTATGTCTTTCATTCGTGCACGTACATTTGATACGCTTCTGCCCGCCTTATTAAGGCCGCAAAAGGGCAGTGCATTTTCTCCTCATCCGCATGGTTCTCGCTGCTGCCATTATAGCATGTCCTCCATTCCAATACAACAAACGGGCACAGCAGCTTTGTAAACTGCTGTGCCCGATCTGGCTTATTGAATTTTCAGACTATTGGAACTTTACGCGATCAGCCTGCCGCCGGGTCCAGCGTGTTCACGCTGGGGTCGGTCAGGGTGGAATAGCTGTCATCCGGCAGGTTGTCCTCAGTATAGTAGCCGGTCTCACCACCGCCGGATACGATCGCACCGGTGGAGGTGCTGAACTGCTTCTGCACAACGGAGTCATCATAATAGAAGTCCTTGGCAGGCTTATCGGCCTGAGCAGCTTCCATATACCGCTTAAAGGCGCGCTGGGTCGGTTTACCGTTGTTGCCCAGGGTGCCATCCACACCCCACATGCTGTAAGGCTTATCATAGCCCCACCACACAGCGGTGGAATAGTATGGGGAAACACCGGCGAAGGTATAGTCCTTAAAGTCGCTGGTCGTACCTGTCTTGCCGATGGTATCAATGCCCTCGGTTTCCGGCTTCATGCCGTTTGCCGTACCGGGCTTTTTCCACACGTTGCTCAGCAGACGGTTCATGATGGTAGCGGCTGCAGGGTCAATGGCCTGCACGGTGGTAACGCGCTTGCTGTTATCCAGGTACAGGTTGCCGTCCGAGTCATAGATCTCGGTCCAGCAGTGCGGGGTGGTAAACTTGCCGTCATTGAAAATGGAGTAAGCGCCAGCCAGCTCCACAACTGTCAGGCCCTGACTCTGGGAGCCCAGCACCAGAGGCGCCAGGTCAACGTCATGTTCGGGATCCAGATAGGTGCAGTTGAGGGTATCATGCGCAAAGCTGAACATCTCTTCCGCACCGACATAGGAACCGATCCAGACCGCAATGGTGTTGTAAGAGCGGCGCAGTGCATCATACACCAGCATGGTGGCACCATCGCCGCCTGCACCGCCATAGTTGGTAGGCCAGTCGCGCCACACATCATCGCGGGACTGGTTGACTGCATTATACTTGTCAGTAGAAAGGCCAAGCTTCAGGCAGCGGTCGGTATCCAGCACCTGATGGTCGCTCTTGAGGTAATACGGCGTATCCGCCATGGGCGAAGAATAGTTGATGATCTTGCTGTCCACTGCCAGGCAATAAGCGGCAATGGGTTTCATGGTGGAACCGGTCTGGTGGGGCAGCGTGGCGCGGTTGGTGCCGCGGTCTACTTTCTTTTCGCCCAGGCCGCCAACCAGGGCAACGATCTCGCCGCGGTGGCCATCCTCCATGCTGATGGACGCCATAGCCGCCTGGGTGCGCACGCTTTCATAGAAGATCAGGTTGCCGTTGTCATCCTGGCTGGTTTTCAGGGTGGTGTTTTCCTTATCGGCATAGACCGGCACATCATCGTCCGTGAACACAGAAGAGCCGTCCGGGTTCAGCGGCAGGCCGCTCTCGTCATAGGTAATCTCGCTGTCCGCCGGGATACTGGAAGAAACCTCTTCCTCGTGCCACAGGGCCGGGAAGAGCTCGCCGTCGCCGGTGTCCTCGTTCAGCATGACCTGCTCCATGGCAGACTGTGCTTTCTGGTCCAGGGTAGAGTAGATGCGCAAGCCATCGGAGAAGATCTTATCCTGTGCTTCGGCACGGGTGCAGCTTTCCTGCTCCATGATTGCCTGGGTGACATCCGCAAACAAAGCGTCGTCAAAATAAGAGTTGCGGGAAGTACGGGTGACCTTTTCGGTGGCCGATTTGCTCTCGGCCAGGGTGATGGGTTCCGCCTGTGCAGCAGCGCACTCTTCATCAGTAATATATCCCTGGTTGCGCATCAAAGCCAGAACATGGTTGCGGCGCTTGAGCAGATTTTCCGGGTTGGTAGCCGGGTTAAAGCTCTTGGGATTCTTGGTGATGGAAGCCAGCTCGGCGCATTCGGCCAGGCTCAATTCCTCCACGCTCTTGCCAAAATACTCCTGCGCGCCGGCTTCCATGCCATAGATGGTGCCGGTCAGCGGGATGGTATTGAGGTAAGCTTCCAGGATGGTTTCTTTGCTGTAGCGGTTGCAAAGGCCCAACGCGCGGAAAATCTCGCGCACCTTACGCAGAACGTCCTGTTCACTATCACCGGTCAGGTTTTTGACCAGCTGCTGCTCCAGCGTGGAAGCGCCCTGCTTGGAGCCAAGCAGCGCGTTTCCGGTAAACTCGTTCAGGGCAGCGGCAATGGTGCGCTTGACGTTGATGCCGGGCTCGCTGCGAAAATCCTTATCCTCAACGGCGATGACCGCGTTCTGCAGGTTTTCCGGCATGGCCGAAATTTCGCGCCAGATGCGGTTATTTTCGCCAGCAAAGGTGTTCACCTCGTTGCCGTCGCGGTCATACACAATGGAGGTCTGTTTGAGCTTCTGCTCATCCAGGTCCAGCTTGCCGTCCGGGTCCTCGGTCACCTGCACCACATACAGCGAAAGCAGCACCGCACCGGCGCTGGCCGCCATGACGCAAACGCACAGCAGGCAGCCAATGAACCGCATGATGGTGCCGAATATACTGCGGCGCGGCTTATTTTTTTTCTTTTTTCCGTTTTTCTTTTGGGCGGAAGTTGCGGCTGTTTCCGGGCTTTTTGCACTTTGCATGGAAATGTGCCGTTCCTGTTTGGGGTCTATGGGGACCGCCTCCTTTGGGATAATTGCGGCAGGCGCGAAGCCTGCCTGCGCCTGCACTGATACGCGGCCGCACAGCGCGGTCACGCAGATGGACATAAAGCCATAGAATGAATTATATCACAAAGTATTGCCAAAAGTACAGTAGCAGGCAGACAATTTTCACTTTTTTACGGTTTGGGTGCCGCCAAACCGGGCATACTGCTTGCAGGAGCGTACTATTTGATTTGTGAAATTTGCGAATACCACAAAATAGAAGGAGGTTTTTGCCCATGCGTTACCAACTGCCGCGGGGCTATCGCCGCTACCTGCTGGGGCTGGCCATGCTGGCGCTGCTGTGCATTGCCGCAGCCGTAACAGTGTTTTTTGTTCCGGTGCAAAAACAACAGCCGCAGGCGCAATACTTGTTAAAAGATAACGCCGGGCGGCTGGCCCTGTATACCCCGGACGGCACCGGTCCCCTGGCGCAGTACGATGTATACACCCGCCTGCTGCCGGAGCCGGACTGCCTGGCATTGCAGCAGGGCGTGAGCATTTATACCGAAGCCGAATTGCAGCAAAAACTGGAAGATTACGGCCTGTAGCCCCCTTTTACCCTGTCTGCGCTTGTGTTGCCGGGCATTTTATGGTACACTTCTATTTAATAAGATGTGGTAGTGTCCCCTGCGGCAAGCCGCCATCTTGAATGATTGCTGTCATTATATAATGTGTTTATTTTTGTAAGGAGTGTTCTAACTATGACCGAACAGGCAATTCTGGAAGCTGTACAGGAAATTTTCCGCGATAATTTTGACGATGATACCCTGGAAATCACCCGCGCCACCTGCGCTGATGACATTGAGGATTGGGACAGCCTGGAGCAGATCAACCTGCTGACCGCCATCGAGAAAAAGTTCAACATCAAATTCAAGCTGGCCGATGTGCGCAACCTGAAAAACGTTGGCGACCTGCTGGACCTGGTTGCCCGCATGGTGGGTTAAGATGAACCACTACACACTGGCCGAGATGACCCCCGGCCTGAGCGAAAGCTTTACCGTTACCGTAACGGAAGAGATGATGGCCCGGTTTGAAGCCATCACCGGGGATGTTTCCCCCATCCACATGGATGCCGAATACGCCCAAAAGCGCGGCTACCCCGGCCGCGTGGTATACGGCATGCTGGGTGCCAGCTTTTTCTCCACCCTGGCGGGCGTTTACCTGCCGGGCGAACACTGCCTGCTGCACGGCGTGGAGTGCAAGTTCGCCAAGCCGGTTTTCATTGGGGATACTTTGACCATTACCGGCACCGTGGTAAACGTGAGTGAAGCCGTGGCTGAAGCGGAGATCAAGGCTGTTATCACCAACCAGGACGGCAAACGGGTCACGCGCGGCATCATCAAAGCCGGGCTGGCCAAATAAAAGTGAGGGTAACTTCCATGGCATATACATATCTCATTACCGGCGCCACCAGCGATGTGGGCGCCGCACTGATTCGCCACCTGCTGACCGAAGCCCCCGGCGAGGACCGCACCATTCTGGCACAGGGCTGCGGCGATCTGGCCCGGCTGGATGCCTTAGTGCAGCAATTCCCCGGCCTCATTGTTACCTTTGACGCGGACCTTTCCAGCCCCGAAGCGGTGGATGCCCTGTGCGCCCGCTTTGGCAAAGATTTGCCCTGCCCCACCCATTTTGTACACCTGCCGGCCCTGCCGGTGGTGAACGCCAAATTCAAAGCGTTTGATGAAGCCCGGTTCCAGAAGGACTGGGAGATTCAGGTACATTCCGCCGTCAAGCTGTGCAAGGCGGTGTTGCCCGCCATGAGTAAGGCGAAGTTTGGCCGGGTGTTGTTTATCCAGACCAGCTACACCATTGGCTGCCCGCCCAAAAACACAGCTGCCTATGTAATGAACAAGAGCGCTATCGGCGGGCTGGTGAAAAGCCTGGCTGTGGAGTACGCCCGCTTTGGCATAACGGTAAACTGCGTGGCCCCCAGCATGATGGAGACCCACTTTTTGAAGGATACGCCGGACCTGATCGTGCAGGCCGCAGCGGCAGACAACCCAATGGGCCGCAACGCCACGCCGGAGGATGTTGCCCCGGCCATGGCGTTCCTGTTGAGCGAGGAAGCCCGCTTTATCACCGGCGTTACCCTGCCGGTTACGGGAGGTTCCGCCATTGTCTGACCTTGTGCTGCGTTTAGCCCGCCCCGGCGAGGATGCCCGCATTGCGGATTTCATCAACCAGAATTTTGACATGCGCCTGCCGCTGATCAACCGGGCCGATTTTTACCAGTTCTATTATGCCCACACGCCCGGTGCCGCCCCGCAGTTTGCGCTGGCGGAGCAGGACGGCGAAATTCTGTGCGCCGCCGGGTACATTCTGGCCAACCAGAGCGAAACGCCGGACATCTGGGTTTCGGTCTGGGTTGCCGCAAAGGGCCATAACGGTGTGGGACTGGAATTGATGGACGCCCTGTCCGGGCTTTTGAATGCCCGCGTGGTTGCCTGCAACAACATCCGCGCCAACACCTGTGTGCTGTACCACTTTTTGGGCTGGCAGGCCGAGCGCCTGCCGCATTATTACCGCCTTGGCGCACCCGATACAAAGGGCTGGCAGCTGGCGGTGCTGGGTCCAAATTCTGCTCCCTTGCCGGTACAGGATGACCTGCCGCTGACCCGTGTGCCGGATGCCGCTGCGCTGGCCGAACTTGGCCTGCCCCACAGCAGCCACACGCCACACAAAGATCTTTGGTACTTGCAGCGCCGGTACTTTGCCTACCCGCACCAGAGCTATGATGTGTGGGCAGTGCAGGAAGCCGGTGCCCTGCTGGCTTACGCGATCACCCGCACCATCACAGCTGCCGAGACCGGCTGCGTACCGGTGGTGCGGCTGGTGGATTTTATCGGCGATGATGCTGTTCTGCCCCGCATTGGCGGCGCACTGGACAAGCTGCTGCACGACGCGGGCGCGGAATATCTGGATTGTTACAACGCCGGTATTTCTGCCGCCGTATGGGCCGCCGCCGGGCTGACGGAGCGGCACGAGGACGATGGGGTCATCATCCCCAACTATCTAACCCCGCCGCTGCGGCAGAACACCGAGTATTATTACTTTACCAACCAGCCGGACGGCTTTGTTCTTTTCAAGGCTGACGGCGACCAGGACAGACCCAACCTGCCCTGCGATTGAGGATAACTGCCATGAAAATTGCATTGGTGACCGGTGCTTCCAGCGGTTTGGGACGCGAGTTTGTGCGCCAGATTGCGGAGCAGGGCAAAGTGGAAGAAATTTGGGCCATCGCCCGCCGCCGCGACCGGCTGGAAGCGCTGCAATCCATTAGCGCGGTGCCCATCCGGGTATTGGCGCTTGATCTGACCCGCCCGGGCGATATGGAGTACCTGCGCAACACCCTGCAGGATGAACTGCCGGACATCCGCATTTTGGTCAATGCGGCAGGCATGGGGCGCATGGGTCCGACGGTGGGTATTCCCGCCAAAGACAACGACGCCATGATCGACCTGAACTGCCGCGCCGCCGTGGATGTGACCGATGCGGCGTTCCCCTATCTGCACCCAGGCAGTCAGGTACTGGAGATTTGCTCCACCGCGGGGTTCCAGCCTATTCCGGGGCTGAACGTATACGCCGCCACCAAGGCGTTCCTGCTCAGCTACACCCAGACGCTGCATTACGAGCTTTCCCCTGCGGGCATCCATGTTACTGCGGTATGCCCCTACTGGGTCAAGGATACCGAGTTCATTGGCATTGCGGAAAAAGGCGGGCATGGCTTCCGCCATTATCCGCTGGCCAGCCGCAGCCAGGATGTTGTGCGCCGCGCCCTGCGGGACAGCGCGCTGAACCTGCGCGTCAGTACACCGGGGCTGGTGTGCACGCTGCACCGCGCCGCGGCAAAAGTTACCCCCAACCTGCTTTGCCTGCCGCTGGCCGACTGGCTGAGCCACGTTTGACCCAGCCTTACAATACGGAGGAATCTATTATGGAAAAGCACCAATACATCTGCCCCAAATGCGGCTGCCAGCAGTATGAATCGGACCGGCTGCAGGCCACCGGCGGGAACTTCGCCAAAATATTTGACATCCAGAACAAAAAGTTCGTCACCATCAGCTGCTGCAACTGCGGCTACACCGAGCTGTACCGCCAGACCGGCAGCGAAGGCTGGGATGTGCTGGACTTTTTGCTTGGGCACTAAAACCGCGGGCATTCCATCTCCCCGCCTGCCGAGCGTTGCAACAGCCCGGCATCGCCCCGGTACGTTTTCAGCCTATGCTTTCTATTTAGGGTGTATCTGAAAAGTCGAAAATATCGTCTATTTCTACAAGCGCAGCAGGATTTTACGCTAAATCCTGCTTGTGTTTGCGAAATATCCGTCATTTTCTTTGTTTTCAGATACACCTTAGCGTTTACTATGTTTTAAGGCCCGATGCGCTTGCATCGGGCCTTAAGTTTTTATTTGCAATAAATAATAAAGTATATTCGTGTCAGCGCTTCAAAATGCGCGATAAACAATAAAATCGCCGACAGGGCGGAATGACCTCATCCCGCCCTGTCCCATGCCCATATGGCCCATTAAAAATGTGCAACTAACGAACATATTATTTGTGGAGCGATGCAATTTCCATTATCGCATATGCCCCCATGTATCGGAGCGGTCAAGACCGCTCCCTACAGAATAACGTGCAATCAACATTTATCCTATCATTATTTATTGGCTCTCATCTTCCGGCAGACGATCCATCAGCCAGCCGTACACATAATCAAACACTTCTTCGCGGTTGGTTTCATTGTGCAGCTCATGGCGGGCATCGTGCCAGATTTCGCAGCTCAGATCCTGTACACCGGCATCCCCCAGCATGGCCCACACTTTGCGCACGCCCGCGCCGTAATCACCAACAGGGTCCGCAGTTCCGGCAATCAGCAGCACCGGCAGATCCTTGCGGATATTCTGTGCCCATTTGCGGCTGCTGACATGGCACAGGGTAGCCAGCATTTCGCGGTAGGTCGCCGCGGTAAATGGGAAGGTGCACAGCGTGTCTGCATCGTATGCCTTTACCACTTCCGGGTCACGGCTGATCCAGGCATTGGGCGAAACAGCATCCGGAATGCGGTTGCAATAGGCCCCCATATTCAGCTTGACCAGCGTTTTGGAAACATATTTTGGCCCGCGCACAGCTGCGGTCAGCGCGGCAACCGCCCAGCCCGCCTGGTTGCGGATGTGCGGACCCGCCGTGCCGCTGAAAATAGCGCCGGAGATGCTTTCCGGCCAGGTTTCGGCATACCAGCGGGCGTAAAAACTGCCCATGCTGTGGCCATACAAAAATACCGGCACGCCAGGGAACTTTTGGTGGATGATGCCGTTCATCGTGTGCAGGTCATTCAGCAGGTGGTAACGGCCGCGGGGCTCGCCATAATGGCCGTGCTCCCCTTTGTTTGCGGTACCGCCGTGACCCAGGTGGTCGTTGCCGGCCAGAGCTATGCCGCGCTGGGCATACCACTGCGCCATGGGGCAGTAGCGCTGTACATACTCGCACATGCCGTGGCTGAGCTGCAGCACGGCGCGCACCGGCACCCCCGGCATGGTATACATGCTGGCCGCCACGGTATGAACACCATCGGCAGACGGGAAACGAATCTCTTCACACTGCAGTTGGGGCATAGGTCTTACCTCCGCTGTTTTGGTCTGGCCGCACCACACAGGGCAGCACATACACTATTCTATAAATAGTGTACCACAGTTTACCGCGCAGAACAACGCACAGCAACGCTGTTTTGCACAAAATTCACCCCACAAATGCCAAAACAGCCCGCCTGAACAGTGAACATCAGGCAGGCTGTCTCCTTACAATTCCTCGGTTTCCTGGGCCGCTTTGGCGGCGCATTCATCGCACAGGCCAAACACAGTCAGGCTGTAATCTTCCGGCACAATATCGGGGCAGGCATCAATCAGGGCTTTGAGCTGCGCATCCGAAATATGGATGCTTTTTACTTTTTGGCAGCTGCGGCAATACAACTGCTGATGATCCTCCTGCGGGCCCTCAAAACGGTCTGCTTCGCCGGGGATGGAAACACGCCGCACTTTGCCAATATCAACCAACGTATTCAGGTCGCGGTAAACGGTGCCAAGGCTCAGCCGCGGGCACACTGCCCGCAGAGACGTACAGATCTGCTCCGCGGTTGGATAATCGCTGCGCGAAAGTACCTCCCGCAAAATCAGTTCACGTTGATGAGAATAGCGCATACTAAAAATCTCCTTCTCATACAATGCAGAGGAAAGAACTCGAAATATTTTCCACTTCACATTGTATACATGATTCCTGTACCCTATCATATCAAATGATATTAAAGATTGTCAATACATTAAAATGTGACGTTTTTTCGAAAAAGTTCTTGATATTTTCTTTCGAGCTAACAGGAATTGACTGTAATAATGTTGCCTTTTCTGATTATCTCGGCATTTTTCTTTTGTCATTCAGGAGATGATTTAATTTTTGACACTGTTTTTTCTTTTTGTTCAATTCCCATAAAATATTTTCATCAAAAAAATATTTTTTATATTCCTATTTTGATATAGGTTATTATGGTTTTTACTGTGCGCAATTATAGTTGGCAATACCGCA
>PVML01020936.1_pt1 | contig 41288 bp, 46 predicted proteins | sample 1853371 | NCBI WGS metagenome assembly PVML01 (sample SAMN08533508, study PRJNA380276) | Human gut metagenome, whole genome shotgun sequencing project. | isolation source: participant 1, chromium library | host: Homo sapiens | collected 2017 | reverse complement strand
TCTTGATTGACTACATCATTATTATACTAGGAGATATTATAAGGTCAATACAAAAACAGTGTTGGAGGATAGGAATTATGAAATTTAAAAAAGTTGTAAGTGCTGTATTAGTATCAGCACTGGCAGTCAGCATGATGGCAGGCTGTGGTTCTAAGAGCGGAAGCTCAGATTCAAAATCAGATGTATTTAAAATTGGTGGAATCGGACCGATGACAGGAGATGCAGCAGCATATGGTGAAGCAGTAGACAATGGTGCAAAGCTTGCTGTAGAAGAGATTAATAAAAATGGTGGAATCAATGGTAAGCAGGTTGAGTTCAAGACAGAAGATGATCAGGCAGATGCAGAGAAAGCTGTGAATGCTTACAATACTCTGAAAGACTGGGGTATGCAGATTCTTATGGGAACTGTAACATCTGGTTCTTGTACAGCAGTAGCATCTGAGACAGACAGTGATCACATGTTCCAGATCACACCTTCCGGAACAGCAGTAGAGAGCGTTCAGGATCACGACAACGTATTCCGTCTTTGCTTCTCAGATCCTGAACAGGGAACAAAATCTGCAGAGTACATTGCAAAGAACAAACTTGCAACAAAGATAGCAGTTATTTATAACAGCTCCGATGTATATTCTAATGGAATTTACACAAACTTCGCAGCAGAGGCTAAGAAAGAAGGCCTTGATGTTGTAGCAGCAGAAGCATTTACAGCAGATAATAAGACAGACTTTTCTGTACAGTTAAAGAAGGCACAGTCATCAGGAGCTGATCTTGTATTCCTTCCAATCTACTATCAGGAAGCATCTGCTATCTTACAGCAGGCAGCTAAGTTAGATTATCATCCGACATTCTTTGGATGTGATGGACTTGACGGAATCCTTGGTGTAGAGGGATTTGATAAATCTCTTGCAGAGGGAACGATGCTTCTGACACCTTATGCATCTGATGCACAGGATGAGAAGACTCAGACATTCACAAAAGCATATGAAGATAAATACGGCAATACACCAATTCAGTTTGCAGCAGATGCATATGATGCAATTTACGCTATCAAAGCTGCAGCAGAGGAAGCTGATGTAACACCGGATATGGATTACTCAGAGATGTGCGACAAATTGATGGACGCTATGACAAAGATCAAGATTGACGGTCTGACAGGTGTAGACGGAATCACATGGGAGAAGAACGGTGAGCCGAATAAGGCACCTAAGGGTGTTAAGATTGAAAATGGTGCATATGTATCCATGGACTAATTCAGCCCGATAAGTTAAAATAGTGATAAGCGGCTGCTACAGAATTGCTGTGGCAGCCTTTCTCACATATTGCATTATAATTGAGAGGTAAAAATTTTAGTTAAAGGAAGGAGAAGAAAAATGAGTTTTATATCTTATCTCATTAATGGTATCAGCCTTGGAAGTGTATATGCAATCATTGCTCTTGGCTATACCATGGTATACGGTATTGCTAAGATGTTGAACTTCGCCCACGGTGACGTTATTATGGTCGGAGCATATATCGTATTGACTTGTGTGACAGGCGCAGGTCTGAATCCAATTGTTGCAATCATTATTGCGACGATCGCCTGCACAATTTTTGGAGTTGTAATTGAAGGAGTTGCTTATCGTCCGCTTCGTAATGCGGCATCTCCACTGGCAGTTCTGATTACAGCAATCGGTGTCAGCTACCTGCTTCAGAACCTGGCACTTCTGATTTTTGGTTCTAATACGAAATCATTTCCAGAAGTCATCAAATTGCCGAACTTAAAACTGGCAGGTGGAAAGCTTACAATTACAGGAACGACCATTCTGACAATTGTACTATGTATTGTTATTATGGCAGGTCTGATGCTGTTTATTAATAAGACAAAAGCAGGTCAGGCAATGTTGGCTGTATCCGAGGACAAAGGTGCAGCACAGCTTATGGGAATTAATGTAAATAAGACTATTTCCATGACATTTGCAATCGGATCCGCACTTGCTGCAATCGCCGGTGTACTGCTCTGCTCTGCATACCCAAGCCTGACACCTTACACAGGTTCCATGCCTGGTATCAAGGCGTTCGTAGCAGCCGTATTTGGTGGAATCGGTTCTGTACCGGGAGCGCTGATAGGAGGAATTATTCTTGGAATCATTGAGATTCTCGGAAAAGCATACATTTCTTCACAGCTTGCAGATGCAATCGTATTTGCAGTTCTGATCGTGGTACTTCTTGTAAAACCTACTGGAATTCTTGGTAAGAATATCCAGGAGAAAGTGTAGGTGGCAGGAATGTTAAAGAATATGAATAAAACAACAAAAAACAACATGATTACATATCTTATGGTAATCGTAGTTTACGCAGTAATCCAGGTACTTGTTACAAGTGGAAGCCTGTCTAGCTTATTTACAGGATTACTTGTACCAATCTGTACTTACATCATTTTGGCAATTTCTCTGAACCTGGTCGTAGGTTTTCTTGGAGAACTAAGCCTTGGACATGCCGGATTCATGTGTATCGGAGCATTTACAAGTGCATTTTTCTCTAAATGCATGAAAGGTGTCATTGAGCCGGACCTTTTAAGATTCATGATTGCTCTTCTGATCGGAGCAGTGTGCGCAGGAATTTTCGGAATCCTAATTGGAATTCCGGTACTTCGTCTGAACGGAGATTACCTGGCAATCGTAACACTGGCGTTTGGCGAGATTATTAAAAATGTAATTAATGTCTTTTATATTGGCAAAGATTCTAAAGGATTCCATTTTTCAATGAAGGATTCCGTGTCTTTGAACATGGAGTCGGATGGAAAGATTCTTCTGAACGGACCACAGGGAATTAGCGGAACACCGAAAGACAGTACATTTACTATCGGATTTATATTAATTCTGATCACACTTGTCATTGTTCTGAATCTGATCAGCTCCAGAACCGGACGCGCGATCATGGCGGTTCGTGATGACCGTATTGCAGCAGAATCCGTAGGGATCAATATAACAAAATATAAACTGATTGCATTTTCTCTGTCTGCAGCAATTGCAGGAATGGCTGGAGTTCTTTACTCACATAATCTGTCATCGCTGATGGCAACACCACAGAACTTTGGTTACAACATGTCTATCATGATTCTTGTATTTGTTGTTCTGGGAGGAATTGGAAGTGTGAGAGGTTCTATTATTGCAGCAGCAATCCTGACACTGCTTCCGGAACTTCTGCGTGGACTGTCCAATTACCGTATGCTGATTTATGCAATTGTACTGATTGTTATGATGCTCTTTAACTGGGCTCCGAAAGCAATTGAGTGGAGAGAGAAACATTTGGCAAAATTCAAACAGAAAAAAGCAGTAAAGGAGGAAGCATAAGATGGCATTATTAGATGTAAAAAATCTGTCCATTTCCTTCGGAGGACTGCGTGCGGTAGACGGGTTTGAAATGCAGATTGAAAAAGGGGAGCTTTACGGACTGATCGGACCGAACGGAGCCGGTAAAACAACGGTATTCAACCTTCTGACAGGTGTGTATAAGCCAAATGAGGGAATTATCAAACTGGATGGCGAGGATATTACAGGTAAGAAGACGATTGACATCAACAAAGCAGGTATCGCAAGAACATTCCAGAATATCCGTCTGTTCAAGCAGTTATCAGTACTTGATAATGTGAAAGTCGGACTTCACAATCACTATAAATACTCTACACTGGAAGGAATCTTACGGCTTCCAAAATACAAAAAAGTAGAGAAAGCCATGGACGAGAAGGCTATGGAAATCTTGAAGGTTTTTGATCTTGACGGTGAAGCAGATGTGCTGGCAACGAACCTTCCATATGGTAAGCAGAGAAAGCTGGAGATTGCCCGTGCTATGGCAACAGAGCCGAAGCTTCTTCTTCTGGACGAGCCTGCCGCAGGTATGAACCCGAATGAGACGGGAGAACTGATGGAGACGATCCAGTTCGTGAGAGAACATTTTGGAATGACAATACTTCTGATCGAGCATGACATGAAACTGGTATCCGGAATTTGCGAAGAACTGACAGTTCTGAATTTCGGTCAGGTACTGGCACAGGGAAAAACAGCAGATGTGTTGAATAACCCTGAAGTTATTTCTGCATATCTTGGAGATGAATAAGAGAACCGGAAACAAACGTAAAGAAAAGCCAGACAGGAGGAAATAAGAATATGGCAATGCTTGAAGTAAAGGATTTGGAAGTATATTACGGAATGATCCAGGCAATCAAAGGCATTTCGTTTGAAGTAAACCAAGGAGAAGTTGTGGCTCTTATCGGAGCAAATGGAGCCGGAAAGACAACCACACTTCATACAATTACAGGTCTTCTTCCGTCAAAGAAAGGAACTGTAACATTTGAGGGACAGGATATTACAAAAGTGCCTGCTCACAAAATTGTATACATGGGAGTCGCACACGTACCGGAAGGACGTCGTGTATTTGCAGATCTGAGCGTATACCAGAATCTGAAAATGGGTGCATACACAAGAAAAGACAAAGAGGAGATTGAACAGACGCTTGCTATGGTCTATGAGAGATTCCCTCGTTTGAAAGAAAGAAAAGACCAGAGAGCCGGAACACTCTCCGGTGGCGAGCAGCAGATGCTGGCAATGGGACGGGCGCTTATGTCAAAACCGAAACTGATCGTCATGGACGAGCCTTCTATGGGACTATCACCAATCTTTGTAAACGAGATCTTTGACATTATCAAAGAAGTAAGAAAAACGGGAACGACAGTACTTCTCGTAGAGCAGAATGCGAAGAAAGCTTTGGAAATCGCAGACCGCGCCTATGTACTGGAGACAGGCAAGATCCTGCTCAGCGGAGATGCAAAAGAGCTGATGAACGACGATGCAGTTAAGAAGGCATATCTTGGTGAGTAGAAGGCAAATGTGTAGAAGTTCAGGGAAGAGTAATGTTTTCTTCTATGAGTTTCAGATTGAGGATTGTTAGAGCAAGACTTGCATAAATGAGATGTTACATTTAAAATATAAGTAACAGAAAAAGATTGGGGGAATTGCTATGAAAAGAGTAGTAATAACAATCAACAGACAGTATGGAAGCGGTGGAAAGACCATCGGGTACATGCTGGCAGAAAAACTCGGAATTCCATGCTATAGCAGAGAAATCCTGCAGCGTGCCTCCGAGGAAAGTGGTATTAATGAGAGTATGTTCAATGCACGAGATGAACGCCTGAAAAGGTTACCGAAATTCCTGCTATCCACCAACGTATATAGCGGAGAACTCCTTCCACCGGAAAGCAAAGAATTTACATCAGATCAGAATCTCTTTAACTACGAAGCTGAGATCATTAAAAAATACGCAGCAGAAGGTTCTTGCGTATTGATCGGACGATGCGCTGACTTTGTCTTAAAAGACGATCCGGATATGATCAGCGTATACGTTCATGCAGATCACGATTTCCAGATGAAATCCGCATTAGAGCGTGTCAGCATGAGCGAAAAAGAGATGGAGAAATACATCGAACGAACCAACAAATACCGTTCAGACTTCTATCATTATCACACAGGAAGAAGCTGGGATGATGCAGAAAATTATGACCTGTGCATCAACAGCGGAAAACTTGGATTCGAGAAGACAGTAGAGTTGATTGAATCTTATATCAATATAAAATAGTAAGATGGGGACGTAGCACTTTGCCAAAGTGTTACGTCCCCATCAACGATTAAGGGTGTCCCCAATTTAGTGTTTCAGACTTTTTCTATAGATCCACACAGAAGCTATTGCGCTGATAAGTTCTGTGATCCAGAATGCATTCCATACTCCGACTGCACCCCTGATACGGCTTAAAATAAATGCCGCCGGCATAATGATAACTACATAACGCATCAGAGAAATGAGCAGTGACTGTACCCCTTTTCCGAGGCCTTCCAGTGCGCCGGAAGCAGTAACGGAGATACTGGAAACAATAAATCCGGAGCTGATAATGCGAAGTGCAAGACCGCCCGCCTGAATTGTTTCAGGATTCGTAGTGAACATTCCAATAAGACCATTTGCAAAAAACAGACACAGAAGTGTTCCGCCTGCCATGATTCCACCACACATAAGCAGCGCCAGACGGAAAATTTTTCTTACGCGATCCATTTCTCCGGCACCATAGTTGTAACCAATGACTGGACGCATTCCCTGGACAATTCCACTTGCCGGAAGATAAAGGAACGTCTGCAATTTGTAGTAAATTCCAAGCACTACGACGTAAATGTCGGAGTAGGCGGAGAGAACACCATTAAGAAATGATACTAAAAATGAAGGCAGAGCCAGGTTTAAAATGGCTGGTACGCCAATTGTGTAGAGCCTAAAATCCAAGAATCGCTGAAGGGGCAGACAAGACTTTTTTAGCTTTACCGGAAGTGGCTTCTTCACATAATAGATTAGATAAACAATTACAGTAATAATCTGTCCGATACCGGTTGCAAGCGCAGCACCTTTAATTCCGAGCTTCGGGAAGAATCCAATTCCGAAAATCAGCAGCGGATCCAGTATGATATTGGAAATACAGCCGCATAAAAGTGCAAACATCGTCTCATTCATTCGTCCTACAGCCTGAAATATTTTCTCAAAAGCCAGACTGATCATAATCACTGGCGCGAACAAAAATACAATTCTGGAATATTCTAATCCAAGTTTTATAACATTTTCATCTTTCGTAAATGCTCCTAAAAATGTTGGCATAATTGCAATGCTGATGATCAGAGCAAGAAATCCATGTATCACTGAAAGAATCATTCCGTGAGTTGCGGAAGCATTTGCATTTTCTTTATTGCCAGCTCCAAGATGGAATGCGATCATAGCGTTGATTCCGACGCCAAATCCAATGGCAGTCGCATTCACAAAGTTCTGTACCGGAAAAACCAGTGACAGGGCAGCCATTGCCTGTTCATTGATCTGAGCTACGAAAAAACTATCTACAATATTATAAAGCGAGTTCACCAACATTGAAATGACCATGGGAAGCGCCATAGAAGTCAAAAGAGGCAGAATCGGCTTTTCTTTCATAAATGTATCATTCATAAATATTTCCTCCTAGTATAATAATGATGTAGTCAATCAAGACTACTTGGTTAATAAGTTTCTATAAATCAGATAACAGAAGAAGGGATTCTTCCTTCATCAGATGTTATCCATAATAATGATCATGTCTGACGGTTCCTGATAGACACTAGATAAAACATAAGGTATCATCTCTTAGGATAGGACAAAGAATGTATTTCTCCTTGGGACACTGATTATCAGTGGATACCTGTAATTAAGTCAATTAGTCCATTCGACAGGGTTTTATGTTTTAGCTGGTTGGGAGCCGGAAGGCCATACCCGAATAACGCGCTAGGTTGTGTACCTGCCAGATTGGAAATGGATTCCTATCAGAAAGGAGCTATTGCTCATGTCAAACAAAGTTTTCTTTAATCTCGATGATTTATTCATCTCTGTTGGTATTGATATCGGTGCTGATTTCTCATGGATGTCTATAGCACTTCCAAACCAACAATTCGTAGGAAAACCTTACAAAATCCTACATAACAGTATTGATTCCCTTACAACCGCTGTTTCTAAAATAAAAGAAGCAGAAGAGTTGTATTCTTTGGAAAGTCACATTTTCCTCGAATCCACGGGAATTTATCATTACCCACTCTTCTGCTATCTTCGTGATAAGGGTTTTAACTGCTCGGTTATTAATCCTATCATCACTAAGAATAGCACAAACATCAACATACGAAAAGTACATAATGATCGTTTTGATTCTAAAAAAGCTGCTTTGGTTGGTTTGAAACCTGATTTAAAGGTTTCACTTATGCCTTCAGATCTTGCTCTAAACTGCCGTAACCTATGCCGTGAATACTACGATTTAATGGATAATCGCAGTGCCTATGTGAATAAGCTTCAGGGTGAATTACGCATGGTGTTTCCACAGTATCTTGACATCTTTTCCAAGGTTACTATCAACACTTCTCTTACATTATTGGAGACTTATACCTCTCCATCAGCTTTTCTTAAAGCAGACAAGCAAGAGATTATTGATATCATCAAATCAACAGCTCGCTTTGGACTTACATATGCTCAAAATAAGTATAATGCCATAATTCAGGCGGCAACTGATGCAAATCAGTTTGGTTACATCATAGACAGCAACATCAAGCGTATTCGCCTTTATATCAGCTTCATACGTAAATATGATGAAGAAATCAACAACATTCTTGAATCGCTCCATGAGCTTGTTGATGCTAATGAAGATGCCGACTTTGTCAAGCAGATTCATTTGATTGAAACATTTAAAGGTGCTGGTTTCTTGTCTGCTGTATCCATCATGGGTGAGATTGGTGACTTTTCAGCATTTTCAAAACCAAAACAACTTTTCGCTTATTTCGGTCTTGATCCGGCAGTAAAACAATCCGGAAAATTTGAAGGTACCAAGGTTCAAATGTCTAAGCGTGGTTCTGCCATAGCTAGACGTGTGATTCACACGTTAACCTTACAAAGCATCAGTATCTCCCGTAATGGAGAAGCTAAAAATCCAGTTCTTCGTGAGTACTACCTCAAGAAATGTGACTCAAAACCAAAGCTCGTAGCAATGGGAGCTGTTTCACATAAGGTATGCAATATGATATTTGCAATACTCAGAGACAACAAACCATTTAAAATCATTGCTCCTCAGGAGCATATCAAACAATACAATGCTGCTAAATGCGACATAGCTGCATAAAATACTATGAACCCAATGATTCAATATCTTTCAAAAAATGATATTTTCACCAAGGGGAAAGTTTGCCCTTTTTTAGTCAGAAAACAAAATAATTTTTTTCTCATTTAACTATTGACATTTATTAGCTGGACTTAAAAATGTGTTAAACGAATTATTTCGGGCATACAAAAAGCCGTACAATTATAAAAAGCCTATAATTGTGCGGCGAAAAAAAGTTGAACTGAAAAAGTCCACACTGTAGTTTTTAGAATATGTATTTTATAAATGTTATCGTTAATCTGATAAATTGAATCAGATTAGCGAGATAAGAATAGCATAAAGATTTTTATACGTCAACCTGTCATTTTTATAGGACACCTAAATCTGTAAACTATAGCTATAAGAAAGCAAAGAAACAATGGAAACTATATAAATTACAGATTATGTTCAAGGAGGAAGCAGAAGATGAAAGGTTATGCAACATCAGAAGGTTACATGGGATTAGTGCAAGGAAGATATATGTTATTCGCAAGTGAAGTAGATTATAGAGAATATATGGAGGATTAGATTATGAAGGAGCAGTATATTACAATTACGGGCATCAAACATTATTATGGAATTATTCCTTTTGAAATTGGGCGGAAGATTACATGTGTGAAAGAACCGGATAATTATTATGATCAGGAGGCTATCAGGTGTCAGGTGAAACATATTGGAACCGTTGGTTATGTGGCAAATTCTACCTATACAGTGGCGGTTGGAACAAAGAGTGCAGGACGGATTGCACATAAGGTTAAAAAGAAATTTAAAGTACAAGTCATGTTTGTGGCAGGCAATTATGTGATCTGCAAAGTGGTAGATGGGCTGAAGGAGAAGAAAGAACATGAGCCTTTACCGGAGAAAGAGGAAGATAGTCTCTCATTTAATTAAATAATGATGATTGCCTGATGATTGTACGTGTAAATGGAAGACGGGATATTCTTATTATGATACAATAAGGATAAACTATAAGAATAACAAAAGAGGTATTTCCATGGACTTTAAGTATTGTAAATTAGAAATTTTCCTTCCACCATCGCACCTGGAAGTCTTACAGAAAGCTCTCCAGGAGGTTGATGCGGGACACATCGGAAATTATGATTCCTGTATGTCGGTGAGTCCGGTAACTGGTTACTGGCGTCCGCTTGACGGCTGTAATCCATATATAGGGACGAACGGAGAAATCAGTTGTGAGCCGGAGCTGAAAGTAGAGGTCACAGTATACACAGAAAATGTTGATAAGACAATCGAAGTGGTAAAATCAGTTCACCCGTATGAAGAGCCTGTTATTAATGTGATTCCACTTTGGAGGACAAGCTTTTAATCATGGATATCATTGAACGGGACATTTATGCCCTGATTGCCTCTGGCGATGGAATTAAAGCACGGGAGATTGCTAAGAAACTGAATAAAGACAGAAGCACAGTGAATCATTATCTTTATAATTCGCCTTATATGAAGGATTTGTGCTACCGTAATGAGAATTATGAGTGGTACGGACTAATCAGGCAGAGCAGACCACACGTGGGGCTGGGTGATTATAGTGGATATTATGGAACAGTAGCTGAGTTTCTGAAACTTACTGAGGATGAATGGTTTCAGATGTTGACGGAAGGCTGCAGGAAGATTGGACGGAATCTTAACGATACAAGAGGACTATTCCATTCATTTCGGGATTCTTATGAGGTGATGAAGAATCTGTTTGCAGATCTTAGTGATGCAGATGTAAAGGTTGATGACTGGGAAATTCTATTTGAATTGCGAATTAAGAAATCCAGATACATAAGAATTTATGTGGACGTGCTGGTGATTACAGAGAATTATGTATTTTCGTTGGAGTTTAAGATGAATGATAAAATACTGGAAGAAGAAATATCTCAGGCTGCCAAGTACAGCCCTTATCTGGAAGTATTGTTTGGTCCGCAGTATGAAGTAATACCAGTACTTGTATTAACAAAGGCGGAGGATTTGTATCAATATGCAGAATTGCCGGGAACAACAGCCGAACTTCCGGTGTGTTCCGGGGATATGTTGTTTAATATATGTGATGAATACTTAGGATTTTTGGAGGGAGAATAGATAAGGATTTCATAAAATAAGTGCTTGTAAAAATATTTATAGAATATTTAAAATACGAATTGACAAAAAACATATTTAAACATATACTAACGATAAGTAAAATGATAATTTACTTTTTGAAAGATGGTGATTATATGTTACTGGATTATTTGGTGAAAAATTACGAAAAAGGTGAGCCGATATTTTTGGCGGATATTAGCATAGAGGGAATGTCAGAGGAAAATATAAGGTATCATTTGAAAAAATTAACAGATGCGGGTGTGATTTGCCGATTTGAGGCAGGAATTTATTATTTGCCTAAAAAAAATATTTTTGGTGAGAATTCTGTGATTTCGGCTGAAACAGTTGCCACGCATAAATATATTTTAAGACAAGGGAAAAGAGTAGGTTTTTATTCAGGATATACGTTGGCAAATCGACTTGGTTTATCAACGCAGATGCCATTTAAAGAAGAAATAATTAGTAATTATGCGCCAGCTTTAGTTCGTGAGGTTAGTATTAAGAATAGAAAATATGTGATACGAAAGCCTGTGGTAGAAGTGACGGAAGAAAATGCATATGTTCTTCAGTTTTTAGATTGTCTGAAAGATATTGATAAATCAGCAGAAGAAGATATGAAAGTTTGCGGGGAAATTCTAACCCAATTTGCAATAGAACATTCAATAACAAAAAATCAGGTAGACCGCCTTTTATGCTATTATCCACTGAAAGTTTATAAGGCCATTTATGAAACAGAGGTGAAGTATGTATCTGCATGATGATAAGGAAATATTTAAAGAAATAATAGAACAAGTGGCTGCAGAGACGGGGCGTACGGAAATAATTATTGAAAAAGATTATTATGTAACTATGCTATTGAAAAATTTAGCAAATAAGTTGTCAAATGTGGTATTTAAAGGTGGTACATCACTTTCAAAAGGCTATAAAATTATAAATAGGTTTTCAGAAGATATAGATATTACATTTGATGAACATTTGGGAGAAGCACGGAGAAAAAAACTGAAAAATAATATATTAAAAGGTATTAGCGATGAATTAAATATGCCGATAATAAATTGGAATGAAATACAGAGTGATCGAGATTATAATGCATATTATTTCACATATGAATCAGTTTGCGGAATTCAAGACGAGAGAGTATTGTCATCTGTAAAATTAGAGACAGCATTAGGTTCTTATGCATTCCCGACAGAAAATGTAATGCTTGGAAGTTATATAAGAGATTTTTTTGTTAAAAAGAATCATTCAGATTTTATTTCAAAATTTTCTTTGGAAGAGTTTGAAATGAAACTCCAGTCAATAGAAAGAACTTACATTGACAAGATTTTCGCATTGTGTGATTATTATTTGAAAAATAAATCCAAGCGATATTCAAGACACTTATATGATATATATAAATTGACAGAAAAAGTTAATTTTGACACGAATTTTGAGAAGTTATTTAAAGAAATTCAGGAGCATAGAAAAGGAATGAGTATATGCCCTTCGGCTAAAGAGGGTGTTTGTGTATCGGTGTTAATAAAAGAATTTTGTGCTAATGATTTCTATAAAGAAGATTATCAGGCTATTACAGACTACTTTTCAGAGGATTATGTAGATTATAATGCAACTATTGAGCAAATGAAAAAAATTGCTGAAATAATTGAACGATTTGAATGATACGGAAGAGTAAAGAGAAGGAGACATAAAAATAGATGGTAAGAGAAGTTGTGCATGACGTTTTATTTTTAGGGCAGAAGTCAGAGTCTGCCACACAGGAGGACAAGCAAATTGCTATAGATTTACTTGATACGTTGAAAGCTCATGAGGAGGGCTGTGTCGGTATGGCAGCTAACATGATTGGTGTCAAGAAGCGGATTATTGCAGTGAATATGGGATTTATGAATGTTGCCATGTTCAATCCGAGAATTGTAAAGAAAAGTGGTTCTTATCAGACAGAAGAAGGATGTTTGTCACTGATTGGCGTGCGCCCATGTACCAGATATCAGGAGATTGAACTCGAGTATCAGGACATGAACTGGAAAAAACAGCGTCAGAAATATACTGGTTGGATTGCACAGATCATTCAGCATGAGATAGATCATTGTAATGGGATTGTAATTTAATTTACGCGTATTTTACACAATCATGAAATAAAATCAATATTCCCTTGTTATATTAGATGATGCAAGGTCAACAACTTGCAGAATATCGATGAAGCTCAGAATATGACTCCAAATCAGGTGAAAGGAATTATTACAAGAGCCGGAAAAGGAACGAAAATTGTGCTGCTTGGAGACCCGAATCAGATTGACCGTCCATTTCTTGATGAGAGAACGAATGGTCTCAGTTATGCATCGGAGTATATGAAAGGAAGTCCGCTTTGCTATCAGATTACGATGTCAACAGAAGAATGTGAGCGATCGGAACTGGCGATGGATGCAATTCGAAGATTATAAATAACAGAAGGGAACATATTTAAATTGGATAAAATAACTTATAAATCAATCAAAAAAATACCGGAGGTGAATGCATATATTGAACAGGGGAATAGAGTTTTAGGAATCTTAGGATATACAGAACATTCCAGAGGACATGCAGTAAAAGTTGCCGAGACAGCAGGAGATATTTTGGAAAAATTAGGATATAACGAACATACGGTAGAACTTGCCCAAATTGCAGGATATATGCATGATATGGGAAATTGTGTCAATCGTGTAGATCATGCACATAGTTCTGCCCTGATGGCATTTCAGCTACTTCGGGAATGGAAGTTTCCAGATGAAGATATCGCGGCAATTGTCAGTGCAATCGGTCAGCATGATGAACAAACTGGGACTGCAGTAGATGCTGTTTCTGCGGCATTGATCCTGGCAGATAAGACAGATGTCAGAAGAAACCGTGTAAGGAATCCAATCAAAGAGAATTTTGATATGCACGATCGTGTTAATTATGCGGCAGTTGCCTCCAGTCTTCAGGTTAATGTTGAGAAGAAAGTGATCTTATTGGAAATTGAACTTGATGAAGAAATATGCTCCATTTTAGATTATTTTGAAATATTCCTGCAGCGCATGCTGATGTGTAAAAGAGCAGCAGAAATACTGGGATTAAAATTTAAAATGAAAGCCAATGGAAATAAAATCTGTTGATTATAAAGAATAAAAAAGTATAAATAAAATGCAAATAAAAAGAAGTGCCACTGTGGGATGTGACACTTCTTTTCGTTGCCGAAGCATCTGGAAGAACCTGCCAGTGACAGGTTCTTCCGGTAAGAGGGGAAATTACATTTATGAGAAAATTCTATCTCACAGGAAAACACTCTCAATGGGAGAGAAAATTATCCTTCAATGGAGATGAATTTTTTCTCTGGTTCAGCTGGTTTTGCTTCTTTCTTTGGAATGAAGAGTTTCAAGATACCGTGTTTGAACTCAGCCTTGATATCCTCTTCTGTAACATCTTCTCCAACATAGAACGTTCTCTGGCAGGCACCGGCGTAACGCTCACGACGAAGATAACGTCCTGTATCTTTCTCCTGTTCGTCCTGATCCAAACCTTTTGCTGCACTGATGGTCATGTAACCGTCTTTCAATTCAGCGGTGATTTCATCTTTCTTAAAGCCCGGAAGATCCATCTCTAACTCATAACCGTCTTTTTTCTCTTTGATATCAGTTTTCATAAGGTTGTGAGCATGATGTCCGTAAAGTTTTTTCTCTGCACGACGCTCTGCTTTGTCATCGTAAAATGGAAAGTTAAAGAAATCATCAAATAAATTATCATTAAAAATGCTAGGTAACATAAGTCATTCCTCCTAAAAATATATACTAAAATCGTTATAATCAAATTATTCATCTATGTGATCCGCAGGCGGTTCTTTTGAACCGCCACGGTTACAAAGAAGGTGTAACAAATCTAAAACTTGTATACAGTTTTGCTGTGAAATTATCCTTCAATGGAAATGAATTTCTTCTCCGGTACAGCCTTTGCTTCCTTCTTAGGAATTGTCATCTTCAAAGTACCATTCTCGAAGCTGGCCTTAATATCTTCCTCTGTAACAGCATCTCCAACATAGAAGCTACGGTTGCAGGAACCACTGTAACGCTCACGGCGGATATATTTGCCATCTTCATCTTTCTCATCTTTGTTCTGATTAGATGTAGCATGGATTGTTAAGTAACCATCTTTCAACTCTGCTGTGACATCTTCTTTTTTAACACCTGGAAGATTCATCGTCAGTTCATAATCATTATCATTCTCTTTAATGTCTGTGTTCATGAGGCTTGTATTGCTGTAATCCCATGAATTCCAACCATCATCAAACCAATTGTCCAATAAGTTTTCTCCAAAAATACTAGGTAACATCATAAGTCATATCTCCTTTCAAAAGACATTCATAAAATATATTTAAGCACTGTCGGAGAAATCCGATGTGTTGTGTGCCAGAACCTTTCGGATCAGGAATCTTATCTTTCTTTTTGTTCCCTTCCTTTGTTCTAACTGTAATATAACACCTATTATTAGCACTGTCAAGAGGTGAGTGCTAATTATTTTGTGAAAAATCTGTGAACTGTTTTTTTGTACAAAAATAAGAGGTTGTGGCACTGAATTTTCAATGCTGTAACCTCTTATTTTCAATGTTAATATTTTTTTTGCTGATTTTTCCAATAATCCGCATCATTACGGAAGTTTCGTTCTGCGCCTGTTTTTCCCCATCCCGCGGCAGTACGGGCATCATACTCTGCTTTTAATTGATTGGTACGGGCATCATAACGAGCTTTCGCACGCTGATCCGCTTCACGCTCTTGCCGTTCTCTTTCGGCTCTTTCCTGGTCCCATTTGTTATTTGAGTTATAAGAAACAGTAGAACCGGTATACGAACCGGAATTAACCAGGCGTTCATGTCTCATTATTCGAAACGCAATTCGACCTGCTGATAAGAAAAACCAGGCAATAGGTATTCCCAAAACAAAACCTGCAAGAAAATATGCTACCGTGTTTAACCCTGAAACCACCTGATTTTCACTGACAGTAGACACAAAGAAGCAGCCTATAAAAATTGCGCCTATTGTCACCAACTTCCTTTTCCATAAATATCCTGCAATACATTGCAAGCCCACAAAGTATAAAAAGAGTGTTCCTCCTACAATGATTCCTATAGTTAACAGCCAATTTGAACGAAAGCTAAATGTAAATCCCTTTCGTTTTCAGATGAATTTCATTATACAGTATTTTATTCGACAGAGCAATGTGATTATACTGAATACACCGCAGAAATACACTGCTTTCTACACTAGATAAAAGGTGTGATTTGTGATAAAATGAATCAATACGGCAAAAGATAAATCAAGAATAGCCGGGATTAATTTAAAGCCAGGGCATAGAGGCCTTGGGCGTGAGAAAGGGAAAGCCTGATCTGCAATAAGAGCAGATCAGAGGTAAAAGAGAGATGGAAACAAAAAAGAACAAAAGAAGCACCTTTTCGGGGAAGATAGGTTTCGTACTGTCTGCGGCGGGTGCATCAGTAGGATTGGGAAATATTTGGAGATTCCCGTATCTTGCAGCAAAGTATGGTGGAGGAATTTTTCTTCTTATTTATATTTTGCTCGCATTGACATTCGGTTACACAATGATTGTTGCCGAATCAGCTTTGGGACGTATGACAAGAAAAAGTCCTGTAGGAGCATTTAAAGCATTTGGAAAGAAAGCGGGGTGGCTCTCCTTTGGAGGCTGGATCAATGCAATCATTCCAGTGCTGATCGTACCATATTATTCCGTGATCGGAGGCTGGGTCATTAAGTATCTGATTGAGTATGTGAAGGGAAATGGTACAAAACTGGCGGCAGATGGATATTTTTCTGAATTTATTTCAAATGGAGCATCGACAGAAATCTGTTTTGTAATTTTCTGTTTGTTCACATTGTCAATCATCTATGCAGGTGTGAGAAATGGAATCGAAAGAGTTTCAAAGTTCATGATGCCGATTTTGGTCGTTCTGTCTGTCATTATTGCGATTTATTCTGTGACAAGACCAGGAGCTATTGAAGGAGTGAAATATTTCCTCGTGCCGAATCTGAAGAATTTTTCATGGATGACGGTTGTGGCGGCTATGGGACAGATGTTCTATTCCCTGTCTATTGCTATGGGTATTCTGATTACATTTGGCTCTTATATGAAAAAAGACAGTTCCATTGAAGATTCTACAAGAAATGTAGAAGTATTCGATACAGCAATTGCAATTATGGCAGGACTTATGATTATTCCGGCAGTTTTTGCATTTTCCGGAGGAGATCCGGATACACTGCAGGCAGGTCCGGCATTGATGTTCATTACAATCCCGAAAGTATTTGCAAATATGGGATTTGGAACAGTTGTAGGAATTTTATTCTTCCTGTTGGTATTATTTGCAGCAGTGACAAGTTCTATTGCACTGACAGAAAGTGCAGTTTCAACCTTTGAAGATGAGATTGGCTGGAGCCGAAGAAAATCTACAGCCGTAATCGGAATTATAATGATTGCCCTTGGAACATTATCCTGTCTTGGATATGGACCGCTGGCATTTGTAAAAATCATTGGAATGCAGTTCCTGGATTTCTTTGATTTCCTGACAAATTCAGTGATGATGCCAATCGCAGCTATGATGACAAGTATATTTGTATCAAAAGTAGTTGGCATAGACCGCATAGAAGAGGAAATCAGACATGGGGAAGCTGCGTTCCGCAGAAAGAAGATATTTGTAGTCATGATTAAATATCTCTGCCCGATTTTTGCTATGATTATTCTGGCAAGTTCCGTGGCAAACGCATTTGGCTGGATTTCCATGTAAATATGTAATTTATATACCATAAAATAATCCCTGGCAGGTACACGCGTGATAGTACCTGCTATGGGATTATTTTATTTTGAGGAGAATTCTATTTTCACATAAAAGAAATGCTTGGCAGGTTAAATCCACATAGATTACAGACCAGTATTATGGTATGATAAAATAAGCTTAACAAATCAAGGAAGTACGTAAGAAAAGGAGAACTTTACTATGGGAATTGACTGGGAAGAAATATTAGATGTAGAAGGCGCAGATATGGCAGAGGTTTACAATGAGAATATACCGGAAGAGGATTCTAAGTATTATGGACTAGTAGTAGAAAATCATTATTCAGGATCAGGGGATACTGTTGGGGCATATATTTATAGCATAATGTGGCACTTTAACCAAGCTGTAGCTTCCTGGTGTTGTCGTGGTCTAACACATGTGTTAGAGGGAGATCCGGATGACCCGTATAATGAACTTGAAGATAAGACTTGTGATGAACTGATAGAGGAATGTATAAAATTAAGTCAGGATGCGAAGCATGCAAAGAGTGCTTTGAGGGATGCTGAACAGAATCTAGATACACTGCTTGATTATTTGGACAAATTTGTTGTTTATTCTTGTAATGCAAACCGTAGTGATAGAAGTGAACTTGAATCGCAATTGGAATATGAAGAGGAGTCTATGTGCTATGATGAAATGCGCGAAAAATATGAAGCTATGACGCATGAAGAACTGATGAAGAAACATATAGAAATCAGTTGGATTGCAGACGCAGCAAAGTTTTTTTCGCAGCTTATAGAATGGTATTATATAAAAGGTTTGGTTGTTGATTTAAAGAATTATTTTAGGGATGCACAGAATCTGAAAGACTTGATAGAGAAGTACAAGAAACCTGAACCTGAAACCTTAGAAATGATCAAACCGAGATCCAAAAAGATAGAGAGAAAAAGCCGGAGTGACTGGGAGGCTGAACGTAAAGCTCAAGAGGCTAAACGAGAGGAAGAACGCAAATTCTCCCAAGAATTTGGTGAAGAAGATGAACTTCCGCTGTAGGAATATGATAAGAAAGGCAAAACGAAAAAACTCTGACCGGATTAAAGTCCGGCCAGAGTTTTTGTTTTCTCATAAAAAAGATAATTAAACAAGTCCCGTCTTCGTATTCAGAGAGATACCGAGGGCCAGTACCAGTAATCCTACTAAGTAAAAGCCCCCACGGTAAATGTAATTCTTTTGCATTAAGCTAATTTTTCTCCAGTTAACATCTCATAGCTCTGTAAGTATTTATCGATTGTTTTCTCGACGATTTCATCCGGAAGGGTCCAGTCATTATCCGGATTTGCTTTCAGCCAGTCACGGGCGAACTGCTTGTCGAAGGACGGCTGTCCATGACCCGGCTCATAACCATCTGCTGGCCAGAAACGGGAGCTGTCCGGTGTGAGCATCTCGTCACCAAGTACCATGTTACCGTTCTCATCAAGACCGAATTCAAATTTTGTATCAGCAATGATGATACCGCGTGTCAGTGCGTAGTCCGCACATTTCTTATAAAGAGCGATGGTGTAATCGCGAAGTTTCTTGGCATACTCTTCACCTTTTCCAGGGAAGTATTTTTCAAGATGAGCAATGCTCTGCTCATAGGAAATATTCTCGTCGTGGTCACCAATCTCAGCTTTTGTAGATGGTGTGTAGATTGGTTCTGGAAGTTTATCGGACTCTTTTAATCCTTCCGGAAGAGTGATTCCGCAGACTGTTCCATTTTCTTTATAGCTTGCCCAGCCGCTTCCTGTAATGTATCCGCGGACAATGCACTCGATTGGAAGCATTTCAAGCTTGCGGCACATCATACTGTTGCCGTCGAACTCTGGTTTCTGGAAGAACTCAGGCATATCTTTTACATCAGTAGAGATCATATGGTTCGGAATAATGTCTTTTGTCAGATTGAACCAGAACTTGGACATCTGAGTCAGAACAGTTCCTTTTTTTGTAACGACGTTATTAAGAATCACATCAAAACAGCTGATGCGGTCCGTAGCAACCATAATCAGGCTGTCACCGTTATCATAGATTTCACGTACTTTTCCTTCTTTGATTGGTTTCATCTTAATACCTCACTATTATCAATAATTTTATTCGGGTTATCCTGGCGTGGTTTATATCGCCTACTTATAAGTTAAGCAGATTTTATTACAAAAAACAATAGCTAATTGCTTCAAAACATGAAAATTCATGCTGTTTTATAAGGATTATAAAACAATATTGTAAGCATTTATAAACGCAGCTTATCTAATGAGACATATTTCTTAACAATCGATAGTTGATATTCCGCTTGTTAGAAAAACAGCAGGTCAGAGCATGTCATCGGAGTGGGAACCAAAGTGTAACTTCAAAGACTCCGGATACATTTTCAGAGGCGAAGGCTGAACTTGTATTCTGAGAAATGTTATGGTTTCCCGGGCTGTCTGATGATGTTTTCTTTGTCAGAAGCATTTCGCCGTCCATCATCTGCATCATCCGCTGGACATTACGAAGTCCGATATTGCTGCTTCCGACATCAGAATGTTCTTGCTTGATTGCATTGGAAACAGTCACAGTAAAGCGCTGTTTACGGACGGAACTGCGGACGATGACCGGAGTTCCTTTGTCTCCATATTTTAAAATATTAGAGAACAGATTGGTAAAAATGCGATTGATCATTGTTTTGTCGCTGAGCAGAATACCAGTCACTTCTGGAATTTTAACATTTGTCGTAAATCCGGCCAGACTAATGAAATCGCAATTTTCCTGAATACATTGAAAAATATAATCAGTAGACAGCCAGGACATGTCAGGAGTTTCCTGCTCTTCGGAAACGAGGGCGTAGCTGAACATTTGATCCGTCAGTTCTTTAATATCGGAAGCTTTTTTCAGACACCGGTCCAGATAATCCGCCTGCTTTTCAGGAGTTCTTCCAAGCCTTAATACTTCCAGATATCCGGTCAGAATTGTAAGTGGCGTCCGTAAATCATGGGAGAGTGCTGTGATCAGATCCTGATTTGCTTTTCGGCTTTCTTGCTCACGGACAATATTTTCATTTAAAGAGATGCGAAGATGATTCAACTCATTTGCCAAAATGCCAATTTCATCTTTACTATATTGCGGAACCGGGTGGGTCAAATCCCCTGTGGACATCAGCAAAATTTCCTGCTCCAGAGCCAGTACTTCACGCATCTTCCGGTTCATGAAGAACAGGACGATTCCAAGAAAGACCAGGACACTTAAAAGTAGCGAAAGAAACATATAAGGGTAAATGAAAAGGGCACGCTGGTAATTGACAACAACGACTTGAGCTTTTCCGTTTTGAAATTGGAGATACCCTTGACGAAAATCTTCCCCTTCCCCATCAGTTAACCGGTATCCAAGATCGAAAAAAGTCCGGAAACCGGAATGCTTTTCGTCCATAATTTTTGCATATTGTCCTGTAATATAAAGGCCATCCTCCTGTTCGTAAAGATAAATGCTTGTGTATTTATCTGCCAGATCTAGAAGGGGTTTTATTGCTTTTGTGGCAGCTTCATCGTCTGAGGATTCTGGAAGTGATAAATTTTGTGCAGTTTTCTCCAATTTCGTCCAGAAATCTTCGTCATCAATCTGGGACTGTAAAATTTCAAAATTGCCTGTCCAGTTTACCAGAGTCCATTTATTTAGCCAAAGCAGTTCGAATAATGTTGCAGAAATCGTCAGAGCCAGAAGCAAGATCAAAAGAAAACGGTTCTGTAATTTCATGGTACTGAATTTTTTTTTCATGCTGTTACCTCATTGTTACTTAATGAAAATTATTAATCGCAACGATACCCTTTTCCCCAGACTGTTTTAATTAGTTCAGGATTACCGGGATTATCTTCCACTTTGGAGCGTAAGTTTCGAATATGTACGGTGACAGTATTATTTGCACCGTAGTAATAAGGCTCCTGCCAGACAGACTCAAAAAGACGCTGGGCAGAAAATGTCTGGTGGCGGTTCGCGACCAGCAGTTCCAACATGGAGTATTCCGTTTCTGTAAGGTCTAAAAGCTGTCCATTTTTATGAACCTCCCGGACAGTCTGGTTTATTTCCAGATCGTGAAAGAGCAGGATACGATGCCTGGAGTCAGAAGCATTCGATGTACTTGCTATTGAATCAGCAGTCGGATTAACAGAAGCACTATTGATACTTTGATTGCAGCTTTCATTTTTCCCTTTGTATACCTGGTAACGCCGAATCAATGCTTTGCTTCGGCTGATCAGTTCGTTGTAGGAAAATGGTTTTGCCAGATAATCATCACCGCCACTGGAAAAGCCAAGCGTCTTATCGCATTCTTTTGTGCGGGCACTTAAAAATAGAATTGGCGCATTGCTCAGTTCCCGGATTTTCCGGCATGTCTGATAGCCATTTGGCCCAGGCATCATAATATCCAGAATAATCAGGTCGAAATCCTGCTGCTCAATGAGTGTAAGTGCCTGCGCCCCATTTTCTGCTTCAGATACTTCGAAACCTTCCCCACCAAGCAGCACATTTATAATTTCCCGGATTTCCGGGTTGTCATCTACGATTAAAATACAAGTCTTATCCATAGAAATAACTCCTTTCGATAGATCCTATTATACAGGAATTTAGAAAAAATAAAAAATCTTCTTAAGAAACTTTAAGATTTAATTTTTATAGGCAAGTGCCACAAACACCTGTGAATACTGCATTTGTGGCAAAAATCAAGTGCATGGAAAATTGAAAATGTCCAAAAAATGGCCAAAATGGGAAAACAAAGGAAAATCGTTAGCGAATGCGGAAAAATATTGAAAGGCATGAATTGAGGATAAGAAAAAAATAATACTAATGTGTAACGATAAAACACCTCTTAAATAGTTAAGAAAATTATTTAAAAGGTGTTTTGCTTATTAAATTAATAAAATTGTATGGAAAAACAATAAAAATGTGGTACTACTTTACAGCGTATCCGAAATCCTCGAGAGCAGCATGAACTTTTTCTCTTAATTTAAAAAGGTCGCTCGCGTGATATTCATCGGCTTGCTTTTGACATTCTTTACTAACTAAAGTTGTTTTTTCAGTTGGAATATTATCAATATCAGTGTATTCGGTATAGGCTTTATTGTGATCATCAAAAAAACTTGTGGCATCTTCCGTAGTATATCCTGTTGAAAGCGAACAAAGGAATTCCTCTGAAACAACATCTGAAATGATTTTATGTAGCATTGTTGTAAAAAGGTAACTTAAATATTGAGGATCGGAGCCAACATATCCCTCACAGTAAAGACTAGATTTAGGATTTTTTTTGTAAGAATCTAGAAACATTTTATCTGCAAAAGAGCATAATTTTTTAAAATCTTTATGCTCTAAAATACTAGATATAAACATGCCGAGAAAATCGTCGGCTTCCAGAATATGGCTTGCTTTACTACTTAAACCAACGACTAAATTAAGTTTGGAATAGTCAGGATTTACTTCATAAGAAGACCCCATAACGTATTCTACGGGCAATTCAAAAATGCGACATATTTTAAAAATAAATTCAATATCTGGTTTTCGATCACCCCTCTCATAATAACTTATTGCTCCACGAGATACACCTAATAGATCAGCGAAATCTGATTGCGTAAGCTCCGAAGCTTCTCGTATCAATTTAAGACGATAACAAAACATTGAAAAATCACTTTCAATATCACAATCACGCACTTTAACGTCCATAAAAAACCTCCTATCACATAAAATGAACAAATTTGTTGAAAGAAATAGAAATTGGAACAAAAATGTTGAATCACATAAGTGTGCACGTTATAATCATATTGTAACAATTGTATGCAGAATGTGCAAGGTTAAATAAACAAAGATAAACAGAAAGGAGTACAACATGCGAGAAAGAATCAGAGCTGCAGAATCGGGGAGATCAAGACTAATGGATACCGATGAATTAAAGGCGTATACGAATATAGGTCGGAACAATGCGATTAAACTGGGAAAAGAATGCGGTGCAGAGGTGAAAATAGGACGGCGTATTTTATGGGACCGGGTAAAGGTTGACCAGTATATCAATGGATTAACAGGAGTAAAATAATGCAGAATCAAAACAGAAATAACCGAGTATACACAGAGGGGCAGCAGTCCGGCAAGACTGACTATCCTATAGCAAGTTTACTGAGAGTAGGGAAAGAAAACGCAATATCGACAAAGGAATTAGTACGCCTTTCCGGTTGTAAGAGCGTGAGAGATCTTCAGGAATGTATATTTCAAGAAAGATGCGCAGGTGCAATTATATGTAGTGGATCAGGTGCAGGGTATTGGCTTCCAAAGGATAAGGAAGAGATAAGGAAATTTTGCGAGACTATGGAGAAAAGGGCAAGAAATACATTCAATGCCACAAAAAGCGCAAGGAGAGCGCTGGAGCTTCCGGAAGGGCAGCTTGATATAACAGAATAGGGAACACATAGAAAGAACCGGCTCTAATACAGCCGGTTCAAATAAAATGCTACCAAAATAAATTACAGTATGATGATAGCATTTGTAACCTATGAAGTCAAGAAAACAAGGGGAACAAAGTCCCTTTTCAGACTTGATAAGCATATTATCTTAAGAACCATAGGAGAACGCAAAATGCCTTACATAAAAAGTATATGCAGGGCTGGAAAGACAAAGGAAATAGCAAAATATTATACAAGGCGTTTTCAGCCTGGAGGAGAGAAGCGGAGCGAGAAAAAGAAAGAGACCACAGAGCAACAACAAAAAGTAAATGACAGACAATTAGCAAGAAAGCTTACCTATTTGTTGAATGCTAATTTTGATAATACAAGTAGATTAGTCACATTTTCTTATAAGGCAGAGTGCAGGCCAGATATTGAGAAGATGAAACGCCAAAAGCGAGAGCTGTTAAAGAAAATGAGGAAGGTATACAAAGACGAAGGAAAGACACTGAAGTATGTGGAGGTTGCTGAAGTAGGAGAACGAGGCGCTATGCATATACACATGATCATAAATGACATTGATATGCGAAAGATAGAAAAACTATGGAACTATGGTTTTGTGACTTCAAAGCCTCTGGACGAATCAGGACAATACCGGAAACTTGCGGAGTATTTCATAAAGTATTATCAAAAGACCAGGAAGACAGCGGAGAAGGTACAGTCAAAAGCTTACAATTGTAGCAGGAACCTCAAACGGCCAGAACCCCAAAAGCTTGTTATGAGGGGAATGAGGATAAGCAAAAAGATTGAGATCCCGAAAGGGTGGTATTTGGATAAGGAAAGCGTGATAGAAGGAATCACGGCTGACGGTTATCAGTTTTTCTCATATACACTAATAGAGTGCCGGAAAAAACACATGAAAACATGAAATAAGCCTGTCACATAATGACAAGCCCATTCACAAAACAACATCTAATTGTATTTTAAAGGAGTGGGCTGGACATGTCAAATAGTACAGGAACGAACCTTGAAAACAGAATATCGAATGAGAACCTTGTCAGAAGAATACAGAACGGTGAGGAGACTGCTGCCAATATGGCGCAATTATGGCAGCAGACAAAGGCATTCATTGCGATGATAGCAAGGAAATATACTGGATATGCTGAATTTGATGATTTGGTGCAAGAGGGCTATTTAGGATTATATGAAGCGGTTAATCATTATGACATTGTCAGAGGAATACCATTTATCAATTATGCATCATATTGGATTACGCAGAGGATAAGACGATATATAGAGTGTAATAGTACAATTCGGGTATCTTTTGAAATGTATCAGCTTACGGCAAAATATAGACGCATTGTAGAAGAATATACAAGGGAATATGGGAGAGAACCGTCAGAACGAGAGATAAAGAAGCGTTTAGGGGTAAGTGATAAAAGGCTTGCGAGGATAAAAGAAAACGAAAAGAGAGGGCAAATAAGAAGCCTGAGCGAAGGAATAGACGGAGAAGGAGAGAATCTTACTCTTGCAGATACAGTGGCAGCAGATATTAATCTGGAAGAGGATAGCATAAGAAAGATTGATAGAGAAAATTTAAGCCGGGAGTTATGGAACTGGATAGAGGAACATTCAGACAATGCTTCAGAAATATTCTGGTTAAGGTATCAAGGCAACCTAACGCTTGAGCAGATAGGGGATAATCTGGGAATCAGCAAGGAAGAGGTAAGGAGCATAGAACAGAAAGCTTTAAGGAGAATCCGAAAGGATATAGTAAAAACAAAACACCGGAAATATTATGAGGAGTATCTGTCTGCTGCCAGTAGTACACATATAGGGGTAGAGACATTTAACAGAACATGGACCAGTGAGGTTGAATGGGCGGCAATATACAGCAAATACTAACCGTATTATCTGAGGAACGAAGTGGCAGCAGTCAACGAAGGAGGTAGAACGATGCCAAATGTAAGGAGTTTAAATCCTATAAAATACAAAATGAGTGAAAATAGATTTAAAGAAATGTATTTTCACTGTCTGCAATATGATGAATGGAAAGAGAGAAGCATCACGGATCCACAGAAAGAAAAGAGAGAAGCGTTTAAGAAAAGGTACAGAGTTGTAGAGGAGACAGTCCGGGAAACTCATGCAAAGATATATCCGTGGTTACTGGAGGCGGTTACTGTTGAGAAGGCAACATATAAACGATTGAAAGAATTAGGAATGCCTTGTGGAAAAAGTATTTACTATGAGGCGCGAAGAGAATTCTATAAGTTATTATCTGAAAAAAATCCATAGAAAGCTATAAAAAAGAACGTCAGTTCGATACGAGGGGGCGCACACTTTTTTTATTTTGTGTGCACACAAAAATAATGCTGATATATTGTTAAAAAAGGTGAAAAATGGGGAATATTATGTGGATAATAGTGGGTTAAAATAGATGCTCTTATGCTAAGAAATACTAAGATAAAAATGAAATATACATGAGGTAAAGCACTGCCAGAATATGAATAAATATAGGTGAGCTTGCAGTAAAAGCAGATAGAGAAAGGGGCAATAAAGCCTTGATACGTGGCAGAAATCCGGGCACCGAGGACTACAAAGCATATATATAAGCGAAGCGCGGCAGCAGTCAGGAAAACGTAGACATATAAGCCCCCGGTACCCCCATATATACCTTTTTTCTGGGGGAGCTTACAACGGGTAGGGGGCAAGACTGGGGCGCGCTGAGTCGCGCGCGAAAAAAAGCCGGAAAAATGTAGGCGTGCACACAGAAGCAGACTAAGAAATACTAAGGTAAATAACTGGTGTGTGTGCGACATCGCACAATTTTATTATCAGGAATGTAAATAAGTCAAAATATGTAATAATATACAAACTTTTTGAAAATAAAAACGCTAAGTTGAAAGAAAAAGAGGAATATGCTAGACTTCAGACAGGGAAACCAAAGCCAGGCGGCTACCCTTCTTTTACGGAGGGATAAAACACCCTCCCAACGAAAGAAAGGAGGGCGATGCGATGGTTACATATTCTGATCTGATTCAGTTTTGTATATTCATTGTTGCCCTTGTGGGTCTTTGCTATGAGATTTTCAAGGGTAAACGAAAATAGCCGCCAACTACTGGGAATAGTTGACGACTATAAAAATTAGTTAACAATTACAACCAGGTAGCCGCTTGCGGTTTCCCTCTTCGTATTTTCAATATAACATATCTGACAGCAGGACGCAAGTCGGTTCACGAAATTCGTGATAGGTTATGATATGGCTATCTCAGATCAGAGCTGGTGGCGTGCCCGTTAAAATATTTTTCGAGTTTTCTAGAAATCCATAGAATTAAAATCAATTGTTAAATTATCGTAAATACCAACTTTGATAGATTCTGAAAATGCGTATTCGCCGGTATCTTCAGATTCAAAATTATAAACAGTAATGCGATTCTTTTCCGGGTCAACAATCCAATATTCACGAACACCTGCAGTTCGATACTTAAATAGTTTTATGAAATAGTCCATTCTTCTACTGCCAGGGGAAACAATTTCAATAATCCAATCTGGAGCACCAACACACCCTTTGTCTGTGAGCTTACTTGGTGAGCAAATAACGCTTATATCTGGTTCGACATAGTTTTTATCGTCCTCATTTAAAAATACGGCAAACGGAGCAATATCAACTTCGCATGAACCATGATTTCTATCGATATAATCAGCAATCTTACGGCTGATTGATAAAAGTATTTGCTGGTGTCGCCTGGTAGGCGGTGCCATCATATAGAGCTGTCCGTCAATCAGTTCAGCGCGCTGACCAGATGGCAATCTATAAATATCGTCTATGGTATATTCCTGGTGTGGTTGCGGTAATGGCATAGTAATACATCCTTTCTTGTAATGAGTATTGACAGTTACGGGAGAATTATAAGGAATTGCGCTCAATTCGCTCATCAATAGCCTTTTTAATATATCCATTAACAGATTCTCCATTGCGGACTGCTGCCGCTTTTATTTGTTCATATTTCTCTTTTTGTACGTCCAGCGGGATGCGTTTTAGATTTTTCCGAGCATAATTATATCTTGCTTGCTTTTGTGCATCGGTTAGTGTCATGTGTTCACTTCCTTTCATGGGGAATTAAAAAAGGTTACACCTTTTCTAGTATGGCTTAAGTATAGCATAATTTACAATATATGTACATGTACAAAATAAACAGAAATATATGTACATGTTTGTATGTTCTGTCAATAGAAATATATATGTACATGTACTATAATAAGACCATAAGATAAAGCAGGGACAACAGCGAAGAGTAAAAACGATGAAGTGTAAGCATACCGGAGACACTCACAGAATACTGGAACAGGATAAGGGGATAATGAGATGGACGGAGTACCTAAGATACTTTAGAAGCCTGCCGGAGCTGTTGGAACACCTTACAGAAAGGAGCACATAGGTTATGAGATACGATTTAAAGAGAATCATGCTAAGTGCATGGAAGAACTACCGCAAGAACGACATTAGCTTTGCAGAAGCATTACACAGAGCATGGCTGTCAGCCAAAGCCGAAGAAATCAACGCAGAGCGCATTGAGAGGAGCAAAGCGGCAGCAGGCGTAGCATAGGAGACAAATACATGGTCTGGCTGGAAAAAGCTCGGATATGAAGTAATACACGGCTCTAAAGCATTATTTGGTTGCGCATTGATTTGTGGTTCCAAGGGTGACGGAGCAATATACAAAGCGAGTTTCTTTGGTAGATCACAGGTACAAGAAATAACAGCATAAAAATAGCCCCTTATCAGTGCTACCAACGCTGATAGGGGCAGTAGATGACTGGACTCCAGCCAACAAACATATTAATCATAACATGGAGTCCGGGGAAAGGACAAGAGAAAAATGGCTTACGAGGTAATTGACGAAGATTTAAAGGTAGAAGCATGTGAAGTCGGAGACCTGACTCTGTCCCAGATCGAGAGCTTCTTGAGATTGCGGGGTGACGGAGAAAAGATTGAAACATTGACATTGTTTTCAAGGCAAGACGGGACGATTGTACTAAATAAGAATCACCCGGGGTACAAAGATTTTAAGGATTTTACGCTTTCATATCTGCAGTTAGAGGATAGCGAAAGAGAAAAACTGGATCAGCTGGAAGGTATAAAAGAAGCTGCAGCCGTGATTGATAGAGCAATTGAACAAAGAAGAGATGCAGCGGTTCTTGATATTTTACAACACAGCCGTAGTGGCGGAGTGCCATATAATACATTGCAGAAGATATTTAAAAAGTATGATTGCGGTCCGATTGGTTTGTGTCAGATTTTCACTTATGGCGTGATTGAGGGGAAGAGAGCAGAGAGAGCTAAGAGGAAAGCCGGCAATGAATAGCGAGAAAAATGAGAAGAGGAAGGACAGAAAACAATGAGAACACGAAACGTAGTTAGAGAAGATTTGAGAAAAACAGTTGCAAAATGTAAAGATACTAAAAGTATCGAAATAATTTTAAAAATAGCAGAAATCTATAGAAAAGTGTATGATAATGCCACTTTTAAAGAGGTATCAGAGTTGCAATGGGAGCAAATGCTCATGATAAATGAGGTTATGGATTCAACAAATACAAAAAATATACATAATGCAAGATTGATACTTGAAAACTTAGAAAAAAAGAGCCTCACTCATAATTAAAAATGTATATGAAAATGCGAAGACCACAGTCTGACATACAAAGAATACTAGGTTACACGCGTAAGGGGTGTAGGTTAAAAAAAGATAGGAGGCGAAAAGTAAGTGAGCAAAGAAAAGTATAAAAAATACATTATCGAAATGCTTGATAAAATTGAGAGCGAAAGTGCATTAGAGAGAATCTATAGTGTCGTACATAGATATTTTATAAGAAGGCTATAGTGAATTTATGGACACGGTGGCGCGCGTGAAGTGCGACATCGCACAAAAAGGAGGAATAAGTGTGAATACAACCAGTGAAGACAGAAGGCAGAACGATATAGAAATAATAGATGATATGTTAAAAGATGCAGACTCAGAAGAAGTCTATCTTGTTAAAGTGTTTGTACAAGGATATTTAGGAGAGTAGTTCATAGGACTGCTGCCACAATCGCAAATCCAGAAAACAGTCATTTATAGCTGATAACAAAGAGGATAACAAAAGCCCCAGGTGCGGCAACACCACGGGGCTAAAACAGAAATAACCCAATACACACAATAAAGGGTCAACATGATTATAACCGTCATGCTGACCTATTGCAATACGTGAACTTATGTTCAGAAAGGAGCAAGGCATGGCAATAGATAAGAGAGGGAGAAAGCTGCCAAAAGGCATAAGGCAACGGGGAAACACGTTTGAAGGACGCTACACGCATAGAGGAGAGAGCTATACAGTGCATGGAAATACAGTTTCAGAAACGCAAGATAAACTGGATGATTTAAAGTATCAGCTTAAACATGGAATTTATATAGCGCGAAAAGACATTTATTTGTCAGAATGGATAGAGGAATGGCTGGAAGATTACGTTAAAGCACATAAGAAAATAGGCACATACACAACGTACAAAGACTTGTATCATTCAGCAATCCGGCCAGAAATTGCCTTGTTACGACTTCAAGATATTACTGTTGATACAGTGGAGCAGATTTATAAGAGGATAAAGAAAAAGCGGGAATATTCCAAGGCAAGCATGGAAACGATTGCGGTGATTATAAAGGGAAGTCTGCTAAGAGCAGAAAGAAAACAGCTAATTAATTCCAATCCAGCTAAAGCAGCAGAGCTTCCGATCATTGCGAACTGTAATGAAGAGGATAAAAAGCAGCGAATTGCTTTAACTAGAGAACAACAAGAGTTGTTTATGGAATGTGCAAAAGAAAGTTATCTATATAATTTATTTTATGTGCTTTTGAGAACCGGCATGAGAGTAGGAGAAGCGTTGGCTTTGAAATATACAGATATTGACAAGAAAAATAATCAATTACATATCAGCAGGACATTAAAGTATGTGGAAGGAAAGTTTGTCGAAGACACGCCAAAATCAAAGACATCTATCCGGGATATACCTTTAACGGATAATTTGATAAAAGTATTGGATGCTCAGAGGAACTATTGGGGATTTAAGATTGATAGGATTGATCGCTATTTATTTTGTGATGATGAGGGTAAGCCACTATACAGAGGAAGAGTGCAAACACAGATCAACAGGGCAATTAGAAAAGCAAGAGAGATTGATAAGACGTTCCCGGACTTCACACCTCATACATTCCGCCATACATTTGCGACCAGAGCTATTGAAGAGGGAATGGAGCCACAAGTATTAAAGACAATATTAGGGCATGGAAGCTATGCAATGACAATGGATTTATATGCACATGTACTTCCAGACAAAAAGCAAGAAGCAATGAAACTGATAGAGAATGCATTTTAATAACAGGATGATAGGGGCAGCAGTCAGCTACCTCTATTATTTTGTCCAAAAAATGGCCAAAATTGCCTAAACAAAGATAAGCATAGATAAAATATAAAATTCAAAAAAGCGCGAAAATCAGGGCTTTGAGGTACAGGATAAACATAGATAATTTATATTTTTCTTAAGAAACTTTAAGATTTAATTAGGCATTTTCTTAAGGGATGAGTGTTAAACTTTGGGCATACTGAATGATAAAGCAGAGATGACGAGTAGTGTCTTCTGCAGGGACTGAATTTATGGAGGTATGCAAAATGGACAGAATCAGTATTGTGGTTCCGTGTTTTAACGAAGAGGAAGCGTTGCCGGTGTATTATCGGGAGATGAAGCGCGTCATGGGCGAGCTGTCAGAGGTTTCCTTTGAGATTCTTTTCGTGGACGATGGTTCCAGCGACAAGACTTTAGAAATATTGAAACAATTAAATGCAAAAGATGGAAGATGTGAATATTTATCTTTCTCCAGAAACTTTGGAAAAGAAGCAGCTATATACGCGGGGCTTAAACATGCAAGTGGAGACTATGTGGCAACGATGGACGTAGATCTCCAGGATCCACCTGGACTTCTTCCGGAAATGTATCGTATTTTGAAGGAAGAACCTTATGACAGTGTTGCGACAAGACGTGCCACCAGAACCGGAGAGCCAAAAATCCGCTCCTTCTTATCTGAGACATTTTATAAGTTTATTAACAGCATTTCCAAGACAGAAATTGTCAATGGTGCAAGAGATTACCGGCTGATGAAACGGATTATGGTGGACGCTGTATTGGAAATGAGTGAATATAATCGTTTCTCGAAGGGAATTTTCGGCTGGGTCGGATTCCGTACAAAATGGCTGGAATTCCAAAACGTGGAGCGTTCGGCAGGAGAAACAAAATGGTCTCTTCGGAAACTATTTTCTTATTCGCTGGAAGGAATTACCGGATTTTCAGTAGCACCTTTGTCTCTGGCATCTGTTATGGGAGTAGGGTTCTGCGCGTTGGCATTTATTATGATTGCAGTAATCATAGTACGGACATTAATTTGGGGCGATCCGGTTGCAGGCTGGCCGTCAATGGTATGTATTATCTTTTTGGTGAGCGGGGTTCAACTGTTCTGTCTTGGAATCGTGGGAGAGTATCTGGCTAAGACATATCTGGAGACGAAGCACCGTCCGATATTTATATTGAAAGAAAGTAAAGTTCAGACGGCAGGAAAAGTAGCAGGAGACAGCTTTGTGGGAAGCGGTGTGAATGCTGTAATGCGAGAAAAGAAATCCGGGGAGGAATCTCATGAAGACAAGACAGTCAAAGCGTCTGCATAATCAAAATGTTGGAACAACAAAGCCGGTGCATCTGCATAATAATGAAGAAACAACGATGTCAAAATATCTGTATTATGCAGGGTATGTAATACTTGCAGCACTGACATTATTTTTCTGCTGGATGTTTTGCCTCAGATGGGGAGTATTTGGAGCGAAGGTGGACTGGATCAGCCAGCACAGTGTTATTCCGGATTATTTCAGAAAACAGTTTTATGAGACAGGAAAGCTATTCCCGGAATTCGCTATGAACCTGGGCGGAGGACAGAACATATACAATTATTCATATTATGGACTTTACAGTCCGTTATTTTTGTTATCCTACGCATTGCCTTTTGTGAAAATGTCTACGTATGTGATTGTAATGGAGATATTATGTCTGATTGCATCGGTGCTTTTATTGTATCTGTGGCTGAATCGAAAAGGATTTGGCAGAGCTGTCAGCTTCGCTGTGGCTGTTATTTTTTTGCTGACGGGACCTATGATCTGCCAGTCCTACAGCCAGATTATGTTCGTTAATTACATGCCATTTTTAATCCTGGCTATGATGGGCGTGGACAGATACTTTGAAAAAAGGCGTTCAGGGCTTTTGGCAGTCAGTACATTTCTTATGATCATGACCAGCTTTTACTTCAGTATCGGAGGAATGCTGGCGTTGGTAATCTATGGAATTCATTGTTACGGACGAAAACTGGAAGGAAAAAATGAGCGTGCCACAGTAAAAGGGTTTCTGTGCGAGGGCGTGAGATTTCTTCTGCCTATGATTTTTGCAGTACTGGCAAGCGGAGTCCTTCTTGTGCCGACAGCCCTTGCATTGATCGGAAGAAGTTCCGCTGAATCTTCCGGAGGCAGCGCGAATGCAGAATGCCTGTCGGTATTGCTTGGAAGTGGAAATGCGACAAAAATCCTGAAGGGGCTTTTCTTTCCGCAACTTAGATTGTCAGGAGTTTTTTATTCACCGTATGGTCTGGGATTCGGAACGCTGATGCTGACGGTGCTTGTTGCGACCATGTTTAGGCGAAGATGGAGTGACAGCGTAATGGCGTGGATTATTGCCATTGTCGCAGGCGTGCCGGTTTTTGTATACATTTTAAATGGGGGACTTTATCTGAGGGACAAGGCACTGATCCCGTTAATTCCGCTTTTTTGCTATATGCTTGCCATGTATTTAAAGAAGGTGAGCTGTGAAGAATTTTCGTGGGGCGGCTGTATTCCATATGTTGTCACGATGGAACTTATCTATATAGGAAGAAACCAGGAAGGAATGGGAAATCTGTGGCCATTTTTGATGACAGAATCTCAGATTATGTTTGGTTGTTATCTGGCAACAGGTGTGATAAAAGAAGTGTGGAGAAAACGAAGGAAGACAATCTGGAGAATTAGAGGAACAGTTTTAATTTTAGCAGGTTCTATGGCGGTATTTCTGGCAGTATTTGATAATCAGTATGCCAAGGAAAAACAGAAGATGCTGGATACAACATTTTATAAACAGGTAACAGATTCTAAAATTACAGATGCAATTCAGACAGCAACCGATGAGGCAAAAAAAGATGGAGGATTTTACCGGACAGTCCAGCTTGGCACTGACGATGAAAATGCAGCAAATTTAAATCGTGTGTGGAACACAGATCAGTACATTTCTTCCATCTATTCTTCTTCCTATAATAAGGCCTACCAGAATTTTAGAAAGGATACATTTGGGCTGGAACAGCCTTACCGGAATTTCCTGATGCAGTCTGAGGAGTCAAATCCGATTTATGCGAGATTCATGGGCGAAAAATACATTGTTACAAAGTCTAAGATGAAAGGTGTCAGGCTTCTTGGAGTATCGGGGGAGTGGAAGATTTATGAAAATGAAAGCGCAGCTTCGATTATCTATGGAACAAGCCAGGTTATGAGTGAGAAAAATTATGATAAGTTGGACTATCCATATAATCAGACAACGCTTCTTCAGAAGGCAGTTGTGCCAGAGAGTGCCACGAAGCAGACGGACAGTATAGAGGCGGTGGACAATTTGCACAACGCAGTACTGCAATTTGGGGAAAACTCCTGTATTTCCGAGACAGACGGTGGATATCATATTTTTGCCAGGAAGGATACAAAAGTCAAAGCAGAGATTGTGAGCCAGATAGACATAAATTCAGTGAATACAGTGAATACAGAGAATGCCGGTAAAAACACAAACGTTGCGAATGAAACAAAAACAGATTCTGGTAACAGAGTTTTATTGCTTCGGTTCAAGGTCAAGAATCTGAAACCCTCAAAAGATCTGACAATCTGGGTGGATGGCAATCGTAATAAACTGAGCGCTAAGCAGCGGGTCTATTATAATGATAACACAACGTTTACTTATGCAGTGGCACTTGAGGGTGATGAAAATCAGGTAGAGGTTACATTTAGCAAAGGAAAATATAATCTGACTGATGTAGAAGCATATATAGCAACGTTGCCGGGAACAGAGCTTTACGAATCAGAGTTTTTACAAAATAGCACAAAGACAAAGGGAAACGTAATTGCCGGAAATCTGACAATGCAAAAGTCAGGATATCTGATTACTTCGATTCCATACGATTCCGGATTCAAAATACAGGTTGATGGAAAAAATGTAAGAAGTGAGAAAGTAAATACAGCGTTCCTTGGCTGTAAGATGAAGGCAGGGGAGCATGACATTGTCATCACATACCATGCACCGGGGATGGCAGCAGGAAAAGTGATGTCCTTTGTCGGAATGATGGGATTTCTTATTTTATCTGTGTTAGAACATGTTGACACAAAAAAATGAAAGTGGTAAATTTAAAAGAGAAGTTAGCGAGTGCTAAATACGTCAGATGAGCCGGAAATCATTTGACCGACACCGCCAGTGAGGCTCGAATCATATAGGAAAGAGGGAATCTAACATGGGAAGATATTATCGTTTATCTAAGAAAATCACAGATGATATGGCAACCGCAATTTTGAACGAGATTAATGAACTGGAAAATGTTCAGACAGCAAGAATAACAGAAGATAATAAGTATCTGTTCGTGGACACGAAGGATCAGCAGTATCCAGAGGTTATGACACGTGCATTGAATATCTGCAGCCGTCTGGGTGGCAAATGCGAACTTTCATTTGCAGGTTTTGAAGGTGGATTCCAACCATAAGGTGTAAGAAAAAATATAAAAATCCGGATTTGCGTAATATCACATGGTTAGTGAGGACTGCGAAAAATCCGGATTTTTTGATTTTGTTGTTTTTTATTAACGGTTATTTCGTTCATGCAGCTTATACAGAACAATTAGTTTTTCTCATTATCTGCGAGGTACTTTTTTAAAGCGGAAAAACTCTCTGAGCTGATGACATGCTCAATCTTACATGCATCTTCAGCGGCAGTTTCCGGATCCACCCCAATTGAAGTCAGAAAACTTGTCAGGAATGTGTGACGTTCGTAAATTTTCCCGGCAATTGCCATACCACTGTCTGTCAGGTTGATATAACCATTTTCATCAACAGTAATATAATTATTTAATCGAAGATTCTTCATTGCAACACTGACACTCGGCTTAGAAAAAGAAAGCTCATGTGCAATATCAATTGACCTGACATTTCCAAGTCTGTTTTTCAGAACCAGTATTGTTTCCAGATAATCTTCGGCAGATTCACGTATTACCATAATAAACACCTCGCTTTGCGGTAAAATAATCCCCTGTCCGTTGGAATTGTATTAGAAATTATATCATAAAATGGGAAGTTGTTCAATTTCTATTGGAGGAATTGAACTGATAATAAATTTCAAAAAATTTCTCACTGGTCATGGCAGAGGATATATAGTATAAGGTTGATGACAAAGAAGGACTTTTCTATTACAATATTATCCATAAGAGTTGGTATGATTGTAAAAGAGAAGTCTTTTACTTATAAAAGTAGATTAAAACAGATTTGGTAAGAATTTTTAGGATTGAGCATGCAAGTACAGGGAGGGGGAGATTTAAAATGATTTATATAACCGGTGACTGCCACAGTAATTTTGAACGATTTAACACCCGGAATTTCCCGGAACAGAAAGAGATGACAAAAGATGATTATGTCATAATCTGCGGAGATTTCGGCGGGGTGTGGAACAAAGATGGGGAAAGCAAGATGGAAACGAGTGCTCTTGACTGGCTGGACGGCAAAGCATTTACTACATTATTTGTTGACGGAAACCATGAGAATTTTGACCGCCTGTACGCCTATCCGGTGGAAATGTGGCATGGAGGGAAAGCCCATAAAATACGTCCCTCCGTCATTCATCTGATGCGTGGGCAGATATTTGAGCTGGAAGAAAAATAGATTCAAGCATGATGATGTAGAAGAAAATTCGGGTGTTGCAGGAACGAAAAAATCCATAGATGAACTATGTAGTACCGTTGCAAATCTTAAGGGAAAACTTCAGGCTGTTTACCAGCTTCCTATGTTTAAAAATGAGAAATATAAAGAACAAAAGGTATATCCGCTTCGGACTTCGAACCTGTTTGTAAATCATAAAAAATATAAGAAATTATTTCATCAAATGCGGACTTATCGAGAGATGGGAGAGCTTGTCGAGGAGACAGTGCAATATAGCAGCTACCATAAATCATCGGAAATCTATGAAATCTGGTGCTATTTTAAAATATTAGAAATATTCATTCTGGAGAAAGGATATGTCATTGATCGGATATCCTGGCCGGGAAAAAAGGAAAAGCCGTTTGTATTCGAATCATGGGAAAATCAGGATTACAGTAAAGTGGTTCACGCTATAAAAAAATATATTGAAAATCGTGAAAAAAGAGATTCTGTGAAAATACTGGAAGAACTGGTGATCCATATTACCAACGGGGAAAATGATATTTATCTGGGCTATAATTGTACATTTCAAGGGGAAAAAGCTTCAAAAGCAGAAGTGGATGAAAAAGGAGCAGTCCAGTACAGCACAGAGCAGCTAAGACCGGACATTTTTCTGATTCTCAATAAAGAAATATTCTTCGCCTGTGATGCAAAGTATAAGAATTATTCAAAGGAGTTCATGGGAATACAGGCCTGGTACACAGATTTATTCGAATGTGGAGCCTATAAATATATTTACCGACTGAATCTTGGAAATGTTACGGCTGAAAATTCGGGTAAATGTATGCTTCCAGTGAAGAAAAAATTTGTGGGAGAGGATAGTCTGAAGCCGGTTCTGAAAAATGGAGGAGTCTGTATACTTACACCGGCTATTTCAGATTCAGACATGCCGTCATATTATAATGGGTTCGAAATCGATAAAAAATATGAGACATTTTTGGAATTACTACAAGAAGGAAAAGTGAATCGGGATTATAGAGGATGTGAAATACTGGATTCTAGAGAATATACTTGTAAATTGAAAGAAGCAATCTGTGGCGAAGATGGAAGAGAATCAAAGTACGAATACAGGATAGCATCTACAAAATTTCTTCCGGGAAACGACCGGGGATTTTACAATTTGTTTTATGAAGCATTCGAATATGGTCAGGCACATTTTTTAAAAGCAGTATTTTGAGGTAAAAAAAGAAACAGAAGTAATCTGATCATAAAGCCGATGCAGGATTTTTGAATCCTGTATCGGCTTCGGAGATTCCATAGAGATTTAAAGAAATTTATTTGTTATAATTCATCAGCGTTTTGATGTCTTCTTCCGGCGTGGTGATAGGTGCTATACCGTAATTTTCTACTAGAAAATTCAAAATATTAGGAGACAAAAATGCCGGAAGAGAAGGACCAAGACGAATGTTCTTGATACCCAGGTGTAAAAGTGTTAACAGGATGCAGACGGCCTTCTGTTCGTACCAGGAGAGAACGAAGGAAAGCGGAAGTTCATTTACGGAGCATCCAAATGCATCTGCAAGTGCTACAGCAACCTGAATCGCACCATAAGCATCATTACACTGCCCCATATCCATCAGTCGTGGCAGACCACCGATTTCTCCAAGATCGAGATCGTTGAAACGGAATTTTCCGCATGCCAGAGTAAGGACAATACTGTCAGAAGGTGTCTGTTTTACAAATTCTGTGTAATAGTTTCGTCCAGGTTTAGCACCATCACAGCCGGCAACCAGAAAGAAATGACGGATTGCACCTGATTTTACTGCTTCAATCACAGTGTTTGCATGGGACAGGATGGCTGCATGACCAAAACCGGTTGTCACTTTTGTACCGCCATTGATGCCGGTGAGTACCTGATCTTCCTTGTAACCACCAAGTTCCAGTGCTTTTTCAATAACCGGCGTAAAATCTTTCTTCTCATCAATATGAACAGCACCGGGGAAGGCAACCATTTCTGTTGTAAATACTCTGTCAGCATAACTGCTTTTTGGCGGCATCAGACAGTTGGTGGTGTAGAGAATCGGAGCTGGAAGATGATCAAACTCTTTTTGCTGATTCTGCCATGCGGTTCCAAAATTCCCTTTTAAGTGTGAGAATTTTTTTAAGAGTGGATAGGCATGGGCAGGGAGCATTTCACCATGAGTATAGATGTTGATTCCTTTTCCCTTTGTCTGTTCAAGTAAAAGCTGCAGGTCTTTCAAATCATGTCCGGTTACAACAATAAATGGTCCCTTTTCTATTGTAAGTGTAACATTGGTTGGTTCTGGTGTCCCATAGGTTTCTGTATTTGCCTTATCAAGAAGTGCCATACACTTCAGGTTGATTTCTCCTACTTTTAGTACTGTAGGAAGCAGTGCATCTGCACTTTCTTCATAACCAATCTTAAATAATGCTTCACAGAAGAAGCGATTCACTTCAGTATCTTCATAATTCAGAACATTTGCATGATAGGCATAGGCAGCCATTCCACGAATTCCGAAAAGAATCAGAGATTTCAAAGAGCGTATATCTTCGTTGGCATTCCACAGCTGTTGCATATCGTATTCGTCTGTTTTACCGCAAGGTGACTGACCTTTGCTGCAGTCAGGAACCAGTCTTTCTTTTTCAGCTCGGACTTTTTGTATCATGTTTTCAATTGAGGCATCGTCAAAATTTACATTTGTAACTGTGGTAAACAGTCCTTCAATTATGACCTGTCCGGTTCTTTTGGAAATAGATGTTGTACTATCGACAGCTCTTGCAAGACCAATCAAGGCACCCGTCAGTTCATCCTGCAATCTGGCTGTATCTGCCTTTTTTCCACAGACACCGGCATTTCCTGTACATCCGGCGCATCCGACGGTCTGCTCACACTGAAAGCAAAACATTTTCTTATCCATTATTGTATTCTCCTTTTTTATTCTATAGTTTTCCCATCAATACTTATCGTTATAACCTGCCATGGTAAGAATTTTCCACTATCCTGAAGCGCCTTTTTTGCTGCTATCTCCAGACCACCACAGCAAGGAACTTCCTTATCATTTTTACCCACCGTCTATAGCATAAAATTTTTATTTCTGTTAGAATCATAGCGTAATAAATACAACTTGTATGTTTGATTTCCAACAGGAGGAACGATTTTGAAAAAATTTTTACCCATTTTAAGGAACAGTCCTTTCTTTAAAGGTCTTACTGATGACGAGATATTATCCATATTGCACTGTGTAGAGGCAACAACAGTTTCAAAAGAGAGAGATTCTTATATTTTCAGAGCAGCAGATTCTACAGAAGTAATGGGACTTGTGGTGTCAGGCTGTGTTCTTGTTATTCAGGAAGACCTTTGGGGGCATCGAAATATTTTATCAAAATGTCATGCCGGTGATTTTTTCGGAGAACCATATGCGGCAAGTCCGGGTGCTGTTTTGAATATCAGTGTGGTAGCAGATGAGGACTGTGAAATTATTTTCCTAAATATCCAGAAGCTTCTGGTTACTTGTCCAACTGCATGCGAGCATCATCAGAAGTTGATTCGTAACCTGGTCAGTGTCCTGGCAAATAAGATACTGATCTTGAACGATAAGATCACACATGTTGGCAAGCGAACGACAAGAGATAAACTATTGTCATATCTGTCAGCCGAATCCATCAGACATTCATCTTTATCCTTTGATATTCCTTTTGACCGGCAGCAGTTAGCAGATTATCTTTGTATTGACCGTGCAGCAATGTCTACGGAGATATCAAAGTTACAAAAAGAAGGTTTTATAAAAACAAATCGAAAGCATTTTGAATTAACGGTTTCTAATGATGTGGATTCAACAAGGAAAATGTGATGTATATCAAGGGAAATATAGGATTAATTTGAGAATTATTATAATGTGCAAGAGGAGGAAATTTTAGATGATAAATAAATTACATTTAGCAATGATTGAGTTATATAGAGGAGATTCAAAGAGAATTTTATCAGGTAGCACATGAGAATGAGATCCTTCAAAAGGGTGCAGCATTTGGGGCACATATCTTTTTTGATGATCAGGATATACATACAGAGCCAGCTTCGGCGGTTGCTCCAGAGGCCACAGTGCCTTATCGGGATGGAGATAATCCGAAAGAGTAAAACGCCGAGGCATTCTTGAAAAAAATACAGAAAATGACATAAAATTGATAAAACATCGTAAATTGATAAAATATGTAAATTTTTAGTTAGATTTTA
>PVML01017626.1_pt1 | contig 41407 bp, 40 predicted proteins | sample 1853371 | NCBI WGS metagenome assembly PVML01 (sample SAMN08533508, study PRJNA380276) | Human gut metagenome, whole genome shotgun sequencing project. | isolation source: participant 1, chromium library | host: Homo sapiens | collected 2017 | reverse complement strand
TATAACAACAACCCTTGGGACATTGACCGGGAAAAGGTCACCTTGGTTGTACTCTATCAGCGTTGGTCTGAAATTAAGTTACCCAAGTTAGGAAAATCAAATCAACAGTCTTTGCGTTCAGCGTTCAAGCACTGTTCAAAATACTACGGTGTGAAGTACCGATCATTGAAATCTTATCAGATGCAAGACTGCATTGACAACTGCGGGTGTGGGTATTCAACACAATGGTCAATCAAGAATCTGTTCGGTCACCTTGACCGTTTTGCTTTTGAAATTGACCTGATAGATAAAATGTATTCACAAATTACCACCGCCCCACCAATACCTGATACCACCCGTGAACCGTTCACGCCTGAACAGGTTGATGCACTGTGGAAAATAAAAGATGATCCTTGGATCAATACCGTACTGATCTACATATATACGGGGTTCAGATTACAGGAATTGTTGGGAATGAAAACTGAACAGGTAAACATCAAGGACTGGTACTTTGAAGGTGGAATCAAGACCGCTGCCGGAAAGTGTCGTATTGTTCCTATACATGACCGCATCAAACCATTTGTGAAAGCACTGGTTGATGAAGGGAACAAGTACCTGTTCACTTATCAGGGCAAAAAGTTCAGTCAGGCAAATTACTATAAGTGTTGGGGTGAAGTCATGGAAAAGATAGGTGCAGACAAGACACCGCATGAAGCACGGCACACCTTTGAAACCAATCTTGACAATGCCAAAGGCAACAGAAAATGTATTGATATGCTGATGGGTCATAAGTCAAAGGATGTGGGAAACAGGGTGTATAATCACAAGACTATTGAACAGTTACGGGAAACCATTGCCCTGTTAAAATAATATTTTTTACGCTGAACCAGTAACAAATTAGAAACAAAAAAGACGGGAAATGCCGTAAAATCAAGCATTTCCCGTCTTAAAAAATGTATTATATCATAACTTTTTAGATAAAACCATCAAACTTCTGGCCAGCATGACCCGAAGTTTTGGGACAGGATTCACTAATCTTTCGCAACATTTATGTCCCCGGGCAGGCATGATAAAATAGAGGTAGGAAGGATAGATAAAGGAGGTTTTGAAGATGAAGATACTGCTGAAAATATTGGTTGCTCCCTTTGCGTTGGCGCTGTCCCTTTTGGCGGCTCTGCTGGTGTTCCTGTTTGATATTTGTGCCGTCCTGCTGACGATTGCCTCTGTGATCCTGGTGGTGCTGGGTGTCGCTCTCTTTTTCACGCCGACGCCCATAGGCGGGATTGTATTTCTGTTTCTTGCCTTCCTTCTTTCGCCGTATGGACTGCAAGCGGCGGCGGGCTCCCTTCTTTGGGCGCTGGACGGAGGCAAATCCGCTCTGTACCGGTTTCTGGCAAGTTAAGCAGCCTCGGGCCATACTGGCCCGAAGTCGGGGCAGTCTGAATGGGCCGCCCTTTTCTCATGGAAAGGAGGGATGATTTCTGGCTACCACAACTTTGTTACAGCGCCATGCGGGCGAAGGCGAAACGATTGCTGAGGCTATCCGGGATTGTCTGGATTATGGCAAGGACCCGGAGAAAACAGAAAGCGGAAAGTATATCTCCGCTTATGAATGTGATCCGGCCACCGTGGCAGACGAGTTCCTTTTGGCAAAGGCCAGCTATGCCGCTATGACGGGCCGGGAACAGAAAAAAGAAAATGATGTGCTGTGCTATCAGATACGACAATCCTTCTATCCGGGCGAGATCACCCCGAAGGAGGCGAACCGTATCGGCTATGAGCTGGCTATGCGCTGGACAAAGGGGCGGCACGCTTTTATCGTTACCACGCACACCGACAAGCAGCACATCCATTGTCACATTTATTACAACTCCACCACCCTTGACTGCGCCCGGAAATTCCGAAATTTTTGGGGCTCCAGCTTCGCCCTCCGTAGGCTCTCTGACAGGCTGTGTCTTGAAAACGGGCTGTCCATTGTGGAGAACCCGAAGCCCCGGAGCAAGGGTAAGTATCGGAATTATGGAGAATGGCAGAAAGACCGGAAGGGGCCGCTTTCCTATCAGGACAGGCTGCGCCTTGCCATTGATACTGCGCTGGCGGAACGCCCCGCCGATTTGGACGAATTTCTTGCCCTGATGAAACGGGCCGGATATGAAGTCAAGAAGGTTCGGGGAGGCGGTATCAGCTTCCGGCTAACCGGGCAGGGGCAGGAACGCTTCACCCGTCTGCGTGCCTCCACGCTGGGGGACGGCTACGACTTGCAAGATGTTTTGGCCGCCATTGAGGGCAAAGAAAAACGCCCCGGGCACTCGGAGCGGAAAATCAGTCTGGCGGTGGATATTCAAGCGAAGCTGGCTGCCGGTAAGGGGCCGGGATATGAACGCTGGGCGAAGGTATTTAACATTAAGCAGATGGCCGCCGCTCTTGCCTATATACAAGACAATGGACTGACCGATTATGAGCAGTTGGCGCAGAAAGCCACCGAGGCGGCAGACCGTTTCCATGCCATTTCCGAGCAGATCAAGCAGACGGAACAGGCCATGAAAACCAATGCCGGGTTAAAGGCAGCAACGGTTCAGTATGCCAAAACACGCCCGGTCTTTGAGCAGTATAAGGCGACGAAGTACAGCCGGAAATTCCTTGCGGAGCATGAGGCCGATCTTGAACTGTACCGGGGTGCACAAGCGGAAATGCGCTCTCTGCTGGGAGGGGCGAAGCTCCCTAAAATGGATGTGCTGAAGGAGGAAGGCCGCAAGCTCACAGCAAAGAAAAAACAGCTCTATGGAGAATACCAGAAGGCACGACGGGATATGCAGGAGATCGTCACGATCAAAGCGAACATTGACACTCTGATGGGCTACACCGAACCGGGAAGAAAGCAGGAAAAGGAGCGTTAAGGTTATGAAAACAAGGAGCAAAGCGACGCTGACACTTCGGGCCATGTTGGCCCGAAGATACGGGTTTGGGGCGAGCCCCAACAAGCCGCCTTTGTGCCACTTGTGGCCACAGAGGCATTGCTTGCCACTTAGCGACAGCCCCTAAAATGGCGCAAAAAAACAGAGGCCCTTATTCTGGAACCTCCGTTTCTCTGGCTTTCTTAATGCCCTCGGCTGTGGCTTCTATTACAACAAGCTCTTTTTCATTCATAGAATTTAGGAGCACATCAATGTGCTTTCTGCAAGAACTTGACCTTGCCCCTCCGTCCGCATGAATAAACTGGTCAACTGAAACGTCAAACATGGTAATGAGTTTAACAAAAAGGTCGAAGCTGGGATACTGACCTTTGTTCTCAATATTCATAATGGTACGGGAGTCACGGTCTACTAATTCCGCAACGTAGGCTTGTGTCCAGCCCTTTTCTTCTCTGGCTCTTTTGAGAGCTGCCCCGAGGCCGTGAAAGTCAAACCTTCTTTCATCTTGGTTCATTCTCATATCACCCTATATCATTGTACATTTCGGGCTGGATTATGAGAATGTAATGAAACTTTATGTAAGGTAGTATTTCATTTCACTATTCACTTGTAAAATCTTGATGTAAAAGTCAACAGGCTATATAATTTATGAAGAAATAATTTTTTGAAAAATCCGTCCGCTGTAACATTTCGCGGACATTTGCCTGTTATACTATCTGCAAAAAGCAAAGGAAGTGAGGATATGAAGCAGATTTTAATTGTCGAGGACGACAGTTTTTTGAATAAGATGGTGGCCTATAACCTGACCGCAGACGGCTATGGCGTGACTTCTGCCCTAAATGCCAGAACCGCAGCCGACGCCATCCGCCAGCGGGAATTTAATTTAGTGCTGCTGGACATCAACCTGCCGGACGGGAACGGTTTTGAACTGTGCAAGCTGATAAAGCCCCAGCACCCGGATACCATCGTGATTTTCCTGACCGCCAACGATCAGGAGAGCGACCAGATACGGGGTTATGAGGTGGGCGCGGTGGACTACATCACAAAGCCCTTTGTGATTGGGGCCTTGCAGCGGAAAATCAAAGCCATGTTCGCCATGCTGGAACACCACAAACCGGCCAAGGACATTTACGACGACGGGCGGTTGTTTCTGGACTTCTCGGAGCAGACGGCTTCCTTAAACGGCAAGCCCCTGACTCTATCCCCGATGGAGTACAAAATGCTGAACCTGTTTCGTAAAAATCCCCGGCAAGTGCTGACCCGTGGGCAGCTTTTGGAAAAGCTGTGGGATATAGACGAGCGGTTTGTGGACGAACACACCCTGACAACCTCCATCAGCCGTATTCGCAGCAAGATTGAAGCCGACGGCGGCGCACCCTACATCAAGACCGTTTACGGCATGGGGTATCAATGGACGGGAGGCGAGGTAAAATGAAGTTTCAAAACCTCTCGGTAAAGCGGCTGTTTGGCCGGGTGGCAATGGAGCTTGTCCTCTCCATGTCCGGGATCACCATAGCTCTTTTTCTTGTGACAAAACAGATTGCGGTGCTGCTGACAGGCGGGGCGCTGCTGCTGTGCGCCATTGTAGGGATTTTTGTACTGACGCAGGCGTTTGGAAAGCGACTGTCGCAGTTTACCACTGACCTGTGCCAGACCTTAGACCACATGATCGCCGGAAATGAAGCGCCCCAGCGGCCAGAGGACAGCGAAACCCAGCTTGCCAGAATCGGACACCGGCTGGCAAGGCTTTACCAGATCATGCAGGAGAACCGCCGCCGGGTGGACGAGGAACGGCAGGAGTTACAGACCCTTGTATCGGATATTTCCCATCAGGTGAAAACGCCGGTAAGCAATCTGAAAATGGCGACGGACACCCTGCTGGAAAAGCCTATGGCCGAGGCAGAGCGCACCGACTTTATCCGGGGAATCCGCAGCCAGACGGATAAGCTGGACTTTCTCTTTCAGGCCCTTGTGAAAACCTCCCGTCTGGAAACAGGCGTGATCCAGTTGGACAAGAAACCGGGCCGCCTCTTTGATACCGTGGCACAGGCCATGAGTGGGATCGTGTATGCAGCGGAGAAAAAGGAAATCGCCGTGTCCGTGGACTGCCCGGAGGATTTGACCGTTTCCCATGACAGCAAGTGGACATCGGAAGCCCTCTTTAACCTGCTGGACAATGCGGTGAAGTACACCCCGGCAGGCGGGAAAATCGCTGTGTCTGTGGTGCTGTGGGAAATGTATGTGGAAATCAAAGTGACCGACACTGGCAAGGGCATTTCCGAAAGCAATCAGGCCGCTATCTTCCAGCGCTTCTATCGTGAGGAAGAAGTACACGAACAGCAGGGTGTGGGCATTGGCCTGTATCTGGCCCGCGAGATCGTAACGCGGCAGGGCGGCTATATCAAAGTGGTTTCGGAGCCGGGCAAGGGTTCGGAATTTTCCATTATGCTTCCCTTGCGTTGAGAGAAACTTTCTGCTTCGGGTCAAGTTGGCCCGAGGTGCAGAGATAAAATGAAATGTCCGAGCGTTGTAACATTTCACCTCAATTTTCAATGAATTTTTTTAGCCGCTGTAACATTTCGCGGACATTTGGGTTTTACAATACACTTATCAACAGGTAGGAAGCCTTGAAAGGAGTTTTGAATATGAGCGTTTTACAGACGATTGACCTGAAAAAGTATTACGGTACAGAACCGAACATTACCCGCGCCCTTGACGGCGTAAATTTCTCCGTGGAGGACGGCGAGTTTGTGGCTGTTGTGGGAACCTCTGGTAGCGGCAAGTCCACCCTGCTTCACATGATGGGCGGGCTGGACACTCCCACCAGCGGAACCGTGATCGTCCGGGGCGAAGAACTGGCAAAGAAGAACGATGAACAGCTTACCATCTTTCGCCGCCGCAACATCGGCTTTATCTTCCAGAACTATAACCTTGTTCCTATTCTGAATGTGTATGAGAACATCGTCCTGCCGGTGGAGCTGGACGGGGACACGGTGGATCAGAAGTTTTTGGACGAGATCGTTCACCTGCTGGGGCTGGAAGATAAACTGAAAAATATGCCGAATAATCTTTCCGGCGGACAGCAGCAGCGTGTGGCGATTGCACGCGCCCTGATTACCAAACCGGCTATCGTGCTGGCCGACGAGCCGACCGGTAACCTTGACAGCAAGACCAGCGCCGAGGTGCTGGGGCTTATCAAGCGCACCAGTGCGGAGTTCCGGCAAACCGTTGTGATGATTACCCACAACAACGATATTGCCCGTCTTGCAGATCGGATTGTCCGCATTGAGGACGGCAAAATTGTGGAATAAGTAGGGGGTGGCAGACTATGACATGGCCTTTTGAAAATGATACCAGTAACATTGAAAAGAAGCTGGCAAAGCGCAGTTTGCACCATGAACGGCAGCGTAATTTATTTGCAATCATTGCTCTGGCGCTAACTGCATTTATGATAACTGCGACATTCAGTATTGGCTTTAGTTACTTTGAAACCTACCAAATGCAACAAATCCGCTTAATGGGAACTACCGCAGATGCCGGAATCACAAATGTAACGGAAGAACAGTTGGTTGAGATTTCAAAATCAAGTCTTGTACTTGACGTAGGCATACAGCAGCGTTTAGGCAGTGTTGATACAGAACAACTGAGAAACGCAAGATTAGGTGTAGTATGGATAAATGATACAGAGTGGGAACACCACCGTCTTCCTACTATATCAGGTGTTGTAGGAAATTATCCGTTAAGTAAAAGCGAAATCATGTTGCCTACATGGGTGCTTGAACAGATGGGTATTTCTGATCCACAAATAGGGATGGAAATTGTGTTGTCATACCAAATTGGCGATAGCTATGATTATGTCACGGACACCTTTTTGCTGTCGGGCTACTATACGGACTACATTCCAATGCGCACAAATAATCGTGGTTATGTTTATGTTTCATCCGCTTTTAAGGATAGCTTAAATGTATCACTGGATAATAGTGTTACGGCAATGATCCGTTTTCAAGGCAATGATAATGCTGACAAAAACTGTGAAAGATTGCGGCGTGAGATTGACTTTACAGAAGGGCAAACATTTGAAATTGTACCATTAGAAAAGGCAAATGGTGGAACTATTATTTTAGCTGTAATAATTTTAGCAGTTTTTATATCCTTTAGCGGCTATCTGCTGATTTATAATATTCTTTATGTCTCTGTCGTAAAAGATGTGCAATTCTATGGCCGTCTTAAAACGATTGGAACGACCCAAAGGCAGATAAAGAGAATTATCTATAAGCAGGCAATCAGAATCTCTTGTATTGGTATTCCGATTGGTCTGTTACTTGGTGCGGTTGTTTCCTTTGGCATTGTTCCTTACTTCCTGAATATGATGTATTCAACAAATTCTGATGTGGGAACAAAAGTATCTTTTTCGCCGTTTATTTTCATAGGAGCGGCCATATTTACGTTCATCACCGTTATGATTGCAAGCATGAAGCCCGCCAAAATTGCCGGAAGTGTTTCACCAATAGCAGCACTCCAATATACAGCAGCCAGCACAAAGAGCAGCGCCAGAAATTGTAGCAAAATGAAGTTGTCCAGAATGGCATGGAACAATGTCTTTCGTAATGCTAAGAGTACAACCCTTGTTTTTGCATCGCTTTTTTTCGGCCTTTCCTTGTTCCTTGTCGTCACAGGGCTATTACATGGTTTAAGCCCGGAGAATTATGTGAGCCAATGGGGAGTAAGCGATTTTGCACTCACATATAGTATCCACGAAAGAGAAGATTTAATTTCCAGCGAAATGGTTTCAGAGATTGGTCAGCTTGACGGCATTGAGAATTTGAGGTTGACCTATGCACCTTATCCTCAAATAGCAGCAGATGTTGTATATGACGATGCTGTATTTCACGAGTTTCTTGCGTCATTAGACGGAGTAAACGGCATTGATTTTTCTGATCCGGCAAAATTAGAAAATTATCAGCAAAACTTTTTTAGCGGGGTTTTTGGAATTGACAGTGCATATTTGGAAGAAATCAATAAAACCTTAAACTTGCCTATTGACACGTCTGCCTTTGAACAAGGAAAGGTTGTGCTGCTGTCCAAAACAGTAGAAGGCCTTATTCAGCCAGGGCAGGAAATAACAATCCAGACGCAGAACGGACAGCATTCCTTTATTGTAGCGAACGGTTATTTGAATGAAGGGTTTCGAGCAGGAGGAGGCAATGAGAGAGGGACGGCTCCTGATTTGTATATTAGTCAAACAGCTTTGAAAGAACTCTTTCCGCAATATAGAGTGTTCCGCGTGGCCTTTGATACGGATGGTCAACATGACGAAAGTATACTGCAAGAATTAAAGCAAATCACCGCATCACAAGCTAACATTGATATTATATCCCGATATGAACGGCGAGAAGAAATGCAGGAATATCTCATTACAGCAAAGGTTTTAGGAACAGGGTTGTCCGTGATCCTGCTGCTTGTTGGTGTCATGAACTTTGTCAATACAATGGTTGTCAATGTAAATACTCGGCGCTATGAATTAGCTGTTCTTGAAAGCATTGGAATGACAAAGCGACAAATCAAACGAATGCTATTTATGGAAGGTTTCTATTATTGGGGTGTTTCCCTTTCCCTTGCAGTCACCATTGGAACAGCAATCTTCATCTTGCTATATATGATTTTTAGTAAAGTGGCCTATTATGCTGTTTTCTCCTATCCATTTATCCCACTGGTGCTGGTGTCTGGACTGGTGTTGCTAATCTGCCTTATTGTGCCTGTATGGGTCTACAAAACTGACGTTAACCTTCCAGTTGTGGAGCGATTGCGGTTGACAGAGTGAGTTTAATCAAATAGCAAAACATCCTTAGATCAATCATATCGAAGCGGAGCAGATTTTAGCTGCTCCGCTTCTTTAGTATTTTTCAAAAAATTCTTTTGAAATGTCCGAGCTTTGTAACAATTCAGCCTGTTTTTCTGTCGAAATCAAAGACGCCTCGGACATTTGTGTAACATTTGTAGTTTATGCTTGTGGTAAATCAATTAAGAAACATCTGCCCCCACAGCGGGGAAAAGAAAAAAACCGCTGACGGGCAGAGGATTTCGTGTGCTTTCCTATATCACTGACGATACGGCGGTTTTGAGAAATCAGAGCCGCCGTTTCTTTTCGCCCCCCCTAAACCAACGACGACCTAACACCGTGTAAATCCACGGCGGCATATAGGAGGATTGCCGCCGTGTCTATCTTTGCCTTTTTTCACAGTGCCCATGACCTACATCAGTTAAAAAAAGCATAGCCCCGCCTCCGGGTTATTCCGGCTATGTATGCGAAATTTGTTGGAACCTTAACTATTATGTCATTTCATGCGTCCGTGTGGCTTCATGCCGCCCGGGCGCTTTTGCGTTCTTATGGGGCGGCTTCGGGTCATGTTGGCCCGAAGCCATTCCCCGGTGCCGCTCCCCGCCGCCTTCGTTTCGGTCACTCGTCAACCAACAACCGAAACGGAGGTCAATATGGCTATTATCAATTTGCGGGACTATTACCCGTTCTATACATCGGATTGCTTCATGGAAGTATCGGAAGAAGTTGCAGAAATGTTCAAAGAGTTTGATCGTAAAGAGGCTGCCTACCGGCTGCGTACATACCGCCACAAAGCCTACTATTCCCTTGATCGGGATGACGGGCTGGAGCATGAAGCTGTCTTTGTTGCCTTATCTCCCCATGAACTGTATGAGCGGAAAGTGACCATGCAGGAGCTTCACGCAGCGATTTCCAGTCTGCCGGACAAACAGGCAAAACGGATTTATGCTCATTTCATTCTCGGCATGACCAAACAGGACATTGCCCGGGCAGAGGGCGTCCATGAAAAAGTGGTTCGTGTCGCAATCGAGCGAGGTCTGCGGCGCTTAGAAAAAATTTTGAAAAATTCTTTGTAAGGCGTACCGATTTAGGCCGGAAAATGAAATGGCTTATGAGAGGCAAAACACTTCGGGTCACAATGGCTCGAGGTTCAGACAAGCCTCATGCAGATTGAAAATCGAATAAAAAGACACCCGGATACGAAGGGGAACGCGCTGTGTGACAGACCCGCCATGACCTCGGATTTCAGAGAATACAGTCTTTGTAAAACTGAGCGAGCGAACAGGTCCATGCCATAGGTGGGGCAAGGCTGGCTCCACCGGAACAGGCGCAGAACCCGGATACTTGCGTTTAGTCACAGTCCGAGCGTTGAAGCGGCCTTGCAAGCCGTGAGCCGTCGCAGGCAATGAGAACGCCTTGCCATCAGAATGGGGAGAGTTGAAATACTATGGGGCATGAAGCCTATGTCCGTCCGGTGTGTCTGAAATGAAGTGAAAACCTATGGGGAGCCCCCGGCAATGCTGTCTGATGATAGGCCAACCGATCCGGCGTGGCTCCCCATCTTTTCAAAAAAGGAGCACTTTATGGGAAATGCGTTTGGAATGATCCCCGGCTTGGAAACGGACGAATGGAGCAATGACGCCTGCCGCGGTTATGTCATTATGGCAATGGAGGACTGCGGATTTTCAAAGAAGGATATACGGCGTGTTGTGGGGCAGCTTTATGAAGTATTTGACCTCAACAGCGTGGAGGACGCCAAAGAAAAGTACCATTCCAGTCCTTACTGAGCTCGGGCCATATCGACCCGAAGTGGAGAAAGCTCAAAGGGCGGCACCTGCTGGGTGTCGCCTTTTGACATTTCCCCACAGGACAAGCGGGAAAGGCAGGCATATACACGCACTTTCGCAAAGGAGGTTTTCAATGACGCAAGCTGTCACTTATGAACGAGAAACAAAGTCTGTCGCATTTCAAGGGAAGATCATTGTGCTGGAAAGCCTCACGCCGGTACTTCCCCCGAAGGAGAAAGCACAGCGCAAAAAAGAAATTGAGCGTTGTCTTTATGAGGTGTTCAGAAAATATGGGGACAGATTTCCCTAATCATTCGCAACATTGTTGTCCGGGGCTGCTGATGGTATAATATAGTTGTAAGGTTGGTAGCTCCATTCCAACAAGGAAAGGAGCCCAATATGGAATTTATCAGAGAAGATTGTATTTACGCAAGACAGTCAGTAGACCGCAAGGACAGTATCAGCATTGAAAGTCAGATCGACTTTTGCAAGTATGAATTGAAAGGTGGGAGCTGCCGGGTATTCAAGGACAAAGGCTATTCCGGTAAAAATACGGACAGGCCGGAGTTTCAAAAGCTGTTGGGCGAGATCCGCAAGGGAAAGGTCAGGCGGGTCATCGTGTATAAACTGGACCGTATAAGCCGCTCTATTCTGGACTTTGCAACGATGATGGAGCTGTTTCAAGAGTATGATGTGGAGTTTGTATCATCCACAGAAAAGTTTGATACTTCGACCCCGATGGGCCGGGCCATGCTGAATATCTGCATTGTATTCGCCCAGCTTGAACGTGAGACAATTCAGAAGCGTGTCACAGACGCCTACTATTCACGGTGCCTGAAAGGCTTTCACATGAGCGGACAGGCACCATACGGTTATCAGTTAGAGCCCACTGTGGTAGAGGGTATCCGCACAAAGAAAATGGTTGCCGACCCCGTAGCCGCCGACCATGTTCGGCTGATGTTTGAAATGTACGCTGAACCGGAAACCTCCTTCGGAGATATTACCCGATACTTCGAGGAACATGACATAAAAATTTATGGCAAATCCATGTTCCGTACATTTCTTTCCCAGCTTTTAAGAAACCCCGTTTACGCACAGGCCGATTTGGAGCTGTACGAATTTTTCAAGAGTCAGGGTGCAGCGATTGTCAATGACGCTTCTGACTTTGCCGGAACAAACGGCTGCTATCTCTATCAGGGGCGGGATGTGAAGGAGGACAAGGACAGGTGCTTAAAAGACCAGATACTTGTTATCGCTCCCCATGAAGCACTCATTTCCTCTGACACATGGCTGAAATGCCGGAAAAAACTTATGGCAAATACCACCTTCCAGCAGGGACGGAAACCGAAGAACACTTGGCTGGCTGGAAAAATCAAATGCGGGCATTGTGGGTATGCTCTGAAAGCCACCCATGTACCAAACAGCACCGGATATTTCCGCTGTACCAAACGGACGGAAAACAAAGGCTGTCCGGGCTGTGGGAAAATCCGCAAAGAAGAATTTGAGCAATTCATTTTCTCGGCCATGCAGGAAAAGTTCAAAGACTTTCAGATACTCTACGGCAGGGAGGAAAAAGTCAATCCGAAACTGACAGCCTATCAAGTGGAGCTGGCACAAGTGGAGGCAGAAATTGAAAAGCTGCTGGATACGCTGACCGGAGCCAATGCGACCTTGCTTGCCTACGCTAACAAAAAAATTGAAGAACTGGACACCCGACGCCAGACCATTTCAAAGGCAATCGCTGAATTGAGCGTTGAAACCATATCTCCCCAGCAGATAAAGAAGTTGTCCTATTATCTCGACAACTGGGACAGCATAGATTTTGACGACAAAAGAAAAGCCGCCGATGGTTTGATCTCTACGATCAAGGCCACCAGCGACCGTGTTCAGATAGAGTGGAAAATCTGACATTTCCGCTCTATCGCCCCTCATTTCTATTTTATCTTGTTTGTACCCCTTGTACACCGATGTTTGATTCGTTGCATAAATAAAAATTCCAATTTGTTGTCTTCATATGTTGTTTCCTTTCTTATATCATCCAATGATTTATTTTCTATCAATATTATTCATTGTCATTCTTCTCTGCCTGGTAGATCGTCTTCTTAGTGGTGAGATTTTCGATTTTTAAGATATCTTCCATTTGAACCGGCTCTTCTGAAATATACCAGCTTTCCCAATTACAGTTGCGGCATAAAGCATTCTTCCACTTTGTGTTCATTGTCTTCTGTGGTTCCCAATCGCTCCATTTAATCATGGAGTCCTTTTTCTTCACAATGATTCTGATCTCTGTCTTATCGAAGAAAGAACCATCGACTCCCATATCTTTGGACGATAAGGAATCTGTCAACCACACAACAGGCTTATATTCCGCACATAATTTCTCTTTTGCGGCCGTTCCATCCGGCATAAGAACATTACTGCATGTAAGCTTTAAAAATCCGTCTGACATGATTTTTTCTACATGCTCCTTGGATGTATAATGGTATAAAACCGTCTCATCCTTTACGAAATGCCGCATTGCTCTCGCTTTCCTGTTGCTCATTCCTCTTCCTCCTGTAAATTTGACTCTCATCTTCCAGTTACTACCGCCTTGTTATGACCTCCGGGCCCTGTTCCGGTGAGGTGTTACGGTTATGAGGTTTTCAAGGTGCGTAAAATCAAACACAAAAAAGCCAATTATTATAGAAAGCTAAGATAGGACATAGTATGAGCGTAAAACTCATTATCAAATAATCCTATTCAATTAACTTGCTATAATAATTGGCTTTTTAGATTTGACTTTTTTGTTCCACATTTAAGTGGATGAAAATATAGTACCGCTCTTTTTCTATAATGTCAACAACTTTTTGCACTCTTTTTGCAATTTGGTTACTCGTTTTGCGGATTTTCGCCTTTTTTCGACACGCCTTCCTGCATAATATTCTTGAGAGACGCTTTCTCTCAAAAGGAGATATTTTCACGCATACCTATTTTAAATTTATCGACCTGTTCTGCGGGATCGGCGGTTTCCGTCAGGCCATGGAGTACGTGGGTGGAACCTGCGTCTTCTCCTGCGACAAGAACAGGAACGCACGTCTGACCTATCTTGCAAACTATTCTGAAGAACCTTCCAAAAATATTCTAAAGATCAAGGAAGAAGAGATTCCAACTTTTGATGTCCTGTGCGGCGGCTTCCCATGCCAGCCATTCAGCCTTGCCGGGAAACAGCGAGGTTTTGAAGATTCCCGAGGGACGATGTTCTTTGAGATCGCACGGATTCTAAGATACCACAAACCTAAAGTCGTTTTTCTTGAAAACGTCGATAACCTGGTCCGGCACGATAACGGCCGAACCCTGGAAGTAATCGTAAACACGCTTGATGAACTTGGATACGATGTCCACTACAAAGTCTTAGCTGCATCTGATTTTGGTGTTGCTCAAATCCGTAAACGAGTCTATATTGTCTGTTTCTTAAAATCCCTGAAGATTTCTTTCCAATTCCCTGAACCATTTTCCTCTGACATTGCCCTTGAAGATTTCCTTGATTCTGATGTGGATGAACACTACTTCATTTCCCGTCCCGATATTGTCCTATATAAGCCAGATCCAGCAGAGCGAGTCCATACGACATACCGCATGGGTTATATCGGAAATGTCGATCAAGGCAGACGCATCTACAGCACCAAGGGACTTTCTCCCACAACCGTTGTTTCTTCCCGTGGACCTGCCGGTGGAACCGAAGCCATCTATGTGAATGGTCGAGTCCGAAGGCTGACTCCCAATGAGGTCCGAAGGATCCTGGGATTCCCAGAAAACTTTTCTTTTCCTGTCTCAGAAAATCATGCCTACGAACAACTTGGTAACAGTGTAGCCGTCCCAGTCCTAAAGCTGATTGCAGAACAAATCGTTTCAACCGGAGTCTTTGACGAGGACAGATCGGATCCAGAGACAGCCGCATAACCTTATCTCTTCCTATATAAATAAAACACCTGGGATTTCTCCCAGGCTTTTCTTATAGATTTATGCCATATTTTCTAATTCATGAAAGGCTTCCATGGCATACACGATATAGTCATTTTTATGACTATACATTTTATACAATTATTCCTGTAGCTTTTTGTGCAATATTTTTTTAATTTAAACCGTCCAATTTTCCCAAATCGCTCCATATTAAGTGTATCCATGGATTTCCAGTAACCCGCCGCCTGTGTGCAGCATGATCCGGGAGAGACCGACGGGTCTTCTCTCTTTACATAGATGCTATTGAACAGAAAGGAATTTACTGAATGGATACATATACTTCACATCTAACCAGCTTGGAATACTTTGGTCTTGAAACACTCTTCCGGCACCTGATTACAGAATATGGCTCAACCTACCAGGGAGAAGGTGCCAACTTGGATTTCAGACGAACCCAGCAGGGAGTCTCCGTCTATGATCCATATTACTTCGGCAGCTTTGCCGCAATGGAACTCATCATGATCGGCGATGTCTGCACACTTGTGGGATCGTCCGCATGGAGCGCTGACAGAGCGGATCCGGGTCCATGTGACACCATGATTGATGTCACCGAATATTTAAAAACACCTGGTCTCCCGATTGACTACTTGATGGATAAGATCGCGATGACTTGTTAAACAGAAAGGAAAAATACTATGAAGAAAATTATTGATGGAAAACTTTATGATACAGAAACAGCTGAATGTCTTGGCTTTTATCAGCATTTTGATGGAAACACTTTTCATTACCTCCGTGAAGCGCTCTATCGAACCAAAAAGGGCACTTATTTCATATACAGCAGACACGATGCAGAAAACCCGTGTATTGATGACTTTGTTTCGGGTATGGATGTACCTATCTTATTATTTTCTCGGGAAGATGCAATGCTATGGGCTGAGATTCGCCTCAGTGCTGAAGAATACTTTAACGCTTTTGGCCGACCAGCAGAAATATTTGAATTTTAAGAACTGAATGAGATTCATTAAGAAAGGATTTTTATACTATGATAAAAAAGATTAATAATAATGATCGTGAGTTTGCCACTTCCAACTGTCTTGCCGTATATGAATTTTTTCAGGACGGAGCACCGATTTTTTGTCATGAAAATCTATACCGTACTACATCTGGATCCTACTTTCTTAAGGTTGAAACCGGACCCGATAGTTTCTACCATCCGACCAACTTGGGTCTGTGGGATCATGTCGAAGCTGTCTTCTCATTGTCAGAAGCCGAAGCTAAGGCTTGGGCAGAACGAAAACTTCCTGTCATGGACTACTGCGAGATTTTTGGTACTCCTGAGGAAGGTTAAACATTTATATCAATTTTCATTGTTGAAAGGAAAAATACTATGATTAAAATTATAAATTCTGTTCCATACAGCACTGACTCTTCTTGCCGCCTCGGCTACTTCCAACATCGTACCATCCTGGATCCTGCTTATCACAGGGAAGAATTATATATCACCAGGCAGGGAACCTATTTCCTCTATGTCGAGGGAAGAGAAAACAGTCCCTATTGTTTCCAGGGTGATCCGTTTCCGGCCGCAGGATGTGACATCACAATTCTAAGTGATATCGAAGCCCGGATCTGGGCGGAACACCGTCTGACTCCCGATGAATGTGAGTTCATCTTTCCGGGTCCTAAGGCAAGTTAACAGAAGATACATACAAAGGCTTGGTCAACAGATCAGGTCTTTTTTCATGCCCTGGCAATAAAAAAGACGCTGCCAAATAGCAACGCCCATTTCTAAATTTCCTATGAAAACACACCAATGATATAGGATCTGCTCACAACGTCAAATTTTCTCATATCGGTCATGCCCTCAAGAAGTGCCCGTGGAATCTGAAGTCCAAACTGGTTTGAAAACAGGATCACCTCATCCATGAACTCGTTGATCCTTCCATGCTGTGCCGCCTGAGTCATTTTATGTACATGCATTTGCAGATAATCATAGACATTTTTTCCTGTCTTGTTTACAATTGCATTTTTCAGTTCTACGCCGCCCTCATAGGCACGATCTCTTAATTCTACTAACTCTGTCACATCTCTCATAGTATTTTTCCTTTCGTTTAAACAAATTATTTGTACATTCTTATTATGTAAGATTTAGTGAAAATGGAGAAACTTTTTTGGTTTTCTTCCGTAAAAGTTCCCATCAAATAAACCTATATATATTATGATGGGTTTTTTCAAAAATGACAAATGACTGAGGAAAAATTTTTATTTTTTGACATGCAGATTTAGCGCTTACCATACGGTTGCGTACAGAGCGGATCCATAGCCATACAAAAAGGAGACTCTCAGCTCCTCCTATCATATGTATGATTGGTTGTAAACCTACTATAAAATAATCTTAACACAAAAAAGACCTGCATTAAGCAGGTCCTTAATTTTAGTTATTGTATACATGGATTACTAATCCATTTGAATTATCTACGGAAAATCTCTTTCCATAATCGGTTGTTCTGTTCTGCCAAGCCGAGAAATCTAATGTTGCCGCTTGAATTCCATCACCCATATTGTACGGATTCCAAACATCATCATGTTGAATTTTATTTGCGTGTAGCTTTATATAATTGAACAATTCAGTTCCGATCTTATCACCAACTACAGCTTTAATTGTTTTTTCTTTAATATCTGGTTTTTGTGAATAATATGCTTTCGCTACAGAACTATCAACATTTGCTTCTTGATCAGACCACGCGCTTCCTATTTCTGCCGTAACAAATGTTCCAAATCTACTACTATTATGGTTAATTTCAATCTCACCATATCCACCATATGTACTCATATCTTTATCAGTCCAAATTAAATCAGTTCCATAACCATATGTGTAAGAATCGATATGCGTCTGTTTACCATTTGCATCTGGGCCGTCATAGTCACCCTGATCGATTGTCGTTTCAAATACACTTATAAGCTTCTCTTTCATTAAGCTCCAGATCTCATCGTCGCTCTTGCCATTATAATCCTCAGTATGCATCTTATAGTTACCTGCACCATTGTGAATCGGATTTCCATTGACCGTCCAACGGCCGAGTTCATCGACTGTATAGCCGTCAGGCGTAGTTGTATTCTTTAAATAGTTATCAGCGCTTGCATAGTAATAACAATAGCCCTGATACCAGATCCAACAAGGATAATTCTCATATTTCTTATAATTGTCTGTTTTAATATAATTGGTTCTTCCGCCCTGTTCGGTACTTATAATTGCCGCGAAGCTCGGCACTGCGGCTGCGACCACCATAACACCTGCAACTGCCACTGCCACCATCTTTTTCATACTTTTTTTCATTTGTATCCTCCCATTTTTCCAATAACTCCTTTTTTCATTATAGCCCTTTAGCGGGTGCCACGCAATCTTATTTTGCAAATCAGGTGTGTTTCGAGTCTGAACCTGGAATATTTTTCCTTCCCTACCATTGAATATCTCTGTATGTCCTGCATATCATATATTATGAAACGCATTTGAACCAGTAACTTGACAACCAAGTGAAAATATCTTATTATAATTGTAGAAAGTAATTCGACGCCTTCCTCGGCGGATAATAGAGGGCTTTAATGCAAACGTAAACGGCAGTACATCTTCTTAGTTTGAGGATGTCTGCCGTTTTTGTATGCCCATCTATGCTCCTTACCCGTTATTTACTTTCCTATTACAATCGGGTCATATGTAAGGTTCAAAACACTCTTCCCATCACCATACCCAATGTAAGTATAGCTTGCCACTGAGAGCGCCATCCGCAGACGGACATTCTCACTGTCAATATCAAATCCACCATCATTTCTAAGCGTGATGATTCGGTTTCCGGCCTCGTCATCTTCTGAATTGAATGTCCCTCCGATTTCTTCCGCATAGTCTTTTAACACGGAGATCACGGACAGTTCCAACCAGGACAACGTGTTCTCTTTCTTTTCCTTCTGGGACTTTTCTCTGATCTGTGTAATTGCTCCCTGGAGTTCCAGAAGTTCCTTTGTGTTTAGATCACCGATTTCCTTGTAGATCCTGTTCGTTTCCTGCAATTCTTCATCGAACTCTTGTGTTTCCATAAGAATACCTCTCTTTCCTTTGTTTCCTTTAGTTTACTTGGAACCTGAAACGGCGTGAAGCGGGAAAGTGCCTGATTCTTTTAGCGTAGGCCTGTGCATTTTTTCTTGGGCCTGTGAAGTTTTTCTATATGCAGGTTACTGGACGCAAGACTAAGCTGTTGACTTTGCCTGAAATTTTTAGCTATCGTTTTCTTGTCCGTATTTTGTCCATACCTGTCGGAGTTTCTTTTGGGACATCCGGCGCATTCTTTCTGACCTCTTCCAGAATCTCGTTCTGGAAATCTTCCTTATAATAATCCCTTAGACGCTTTTCCACAAACTGATCCCGACTGGCGCGTCCTGTCCACAGGATCTCCCGGAGTTTTCCCTTTTGTTCCCTGCATTCACCCACAAGACGGTAAAATTCTTTGTACTGCTGAGTCTGCATCTTCTTTAGATACTGCACCCGTTTCCGCTTTTCCTTCATGACTTCCTGATCCATGGACTTTTTCTCCTGCAGTGCAGTTTTCTTCTCTTGCAATTCTGTTAGGGATCTCTTGACCTCTGATAGTTCTTTTTCCGCCTGGATGATCTCCTGTTTTATGGATTCCCGCTTCTTTTTCATGAAAAGAGAGCAGGTGGATAGTTCCTTATTTTTTAACTCCAGGGTGTCCATGAGATTCGTTATGGCTTTCATGGCCTGTTCGATTGCCTTTGCATTCGCATTAGCAGACGCAATCTGTTCCTGGATGGAGGATCCTTCGGCTGCCAGGGATGCGGAATACAATGCTTCCTGATATGCGCTTATGATATACCTGTCCCTTAGGGATTCCAATTGAAGCGCAGTCTTCTTAAGCTGTTCTTTCTCCTTCGCCGCCATCTGATCGAGTACCTTCTGGGTCTCCTCCAGGAACCGGTTGTTATCCATGATTTCCTCATTCAGCTTTCCAAGCTCTGTCTGTCTTCCCTTCTTTTCCATATTATAGGCACTCGGTCCGAAATGAACACCGGGAACCCGGTCAATTCCTTGGTCAGCATAGGAACGGTGGTCGATCTGTGCATCGACTCCATTTTCTTTTAGGTATCGGTTGCAAAGTTCTTCCCAGGACTCTCTCCAGGATTCCAAGGTTTCGGTGCTGTTCCACTTTGCTATGGTACGGTTTGGAATATTTTTGATCCGCGGCTGTTTATCCACCCGCCTTAGGTTTTTCTTTTCTGCGGCCTCAGCGGTAAGCCAGATCGTCCGATTCCCAAAGTAATATCGATACTGCTTTCTCCACCCATTCTTCTCCGCTTCTTTGATTCTGGATGCCCGGAATGAGTATTCCCTGTTATCCTTCCGGCATAGATAACTCTTCTCATACTTAGCTTCCCATCTTCCACGTTCATTTAACGGCCGCATGGTTACCAGGATGTGTGCATGTGGATTTCGGAAAGTCATTTGTTCTGGGTCATTCGTGGGTTTTCCATTACGATCTATGGGCTGACCGTAACCGTTGCGGACTGGTGGATTATGGATTGCAAGATCCGCACACATGCCTTTCTCCACGCAGTTTTCTTGGACGAACTCCCGTACTAAAGCAATTTGGGCTTCGCGGCTCAGTTCCAAAGGAAGGGCAATTTCAATCTCGCGTGCCAACTGTGCGTTCGCGGATTTCTCTGCCATCTCTACCTGATTCCATAGGTGCTGACGCTTCTTGAAAATTTCTGGTGCGTACTCCGGCAGAAGGATTTCGGTATGTTCCACCCATCCTTTTCTTGTGTAATCGTAGGTGATTCCATCCCACTCGCTGGTAAGACTGGTGCCGCTTCGATAAGCTGCGGCTGCTACTGCGGAACGTCCTTCGCTCCGCTTTATGATCTGTACTGATAGATGATAGATTGCCATAGATGTGACTCCTTTTATATATGAAAATACGCCGATAATGAATGGGATGAGTTTCCATTTTCATCAATCAGCGCTTGAATTTCCGGCTCCTGCCGGTTGTCCGAAGGACCGCACACCGTCCCGCCAGGGTCGGTAATAAGTGCGCCCTTCTTCCTGAAAATTAGAAGGGATTTTCGCGTCCCTTCTCGATAATAAATGCAATCGTCTCCGGGTTCTGGATCGCAAAATAGATGATCTGCTCCATCTGCTTGTCTGTTAAGGATTCTGGTGGACAGATATCTTTTATGGCACTCTCAAGCATGGCTCCACGCTCGATCAGTCTGTGTGCTCTCCGTTTCCGTTCCTTAAACTGTTCCCTTCTTGCGGCTGCATCTTCCCGATGCTTCTGTTGTAGTAATTCAAGTTCTGTCATATGTTATCTCCTACTGTGGTGAATTTCCTGGGTATTTTGAATTTCAGTTCCGATTGTCTCTGGCTGCCGCTGAATCTCCATATGTCTCTGGATCTGTTCGTCCATCCGGTCGATGAGATCATGGGCCGTTGTCTGAATCGTTTTTAAAGATGCTCGAAGCTCTGGAAGTTCTTTCGAACTGCTCCAACTGGCGAGATATGCAAAAGAATAATCGGATGTGTCGATTCCGAAATGATTACAGACGATGAATGCCACGCTCTCCGCCTCGATTTCCTTTGTGGCTGGATCCTTTGGATTTTTCTTGTCTGCATGGAGAATGCTGTGGGCGGTTTCATGGAGAGCGGTCTTTAGTGTCTGGCTCTCGGACATCCCGTCTTTGATAACGATTTCATCACTCGTACGGTTATAGTATCCCTTAGCCAATCCTTCCCAGGATTCAAAGCGGATCGGGACGGGCGAGGTGCTTTTGATGATGTTCATGAGAAGTGGATAGTTTAGGGCTTTCTTTTTCAGTTCTGTAACAAGTTCAGGAAGTGGCTCTCCCTCGGTCTGGGAAACATCAAAAATCGTGATCGGTCGGAAGGATGCATAGGTGATCTGCTTCTGCTCCGTCATCTGCTTTCCGTCTGCGTCAAGCTTTGGCTGCCCGGTCTCTGGGTTAATGACCGTGACTTCTTTCGTCAGCCTATGTGGGTTGGGTGCCAGGATCGTGATTCCCTTCTCGCCTTTTCTTACATGGCGGTTTAGGGATTCCCAGGTACGATACCCGGCTACATACCTTGCATCGGGTTTCTGCATGAGGATTAGAATAGAATTGTTGAAGCTGTAGGAATGGAACTTAGACATGACGGTGAGGTATTCCCGGTATTTACTGGACGCGAACACAGACTTGATTCCTTCTTCCAGTTTTTCGGTGAGTTCTTTGATTTTTTCATCCCTGGTCTGCTTCTGGTGCTGTTCCATGGTACACCTCCACGATCAGGTCATCTTTCCCATTTCCGGCCGGGAAATGATAGTCGATCCGCATCTCCTTGTGTCTCAATAGTTCCAGTGCGGTTCTGTAATTTTCTATAAAGTCAAGTTTTCTCTGTAAGTCCATAGTGACCTCCGTAATATATAAATTTTTATGGGATCCGGCATCCTATCGGATATGCCGGGATTCCCTTGGTATGCCTGACAGCTTCTCCCGTTCCTCGGTGATAGTGCCGGCGATTTTAAGATTCCTGCCATCAAACTCATAAACATTATCAGAAAGACGGTCGATGGGCTCAACCGATTCTTCATTGATCTGACGTACTGTTTTCTGCATATCTTCAAGCAGCAACGGGATATGTTTCGGTACTATAAGGACTTCATGGACCGATGACGGAAGAATATAATAATCATCACCCATAAGCCCATGAACCGTCTGTAATACCTCAGGGCATGCGATCATGGCCGCACCATCATGTCTCTCTTTATTTGTAAGAACAAACATCGGCGATTCCGTGGATGAGGGCATAAGGGCACTGGTGATTTCCGGATCACCGTCCCGCTCAACGACATCGCTAAACAGTATTTCCTCCAAATTTTTGAACACCATGTCCTTCGCCATATTTTTCTTGGCCGCTTTTAATACCTCTTCTTTTGTCATGTGGATCTCAGAAAGAAGACTTGAGGTGATCCTGATCGATGCGTCAGGCGCTACATACATTTTCGGGTAAATTGCCAGATCCTCAATTCGTTCGTATGGAAGGTCTTTCAGCCATTCCTTGTTCGCCTCATAAGAAACCACTGCCGCACCCAGCGGGAAATCTTTTTCCCGTCTCATTAGGCTGCTGAACTGTTTCGCAACGATTTCATTCTCACGGTAAATCTCTTTTCCAATGTCGTCCGCAAGTCGTTCTGCCAGTGATCTTATGGTTTCGTCTGGTCTTCTTAGATCATACATACGGTCCGGGCTGATGATCGGTGCCACGGTACACTTAGGTACATGGATCTCGATTCCTTCCCATATTCCATTGTTTTTCGGTATTTCCCGCTCCACGAAGCTTGCACCCTCAAATAGAGGATTTTCATGCATCGCTTCTAATAATTCATCATAAAATAACTCTTTGTCTGTCATAATTTTTATCTCCTCTGATTAAACTCCCTGACCTGATCTGCCAGGGATAAAATTTTTCTGTCTTTAAAGTAATAACACTTCTTCGGCCGCAGATAGCCGATTCCGGAAATGATGAGGATCACCTCTTCCTTCTTTACCAGGGTTATCAGATCTCCCTGTTCCACGATTGGTTTCTCCTCATAGGTATAGGATTTGCTTCGGTTCTTCCCACTGTTTAACGTCTCTTTCTTGTTCTGATAGTTTCCGCACCAGGCTGAGATGTCCTTTGCCGTGTCTGGATCAGCGCACTCACAGATAACCTTTATACGGCAGTTATCCGCAATGACTCTTGCCTCTTCCTTGGAATAGATGACTTCCATCTGAGCCATGGACTGGAACGCCAGCATGACCATTGTCTTCTTACTCCTTAAAGTTGCCAGTGCGTTGAAGATGGTTTCCACACGGCCAAGTCTGGCAAATTCATCAATCAAGACTAAAATCGGTTTTGCGGTTGCATCTGCATCCGGTCTCCGCTGTAGATCCTGTAAGACTTGTGCTGTGCATAAACGCATAATAGCCTGGTAACTTCCAAGCAGATGCTCTGGGATTGCTAAGAAAATAGATTTGTTCTCTTTGAATGCTGAGGGACTTGCCTTGACTGCGTTGTCCCGGAAACAGAATTTTACGTCCGACTTACTGAAGACGGAGAGGTTCGTTGTCATCTCCACCATGCAGTCCTCCACAGACTCCGCTTTCTTTCCAGCGAACTTCGCGAGGTATTGATACCATAGGTCACTCTTTACGCTTTCTTCAATGATTTCTTCAATCAACTTTTTGGCATCTGACTCCAGGATGTGGTTGACGGCATCTATAAAGCTCTCACCCTTTTTGAAATAGTAGACTAATAAGCCTGTGAACATGGAGCGGGCATTTACTACGAAAAACAGGTCCTTCGGGTTCGTGCTGACGATCAACGCCTCTGCGATTTCTTCCATGCTCTCCACAATGAGGTCATCTGCGGGATCACCGTGTAACCGATACCATGCATCCCATCCGATGGTTTTACGGTCAGAGGGATCCACAACATAAATGGCTGGATCATCTTTTTTCGTGGATTTCTCATGGAGTTCTCCTTTGATGTCGATACAGAACGTCAGCATTTCAGGTTCAGGCGCAGAGTAATTTGCAAGAAGGGTATCTAAGATCACCGTTGACGTTTTACCGGATCCGGAACCGCCAATGATGCAGGAATGTAAGATCTGGTTTTTAATTCTGACGTATCGGTCTTTGTCACATCCAAGGATTATGCCCTCTGGGTTCTTTGAAATCAGTTCGACGGGAATTTTCGGATAGGTTGCCGCCCGCTTTTGTGGTGAGTCCTTTTTCAGTCCGCTGTCTGGAATCAGTCCATCTCCGGCTTGGAACTCTGAGAATTTTTTTCCTTCACAGGCGATGCTCCATAGATTGTTTAATATGATCCAAGCAGACAGAGCGGCTGTCATATAGAATGCCTGTTTTGTTGTTACCGGAAGAATCTGTTGTTTTTCTAAGAAATATATGGGAAGTGCGGTCCATAGGCCTGTGAAACCTACAAGATTACTCAGGAGCTTCAGCGTCTTTTTCATCGGACTTCCACTCCAGTTCAGCTAAAATTTTATACTTGTGATACCAGTCTATGGTGTACTGGATCTCGTCCATTTCCTTTGCGGACAGTATATAGTGATTAAATATTTTTTTCATGGCGTGCCTCCTCTTTCCTCTAAGAATATTATGTGAGAAGGGTTGAGGAAAAAGTGGCATTTTTACCCTTATTACCAACCTTTTTTGAGCAAAAAAATAACACCCTGAAGGTGTGCTGAGGGATTCCATATATGGTTATCACAGAGGTATCTGCCTGAGTCTGCGTCTGCCGTTTCTGATCGATAATACGTTTCATCAGATGGACTCCAAGAATCACCGGCCTTTGTCAACCAGATCTTATAGTAGGCATCTGCACTTTGATCCGGCCACTGCTGATCATATTCCCACCAGGAGTGATCGTCTATTGGATAGATACTGCCTGAAGCTTCTGGAACTCCATTCCATTCTCCAACCTTTTCACCATCTGGCGAAGATGCATAGGAATCATACCAGCCAAAGTTTGTGGCATACTCATAGTCAACCATCTTCTTTTCGTACTCTCCGGTTTCGACCTGTTCACCTGTGGTTGGATCTGTTGTCATAATTGGCTTATCTTTGTCATCTTCTTCGACGGTTTTCTTATAGTGGAGACTTCTATATTCGCGTTGGCCTAAGTTCATATCTCCATAGAGTTCTGGATCTTTTGGGTCGTCTTCTTTCTCGTCGTCGATTTCGAGTTCGTAATCGAGTTCAATCGCATCATCACCTTTGTACTCATTATCACCATTGTCTGAGTAAACCTGAGGAACGATGAACTTTAGATGACCTTTTTGAGGGAATGCGGCGTCTACTGTGAATGCAATTACTTTATAACCTGCCATACCTACTAAATATCCATAGTTTGAAGTATCTCCTGCTACGGTATATCTGGCCATAGCTGTTAGGTGGTCTCCTCTATAGTTACGATCCATCCAGTCTGCTTCCAAGACATTTAATCCTTCAATATTTGCAGTATTGTCTGAACCAAATTCTTTGAATGAACCGGTTTCTGCGCCTCCTGTTTCGCCTGATGATACGTCTGACCAAACCTGAATTTGAGGTCTGGCATTCTCATCTGTTTTATCGGTGTATGAGTATGGTCTACTCAAAGAAGCATATACCATTCCTAACTCTGCTGTGTAAGTTTTTCCGACTTTTAATTTGATTCTTCCATTTGTCTTTATGTTTTTGTCGGTTGCATCTGCACCGCCAAAGGCGTCGGTAACTTTTTCAAGCGGTCTCTCGGATTTTTCTAAGATTTCATTTTTATCATCAAGAATCTGGATTGAATAAGCGATGACGTTATTATCTACTGGACGCGGGATGTAATACGTTTTATATCTGATGTGTCCATTGTCTTTAGTATCACGGTAAACAATTGTCATAGTAACCGACTGAGTATCTACGTCTCCATCAATACGCATGTATTTTTGTAGGAGCTGCCACCATTCCATTCCATATGCAGGCGCGTAATTCTCGTATGCAGCTTTCCATTTGGCGCCTATTTCGCTGCGTTCCGCCCATGTTTCAAACGCCTTTTTAGCAGTTCCATAATAAGGAGATTGGGTTGGGATGTTCGATGGGACTCCACTTGATCCGCTCCAGTTTTCGATAAGATCTTTTGGGTGTTTTACATCATCGGTTGCGATGAGTTTTAGATTATACTCTTGTTTTTCTGAACCATCTTTGTTGTAAATATAATAAGTTTTGTTTTCTCCTCTACTACCAGCTACACTGGCTTCCTGAATCCAGTCTGATGCATAGGTTGGATTTGTAACTACAGTTCCTTGTTGAGTATCTTTTACATCAATTGCAATACCCGCATATCGGAACTCGACATTAAACGTTGGTGAGAAATCGCCTAAATTGGATGTTGCCATTGCGGATTCGCGGTCATTATCTGTTGTTGATATTTTCTTAACAAAATATTGAGTTTGGACACCGCCAGCATTAGCATATAATGGTGCGTTCCATCTCATTGCTGCTTTGTTGTAAGTCTCACCGATTCCGGAATTATAGATGTTGAAAAGATTTGTAAACATTCTGCGAAACTTATCTTGACCGGTCATAAAACTTGAATATGGAACGTATACGTTAAAGCCACCTTCGTTTTGTTGCTCGTATTTTACACCACTATATTTACTTGAAGAATAGATATAAACACCGTTTTCTTTGGTAAATACTCCTGCATCTCGGTAATCAGCTGCAAATGCAGACGCAGGATGTGCTAATATAGATAATCCCAGAAGAATGGGAGTAAACATTTTTATGAGTTTGTGTTTAGACATGACACAAAAAACCTCCTTTGTTATTTTCTAATATTATGTAAGATTTTGCACGCGAAAAAGGGATTTTCTTACATAATATATAGAGATACAAAGAAGTTTTTTTATGATTTATTTGTGAATTCTGAAATTCGTTAGGAGTGAATGATATGGATTTTATTAATCAACCAATTAGTGAATTACTTTCACTCATGTGGAACAAATTATATCAATTTCTTGTTTGGATGTTTATCAGCGATGATGTTGGAAATGATTTGGTTTATAAAACTTATTTATTTGCAGTTATTTTTACATGGATCACCAGTTTTATTATACATCGCCAGTACGGATTATTATGTCTTGTTGTTTTAAATATAATTATAGATTTCTCAATGTTCTTTTTCTTTGAATTTATTTTTATATAAATATACTATCGTTATAAATAAACAAATATATGTTATTGAATTTCCTATATTAGCTAATCTGCAAAAATTCATTATATTAGGGAGTGTAATGTATGTTCCCAACCAATCAATAAGTAAAAATGTTATTGTACCTAATAGAAAAGAAAAACCTATTGTGTTTTCTTTGCGATACCATTTAGAATCATCTAATAAAAATATTGTAAGATATAAGGAAATCATCGCTGTAAATAAACTGGCTTTTGTATCTACTTTATACATCCCATAAGCTAATACTCCTCCATAAAATAAGCACAATGTATAAACTATCTTAGGATAATTTAATCCTATAATATTATTTAAATAAGTCATTATATCAGTTTTAATTAACTGTTTTATAATTACTTTAGGGAAAATAAATAATTTGGGAAACTTTCTATCTAAAAAATTGTAAAACCTAATAATCAAATTAAGAAAAAGAATATTTTGTTAGCAATTTTAAATTCGAAGTATTTATCATAGTTTCTCGTTAACAGTGTAGGATTATCTTCATCAACGTCTGCTTTTACTAAGTATGTATTCCTTACTGTGATTATATACTCTTTCTCCATACCTTCCTCCCAAGTTAATACACATAATAAAAAGGAGCCTTTTGGGCTCCTCTTAATTTTATATGAGTTTTGTTTATTTGTAAACTTTAATTTTAATCCCTTCACCAATAACTTCGATAGAAAATGTTTTTCCATAATCAGTTTTACGATTCTGCCAAGCAGAGAAATCAAGTTTACTTGGCATAATTCCATCCGGTTCATTATTTGGATTCCATTCAGCATCCGGAATCGTTTTATCTGCATGCTGTTTAATATAGTTGAATAATTCCGTTCCGATTTTGTCTCCGATTGCTGCTTTAATGGTTTTTTCTTTGATATCAACTTTGTTTGCATAATAAGCTTTATCGATGGCGTTATTATATTTTCTTTCAATATCTGACCAGTAATTTCCAATAGCTACAGTAACAAATGTCCCAAATCTTTGATCATTATGAGTTATTGAGGTTTCGCCATATCCACCATATGTACTTGTATCATTATCTGTCCAGATAATATCATTACCATATCCATAAGAATACTGATCAATATGAATTTGTTTCCCACTGGCATCTGGACCATCATAGTCCCATCCAACAATCGCATCCTGATATACCGGAATCAATTTCTCTTTCATTAAGCTCCAGATCTCATCGTCGCTCTTACCATTGTAATCCTCAGTATGCATCTTATAGTTACCTGCTCCATTGTGGATCGGATTACCATTGACAGTCCAACGGCCCAATTCATCAACCGTATAGCCGTCAGGCGTAGTCGTATTCGTTAAATAGTTTCCATTCTGGTCGTAGTAGTAACAGTAACCCTGATACCAGATCCAACATGGGAAGTTCTCATATCCTTTGTAACTGTCTGTTTTAATGTAGTTTGTTACACCACCTGGGTTATATGTATAAGTGATATTTGCTGCAAAGCTTGTAAGTGTCATTGCTACTGCTAATGCACCTGCGACTGCACCTGTCACCATCTTTTTTAATCTATTCATAATCTCTATCTCCTCATTCTTTCAAATACGTTTCTTAGTTAATATTAGTATGTCAGATTCAGCAGAAAATAACTCTATAAGTATTATAAGAGGTATTTCTTAGAATGTCAAATAGATCAGGGATTTATGTAAAATTCTTTGAAGGGAAAAAAGGTTCTGTGTCTGTCTTAGTCCTGCGTCCAGTATTGTGTAGCTCACCGTTACTAAGAAAAATCATGTTTTCTATTTCTTAGATTAAGACATAAAAAAAAAGAGCCTGTGCTCTGCTGTGAAATTCTATGTATTTTTCAGATATCCTGCCTCTGCATTTTCAACTCATGTTCATGTGTGGTGTTAGCTAAAATTCTCTTGGAGTTCCCTGTGATTTTATTTTTATCATCAAGAATCTGGATCGAGTAAGCGATGACGTTATTATCTACTGGACGCGGGATGTGATAGGTTTTATATTTCGTATGTCCACCTTGAGTAGCGTCATTGTATACGATTGTCATTACGACTGACTGAGTTTTAATGTCGCCATCAATACGCATGTACTTTTGCAGAAGCTGCCACCAGGGCATTCCATATGCAGGTGCAGTTTTTCTCTAATAGATTGTCATTTAATGATGCCAAATCAGTGTCATTGTGCTTTGCAATTTTATATGCATTTTAGCGAATTAACGTATAATTATCTGCATGTCATTTTGCGTTAATTTACAAATATATCAAAGTTATTATATGTCAAATATCAAATGCATAATAGCCTATTTTATTTTTGTTTTTTCAATAAATTATCCCTTATTTAGGAATAAAAAATTCATTTTATAATTCATCAAAAGTGTTATAAATAGAGAATCCGATTTCTCGGATTCTCTATTTAATTATGCAATATCCGCAAACTCTGCTAAAGCATCTACCGCTGTTAAAAAGGTGTATCCACCAATATAATCCATCAAGAATTTGATGTTATCGCCGGAGTAATATTGAGCTCCTTTTTTCTTGGCTGCATTATCACAATAATGATAATAACCATCACGACCAGCGAAAAAGGTCATTGCCGGATTTTTACTGTACGCAAAGCTTCCGTCTTTTCTCTCAAAGACCAACTCTGGGTATGTTTCCCTTAAAAAATCAATAATATTGACTTTCTTAGCTTTTTCTTTCATTTCATTTTGATACATAGCGTTTCTCCTTTTCATATAAAGAAATACAATCATTAAATTCAAATGTCAGCAAACCAAACTTTTCGTTGTTCCCTTGAAGCATAAGGGCTGGGTTTAACATGTAATGAGACTTAGAAATCTTTACAATTGCTCTTGTCTCCTGAAGTGTTTTTAGCGTATTTGCCACGGTTCTCTTGTTTCCGATCGAGCAGTCCTGCATGATGTCTTCATAAGTACAGTAGATCATATTATTGGTGTCGGCGTTATATATAAAATATAAAAGCACCATAGTTGGCTGATTCGCAAATAAACTCAGTACAGGGATCGTCTGGTTTAAAAAGACTCTTCGGAAATTTTTCTGGTTACACAAATTTGTCATGACTTCTTTTAAGCTGTTATCTGTCCGTCGCATTGACGGAATTTCTCTTGGTATTTTCATCTCTTCTCTCTCCTTCGTAGATATTATGTAAGATTTGGGAAAAACGAAGAACTTTTTTTGCAAATTTTTCAAAAAATTTTTTGAGTGGGATTTGCGGCAGAGATGGCATGAATGGAATTACTGATTTTGGAACACTGAAATGATACTTTACGGTGGCAAATCTGATACCCGGTAAAATTCTGGAAAGCCTTACCAGTTCTGGGTTTTCTCGTGATTTCCAATATTTGTCCTTTTATTTTATATATATCTTCTGTCTCATAATTAGATCTTGGAAGTACACTGATATCATTGAAATACTGGAACATTACTCTCCATCTATTATTCCCTGAGTTAGTAAAACAATAAGCTTATTACTCATTAACAGAAGGAAGGATATAAGAATATTATACTTAGTGTTCCACCTTAGATGAAGAACCTTAGCTGCTTAGTTTATATGCTTGTATACTTAGATTTCATTCCTTAGATGATGCTTAGGAATTGCGGTGAGTTACACAAAACTGGACGCATGAACAACCCAAGGGATTTTCCAAGCGTGGATACTCAGCACTTGGTATTTTCTTAGAAGCTTGGTTTTGTTCGCGTCAAGTATCCCTTGCCTGCTCACCGCTTGGTCACACTAAGAGTTGAAAGCTAAGTACCTCAGTTCTAAGTGTCTCATCTGGTACACTAAGATATCTGTTCTAAGGTGGAATCTCTAAGATATTTCTTCTAAGGTATTCCTCTTCTAAGTGGTTCACTCTCAGTGTCATACATTTCATCATAAGATGGTGTACTGTTCTATATGGTACTCTCAGTAGGATAGTTTTATTATTCTTGAAAAATATTTTTACTTTTTTGTAATTTTATGGCACTTTTTTTCTCAGATCTTACATAATATCTATAAGAAAATCTTTCCTCTACCTTCTCAAATACAAAAATGATTGGAGCTTATTTATGAGTTCATACATAAAATTTACAGAAAACGATATGCGGCTTGCAAAGCAGGCCGACTTAATTCAATATATGTTGGCAAAACACCCGGAGCGGGTCTTCTATCGTACCGGAACGCTCCGCGACTGTAATCACAACAGTCTGGTGATCTATCATGACAGTTACTTTCGCTACTCTCTCCATGAAGCCGGTGACAGCATCTCATACCTGACGAAATACCAGGGATACGGTTGGGCGAATGCCGTCTCCTCGCTGCTTGAATTTTCACTTGGTCATGATGTCACTCACAAATATAAAAAGCCCGCGGCACCTCTGAAACCGGACATCCACACTTTCCGTGTTCCGCCGGACACTGGCGACATCAGTGCCCTTCAGAACTATATCATCAACGAGTGTAACATCAGCAACCGGATCTTCCGAAATTTGATATACATGAAAAAGTTATATGCCACGGCAGTCCCTGGAGTGGGACGTCACTATGCCTGCTTCGCAAATGCTGATCAAAATTACTACCTCCTCCAGAATACAAAACAGAGCGGATCTCAGAAGCTTATTTATACAGAGAATCCTTTAGGATTCTGGTGGTTCTCCTCCGATACCTTTCTTTCCATCAATCACGTTTTCTCCATGATGGAAACTAACATCGAAACCTATGAAGATGACTATCCACTCTTCATCTGCGAGTCACCTCTGGATGCCATAAGCCTCTATGAACTTACAAAGGAACCGGGAATTTATATTGCTCTCTCGTCCCTGGATTCAAAGAACCTGGACTATGCGGTTCATTCCTTCCCAACAGGAAATCTTATGTCGCGTCCAGTAATTCTTTCACTCTCCAAGACTCCGGCCGCCGATCCTTTTTGTTCGAATCTCCCTTATCAGCGGATCCTGCCAATGGGAAACAGCTGGAGCGAAGATCTCCGCAAGATTCACCGCTCACCCATGTCTATGCGGGAAGTCGATGACGGCGATAATTCTTTTGTATGTGCATTGCTTGATTCAAAGGGAAACGTGACTTCATATTCCACATACCAGGATTTCAAGAATGTAAAATTGATCGACATAAAAATCCCAACATATGGGTAAAGAAAAAGAGTCAGGGAAACTGTTACGACTCCTGACTCTTATAACACTATTTAGTTGCCCTCTATCTGTCCAGATACTCTTAATACCATACGGATCAGTAATCCCGTCTGGTATAATAAAAATTCTAACAGACGTGCATCAATCTTATCGTTATGCTTAACTGTTTTATCATTGATGTCTTTATACGTGGAAATTATAGACTTATACATTCCACCTATGCTTGGATCGGCACCCTGTGATGTCAAATATTTGCAGATTTCACCTTTGTTATTATCCAAGTTCTTATCATTTTGTAAAAACTCTTGCAGGAAAGTTTCCAATGCTTTTCTAAGGTTATCAGCAGCATCCCTTATATATATGCCATCCGCATATTGTTTCAATGCATTAACATACGTTTTCTTAGTACCGGGATATTTGTCTAACCACACCAATACATTAGAAACCAGGTTTTCATCCATCATTGGATCACCTGCCGGGAATACAAAATATCCGTCTTTATCTTCTAAAACTTCATATTGAATATGTGCTTTCATTAAACAATCTGTTAATAAATCTTCAAAATTGTCACGACTATAATATCTATTATTTATATTTCTTTGACAATTCAAAAAGGCAATATAATACGCTAGGAATTCATTTAGCGATTTCACACGATTCAACAAAATATCGGCTATCTCTGAGAATTCATCAATGTAATAATTTAGCATTCCATTCAGTTTCACAATAGTTCCTGTCATATTGCCAAATTTGAAATATTCATCTGCAGAGATCACACATTCTCCACTTTCAAATATGGTTCGCAATTCGTTTGAAATTATCGCATAAAAATATTTTTCTTTTTCTTTATCATTGAATCCTAACCCTAATTTTTCCCGATAATCTAACCACTCCATACATTTCACCTCTTCATTTATGGCATTCTGTACGCTTCTATTTTCATTTTATACAGAATCGAACTGGTTTTCAATCATTTATTATGAAATGCATGGTCAACTTCTTCCCTGTTCCGATACTGTTCCACGCAGAACCGGATGAACGCAGACGAACTCTGAAAACCGTACCTTGAAACCGACGCTTGAACATACGCCCATTCATCCTCTGTAAAGCATACATACCCTCTATACTCCTTCGCTCTCTCTGCGTCTGGCTTCTGCTCCCAGAATGGGACCACGTTCAGATTGTGTGCCAGGATGTCCAAGTGCTTTTCCTTCACTCCCAGGGATCTCGCAACATACTTTTTTGACCGGGTCATTGGCTCTTTACTCATCCGCAGAAACAGGCTGACCGTCTTATTTTCTAAGCGTTCTTCCGAGAAAGTAACCTCTGGGTTCTGATGAATCAGTGTAGATAGAATCGCATATCTTTCTGGAAGTTTATAGTTCCAGTTCCGGACATTTCCGAAGATTGCGGCCCGCATGACGGGCGTTCCAAAATGTTCCTCTATGAAGTCCTTTCCGAAGCGTTCCAGGAGATCTGCCTCCACTCTCTTGTAATCAATAGAAAAGTTCTTGTCCTTCCTGGCGATCCCATAGTCGGAGTTCAATAATCCCTCGTAAAGGTTATTGTGGGTTTCCATAGGTCCTTTTTCTATTGGAAGTTCCTGATATTTCACAAGAATACCAGAGAGTTCTGCTTCTGTCTCCGTAATGTCCAAGTCTGCCTCTATCTCCTCTTCATCCATCGGAAGGAACAGATTATCGTTGAGTGTCCATTTTTTCATATTATCCTTCATTCTCAGCCTGCACCTGTGTTTTGTGCATATCGTCACATATGGAATTTGATGGGTAACATGCCAGTAAGCCTCTCCACAGCGCTCCCTGTCCTCTCTCATGCAGAGCGGACAGTATTTCAGTACCGTGGATGTGTATGGCTTCGGCAGCTTGATTGGAAATTTCACTTTTTCGCTTAATGCCTGTTCCAGTAGTTTTTCTTTCGTTGCTAAGTCCTGAAACCGGAAGGTATATGGGAACAATGTGTGGTTCAAGGCAACCTCTCTCTCATCTAAGACTCCCTCCGGCAATTTCTCAGCCACTCGCCGGATCCCGCAGTTTGGCAGGAAGTTTCCCATTCCTCCAACACTCTCTTCTCCAAATAATTCCCTGAGAGTTGTTGCACTGTTCGGATTGCCGGATCTGACATGATATCTTCCTAAGACGCTGTACCAAAGTTCGTCCGGGTAAGGTGTTGGAAAGTATTGAAGCATCAGAAATACCTCCTTTCTAACATGAGGAATTGTTCAAGATTCAGAAGAAGCGCATCCGCAGACGGATTCTCCGTCCAAAGTTCCAGAAGATCCGAGTCATCGCGCTCGGATTTTTTGCGGCCGCGTTTCACTGCATAGAATCGCTTTGAAGAGGTCTTTTCTGCGCTTCCTGGTAACTCTTCGTCCATGATATTTTCTGCGTCCAGTTTATCCCTTCTACCATCCACGGAATCTAAGGAAATCTCTTCCTGGCAGTCTCCCTCCAGGGATGTTTCTTCGGTAGTCTCCACTTCTATCTCCACGGATTCCACCGCTTCGTCATTCACGGTTACTTCCTGCACCGTAAAGTCAGAAATGGAAGTTCCACTCCATCCATATGTTTTCGGGACTTCGATTCCAAGACACAGGACGGCCTGTTTCAACACCTCATAGGAAAGTTTCTCCTTCCCTGTGAGAATTGCCTGGACCTGTGCCTCCTGGAAGATCTTCACGATGTAGGACGGGATCCCGGCCGAGAGATCATAGATCTGCTTCATCAGCTTTTCGGAGAGTTCCGTCTTTTGAAGCACCGCCTGGGAATCCCAGAGTTCTGTAATGAACTTCCGGTATGTCACATCATATTTTAATGGCAGAAGCCGGAATCCTCTGGTTCTCCGCTTCAAGTGTTCCTGACTCATGAAGAGGTCTTCCGCCTCCATTGTTCCGCAGAAGCAGATCCCTGTTGATGTCTCGTTCGTAAGTTCCACCAGAAACTTTACTAAGCGCTTAATCTGCCGGTTCTTGACCGCCGTCTGGATTGCGTTCTGGATCTCATCAATGACGATCAGTCCAATGTGATGATTCATACAGATAATCTTCAGCTTTGTTGTTGTGGCACTGGCTGCCACCGCTCTCTGGTAGGTTGCCTGTTTTAAGTAGTCGGAACCGATTGCGCGGTCGATTGCTGAGAAAATATTAAATGCCAGGGTTCTCACGGAGCAATCAGACGGGCACTCCACGAACAGATAGTTGATCTGCTTGGTATACATGGGTTTCCCACCATAATTCGTATGGACAATGACCTGCGGCATCAGAGAAAGACATCTCTGGACCGTCGATGTCTTTCCGATTCCCGGTACACCTAAGACAGCTCCGGTGTATGCCTGGGTCGCATACTGAAACTCCCGTTCCCGGCCGGTGCGGAAATCCATATACAGGTCATTCATCTGGCGGATATGGTCCACGATGTTCTTTGTCTGATAGGTTGCTGACATCGCACGATAAAGCATGTCATAGATCGTATACATGTAATCCATGGGATAGAACCACTTGGAAATCTCCATGACTTCTTTTCTTCGTTCCTCTGGTGACATCTTCTGAATGTCTTTCGGATAAGGGATCTGACTTCTAAGCCGCTTCATCACCTCTTCTTTTCCAAGAATCTCCGGCAATGCCTCAAAGAAGGGATTTCCCTGTTCTTCTCCATATTCTGCGTCCACGGTCATTCCACTCTGTTTCTGATACTTTTTCATGCCCGTTCCATCTCCTTCGCCTGCTCCATGCGTTTCGTTGAAATCTTATTCTTATCCCGGTACTCTGCCTGTTTCACCACGGACTCGATATCCTTTAAAAGCCGGATCCGTCCTTCGGTATCCCTTAGTTCCGTTTCCTTCCGGCTGTCCCGCTCTGCCTTACGCTTCATCTGATATTCACTTTCGGTTGCTCCGGCATATTGCTTGGAATGTCTGGAAAGTCCAAATGGAATGTAATTCATCCCATTCAGCAGAAACAGACGCGATACATCTTCTGGGTCATAGCAGATTCTCACGGTCTCGCCTATGTTATGGTTCTCTAAGAACTCCTTATAATTCTCACTCACATACCAGAGTCCCTGATAGCAGATCCCGCGCCGGTTCAATGTAGCTGAGGTCCTTGGAAGTCCAAACCGATACAGTTCTTCACTGTTGATCGGGATGACCAGGGATCTTTTTTCTTTTTCGCATTCCATCCACATTGCGGCCGCCACTGGGTCTGCGTCCTTACAGAAACGGTTCTCTATCACACGGCAGCTGTTCAAGTACAGGATGCAGGAGAGGATGACTTTCGTAAACTCTTCTAAGGTCAGAACAGCCTGGCTTCGATAGTCCACCGCCCATCGTTCCTGTGCGTCCGCCTCGATGACTCCTTTTCCTCTGAGTGCCGGTTTATATCGTTGTTGGATCAGATCGAAGGATTTCTCTACCAGACCTTTTCCATCCGGTCGGAATGGCGGCAGGGATTCAAACTCGATTCCATACTTCATTGCAAGCTCGTTCATCCGGGTGCCAATAAACTCTCTTCCCTTATCTGTAATGATTTCTCCCGGAAGTCCCGTGTTTGGCCACTCTTCTTTTTTGATGTCCAGTCCATACCGTTTACAGAAGGAAACCTTATCCGCAGCCGCATTAGAAAGACAGTTAATGACCGCCTGCTCTCCGGCATCCATTCCCACATAAACTCCGGCGATCAGCTGAGTTGCCGTGTCCACAGCTAAGTAAATATAGGGTCTTCCAAGCACTTCAGAGCGGTCCAGGCGTGACACCAGGTAGATGTCAGCCTGCGTTGCATCCATCTGAAAGACTCCTATCTGTTCTTTCCAAGCTGATGCACTTCCAAACAACGGACGCTCATTTCTCTGATAATCGGTCAGTCCATTCCTGGCGATCAGGTTCCTGGACTTCTTATGAAAGTTCTTATCATAGAAATAATGGCGGAAAGTATTCCAGGAAGGATAGACATCCAGTAGATGTCCATCTGGATCCGTGTATCTGGAAAGCAGCAGCATATCATACGCACTCCGCAGGGAAAACTTCTTCGCTGTATAGTAGAACGTGTCGATTGCCCATAGGAAGTCCTTTTCTTCCTTCGTCTCTTCTTTCTCCGCTTTTTTTCTTTCCTCCACTAAGGCTCTTCCGGCCAACGCCCGGAAATACAGTTCCCGGATTCTCCGTTCACTCGTCTTCTCCCTGGCTGCAATCTCCCGGATCTTTGTGTTGCGTCCAGTACGGTCCCACACATAGGATTCCTCTTCCAAGAGTTCCGAGATCAGTTCCTGCCGCTTCTTCTGTCCCGGTGTCTGCTCCTGCGTCATCCTCATCTGAAAATCTTTTGGTGGCTCTATGCGTTCCATGGTTCTTAGGTCATCCCTAAGTACAAACTTCGGTGTGCATGGGTTATCATAGGAGATCACCCAGTTCCCTTCTTCGTTTCCGCATAATACCCGAATTACTTCTCCACAACTTTCTAAGAACATCTCAGCACTCTCCCTTCTCCATGACAACGATCTTCCACTCTGCAACTTTTGTGGTACTCCAATACCGTCTGGAAAATTCCAGTTTTTCGATGGCTGCCCGTTTGGAAAGTCCATCTTTGTTTGTCAGTTCCCGGATTCCTGTTCTTCCATCTGTAAAATGAATCACAAAGTCTGACGTCCACTGAGTGTCAAAGTATTCTTTTCGGATCCCGATTGTATTTATGAATGGGTACTTGTCTGGATCCAATACGGTTCCGGCCTCATAAGAAGCAACATCCGCAGCCGCTTCCAAGTACCTTGCATACTCCCTGGCTTCCCTTGAGTGCACGCACACTACGATTCCATTCTTATCACTCCTAAAATGAATGTCCCTACGTTTCGTTCCTGCTTTTTCCATGTTCAGTTCTCCTTATGGTTTATTCAGATTGAATTGATTCAAACCATTCGGACGCTAATTTTCAGAGACAAACGCAGACGGTCATTGAATTATTGTTAGAGCCCGGAGGAATCGACCACTCAGAGTCCAGTAGAAACAACCAATCCGAGCTCATTAGAAATAGCCAATGCACCTGCTTGGCTAATTAATTATCGACAATTATTCGGTAGGATCACTGATTTCTATCGAATAAGTTTTCAGGTTACGACCTCGATAGCTTTCACCTTTCATGAGATAAACGGTGGCAGCATCAAAAGTCCTATCTAACGCACAGAGTAATGAATCCTCTTCTCGAAAGAAGTCCCTCCACTTATCTGGTGTTAGGTTACTGGTGAAAATCATGCAGTTTGGGCCTTCCTTACTGCATCTTCGGTCAATCATATCGAAAAACAGACGGGTGTTTTCCATGTCGAAGATGCTTCTGCCGATTTCATCGATAATCAGACATGATGGTCTGACAAGCCCAGATATTGCACTGCTTTCAGTGCCTGTTCTTCGGGCCTTTGTGAATTTTTCATTCAGTTCTGTGGCTTTTATGAAATAAGCTTTTAATCCTTTTTGGCAACAGGCATTACCATATGCCATTGATAAATGCGTTTTTCCAACACCTGGAGGACCGATAAAAGCTATATTCTGTCTTGAGTATAGCGCTGTCAGATTCGGAAGATTTCTTATCTGCGCTGCATGCTCGCCAGTCACTCTGCTGAAATCAAAGTTTTCGAATGTACTTGGCTCTTTCTGTGGAATACGGCTGTGCTGCAATAGTGCGCTTATTGCTTTATCTCGCTGATTTTTTCTGAGAAAAGCTATGAATCTTTTTATGGCTTCCAGGTGCTCCGGTGGAACTTTCTTTTCAGAAAGATATAAAGCAATCTCCTGTGCTGTTATTTTTATATCCAGAGCAGCAGCATCTGCCTGAATCTGTTCAATCAGTGTATCATTCATTTCTGTCACCTCCAAAAGCAAACTTTGCGAAAGCAGATTTTGGTGGATCTTCTTTTTTCTGAGTGATACTGATCTTTACAGGAACAGAAGGGTTTTCTTCTGGTTGATCATCAGTAAACTGACCTTTGCAGAAACTGTCTTTGCGGCTCCATGTCACATCGTGGGTTATTAAGACTTTTCTCAACTCCAGGTCATAGATATACAATGTAAAATCTTCTCTTTGAACACGGCAGGTATGTTGAACATAACTGTATGGAATTCCAAAACGTCTTCCTTCATATGTGACAAAACCATCAAATGAAATACAGCGGATCGGGCACAAATACTTTCGGACATCAAAGGTATCCATAAGTATGGATGCATTTTTTATACAGCTTACAGAATGTCTTTCATGAGGAATACAGTCAACAGCTTTGTGATATCGATTGTTCTGATTATCGCACCATTTCCATGCTTCATAGTTGAGATCTGTAATAGTACCAAAAACTCGTCCTGCTAGAAAGTTTTCTTTTACAAAGCGTACCAGGCGCTCAACAGAACCTTTCGTGAACGGATGTCTGGGTCTGCACAGTTTCGTTTCAAAGCCGATGGTATTCATAAAAGCTTCATAATCATGATTCCAAACCGGATGTCCTTCCGAATCACGATGGAGCACAACACTTTTCATATTGTCCGTCAGAACGTGTCCAGGAACTCCCATACGTTTAAAAGCATGAATCATACCAATAAAGAGATTTTCCTGTTTTGCATTGGGAAAGAACTCTATATAGCGTTCCCCGCAATGATGGCAGATCATTGCAAAACAAGCTACTTTGTAAGAAGTGCCATCACCTGTGTCCACATTTACAAATCCCCAGTCCATTTGATAACTCTCACCAGCATCACTGGAATATCTGCGTCCACGGTTGCCCTGCAGTGCAACTGTCTGCCTTTTGGGCGGAATAAGATATTTATGAGATTGAATGTATCTCTTTACCGTAGTTAAGCTCCCTTGAAAGCCTTGTTCCTGAATTCGTTCCAGAATAACTTCAGAATTAGATACCCCTTTTTTCAGCAGGTCATCAATAACTCCTGTATATCCAGAGATAATGGTTGTATCCGCTTTGCGGCCTGTAAGAGCATGTGGTGTTATCTGGAAATCATTCTTTTTTAATCGTCGTAGCTGTGCTCTTGTCATTCCTGTACGGCGTTCCATTTCAGCAAGGTTAATTCTATTGATATCGAACTTATCACCTTGCTCTGACTTCATTTCTTCAATGACTTGTGTTATGATAGTCTGCAAGCCATTACTGTTATTCTCATTCATGTTTCTCCTTTCGTGGTGCATTGGCTAACACCATTATAGAACATGAAGTAATATCGTAATGGCTTCTTTTATTGGATTAAGATTGGCTGTTTCTATCGGACTCAGATTGGTTAATTCTGCTGGTCTTAGGATGGCTGTTTCTATCGGACTCTAACATTATTTCGAGTTTTTGGATTTATTCTGAGTTTCTGGTCGCTATTTCTTCCAGAAATTGGATATTCATCGAATTTCCAGGCATAATTATTCCGAGAAATTGGATTTAATCCTAGTTTTTGGTATTTATTCCGAGTTTCTGGTTGCTATTTCTTCCAGAAATTGGTTCTCCACCAAGCCCAAAAGCCATTTTCTCGAAATAATTCCAATTATTTCGAGATACTATGTTCTCGTCCCACCAAGAATCACCCTCTTGTCTACCCGAAAATCGACCTTCCGGGACGAGAAAAAACCAAGCCTCTTTCCCTTTTCATAGCGGCAATCCTACAACTTTCTCTTCTATATTCAACTTTCAATTTTCCGATTCAATGGGTCTCTGCGTTTGTCTCTGCCTCCAAGCCTCTTCTGCCTCTGTTCCATTCAGCAATCCCATCTAAGCCTTATAAACCAAGCCTTTTTCCTGTTTTCCTGATTGTTTTCTGGATTGTGAAGGGCGCTTGAGAGGGATTGGGAATGGGATGCGTGCTTGGGTAGCAGAGGCAAAAAAAGAAGCAGGGCCAGACGAATTTCTTCGAAATTCATCTGACTCTGCTTCATATTTTTTATGTTCTTTTTCACTCGGACACTTGGATGAGTCTGGGTGGAACGAGAACATGAAAATTATTCAAACTCTAC
>PVML01017236.1_pt1 | contig 42494 bp, 23 predicted proteins | sample 1853371 | NCBI WGS metagenome assembly PVML01 (sample SAMN08533508, study PRJNA380276) | Human gut metagenome, whole genome shotgun sequencing project. | isolation source: participant 1, chromium library | host: Homo sapiens | collected 2017 | reverse complement strand
TTTAGAAATACGAACAACATCGCCAATGTTAGCAGCATTGTTGTTTACATCGCCACCAGATTTAAGATTAGTGATGTTATTGCCACCTAGATCCAAGTTACCACCAGTGATGCTGATGTTATCACCATCAAAGTGCATTGTAGTACCACCATTGTTAGTGATAGAAGTAATGCCACCAAGATCGCTATTTAAAGAGTATGTATATGTTTGTTCACCAATAGATTGGTTAATTTCTTGTTTAATTGTTAAGTTCTTACCAGCTGCGTAGTTGACAGTATTACCACTTGCTACAGTTGCAGGTTTTGCAGTGCCGTCTAAGTTGCCACCGTTAGCTTTTGCATTTGTTAAGAAGTCATATTTAGCAGCAGTATCAGCAGCGTTGATTGTGTAAGTAGTTTTACCATCAGTAACAGATGTATCAACAGTTACGTTTCTACCAGCTTTTACCAAGTTAGTGTCATCGAATTTCAAAGTTAATTTGGAATCTTTAGCACCATCATCGCTAGCAGCTACAGATACACGACCTTCACCACGAACGTTCAATTTACCGCCGTCAGTCAAGAAATCGCTAGAACCAGTATTACCAGTTACAGCAACGCCAACGTTTTTCAATTGAGCTACGTTAACAGCATCAGTATCTGCAGTACCAGCAGCAAGACCAGTCAATTGACGAGTCAATGTTTCGCCATTACCGATGGATACAGCAGCTGTAGTAGCCTTTTGTACGTTACCTTGTAAGTTAGTATATTTACGGTTATGTAAATCAGATGGGTTGTAACCTACAACGCCTTTATCTGTAGTTGTAACAGAAGAGGAGCCAAGAGCTACACCATTAGCGATATTAGCTTCTGCCGCATTACCTAAAGCAGTTGCAGCCTCAGCATTTGCTTTAGTTGTACGACCTAATGCAACGCCATATTTACCGCCTGCACGAGAACCAGGACCTTCAGCAATTGCAGATTCACCAGTCGCTTGAGATTGCATACCGATAGCAATAGCATTTACGCCAGATGCAACAACACGATCAGAATCTTTACCACTTTGACCGATAGCAATGGAGTTGTTACCAGATGCATCAGCACGAGCACCAAAAGCAGTTGCACCAGAACCAGTAGCATGTGTATCACGGCCGATAGCAATTGTATCTAAGTGAGTTGCCGTATTATCGCGACCAATTGCAATTTGGGAGTTCTCATCACGAGTTTGAGCAAAGTTGGTTCCACCATTTGTGGAGTCAACCATGTTATTTTTACCAATGGCGATGCCACCCATTGTTTTAGCATCATTTTTATAACCCATTGTAATTGTATTTGCTACACGAGAAATATTTTCAGAGCCAATAGCAACAGAGTTTTGACCATTTGCATTGTTGCTATAACCAGCAGCAACGGAACCTGCTCCAGTAGCATTAGTGTATACACCCATAGCGGATGAGCTTGTACCAGTAGCACTAGAATAGTTACCAATTACTGTAGAGTATTCACCAGCATTTTTTGGTGTTGTTTGCCAAGAACCTTCTGTGTAATTCACATTGTTATAGGAACCAACAGCAACAGCACTTCTAGCATTAGCATTACTTACATTACCTACAGCCAAAGAAGCATCGCCAGAAGCGTTATTACCCGCCCCAACAGCTGTAGCAGCACCACCTGTAGCCGTATTTCTATTGCCGACTGCAGTAGTCGCGTTATTTGTTGATGTATTTTTAGCACCAATAGCTACTTTACCATCATTACCAGCTACATTATCCGTAGTATTTTGGTAACCTACAACAATAGAGTTTTGACCTACATTATAATTACTACCATTGAATCCTGGTTTTGTATCAGCCCAAATATTTACATGACTGTTGCCAGTATCATAACCCGCTTGTGCTTCTAAAGGCGCAATACCACCCATAGCACCAGCTACAGCCAAGCCAGCCAATACGCTAGCTAATACTTTTTTCTTGCCGTTATTATTTTTAGCAGTTTCAGGTACTACTACGTAGCAGCCTTTAGATTTGCTATAAACGACCTTAAAAACCTTATTCATAGAAACTATGAACCCCTTTCTCTCTTATAAAGAAAACACTAAATGCCTTATATACATTTTTTGTTTCATGAATTGTTTATGACACACGTTCACATACTATTCATTAAGATATTAATATAATAACAATTTATAAACTAATTGTAAATAGAAATTCCTGAAATAATTAAAATAAATTTTATATTTCTAAACAAGATAAACCAAATTTTCTAGATATGGTAAAATATCTCCACATCCGCATAAAATAAGGGTTTTCTTTAAAATAGTATTATATATAATATAATACATTATATATATAAGAGTATAAAACAGGTTACTACAGTTTATATTTACATTATATTTGAATATCTTATACGAGATCATCTTCATCTTATATATATAAACATTCTAAATTAGATGAAGTTTAAATACAGCAAACAAGCGTTTCTTCATAAACACGCAGAAAAAGGTAGTTAATATAATCGGTCTATTATTTTATAATTGTTTACATTTACACAATTATTGAATCATGTAAGTATAGAAAACAATCCATAAACGCAAAAAACAACGCCATCCTTTCGGATGGCGTCGTTTTGCATAAGGATTGTGTGCCCTAGTCGGGGGCCAGGGTACATCAAGGCCCTCAAACAATCGCCGTATGAGGGCCATATGTAGTTGTTCATTATATACACTGTGCGTCACACATCATCTTCCTAATTCATTGTATATCGTTTATGCCGAGCTCTCAGTGTGTTAATGATTTATAGTTAAATTTACAAACCTTATTATTGAATCGCAGCGCGCAAGTCTACTTTTTTAGTTTCTTGGTTAGCTGGACGATTAATTGCTTCGCGAAGATCTACAGTGTGTTCATCTTGAACAGTAGGTTCTTCACTTGCTTTATTTTTTACTGTTTGTTTAGCTGCGAACCAGATTGTTTCGTTCATGTAGTGACGAAGTTCTTCGTTAGAAACGTTTTCTTGGTCTTTAGCCATTACATCCAAAATAGCATCTTCTAATGCTTGTGCTTCGTCGTCAGTCATAGGACCGCCAACTTCTTTTTGTTTTTGGACGATTTCGTTAATACGATCTGTCATGCCGCGCAATACATTGTAACCATAGCTGTTAGTGAAGCCGTCTTCTTTATTGTATTTAGGCATTTCAAAGTATTCGTATTCGTTTTTATTACGGTTTTCACCATTCCAGTTCAAGAATACTTCTTGACCATGTACACGACCGATGGAATGTGTACGGAAGTAGTCAGCATAGTTGTGTTTGTCATAGGAATGTAACCATTTTTTCTCAGCTTTAGTCATACGTTCATGGTTTTCGTATTTTACTTTAGCTTTTGCGATGTTGATCTCCGCATTTTGCCAAGCTTTCACATAGTCATGAACAGCAGACACTGTTTGTGGACTAGCCACTGGAACCAATACTACATTGCCCAATGCTGGAGCAGATACTGGATTACGTAAAATCAAATTATCGTCATATGTTGGAGCGGATTGTGCACCTACAACGCCTGTAGAAATAACAAGAGCCGCTGCACAAGCAAGTAATGTAGATTTTTTCATTCTATATTCCTCTTTTCTATCGTTAGATTATGGTGAAAGTATCTCTCACGCGTTTACACGTTCATATTTAAAAGCATTATTTTCATAAACAATAGGGAGAGGTAAGCGCTACGCTAGGTAGCGCATACCTTCCTTTGTTCATTCAGTTCTTACACTCACAAATGATTACATACCAAGTTTTGCCATCATAGCAGCAATTTGAGCTTTCATTTGTTCGTTTTCAGCTTTCAAATCAGATACTTCTGTTTTTAATCCAGCGTTTTGTGCTTTAACGGAAGCCATTTCTTGTTGCATTGCATAAGCAGAGCTGATAGGGCCTTTGCGGTAACGATCTGCTACAGCAGCTTCGCTATCACGGTTGCCAACTTTCCAAGTTACACCAGCGTTTGCCATCATGTGATGGGAACCACCTGCCCAAGCTAAGCCTGCATGCATCATTGTGGACTCGTTTTTGTAATGAGCAACGCCCATTGCAATAGCGGAGTTACCACGGTAGTTACCATAACCAGCCATGATTTGAGTTGGTTCTAATGGATCGTATTGGATAGGTTTCAATGCTGCAAGAGCTGCACCTTGTGCACCAGTACGGCCGATTTCGTCTGTCAATTCATCGAAACGAGGGCTTGCACCAGTAGACAAGTCGTATACTTTAGCGCCATCAGCATTTTCAGATTCACGAACACCTACGGAACCATCAGTAGATTTAACGATTGTACGGGAATCTTTCAATTGTTTCAAGTTAACCGCATCTGTATCGTTAGTACCTTTACCAAGGTTAGTAATTTTGTTACCACCCATGTTGAGGTTACCACCAGTTACGGAAAGGTCACCAGCGTTGAAGTTCAATGCAGGACCATTGTCGCTATTCTTGATGGAGTTGATACCTTTAAGGTCTTTGTTCAATTTAACTGTTAATGTATCGTTACCATCAGCTACTACGTTGATGTTACCAGCAGCGGATTGGAATGCAGTGGATTGAGCCGCAGTCACACCTTCACCTTGAACTTTAACAAGTGTATTCAACGCATGTTTGTTTTCAGTGCCAGTGTTGTTACCTGTGAATTTCAAACCATCATCCATAGTTGCTACTTCACGTTTGATTGGGTTGCCATCAGTATCTTTCAATGGGTTACCATCTTTATCTTTTGGTACGTATACGATACGTTCAGATTTGTCGCCATTGTTAGCTTCTGGTTTAACAAGAGTTTTGGAACCGTGATCTGTAGAGATATCTACACCAGTACCATCTGCACCAGCAGGACCTTGAGGACCAGTCAAGCCAATGTGACCTACGCCGTCTTTACCAGCGATGGATACAGCGTCTTTACCGTCTTTACCGATGGAAACTTTACCGTCAACACCGTTAGCACCGTCTTTACCGGAGATGGATACGCCATCTTTACCAGCTACGCCATCTTTACCAGGAACGCCAATGGAGTTCAAGCCGTTAAGATCTTTATCAAGACCGATTACAACTTTACCATCTTTAGTCATAGTTTTGATGTTGGATGCGCTGTAGTTGTCATCAGCTTTAGTGCCTTCGCCTACGATTTCAAGTTTTTCACCCAAGTTTTTGTGGATGTCATTACCAGATTGAGCACCGAAGTTCAAACCTTTGTTGCCGATTGCATCAGCAGTATTTTTAAGGTCAGTAACGTTTACAGCACCGTTCTTAGTATTGTTGTCGCCAGCAGCAGCATCAATCTTATCTAAGAATGTATTACCAGCTTTATCAGCGATGGAAGAACCAACGTTGTTCAATTTCATTGGATCTGTAGTAGAAGCGTTAGGGTTGTTCATGGAAGCGATAATATCGCCAGCATTTACAACATCGCCAGAACCATCTTTAGCTGTATTGAAAGTACCATCTGGTTGTTTGTAAACTTTAGTGCCGTCTTGTTTAGTGTATACCACTGGAATTTGAGCATTGTTTACAACACCTTGGTTATTGATCTTAATGTCATATTGGTGACCTTTAGCTGCATCATAAGTTGCAGATGTAGAATCATTTTTGTCAGTTACAGAGATAGTACCATCAGAAGATTCAACAGTTGTAACTTTATCTTTCAATTGTTTAACGTTTACTGCATCTGTATCAGCTTCACCAGCTTTAACACCTGTGATTTTCTTATCGCCAGCATTAATGCCATCTTTCTTAACAGATGGGCCACCATTGATAGTTAAGCCATCGTTATCAATCTTAGTATCGCCGATTTTTACGGAACCATCTTTAGTAAGATCAATGTCTTTAGCCAATTGAACTTTCAATTTACCGCCATCAGCATTTACGCCGATATTGTTGTCAGTCAATTTAGTGCTGTCTGCACCACCAACGATATCTACTACGTTGTTAAGATGTTTCTTAATAACATTAGGGTTAGTATCTTGGTTAGCTTGACCGTTGTCACCAGCGAACTTCATACCATCATCATGAGTTGCAACTTCGTGTGTGTTACCATCTTTGTCTTCGTATACGATACGAGTCAATTTATCACCAGGTTGACCATCAACACCAGGAACACCGTCTTTAACGGAAATCTTAGCACTTGCGCCATCTTTACCGTCAGCACCCTTAGGACCAGTCAAGCCGATAGAGCCATCTTTACCGTTGAGTACAACAGATGCGCCGTCTTTACCGTTAACACCGATCTTACCATCAACGCCGTCTTTACCATCTTTACCAACAACTACGCTGTCAGCTTTAAGGTTTTTATCAAGTTTAACGTCGATAGTTGTGTTACCATCTGCATCTTGACCAATGATAGTCTTAACATTTTCACCGCTGTATTCAGTATCAGCTTTTGTACCTTCACCTTGGATTTTCACAGTGGAACCAAGTTTATTAGTTTTCACACCGCCAGAGTTAGCGTCGAATTTCAAGCCTTTTTCAATCAATGCGTCAGCTGTATTTTTAAGGTCTGTTACATTAACTGCACCGTTCTTAGTTTTGTTGTCAGCAGCTGCTGCATCAATTTTATCTAAGTAAGTGTTACCAGCTTGATCAGCAATAGTGGAACCTACGTTGTTCAACTTCATAGGAGTTGTTGTGGAATCACCACCATTGTTCATGGATGCAATTACATCAGCAGGTTGAACTGTAGTACCAGTACCATCAGGCTTAGTATTGAATGTAACATTACCAGTAGCAGGATCTACGATTTTGTAAAGTTTGTCGCCATCTTTATTAGTATAAACAACTGGAGTTTGAGCTTTTTCCACTACAGTTTGGTTATTGATAGTGATGTCATATTGGTGACCTTTAGCTGCATCATAACCAGGTTGACCAGCAACGTTTTTGTCTACTACTTTGATGGAACTATCGGAAGACTCAACAGTTGTAACTTTGTCTTTCAATTGTTTTACGTTAACTGCATCAGTATCGTTTTCACCAGCTTTAACGTTAACAATTTTGTTACCGCCATTATCTAAGCCATCTTTAGTCAATTTAACATCAGTAGTAGTACCACCTGCAGGAGCAGTGATTGTTACACCGTTGTTATCAACTTTTGTAGCACCAGTAGTCAAGGAGCCATCAGCATCCAAGTCAACATTTTTAGCCAATTGAACTTTCAATTTGCCATTAACATTATTAACACCGATATTATCAGTAGTAGTCAACTTATCTTTATCAGCGCCACCAATGATATCTACAACATTGTTAAGATGTTTCTTAATAACTTTAGTATCATCAGCTTGACCATCGTCACCAGCAAACTTCATACCATCATCATGAGTTGCTACTTGATGTTCGTTGCCATCTTTATCGTTGTAGAAGATACGAGTGATACCATCAACACCGTCTTTACCATCTACACCAGCTTTACCTTCTTTAACAGTAATATCAGCAGTTGCATTTTTACCATCTTTACCAGCAGGGCCAGTTAAACCAATGTGACCTACGCCATCTTTACCGGAGATAGATACTGCATCTTTACCGTCTTTACCAGAAATACCAACTTTACCATCGATACCATTTGTACCAGGAAGGCCAGGAGCACCTGTAGCACCTTGAGGTCCAACAATAGTTACGCCATCTTTACCTGCTTGACCATCTTTACCATTAACAACTACTTTATCCAAGTTAGTTAAATCTTTGTCTAGGCTGTAAGTATAAGTTTGAGTTTTATTGGCTGCATCAACAGTTTGTTTTACAGTCAAGTTTTTACCTGCTGCAAAGTTTACAGTGCCACCATTTTCAACAGCTGTTGCAGTTGCTGCACCATCTAATTTACCATCACCAGCAATTGCATTAGCTTTGAAACCGTAGTTATTACCAGCTGCAGGAATGTTCAAGTCGGAGAAGTCGATAACTGCTTTAGTATCAGATACTGCAGTACCTTTGCCATCGTTGTATGTCAATGTAACTTTCTTAGTAGCTGCATCGTATTTGTATACGTTTTCAGTACCGCTTACTACGCCGCCTTTAGCTTCAGTGCTACCAGCTTTAACTGCTGTAGGAGCAATGTGAAGTTCATTTGCACGTAAAGCATCAGCTGTAGATTTCAAGTCAGATACGTTAACAGCTGCATTTGGAGTCAAGCCATTAGCTGTATCCAATTTAGTTAAGTAATCTGCGCCTGTTTGATTTTTAATAGCAGAGCCAACATTATTAACAATGGAGTTACCACCAGTTGTATTGCCTGCTGCATCTTGGATGGATACGATAACATCACTTGCAGGAACATCATTACCAGGAGCACCATCAACATTAGTTGTGAAAGTACCATCTGGGCGTTTAACCACTTTAGTGCCATCAGCTTTAGTGTAAACAGCTGGAGTTACAGCATTTACAGTGTAAGTTTTTTGGCCAGTAGTAGCATCAGATGCTACAGTTACGTTAACATTTTCGCCACCTTTAACGATTGTGCCAAGACCAGTGATTACATTCTTGCCAGCATTATTGATGTTGGAAAGATCGTTTTTAGCAACGCCTTTAATAACAGCTTTTTCACCTGTTACCAAGTCACCATTACCATCTGTATACGTCATAGTAACATTGCCATCGTTATCTACTGTATACTCATTGCCTGCAGTTGTTGCTGTAATGTGTTTTTCATCTTTAAGATTAGCAACTTTATGAACTGTAGTACCACCATCGTTAGTGTATGTAATGCGGTCGCCATCTTTCTTAATGACAGTTTCACCAGTACCACTAGGATCTTTCAACGTAATTTCTTTAGTAATTGTTTTACCAGTTGTTACGCTGTCAAGATCTTTAAGGTCTTTATCAAGAGCAAATGCAACAGAAGCATTACCATTACCATCGTTAGTTTGGTTTACAGTCAAGTTTTTACCTGCTTGCATTGTTACTGTTTTACCATCAGCAATGTTTTGAGCTGCATTGGAACCTGCTGCAACAGTACCTTCTGTGCCAGACACTTTATCGGAAGCGATGTTCCAAGTGGATGCTGTACCAGCAGCTGCATTTACATGTAAGTCATATGTTACTTGATTGCCATTTTCTGTTTTATTGATTGTTACAGATTTATCATTAGATGTAACAACTGTACGAGCTGCTTTCAATTGATCGAGGTTAACTGCATCAGTACCGTTAACTGCAGGAGCTACATTAGTGATAGTTTTGTTACCAGCGTCAATACCAGTTTTAGTTACAGATGGACCACCAGTGATTGTTACACCATCGTTGTTAACTTTAGTATCACCAATTGTTAAGGAACCATTTTTAGTCAAATCAACGTCTTTGTTCAAGTCGTATTTAACTACGCCATCAGCAGCTACGGAAGCTGTTGTGTTGGAACCGTTTGTGAAGTTTAGACCTTTATCTAGTTTAACTTTTTGGTCACCAGTACCATTAGCTTTGTAAGTCAAAGGAATTTGTTTAGCTGCTTTTTCACCATCGAATTTCACTTCGTATGTAGTGTTATGCTTTGCATCATCTTTCACAGGGTTAACAGTGATAGGGTTATCTGCATCAGCTGTGTAGTTACCACCAGTAGTTGTACCACCGTTATTAACTGTTACTGCTTCACGAGCTGCATCTTTAACTGCATTACGGGAAACATTAACTTCGTATTGAGCATCTGGATCATTAGTATTTTTACCACCAGCTACTGTAACGTCAGCAATGTTAGTGTCACCAGCTGCGTCAGCTTTTTTAACTACACTTTCAGTAGAGGAAGCACCACCAGGTGTAGAAGAATTAGCTACAGCTACTTTATAAACTGTTTTATTAGGATCAGTTGTATCTTTAGATACTGTTACATTACTAGAACCAGGAGCTACTTCAAAGGTATGGTTCAATTTAGCTTTTGCATCATCGGACAAATCAGCTACTACATCTGTACCAGAAGCAGTTGTTTTGATGTATTGACCGTTGTTAGCACCAACTACACCGAAGCTCAAACCACCAGTTTTATTGAATTTTTGAGTATCTGTGTTACCAGTGTTACCTGCTAATTTAATTGTGTTGTTGAAGCCATCGCTTACTTTTTTCAATTGGTCTTCAGTTGCTGCACGACCGGAAACAACAGTTGGGTTAGTAATATCCCAATCTTTATTTTGTAAGCCAGTTACATAGCCACCTTTACCATCTAAGGAAATAGGGTTGTCGCCTTCAACTTTTACAACTTGATCACCAGCGAAGGAGATTTTACCAGAACCAGTACCATTTGTAATGGAAGAGATATCTGTCAAGTCACCTTGTACATTTACTTTGTACGGAGTAGCTGCTGTGCCATCACCTGTTACAGTAGTATTTTTACCACCTTCAACTTTAGAAGGATCTGTGTTACCAGTAGCACCAGTAGAGCTTACTGTGTAAATATCATGACCATCTGTTGTATCTTGAGTCTTAGCAACAGTTACGCCATTACCAGCTTTAACTTCTGTCTTAGCAGATTTCAATTGTTTTACGTTAACTGCATCAGTATCGTCTGTACCAGGAGCTACATTAGTGATTTTGCTACCACCCATGTTAAGTGGGCCGCCAGTGATGTTGATGGAGTTGCCACCAATTGTCATTTTAGGACCATTGTCAGCATTAGAAATAGATGTAATACCTTTCAAGTCGCCTTCTACATTAACTTTGTATGGATCGTCTTGAGTACCTTCACCAGTAACTTTAGTATTTTTACCATCTACAAGTTTAGTTTTAGCATCTTTTAATTGTTTTACGTTAACTGCATCAGTATCGTTTACACCAGCTTTTACATTAGTAATGTTTTTATTACCAGCGTCGATACCAGTTTTAGTAACAGATGGACCACCAGTGATTGTTAAGCCATCGTTGTTAACTTTAGTATCACCAATTGTTAAAGAACCATCTTTAGTCAAGTCAACGTTCTTGTTCAAGGAGTATGTGAATTGTTTATCAGTTTGGTCTAATACAATGTTTTTACCAGCACTCAATGTTACAGTATCGCCAGGGCTTACTTTTTTGGATGCTTGAGTACCTGTTACGCTACCACCGTTGTTGGAGGAAACTACGTTCCAACCAGATTCGTTGATTGCTTTTGCAACATTGTCAGTTGTAGCAATGCCGTTTGTAGTAGGCGCTACTGCTTTACCATTAGTATTAGTAATATCAGCACCTATTTTAGCTTTTACTGTAACACCATTTTTATCAGCAGATGTAGAAATAAATGTAGGATCATCACCTTTAATTTTCAATGTACCATCATCTAACAATACATCGCCATTGCCAGTGTCACCAGCGTATTTCAAGTTAACGCTTCTTAATTGAGCTACGTTAACTGCATCAGTATCATTAGTACCTGCAGCAAGACCTGTAATTTGACGAGTTGCAGTAGCACCATCACCTACGGAAACAGCTGCCAATGTGGATGTTTGTGCAGTACCAGCTAAACCAGAATATTTATTTGTACGAGTTTCTGCAGGATTAAAGCCTTTAACACCTTTATCTACAGTTGCTTTAGAGTTAGAGCCAAGAGCAACGCCATCAGCAACAGATGCATTAGCTTTATAACCATGCGCTACGGAACGAGATGCACTTGCTTCAGCACCACCGCCAACTGCTACAGAACGGTCACCAGTTGCTTTAGACATAGCACCAACAGCCACTGCATAATCTGCAGCTTCTACAGTTTTATTTTCAGAGGCAGAACCAAGAGCTACTGCATAGTCACCTTTCGCTTTTGTACGCGCACCTAAAGAAACAGCACCAGTTTTTGTAGATTCAGCTTCACGACCGATAGCTACAGTATCTAGACTTGTTGCCTTGTTGTTTAAACCGATAGCGATTTGAGAGTTTTCTTTATTTGCAGTAGTAGGATCCCCAATAGAGGAGTCAGCGATATTATTTTTACCAATTGCGATACCGCCCATTGTATTAGCAGTATTACTATTACCCATTGTAATAGTATCACCAAGATTGGAATTATTTTGTTTACCAATAGCGATAGATGCACTACCTTTTGCTTTGGATTGATAACCCATTGCAGTAGCAAAATTAGCATTTACTTCAGATTCACGACCGATTGCTACCGCATAACCACCAGTGGCTTTAGTCTGTGCCCCGATTGTAACAGTATTTACAGAGTTACTTGTGGAATCACGACCAATAGCTATACTATCACCACTAGAATCAGTTTTAGCATTATGACCAATACTGATGTTATCAGTACCTTTTGCCCAGCTTTCACGGCCCATAGCAATAGAGAATTGACCAGAACCTAAATCTTGGTTCGCTGCATTAGAGTTCGCACGATTACCAATCGCAATGGAGTCTTCAGCAGATGCCATAGATACGTTACCAATAGCTACAGAAGCACGTCCTTTTGCTTGGTTATAAGCACCCATAGCCACTGCTGCACCGCCAGAAGCTGTATTACCATTACCTAGAGCCATTGCAGAATTTTCTGTTGCAGTATTTGCTGCACCAATTGCAATAGTGCCATCCTGACTATTTGTTGTATTGTTATAACCAACTACTATAGAGTTTCTTCCAGTAGTATTTGAACCATTATAAGCATCAGGAGAGATATTAACAGCACTACCACCATAATTACCACCTGCTTGTACAGGTGTACCTGCTGTAGCAGCTACCATAGCCAAACCAGCTAACACGCTAGCAAGAGCTTTTTTCTTACCACCATTGTTTTTCGCTACTTCGGAAACTACTACGTAGCACTCTTTAGTTTTGCTCCAAACAACTTTAAAGATTTTATTCATATTACTATGAACCCCTTTCTTAACTAGACACAATTACAATCCTTATAATTAAATCATTTAAATACAAAAGAACGAAAAGCCTAAATTTCCCATACCTTTACGCCTTTCTGAGTATCTTTCATATTTCTTTCATTTTGTGTCATGAACAGAATATCATATATCGAAAATGTTGTAAATACTTTTCTTCATGTTTTTATCATAAACAGCAAAGTTTGTTGTCAGAACCTTTATTTTGTTAAACAAAATTTAATATATGAGTGATTTTTTACTCATTTTTTCGGCGTTTTATACGTATTTTATAAAATATAATCTATTTTTCTCTATGCAGTACGATTTTTTTAGATAACCACATTAATATAAGTTATAAATAAACGATTAATTGATTTAATCTCATTGATTTTTCTCGATTTTGGCATCTATTTATATATTATCTATAAAATATAGATCATAGAAAAAAATAGTTATAATAATCCAACAACCTTTTAAAGGTACTTTCACATTTTTTTCATATACGAACTCATAAATGAAATAACTATGAATTTTTTGACCGATTCTGATAAAAATTATGATATACTAAATCATTATGAGGAGCATTTTACGAGTATTAGTTATAGAGGGGATATATTCTAATGAGTAAACAACACATTACTAGTGTAGATCAATCTAAAATTAACGACCTAAAGGAATCTTACGACGATTTTCTATACGTATCAAAACCATTTTACAATACATGTATTACATCTTTAATGGCAAAAGCTCTTATTTATGGCTTAGACCCAGTACCAGTTGAAGACGCGCGCGTATTAGAGTTGGGCTCTTCTTGCGGTGGAAATATCATTCCCCAAGCCCTATATAATCCAACGACTACCTTTACAGGTATCGACCTATCCCCTACTCAGGTAAAGCATGGGAATGAATTAATTGAATCCATGGGGCTAAAAAATATTACATTATTAGAAAAAGATATTATGGATATTGATGATTCATTTGGTACCTTCGATTACATTATCGTCCATGGTATTTGGTCTTGGGTGCCTGATGTGGTGAAAGATAAAATCCTTAATATTTGCAGTCGCAACTTATCTGATCGTGGTATTGCCTATGTTTCATATAATACGTATCCAGGTTGGAAACGGTTAGAGCAATTGCGGGATATTATGTTATATTCTGAAAAACATGCACCTAACGACTCATTACAAGAGCGTACGGTCTACACAAAGAATGTATTAAAACTTATTGCAGAAACAATGAAGCTAGATGAACGGTCTACCAAAATTTCTGATTATAAGATCAAAAACATAAATCGTGTACTCCAATCTAACGATTATTATGTTGGGCACGAATACTTAGAAGCTATTAATGATCCTGTATATGTGTCAGAATTTATTGAGCGTGCGCAAGAGCAAGGTTGCGCTTATATCGGCGACGAAACATTGAATCGTTCCTTCATTACATGGCTTGATAGTAATGTCGAAAATAATATTAGAACATTAGCGAGAGATAGCTACATTGATAAGGAGCAGTACTACGATTATGTGTATGATACTCAGTTCCGCATGGCCCTATTAACAAAGTGTAGCAACGAAGATAAAATTTCCCATGACGAAAGGGTTGAGAAGAAAGTACTAGATACACTATACTTCAACAATGCATTAGATGAAGAGCCTGGTGTTCCTCCAGAGTGGACCAATGTTATGCACATTAGCATTCAAGAATTAATGGATACAAAACGACCATTCAATGTAGCAGATATTATGAAACATATTGAAGAACACCATCCTGATTCTGAAATCGATACTGATGCTATGTATAGACGTTTATTCCATCTTGCTATCGTTGGTCATGTCAACACGTATGCAAAAAAGTATGATCAATTACCGTTTGTAGAAAATGAAACCTATATTCCAGAGCATTTCATAAACTATGTATCCACCCTCGTTGAAAAAGGTGGCTATCAGTACATGTGCCTTGGCAATATGTATAACCAAATAGACTACTCTGTTGATGAAGGTTTATCGTACGTCATGAAATTGATGGCAAAACCTATTTCTCGTCAAGAATTGATTGATACTATGAACGAAAACATGACTGTTGAAAGAACAAAAGATGACGGCACTAAACATATCGTATCCTCTGCACAATATTTAGATGAGTGCATTGCACATATCCAAGCGTTAGGATATTTTGCAAAATAAATCGCAAATAATATAATCACAAACAATATCGAAAATTACATAATATGGAACTACAAAAGGAGTAACTGATCATATCAGTTACTCCTTTTTTGATTCACTACTATGCGACCTCTGGGTGGAGTTGAGGCATGCATAGTAGTTACTTATTAAGTTGTGTGAACACTATAAATTAATAGTATCCTTATTTTTTGTTAACACGAACGCGTTCAATTGTTGGTTCGCCTTTAGCATTTTTCGCTACTGTATCAACACGGAACAATGCCATTTCAGGGCTGAATTCAGTTACAAGGCGATCGTTAACTGTTACGCCGTCTTGAATTGCACGGTATACGATTTGAGCAAATTCATAACGTGTTAACATGCGGTCACCACCGAATGTACCATCTGGATAGCCTTCTACAAGACCACGGCGGGATAAATCGCTTACAGCTTCATATGCCCAGTGATTTGTAGGGATATCTGGGAACAATGTTGTGTGATCGGCTTTCATCTTAGTACCAGCAACGCCGTTCAACAATGCAGTCAATTTTTGAATTTGAGCATTTTGTTCAGCTACAGTTTTCTTAAGGGCTAATACTTCTTTGCCAATCGCTACACGAGATCGAGATACACCGCTATGAGCCCCTACTTTCACAGATAAACCAGCATTGAATACTGTTTCATCACTGCCTACAGTAGAACCTACGCTAAGTTGTACGTCTTCGTTAGGACGGTAGAAAGCGCCGATAGCTGCCGCATCACCACTGCGGTAATGACCATAACCTGCAGCGAAGTCCCATTTAGCATCTGGGTCGAAATCAAGTGGATGCAATGCTGCTAACGCTGCTGCACCTGCTACAGATTTATTGACGCGTTTATCCATCTTGGATAAGTCACCTTTGATATTTTTGATATCATTTGTATTTTTAGTGATATTTGTTGTGTTATTTGTAATTTGGTCTGCAATATCGTCTGCAAGAGATACCTTGTAGTCGTGAGTATTACCATTTACAGTTGGTGTTACCTTAATATGGTCACCAGCTGTTACAGTTGTAACACTAGTAGATGCTGCAATTTGATCTTGTACGCGTTTAAGTTGAGATACATTAACCGCATCAGTATCTGCTACACCGGCTTTTACATTGTTAATGATTTGATCGCCAGCGCTGATACCAGTTGTAGTGTAGTAAACTGTTTTGTCCCCTTCACTTGCGTACATACCGTATTTATCGAATTTTGCTTGTTCTAAGGTATCTGTATTTTCGATTTGAACACCCTTAGGTGTAATACCGATATTTTCGCTACCGTTAAAGAAGCGAGCACTGTCTTTATCGATACGAGCACGAACGTCGTCAGTTGCTTTGCCGAAGTTAGCAGATCTCATTTCTACTAAGTCTTTGTTTACAGATACTTTGTATTCTGCACCGCCATTAGCATTTGTACCAGATGTTACAGTCGTATTAGCACCAGCTACTATAGTAGTATGTTTTTTAGCATCTGCTTCAACAGTAGAGATTTTAGTTTCTACCTTTTTAAGTTGCGCTACATTTACTGCATCAGTATCATTTGTACCAGCTGCAACAGATGTAATCTGACGTGTTACATCATTAGCTACGTCGCCAACGGATACAGCAGCTGCTGTCGCTTTCCATGTGGAACTTGTATCAGTAGATGCTGCTTTGGTGCTAATATCATAACCAGCTGCACCTTTATCTACGGTTGCGTTGGATTTATAACCAAGGGCTACACCACCTTCAACAGAAGCTTTTGCATCATAACCGATTGTTGTTGTATTGGCTACAGAGCGAGTTTCGCTGGAAGAAAGACCACCGATAGCAATTGTGTTATCAGCAGTTACAATATGGTCGTTACCCATCACAATATTATTAGACGCATTAGTAATTGTATTATTGTACCCAGTTACGGAATTTAATTTTGCAACATTACCAGCAGTCCCTGTAATAGTATTATTAACACCTGTCATTGATGTTAATTGCGTATAATCGGCTTTATTGCCACCGCCAATCGCTAAGGTTGAACCACCAGATTTGCTGTCTTTTACTAAATTACGTACAGTTTCTGCCATTTTAGTTACAGAGGATGGACCTCCAAAAGCAGTTGGTGTTATTGAACTAGCATCTATATCAGTAACAGAGTTAGTAATTTCATTACCTGCACCGAAAATCAAAGAACCATTAGAATTATTGGTTCTATTAGCAGTACCAACAACAGTGTTGCTTAATCCAGAATAGTTATTAGTAGCTGTAGCGGACTCAATAGAGTTTAAAGAACCATTAATAGTAGCCCCAAAATTTCTAGTTGCATTAGCAATATTATTGCCATCATAATTGCTGGAAATAACATTTAAAGCACCTGTAGTAGTTGCGACAGTACCATTGGTAAAGCTATTCGCTCCCACTGTTGTTGAGTATACGCCTAGTCCAGCTTTACGCTTCTCTGCATATGTATCTGTGTTGACAGTGATATCACCAATTTTCCCACGATAATTATGGGACCCGACCATGGTACCACCACTTCTAACATAAGTATTATCGCCTACTGCTACACCAGTAACAACTTTATCTGGTTGTTGTGGAAGACTTCCCAAACCAAAAGTATTAAAAGTAGTTTGATTAAATGCAAAGAATTTGTCTTGTTTCCCAATCGTATTTTCTACATACGCATTCTTACCGACAGCTACTGAGCCGGATTGATCGTAATAACTATGAGTTGTTGCATTTTCGCCGATAACGACATCACCATTAACTTTAGCATAGCCAGACCCGCCAGCATAATTGGTATGTGCACCTTTACCGATAGCAACTACTCCATCTTTTTGAGCACTAGAGCCGGTGCCAATAGCTACGCCACTACCTGCGCCAGCTACATTATCTGCAGCATTAGCTACCATACATAAACTAGATAGCAACACACCGTTAATTAACAAGGTTAATAAACGTCTCCGTTTGTTCATAATTTAGAACCTCCATTTACAAACTACAAAACCTATCATACTCTCTTTACTTTAAAATTCACAATTTATTCATGAGTCTTATATGAACATTGTAGCACGTATACGTATTTTGTAAACAGTAATTTATATATCTATTAAGAGAATATAAAAAAGGATAGTTAATCGATGAGGATTAACTATCCTTTTTGGGTAAGAGGAAGGCGAACCTCTTACCGTTGCCGCATGATTTAAGTTTGTTATTAAGAGAGAGATTTTGAAGTAAACACAACACAAAGATTATCAAATAGTTGGAGAGTAACTAAGATGAACGGGCGATCACACGGCATCAATAATAAGAAAATAGCTATATAATAAGATAATGGCTTTTTATAAAAGCCATTATCTATAAAGAACAATTGATATTAACACTAAATTCCCTTACCTAGAGTATATCACTTATATAGTAACAATAGTAGGTAATTTTTCATTTAATTTTCATTAAAATTATATGAATGAAAAAGATAGCATTACTATTCAATTTGTGTATTCAGTTATCAAAATTATTACTCAACAAAAATCGTATTTGTACGTCTTACGAGGTTAAGCATTTTATCACGAACCGTTGCAGATTCTTCTAAACGATGCTTGCCACCATACCAAGCCATTGGCGCCCCCGCTAAGCGGAAGGTAATCTTGCCATATACACCGCCAGAGCTGTGTTCCGGTTTGTTATACCCCATATCTACAGATACGCGCGGTGTCAGGTGCATCTCCGAACCGATGCGCAAACCATTCTTATCGGCTTGTCGTTCTTGGTTCCAGTGGTAGCCTTCTACATAGACTCTAGCCCAGCGGGCATTTTTGAAAGTCTTACCGTACTCTAAGGTATAACCATTAGCTACCCGTTCTAAGGTATGAAGGTTAGCATCTAGGACGCGCTCATCGGAAGCAGAACCGTACCAGTTAAATCGGAACTCGCTTTCACCAGACATATATTCAAGACCTGTACTGAGTCGATCATGGCGATTCAAGAAGCGATGATCATAGAATAGATGTGCCCCATAAAGGCGACGGTCATCCTTGGAAATACGACGATACCCAACGCCTACGTTGAGGGTTGTCCCTGTGTCTGAAGCACGAGAAATACGCTGCTGCATAAACCACACATCGCGAGACGAATTATCGTAATGACCTAAAGGCTGAACAGTCTCCACAGAATAGAGCGGCTTCCACCCTTCTTGGAACTGAAAACTCAATGTAGTGCGTCGCATCCATGGTTTACCTTTAGCACCGTACATCGCATTGGACACATTAGACATGGCCACCGCATTAATAGCGCGGTTCACGGCATCCACATTGCTATACTGCACGGTCTTAGTATCTTGACGATCCATGACGAGCGGACCACCTTGGCCAATCACATGGTCTGGCGTAGCAGCAGGCGTAATGTGAAAGCCATCTGATGCGGCCTTCATGCGCTCTGTTTGAGCATCAGTTTTTGCAGACACTACGCCCTTATCATTATGTAATTGTTGTTTTTCTGCCTCAGCTGTACCCACACAACACAATAGGGCGCTCAAGGCGATACACACCATACGTTTCATTACTCTCTACATTTAAAATTCATGAACAATAAATGAAATATATATTAGTGTATCGAATAATGTTTATGTATGTCAAGATAGGTAGTCACTAGAAACGTATTAGTTTACTATTATATGTATATAAAAAGAGGTAATAACCATATTATTACCTCTTTCATATCTCTTAAACCCTATTTTTCATTAAGTTTTTGCACAAGCATATCTACTGTTTCTTGTAGTTTTTTGTTTTGTGCTTCTAATGTATCTACCCGTTGTTCTAATGCGTTATAGGATGCAGGGGAAATCTTAGGCAATGTTTTATTTTCACCGAATTTATAGGATACGCCTACATTAGTCATCAAATCACCACTTACAGTTGTACCTGCTGTAAGGAGTAGGTTTTCTTTCGGATAGTAACCTACGCCAAGAGCCAATGCATTTTCACCCTTATAGTGACCATAGCCACCCATAACTTGAACCTTGTGATCAGGATCAAATTGTAGTGGATGCAATGCAGCTAGTGCTGCGGCGCGAGCATCACCGCGGTTGGATTCTTTTTCCACGTGGCGTACATCTCGATGCAATACATCAATTTGTTGGTTTGTACCATATAATTGGGAGCCGTTAACCACATCTGTAGAATCCGCTGTAATACGACCTGCTGCAACATGAGTGATAGTGCGTTCTTGACCTGCTGCACCAACAGATACAGTAGACACAGGAGCAGTACCAGCGAAGCTTTCAGTAACACCATTATTGTAAGTATAACTAGGAGTGCTCACTACATCACTACTTTCAGCAGTAGAATTATTACCTAATACAACGGCATTGTCTAAAGATGTTTTCACATTATTACCAACTACGAATGTATTATTAGCACTCACTTGGTTCTTGTTACCAACACTGTAGGAATTATCGCCCTTAACAGTATCCACATTATACGTACCTACACCAAAGGCGCCAGATTGGTTACCTTCAATTTTGTTATATGCGCCAATAGCGGAGTTCTTATCGCCTTTAAAGATAACACCATGACCCATGCCATAGTTAAAATTACCATTTACTGTAGAGTTAGAACCGATTAATACAGTGTTATTCCCCTTACTACCGCCAGCTTGAGAAGCGCCGAGCCATACGTTTTTATTACCTTCAGATCCAGCTCCTGCAAAATAACCTACCGCAATTGTATCCGAAATAGTTGATTTAAAGCCTGCCGCAAAGTTACCTAAGAAGTTATAGTCACCTTTACCATCTACAAAGCTCTTAGCACCTAATGCTACATTGCCACCGCCTTGAGAACCATTCAAAGCAATACGACCGATGGCAATATTATTACCCTTTGCATTTGGATCCCCTGCATGGGAATAGGGATCGCTATTAGCCGCCCCAGTTTGACCACCAAGATGTACATTATCTGAGTTAGTGAAAGATGACCAACCTTGTAAACCAATGTTATAAGTGGCACCCCCAGTGGAAACAACAGGAATATCTGCAGCTTGAACCAAGCTTGCCGAAGATATAGTCAAAACTCCGAGTACTGCTAATAATTGTAGTTTCTTTGTGTGATTCATAATCATACGCCTCCCTTGTTACACTACAAAACATTTCTCCTTCATACTTTCCTCATAATTCTACAAGTAGATTATACTGCTATCGAAAAAATATGTAAATAATATAAATAATAATTCATAAAGAATAGATCAGATAATATAATTAATGAATAAACAAACCCTCGTAGAATTTGTTCCTACGAGGGAATTTGTTTTGAAAACAAAAGAGGCAACGGCCTATGCCGTTACCTCTTTCATAGATATATAGTTGTATATACCGATTAGCGGATGCGTTTAACGCGGTTGTTACCGTCACGCATAGCTTCTTTCAAGCTGTAGATTACCATTTCGTTCATGTAGAAACGCAATTCATCATTAGACATGTTAGCTGTATTCTTTTCAAGAATAGCTAAGATTTGGCGTTCATATTCAGCTTGGTTCATTTCAGATACTGTAGTGTTATTCGTGAAGAATTCTTTGTAATCTAAGTACAAGCGATCTAATGCTACACGAGCATAGCTATCTTTTTTATAGCGATGGCTTGTAATGTACCAGCTACGACGAACATTCATGTAGTATAACACGTTATTAGTATAACGTTGTTGACCAGACATTACGCGATTGTCGTCTTGGATTAAAGCATTGCTCATCCCCAATTGGAATGCTGCAAATTCAGATACTACAGCTTTTACCTCTTCACTAGGAACAGCAAGAGAGATTTCTTGTTGTTCTGCAGTCAAAGGAGCCGCAGGTTGTTCAGGCATCATCAAAGGATCTTGTGCCGCATGTACTTGGCCAGCAACACATACAGAAGCAATTGCCATAACTGGTAATAATTTAATTAGTTTCATAAGTCTCCTCTCTCGAAGTGCCCTCCCCAGAGCTACTTCATTTATCATGTAATAGATATTATCTCTTCAGGAACTTTTATCCCCATAGAGACCCCCATACTAAGCATGGTAAATTTATTAATACAGTGTGCTTCAATCAATAATGATTCTAGTAGCTTACAGTTTTATTAGTATACACGATATATCGTATTTCGTCTATATAGTTTTTTCTTAAGGTTATAAGAAAAATGCATAGGTGGCTATATAGTTAGTTCTATGCTCCATACAATAAAAGCCTCCTAATAATAAAGTCATGACTCTATTATTAGGAGGCTATATATGTTAGCTATTGTACAAAAAGATTATTTAATAAATCTACACTTAGAACTTATGCGTAAATCCTGCATTTACACCCCAGTCTGCTTGGTAGTCACCAGACAAACCTGTGGCAACGTCAGCGAATACACTATTGTTGCTATTGAAACCATAACGGCCGCCGAATGCAAGTTCAGTCCAAGTACCTTTAAGGTCTTGCTCTGTTAATTTCGCAACACTGCCACTAGCAAATGCGGTTTTTACATTGCCTGTGAAAGCATGACCTGCTGCAAAACGTGTATAAAGGTTACCATTGCCAAATTGTTTACCCAATTCAAGGCCGATTTTACCAGAAGTGCTATTTACAGCAGATTGGTTAACAGATACATTGTCTACATTGAAGTTACGGCCACCGAAGTGTGTAAAGTTCAATTGTGCTTGTGGTTCTACATAGAAACCGTTATCGTATTTCAATGTTTTGCCATAGCGAACACCGATGCTGTACGCATTAGATTTTGTATCGCCAGACATAGCTTCACCAATTTCATTACGAGCTGTGAAGTCATTAGATACGCGACCAACTTGAGTTTCTACATGTACATATTGATCTTTACCAAGGTCTTTCAAACCATAAGCACCTACGGAGAAGGATTTAACCTTGCCGGAACCATCGAATACATAGTCTTCAGAACCGCGAAGGTAAGATACTTGACCACCTATAGTCCAACCACGGCTGATTTTAGCATCATAACCGCCTTGGATGCGTGTATAATCTGTAGCTGTGTCGATACCGCTGCCAGAGTAGCTGTATTTACCGCCACCGATGCGAGCCCAAATACCAGTTGGTTCACCTTGTTGCAATACACGAGGACGATACATATCGTCAGCTAATGTACGCCAAGCATTGATATTACCTACTACAGCAGAACGAATACCACGCATATGAGGTGTATCATAAGCGCCACGAACAACAGGATTAGGATTTACTGGTTTAGGTGCTGGTGTTACAGGTGTAACTGGTTTTGGATCTGGAGTTACAGGTGTAACTGGTTTTGGATCCGGAGTCACAGGTGTAACTGGTTTTGGATCCGGAGTTACTGGTGTAACCGGTTTAGGGTCTGGAGTTACAGGTGTAACTGGTTTTGGATCTGGAGTTACAGGTGTAACTGGTTTAGGATCTGGAGTTGGTGTTGGTTTTGGTTCTGGCACCACATAGGAGCCTTGACCATTACCGTCTTTCCAAGTAATATCCCCTTCTTTTTGGTCTGTAGTCAACGCTTTTTTGTAACTAGACACGATGCCTTTAGAAGCGATAGATACAGTACCAGAAAGGTTTCTTTCACCGTTTACATAGTTTTCATAATAGAATTTGTGGGCTAAGTTATCTAAAATCTTATTTACATTGCTTTCAGAAGAAGTATCGAAATGATCACCTGTTACATAGCCATGTACGCCAGAGCCAGCTGCAGCGGATTTTACGATGAAGTTACCGCCCTCAATGTCAGCTGGATCAAGACCATTTTTCTTAGAACCTGGTTTACCAAAGTTTAAACCAGTACCATCGCTCATATCATAAATAACGTTAATATGGCCATCTAGTTTATTCACATGAATGTCGCTGCGAGAATCTTGGGAAATACGGCTGAAACCTTCGCGCGTACGAGTACCTGTGAGGTTGTTAATACTACTACGTTCTGTTTTGCCATCAATTTTGAAAGATTCCAAGCCGCCCATGCTATCATGGCTCCATATGCCACCATCAAAGGTCATGTTGATTTCGCCACCTTTATCCTCTAAGGTGTTCACAGCTTTACCGGAGAACTGGTTAGGACTGTTATGAGCGCGGCCTAGGCCGATATTAATCACAGATGGTTGCTGTTCTTGATGAGGAGGCATCATTTTATCAGATACCAGCACATCACCTTGCATATTAAATACTTTATGTTTTACAGTACCCGCATCATCGATGCCAAGATTAATTTTACTATTATATGCAAACGCTACTGGATATGGAGACTTCCATGGTGCAGTAGTCACGTCCATAATCCCGCCATCCACTTGAATGGAACTGTTATTTAGCATGCCTGTAATGAAAGCTGGTTGACGATAGCGTTTAGGCAATTGAGATGCATCAGGAGTATCCAAAGAGCCAATTGTAACTTGACCACCATCAGATGCGACTACACCATTTGCAGTCGTATCACCTGTACTTTCAAATTTACTCTCTGCAGTAGTTGCAAAAATACGTCCATCGGAATTAAGACCTGCTGCAGCCCATGTGCTCGGCATAGCCATCGTAGATGACAATAAAGTCATCATAACAGCAGATAATAAAAATTTATTTCTTGCTCTCATCCTCTTACACCTCAACCAATACTTCACTTACAATACAATCACAATTGTGAAAGCTCCTTCATAGTTAAATATATATCTGAGAATTGATTTATTAGTCTTTATTTATATGAAAAGATAGATATATACTCACTTTATTAAGAACTCACATTTAACACTTTTAAAATATGTTTAAAATATTACACTATTTTTAGTGAATTGTAAATGAATTTCTCTATTTTTATTTAAAGTTATTTAAGATATTAATATTTGAGTTATAAAATTAGGACATAAAAAGACAGTGAACTAGTCACTGCCCATACAAATTCAAATTTATTGAAATCTATAGTATTGTTCATCGTAATTTGACAATATATAATATAAACCCTATAATATAAACAGATAGCCAAGCGAGTGGTTCCGTCGGGCTCATCTCAAGATTACAAAAAATTGATGAAATGGCCTTTCAGTTACCTAATTATCCAGGGGATAACGAAGGGCTATTTGTCTTTTCCAAGACAAATAAGAGCCACAAGTGCACCAAAGGCAATGACAACCGTCATTGCCTCTAGGATTATCATGATCAACTCATAATCACTCATAGACAACCCTCCCTTCATTAACGAAGAGAGGCCCAACCTCGCCTGACTATCCTAAGTCAATTATATGGCGAACATATAAGCGAATCAATAAGAATCTATTAATAGAAATATACAAAATATATTATAAAAGCCCCAAATATTAGATATATTATATCCAATATTTGGGGCTCTTGTTATTCTATTATGACCACATAGATTTATATGTTGACCAGTATATTAGAATTTATGTGTAAATCCTGCATTTACAGACCAGCCAGCTTTATAGTCGCCAGATAGACCTGTGCTAATATCAGCGAAGATGCTGTTATTTGTATTGAAGCCATAGCGGCCGCCGAATGCTAAATCTGTCCAAGTACCTTTAATGTCTTCAGAAGTGTATTTAGTAGTAGCACCACTCGTGTACGCAGTTTTCACTGTACCAGAGAAGGCATGGTTCACACCAACGCGAGTATAGATGTTACCTGCCCCGAAGTTTTTACCGATTTCAAGGCCAAGACCACCTGCTGTACTGCTCACACCAGATTGCTCTACATGCATGCTGCCTGCATTAAAGCTGTCGCCACCGAAGTGAGTGTAGCTCAATTGTGCTTGTGGTTCAATGTATGTACCATTTGAAAGCTTCACAGTTTTACCATAGCGTGCACCGATAGAGTATGCATTAGCTTTAGTCTCGCCAGACAGTCTTTCACCAATTTCATTACGAACTGTGAAGTCGTTAGAAGCACGACCTACTTGAGACTCGATATGGATGTATTGGTTGTTACCAAGATCTTTCAAGCCGTACGCACCAACAGCAAAGGCTTTTTCTTTGCCAGTACCGTTGAATACGTAATCATCGTTGCCACGAAGATAAGAAACTTGACCACCTACAGTCCAACCGCTGCTAGTTTTAGCATCGTAACCGCCTTGAATACGTGTATATGTAGTATCTGTGTCGATACCTTTTGCATTGAAGCTGTATTTACCGCCCCCAACGCGAGCCCAAATACCTGTTGGTTCGCCTTGTTGCAATACGCGTGGACGATACATATTATCTGTCAACGTTCTCCAACCATTGATATTACTCATAATGGCAGAACGAGCGCCGCGCATATGAGGTGTATCAAAATCACCCATGATAACATGAATGTGAGAATTACGGTCTGGCACTGGAGCTGGTTTCACTTCTGGTTTAGGAGCCGGAGCCGGTGTTGGTTTCGGTTTTGGAGCTGGAGCTGGTTCTGGTTTTACTTCTGGCTTCGGAGCCGGAGCTGGTGTTGGTTTAACTTCCGGTTTTGGCGCTGGAGCTGGCTCTGGTATTACTTCTGGTTTCGGTGCTGGTTTATTTTCACCATATACGTATTTACCTTGACCATCTTTATCTGCTTGCCATGTAATATCGCCTTCTTTGGCATGACCAGATGTAAGCACTTTAAAACGACCAGATTCAGAACCATTAGATGCAATGGCTACTGTACCTTGAAGGTTTCTTTCACCATTAACATAGTTATGATAGTACATCTTGTGAGCCAAATTATCTAAAATCTTATTCACATTGGCCTCAGAGGACATGTCTAGACCTCGTTGAGTAGTGTACACATGAGCTGCTGCACCAGGAGCTGCACTTGTAATGTGAATATCGCCACCCCAGAAAGCATCTGGAGTCAAACCATTATAGATTTTTGTTGGTGGTTGATAGCTTGGATCCTCAGTATCTCCACCTTCATCATTAGGGTCATAGATAAAGTTTACATGACCTTCAAGCTTATCTACATAAAGTTTATTATGCTCACTTTGGGTTACCATGTTCGCATAGTTACGATTCTTGGAACCAACAAGTCGATGTACATGGCTAGGTTGCGTACCACCATCTAATTTACCTTCATGCAAGCCGCCTTGATAGAAAAGCTCCCAAGAACCATAGTCACCAAGGAATACATTGATATGACTTGGATTTTTTGCATCTTTATCTGCTAAATTAAAGGCTAAACCGTCCCAAAGAGATTCTTCACCAATGATTCCAATATTGATCTCAGACGCATGATTGGGTCGCTTTTAACGATAACATCACCAACTAAAGATAAGTCGTTACCGATAAAATTACCTTTGTTGCCGTCTACGCCAATATTAACAGTACTACCTTGAGCCACCGCAATAGGAGTACTCACATTGCTAACATCATAAACGCCATTTTTAAGGGTAACCTTACTGCCACCTTTACTACTAATGAAAGGCTTATTATTATAACCAGTATTGGCAACAGCCTTATCAATACTAACTGTACCACCATTATCTGCTTCAATTGTAGATATGTAGTTTGTCATTTCACCAGCCTTAAATGATCCACCATTAGTAGCTGTAATAGTCATGCCCTCAGCCATAGCATATGGCGCAACAGAGCTAGCAATCGTCAATGCAATTGCTAAGGATAGGTTTGCTTTACACACACGTTTCATAAGAACCCTCTCTCATTTATACACTATAAACTATTATTAAATAATTTAATTATATTTAATAATTATGTTCTTGTAAATATGAGAGAAATTTGTCACATAGCTATAAAATTATAAAAGAAAAAAGGTAACATCTAGATTGCTACCTTTTAGCGAGTAAATTCTATATAGTATTTATCCGTATTTGACGATATATGCTATAAACCCTATAATATAAATAGATAGCCAAACGAGTAGATCCGTCGGGCTCATCTCAAGATTATAGGAAATTGATGAAATGGCCTTTCAGTTATCCAGTTATTGGTAACGAAGGGCTATTTGTCTTTTCCAAGACAAATAAGCGCCACAAGTGCTCCAAAGGCAATAACTACGGTCATTACCTCTAGAATTATCATGATCAACTCATAATCACTCATAAACACCCCTCCCTTCATTTACGAAGAGAGGCCCAACCTCGATTGACTATCCTACGTCAATTATATGGCGAACATATAATCGAATCAATAAAAATCTATTAATAGAAATATACAAAATTATATAAGTAAAAATGCAGCGATCAAATCGCTGCATTAATTTTTTATTTACGTGCCACACGCATAGCGGCCATCATACCTGGAGATTTCCAGACGGATTGGCCATTGTCTGAAACGAGTTTATTGTTATAGTAGAATACATCTGCATTGTAATAGTTACTATCGCTAGATGATACCTTATAGCTAAGGCCAGATGTAGTGTACACTGTGAAATTGAGTACATCCCCTACTTTCTTCACAGAATCTTGGTCCACATACCAGCTATTGCCGTTATAAGTAGTAGCATATACATCAGTACGAGCTTCTACATCATATGTATGAATACCGATCAACACGAGTGGAGCTGCTAACATATATAAGAATTTACGCATTAGAATTACCTCCGTTTTATCGTTGGAATACTTGCTTATTATACCAAAAAAACGGTGAAATTCACATTAAAATGGCACTATTAACACAGCATAGAGCGGTAATAACGGTGAATCGTAATTTTGATACGTACTAAAGATAAGATCCCCCATATACTGCATGACTAGCTTATTATCGTGCATATACACCATAAAATACAAAACAAATATGAGGGTGTTGTGACATATTTTATACATTAAACATATACTATACTTCAACTAATAAGTTAATTATTTCTATATAAAAGAAGGTATCAATTACAGTTGATACCTTCTTTTAATTCCACTATATATTTTATTAAAAATTATCCTAATATACTAATTCTCCATTAAATACGCGATATTCCTCACCGATTTTTGTTAAATCCTTTACAAATAATCTAGAAGCTTGATAGTCTAACTTCATAACCAATGTATATCCAACAGATTTAGCCTTATGTATTACTTCACCTAGGAAATTAACAATGTTAAAGAATACCTCCTGAGGAGTACAATCTAAACATTTTAATAAAGAGTCATCTTCTTGTAATCTAATACTATATATAGTCTCTCGATCGTCTTCCAAAGTAAAGCTTAATAACACGGAAGATGTCTCTACATCATAATCCAAATGATATGTATTAAGACGACCACGCACTATGGTTTTGTCATCATCTAAAATATTTGTGATTTCAAGCTCTATTGGCTTACTCTTATCAACTGAAAGTACATATTTTCTCATAGCTAAGTTCTCCCAAACCTATATATTAACTAATTTATCCCCAGAAATGAAAACTCCCAATATATTCATTCCATAATATTACTGTATAGATTATAACCAATTATGAGATAGAAAAGCCATAAACAAAATATCAAATTTATTCGATATATTTTAAATATTAGTTACAGTATATATTCTGTACTTTATTTAGAATATTATCCATCCATTTTTTTGTTATATCACTAAAAAATCGTTTCCATACATAACAAGTAATTAAAACTAAAATAAATGAAACTATACTTTGATACTTCCATCCATAATTTGCTACTATAAAAAAATGATCAACGACTTTTATCATACTATTTATGCATCACTATGCTCATAAAATTTAATATAACAGATCAAAATCCCCACAAGTATTGGATATGCCAATAAAAATTCATTACTCATAAAGCATGCAATTTGCCCAAAGAATGCTACTAATAGATAGACTAATGTAGGATTATTAATATACTTCTTAATCTTATATGATCTGTACAATATATATATAATTGGAGTAATAAACAAAATTTCACCTATCAACCCAAACCAGGCCAATATAGCTGCGAATTCATTAAGTACTGGATATTCAAATGCTAGGAAGCCCTTTTGTAATACGTCTTCTGTCCAACGTTTGACTTCTCCACTATCTTTAGCAAAATCAGGGAATTTATCAACCATATAGCTTGAGTGCAAACCTCTACCAACGCCAAATGCTAAATGGTCTAGTCCAACGTTAAACATCGCAACTGTATTGCCAAATCTAGCTGAATTAGATCTAGAACTAGTATTGCTGACTGACTTAACATTGCTATCAATATATTTATCTAAAGCTTTTTCTACAGATGTAGCCTTAGGTGCTTCTTCGACAGCAGTCGTTTGAGAAATACTTGACTTAATCATAGGACTTACTACAGAATCACCAACAATGGCAAAAGAATAACTAAGAACACTGAGACCAATTGTAAATAGACACAGTTTCCACCAAGATTTGTATCTAAAGATTAGACTTAATACAATAAATGCAACCAGTTCGAATAGATAAATAACAACACCTGTACGAGCTTTAGTTAAGAAAATCATAAAAACCAAGAAAAATGCTAATACAATATCAAGTTTATTCTTAGAATTTACATAATGAATACCTAATAATGGTGCCAAAAATACAGCAATCATACTAAAATAGGATGGTTCTAACGCAAGGCTTCTAAGTTGACCTGGCCATAATTCCGGAGGCCACCACCCACTTTGTACAACAGGATCATATAAGCTATTATTAATAGTTACTAATATACTAGCCAAGTAATCCGAACCACTCCATAGCCAAGAAACCTCTATAACAGAGTAGGCTATACATAGTATTGTTAATATCCTTGCAGCATTAACAATAGTATCAAGACCTTTTTTACAATCATCTTTATATAGATTAAAAATGATTAAGAATAGCCCAATTAAGGGGAATATAAAGTTTCTAAACAGATACCAAACTAAAGACACCATTAACTTTACTTGTAGAATAAATTCATTCCCTACAAACGAAGGAAATAGCGCATATAGTTTTTGGACAACAGATGTATTGATTAAATACGTGTAAATAACAGTATCATAAAAAGGAAAAGAAAATACCCCTAAAATGGTACAAAAAACAATCCAAACAACAGATATTGAAAAATACGTTTTAAATGGAACCTCTGTTTTCTTGTTCCATATGCTATATACAATAAATAACAAAATGGAAAAGAAAAGAAATATCATCGATAGATTATTACCCATTGAGAACAAAGTATACCGATCTGGTATCCGCATCAATGGTAATGAAATTATCATTGCACAAAGCAATAGCTCTTGAATTTTATAATATGCTGTACTAATCATATTAAAACAAACCTCTCAAACTGTTTAATACCTACTGGAAGAGTTGCTTCCTTAATAAGCCTCCCATAATAATCATAATTAAAAATTCTGTTAATAACATTGTCATTGCTACCCCTTTAGCCCCCCACAAATAACACAATGGGAATATAGATAACAAACTAAAGAATGCTGCTAATACTAAAGTCCGGCTATAAGCACTATTCATATTGAGTGGTAGCATCGTTTCTTCACCAAATACAGTACTAATAGCAACAGCTAAAGGAACAAATGACAAAATTCGTAATACATCAACAGTTAAATTATAATCCGCTCCGAACAATAGCTTGACTATAGTATCTGAGAAGAAAAAGAGAGACGTACAGCCAATAAGACCAACAACCAAATACAAGAATATTTGTTTCTTTATAAATTGTAACCCCTTAGAAATATCATCCTTCATCATCTTACTTATAAACGGATATATTGCATCACTTACAGCATATATACCTCTACGAACACAGGTAATTAATTTATCAGCAGCACTATAGTAACCAACGATAACATTATTCGTAAGCATCCCTAATACAACTATATTAGTTGCAGTATATAAGTTAACCGCTAAGGAGGATACAAATATAGACCAGCCTTCTTTATAAGAATTAATAATTTCACCTATAGTTGGCCATTTAAACAATCCTGTATAGTGTTTTCTTAACCAAACTATTGAAAAAATACCCGCAATTAAAGGCGTACAAGCTTGTAAGAATGCAGCTAGTATATAATCATCTGGAGATTTTACAAGTAAAAATATGCCAAGCATTGTACAGATACGACCACTCATATTCAAGATGGTAATATATCGCATTTTCTGTATACCTTGAAAAAACCATACAGGAAATAAAACATTACCTATAATTCCACAGTACATAACCTGAAATAATAATATGTCGATCGTATTTCCTAGTAATATGCGTTGCAGATTATAAACAGCAAAAAATACCAGAGTAACAAATATTAATATACATACTTTTCCATAAAAATATTTGGCAAACAGAAATCCTATTTTCTGTTCTTCAGCTTGTGCTATTGCCTTTGGCGCCGTTAAGGAGTATCCAAAATCAACGAAGATTCGAAAATATTCCATAATACCTTGCATAAAGGCAATCATCCCAAAATGCAATGGTCCTAAGACGCGAATCAAATATGGTACTAAGATAAAAGCAAGTACATATTCTAAAGCGCGCAAGGTTAGAAGAGAAAATATATTCTCTATTAATACGGAGTAACTCTTCCTCACATTACCCATCCTCTAACATTAATATATATCAATTCTTACTAATTATACTTTTATAATTAGAGAAAACCCCATAGTATTATCAATAAAACATAAAGATAATCTCTATGGGTTTTAATTATATGTAATATACAACCGTACAAATATGGTTATGATTCATAGTTAATAATACAATTTAACCAATAACCTCTTTATATATTGTTTGCACTTCCACAATGGATTATGGCTGGTATCAGCCGTATGATCTAATACATAGTGTTTATATTGTGTGAGTAAATCTTTATACTCTGTCTTACATTTATTTGCACAGACTCTACGAGATAATTCCACATAGGAATTTAATAGATACAATTGCAGCTCGTTCTCTACACTACTACAGTGATTCATAAGATAATCACTCATATATATATGGGACTCTACTGTATCTGTCATAAAACGTCTACTAAAATTAGCCATTATACTACCAGCGCGTTGTACATAATAATAAAGGGGTTCATTTACTGTTACTATAGTATTAGCATTTAAAAATAGCCTGAAAATAGTAAAATTATCCTCTTGAACTCTCCCCTTTGGAAAACGAACTAATACTGTCCCATTGAATAACTCAGATTTAAAAAGTTTATTCCATACTACATTGAGATCGAATGGTTCAGTTTTTAATAGATAATATCTCAACATATCCATGCCTGTGAAAGTTCGTTTATCATCTTGAACAGACATAGTATGTATACTAATATCATCAGCTTCTCTGTAGATATAATAATTACAAGATACCATATCAGCATTGGTACTATTTGCTACAGTAAGCAATCTTTCACACATTGTATTTTCTATAAAATCATCACTATCAACGAATAAAATATAGTCTCCTGTAACATGATCTAAACCATAATTACGAGCATCGGAAAGCCCACCATTTTCCTTATGAAAGACCTTTATGCGTTTATCCTTCGCTGCATAAGAATCGGCAATAGAACCGCTACAATCGGTTGCTCCATCATCGACTAAAATAATTTCTAAATTTTGATAGGTTTGATTAAGTATTGATTGAATACATTTATCAACATACTGTTCAACATTATAAATGGGAACAATAATAGAAAGTAACGGCTCCATATACTTAATCCTTTCGCTCTATCTTATATGCAACAATATTATGTCCACAGCGTTGATCCTCAGGAGGCATCTGCATATAGTCATCATACATATTATCTAGATATTCTCTCCAACAGGACATAACAGAGAATGATTGGTCTTCAAATTCAATAGTAGTCATCTTCTCAAAATCCTGTTTAGGCAATCGTTCCTTTACACCTTCACCCCAGGCAATTACACCAACATACTCTGATTTAGTATAGTCATAAGATTTAGCCAAACGATCCATGATATCGATACAACGTTGTTTACCAAATAAACGGCACAATGGAACAATAACTAATTTACCTAAAGCATGAATAAGAGATTTCCCCTTAAACAGTTTAGCGCTAGCTAATGTAAGTATTTTTTGATAAAAAATCGATTTATCATAAATCTCTTTCATAATGGACATATCTTCACTAAAGCCATCAACAGGAAAAATATCTATCCATAAATACTTGCTACGTAATGTATTAGAATATGTATTTTCACAAGGAATATTTTTATTGATGATAGCCGCATAGGTTGCATCTAAGCTATGATTAATAGGATTAGCAATTAGCTCTAATCCATCGTGATCATAGTGCTCTTTTAACGTTAATAACCGTTCATAATCAGGTCTTGGCATGCAAACATCAATATCATCATCCCAAGGTATAAACCCCTTATGTCGAGCTGCACCTATTAATGTGCCATAACATAAACTATATTTTAAATTATATTTTTTGCAAAATTGGTCAAAATCCTTGAGAAGATTTAACTCTTCTAGCTGAACTTCTCGTAAAGATAATTGTTGCATACTCATCAAATCCCATACTAAATTACAGTAATATCGGTATCAGATACAAACTTATTGAGGACGCGTACCTCTTCAATCATATCTTGATGGCTCATCAAGAAGCTTTCAGAATCCTCTCTAATACATTTCAAGAACTCAACAATTCCATATCGTAAGCCTTCACCTTCAAATTTATAGAAGTACTTTTGATTCAAGTTTACATCTTCAAAACGCATTTCAAAGAATTCTGTTTTCCACCAAGGTGCAGGTACATAGATATATCCTTTAGAGCCAGATATGACTAAATCACCCTCAGCTTTAGCATTAATAGCCACTGTAGCAGAAGCCATCGCATCATCATAAAGGAAATTAATTTTCGATAAAATATCGACATCATCAACCTTATGGCTTATAAAATCAACGCGGTTATAATTAAAGCCTAAGAGTTTAAAGATAGCCAATAACGGATAGGATGCTAAAGATAAAATACTACCACCCGCTATTCTAACTTGATTAGCCAAATCATCACCCAAAACTTGTGTAAAATTAGCCTCTACATTAAAGATCTTACCAATTCTCCCACTACGAGCCATGGCAATTAACTTATTAAAAGCAGGGCTATACGCTGTTTTTAAGCCTTCCATTAATACTAAGTTGGAAGATTTCGCCAACTCCATCAAGCGTAATGTTTCATCAAGGTCACTACTAAATGGAAATTCTGTTAATACATGTTTTCTAGCTTGTAGTGCTTTTTCAATATACGCACCACGTTTAGATAAAGGCATATTAATATATACCGCATCTACCTCATCTAGTAACTTTTCAGATGAACAAAATTGCTCTAAATCATTAAACTGATATGATTTATAGATAGTATCAGTCTCATCTGCCTCTGTGTACCCACCTATAATATCAATACCACTAACAAACTTAGACTCATCTAAAAATCTGTCCAAAATAACTTCATTACCAATAATACCTAATCTAACATTCTCGGAATTTCTGATTTGAGTACTAGAAATACCTTGTGTTCTTGGTAGGTAAACTACCTTACAATACTCATTTAAATAATCAAAATAGCCTTCCCAATCAGATCCAACAGTAAATATATCTACATTAAAACGTTTGATATCATCTATTTTTTGGCCAAAATATTCTTCTACTACGATTTCATCTGCAAAACCTGTAGCACGCACATTATCTATGCGCGTCATTAAAGAATCACGAACATTAAATTTGCCTCTAGATTTATCAAAATAGTCGGATGTAACCCCAACAATAAGATAATCACCTAATGCTTTTGCATTTTTTAATAGATTGTAATGTCCCTCATGAAACAAATCATATGTTCCATATGTTATCACTTTTACCATATTATTTACCTGTAATCTCTTTAATGACTGATTTCATTATTTCTACGAGCATTTTATTATCCTCAATGGTTGTATCACCAATATGAGCAACGCGTAGTACAAAGTCTTCATTGACCCCACCCGTAGGATTTACAAAAATATCATATTTGTCCTTCAAAATTGTAAATACATCTTTAGCAATTGGTTGTTCAAAACGAATAGGCGTAACCGCATTACTGATAGTAAAAGCAGGAAGAGATACTGGTAATTCTTTAATTCTATTTCTGAAATCTTTTGCCACACTATCAATACGAGCTAAATAGTTTTCAAAACCTTCCTCTTCAATCAGATGTAATGCTTTATTCATTTCTAAGCATACCCCAACAGCAGGTGTGAATGGTGTTTGACCTCTTGTAAAGTTTTTTACATATTGGTTGAAATCAAAATAAAGATTCTTAATATGATTATTTTTTACACGTTCTTCATATAATCTATCACTAATTACAATAGGAGATATACCTGGTGCAATACAAAGGCCTTTTTGAGAACTCAAAATAGTAACATCAATATTATTACCAGCCATATCATAATGATCGATTAAGAACGAACTAATTGCATCAATCACTAAGTACGATTGTTTCTTTTTAGCAAAGTTACTTAATAAATTAATATCATATAGCTGTGCTGTAGAAGTTTCATCAATATTAGCAATAACAAAAGTAAATGCTTGTTCTTCTACTGCAGCAAAGTGTTTAGCAGTCAACGCCTCGCCATCTTCTAATTTAATTACTGTATGAGGAATCTCATGGAGTTCACATAAATCGACGAAACGTTGACCAAAAGTACCACCATTAATAACTAGTACATGGTCAGTTTCATTCATACAATTCATAATAGTAGCTTCTAATGCACCTGTACCGGAAGCTGTTAAGTAGATGGATTTATAGCTTTCTGGTGCATTCATAAACTTTTTGAGCAGTTTATCTGAGTCTAACATAACTTCAGAAAATTCTGTTGTTCTAAAATAAGGAACTTGTTGATGTCTTACATCAAGAATTTCCTTTCTCATTTGTGTTGGTCCTACTGTAAATAGTTTCATAATATAATCCCCTCTTATTGTTTCCAATATACTCTATAGTTATGATGCGGTACCTGGCGATCTTCAGGTGGTGCTTCCATATAATTATTGTACAAATGACTTAAATAGAAATCGCTATCTGTAAGTCCCCAAAACTCAGTATCCTCAAAAGGATATAAACTTCTATTATCAAACAAAGTTTTTTCGTATACTTCTCGTTTATTACCACTTGCACAATCGACGAGAACGCTTATATATTTCGAATTGGAAAATGAATAGTGTTGAGCATCTTGATTAATCTTTTTGATTAAACTTGTAGTTGGTAAAAAATGCATTAAACTAATAGCACCAAATTTTAAGAATGTACGAACATAACCTTTTAACTTTGCAAAGCTACCTTTAGAGTCTACATAACGATTGCTGAATGTAAACTTCATAGAAGACCCATGGAATAACAAGTTTAAAAATTGTTGATGTCTAAATATTTTTTGTTGTGCCTGTGTTTCATCCGGTAACCCATCAATTGGGAAAATATCTATAAATACACCTGCTTTATCAAAATTACGCCACAATGTATTATCAATCATAACTGTTTCTTGATCGAATACCTTTGCCATTGTATAGGTGTAACTATCATCGTTTTCAATAGAATATACTTGATATCTTGGATTATGGTCATTATATAACTTAATAAAGCGATTATAATCATCCCGTGGCATCATAATATCAATATCATCATCCCATGGAATAAAGCCTTTATGTCTAACAGCCCCCAACATCGTTCCATAGGCTAATACATATCGAATATCATGTGTATCACAAAAATGTGCCACATCTTTTAAAATATCTAAAGCGACACGCTTAATCTCCGAAAAACCAATTTCTCGCATCAAAAAATTTCTCCGTAATATAAATAGGTCTATTATTTAAAGAATTTTCTTTTTAGGAATAATCCACCCTTTTTCAACCAATTTTGAGGCTCCATAAAAGATACATTTTGTTCTTTATAGTCGATGTTATTAGCTTCAATCCATACGTCGAGCAATATTTCGCTTACAAAACCATAAATACGCGCTTCGTATGTATCGTAATTGGAAATATCGACGCGATGTTCGATTTCCTCCAAAATAGAGAACATCCACTCGCAGTATTGATCAAATAGGTCGCGGCGCATAACAAACATATTGAACATGTGCGCCCATGTGCGATTACAAACCTTTGTGAAAGCAGCGCTATATTCTGGATATTTTTCAGCGATGATTTGCTCTGCCGCATCAAGGCCGTCGCTGTGATGGGCATGATTATAGTGAGAACGGTTAGATTCAATATAATATTTACGCTTATCTGCTACCACAACAGGATACTCTGAAAGTAGTTTTTCCCATTCTGGACCTGTAAGAATTTGATTCTTTTTGTCCTCTACGGAACGCACCTCTTTGCGCGTAAAGTATCGTCTGTAATGAACAAGACCGATATAGTCCGCATCAAGGTTTTTCCAAGCCCAATAAAGGCCCGTCAATTCACAATAATTCGCATTTTTTGAGGAGATATTATCTCCTGTATGATCGCCGGTATAACCAATATCAGCTTTGCCTTCTCGACCTACATGAATTGGCATGTATACGGAATCCTCTGGCATCCAATATTGCTTATGTGTAGCTACTAAAATCTTAATATTCACTAGTACTCTCCTACATGAGTGTTGTCTCTCAAGTCTATCTACTTACCATATGAAAAATTAGGCTAACTCTTTTTCTACTAATGCCAAAGCGCTAGCAATAACCTTATCCATATCGTAATATTTATATTCCCCTAAACGACCACCAAAGATAACATTGGAAATCGTTTCAGCCTTTTTAACATATTTTGCGTAAAGATCTAAATTCTTTACATCATTTACTGGATAATAGGCCTCTTCGCCAATTTTCCAGTCTTTTGGATATTCTTTTGTTACATATGTAACAGGTTGTGTACCAAATTCAAAATGCTTATGTTCAATAATGCGAGTATAAGGAATGTCCCCTTCTGTATAGTTCACAACGGCAACACCTTGATGGTTTTCCTCTTCAAGACGTTCTGTTTCAAAGTGAAGACCACGATATTCCAATACACCTTCAGAGTAATCAAAATACTCATCAATAGGACCTGTATAGATAATTGTATCTGCCAAGGCTTCATATTCATCGCGATGTTTGAGGAAGTCTACACCTAAACGGACTTCAATACCCTCTAACATGCGTTCAATCATTTTCGTATAACCGCCCATAGGAATGCCTTGGAAACGGTCATTAAAGTAATTGTTATCGTATGTATAACGAACTGGTAAGCGTTTAATAATAAAAGCTGGCAATTCTGTACATTTACGGCCCCATTGTTTTTCTGTATACCCTTTGATGAGCTTTTCGTAAATATCTGTACCTACAAGGCTAATAGCTTGCTCTTCTAGGTTCTTAGGTTCACTTGTAATAGCAGATCGTTGCTTAGTAATGATATCCTGTGCCTCTTTAGGAGTTCGAATATTCCACATTTTGGAGAAGGTATTCATATTAAAAGGCAAATTGTACATTTCACCTTTATAGTTCGCTACAGGACTATTTACATAATGATTGAACTTAGCAAATTGATTCACATAATCCCACACATGCTTCAAGGATGTATGGAAAATGTGAGCACCATACACGTGAATGTTGATGTCGTCTTTACTTTCACAATACATATTACCTGCAATATGATTGCGACGATCGATAACAAGTACAGATTTACCACGCTTGTGCGCCTCATGGGCAAATACAGCACCGAATGGGCCTGCCCCAACTACCAAATAATCGTATTTCATTAATAGGCCCCTTTCGATTTAACGACAGCCAACACAGTCTTCAAAAGATATACAATATCGATCCACACGGACCAGTTATGAACATACCAAGAGTCCATTAATACACGCTCTTCATAGGTAGTATCGCTACGACCGCTAACTTGCCATACACCGGTAATTCCTGGTGGTACAAGGTAAAAGTCGTTGATATACTCACCGTATTTTACAATTTCATCACGCACGATAGGACGAGGACCTACAAGGCTCATATCCCCAACGAGAACATTCCACAATTGTGGCAATTCATCAAGGCTTGTTTTGCGAAGGAATTTACCAATACGAGTAACACGAGGATCATCTTTTAATTTGAAATCTCGTTCCCATTCCTCACGGGCTGCAGGATTTTCTTTCAAATATACCTCTAATGCCTCTTGTGCATTCGGCACCATGGAGCGGAATTTATAGCATGGGAACTCTTTACCACCTTGACCAACGCGCTTATGACCAAATACGATAGGCCCTGGAGAATCTAGATAAATCAGTACGGCTACAATGGCTAAAATTGGCAAAATCAAGATGCCCCCACATACGGTAGCTACAATATCAAATATGCGCTTCATAATGCGATTAGACTTGCGAGCCAAGTTATTTTGTACGCGCAATACAACAGCTTGCTCTTCCATCATGCCCCGAGCCGTAATATTACTTGTGGGCAAACCAAATAATTCAGGCACAAAGGCTACTCGTTTTACCAATAATTGCAATCGATTGATCAAAGATACTAACTTTTTAGGTTCTAACCCTGGTGCACAAATAAGAACTGTTTGTACACCTGTATCTTTGATAACATGTTCAACATCGGAAAAAGCACCTAAACATGGATATTCTTTAGCAATAGTAGAGGATTTAGGATTATCATCTACATATCCAATAATCTTATACGTAGCAATCGGCATGCGATCTAAGGATTTCTTTACGAGCTCTGCTGTTTTACCTGCACCAACTAATAAAACTGGTATCGTTAAATATCCCGCCTTAGAAAGAATCTTGCCTACAATAAAACGGAAGCTAAAGATAAAGAGCAACATGAATAAGTAAGCAAAGACAACAAATAATCGGGATACATCGTTGATTACGTGCCCTGTATACATGAGCACAATAGATACAACAACGCCGATAGTGATGCTGCGGAATAGGTTTTTCATAGTATCCCAATAAGGAGATACAACAGAATAGGTATTATTGAGTAGCAATATAGCTAAAAATACAAGCGGTATAACGCCATATACATAGATTTCATCTACCTTAAAATGTGGGCTTACCGGTAAAAATGGCAAATTTAATCGCAAATGATAAGCTGCTAATGTGCCTAGCACAATAGAAATATAATCGGCTATAAGTACTATAAATTTACTAACAAGCAACTTGTTGTGATTATTATATCCATAACTATTCATACTAATACCCCAAACTATAAAAAAAGGTTGTTTTCTCAATACAATTTTCAAGAAAACAACCTCTAAAACATACGAATACAATGTACCAATAATTACTTATATTGTATCATATTCAAAAGTTTAAAACTATGAAAAACCATAGATTTTAGCTATCTTTTATGTAGTTTTTTGGAGATTTTCAGTCTATTTAAATCAGACATAAAAATCAATTAAATAATACGTAAATAGTTTCTAAATAATCTTGTGATTCTCATTTATTTTTAATTGAATCATGATGCCCATAACAATCCAAAACATGCGGATCCCCGATGAATTTCCCCATGTATAATCTATAGATCCAAACAAGAACAAATAGCTAATAAAGCCTACCATTATTGATAAATCATAAGGGTTTCTTGATTTAACATAATGTATCAAAGATTTACAGAATATAAAGAATGAAAATCCTAAGAATCCAATGAGCCCTAATATGCCAGATTCAGAGGCTATTTGCAATAGATTATTATGAGAATGGCCTAGATCTTGAGTTTCTTGTTTTAATTTATAGTGTTCTCGATATGTTTTTTGCCATAATCCAGGACCAACACCTGTTACAGGATGATCCATAATCATATGCTTATCTGCTTCCCATACATAGATACGGCCCAAATTTGAACCATCTGTGCTTATATTAAAAGTGCTTTCAAAACGAGCTACATAGTCTTGATGACTACTAAATGCATATCCTATACCTACAACGGCTACAAGTAGTACCAACATATAGCGAATATTAACAAAGCAATAGCGCAATGTTATGAGTACACCGTTAATACCATTAAATAACCAAGAACCACGACTTTGATTACCCCACATCCCCAATAACATACCAAATAAAGAGAATACAGCTGATTTTCTCAGATATGAAGGAAATGCTTTATCATAAGCAGCAATTAAAGCCAATGGAAAGGCCAATGTTAACAACATGGCTAGCCCCATCATAGAGCCGTGAATAACACCACCTGCACGACCTCCTGGGCCTAAATTATAGCCCAATAGATACTGTGCGAAGGCAGATAAAGCATCGATACCCATATATACAAAGAATACTGATAATATGGCGTATAATTTGCGAGAACTTTTAATAAATAACAGAATTGGTACGATGACTAATACCTTCCAAACCCAAATATTAAAGAAATATTTTGTGGTCACCGCTATATCATTGCTGATTAATGCGGACGGCAATACGCATAGTAACATGCCTACATAGGCCCATCCATATTGGCGTATAGACTGTGGTACAGAGATTTCATGTCGTCTATACCAACAAGTTACTAAGGTCATCAATATAATAAGGCTATATATTAAATTCCCTAGTGCCATAGATGACCGCGTCGTACATATCATCAGTGAAATGAGTACGGTCAGCATCATTTCAGAATGCTTAATTATCCAAGATTGCATACTAACCCCTTTTCACCTACATAGTTACAATCTAATTTTCATCATATTAACATCTATTTTATAGATATCTATTTTACACGTAACAATGGTTTCAGATGATCTT
>PVML01020138.1_pt1 | contig 43205 bp, 47 predicted proteins | sample 1853371 | NCBI WGS metagenome assembly PVML01 (sample SAMN08533508, study PRJNA380276) | Human gut metagenome, whole genome shotgun sequencing project. | isolation source: participant 1, chromium library | host: Homo sapiens | collected 2017 | reverse complement strand
ATAATAGCAGTATATCATAGTACGCTCTAAAAAGCAAGAAATTATTTTACCCGATTCCCCAAATATCCGCTGGTGGATATGGGCTGGACACGGCCCGACTGCTACACCTACAATAAGGATGTATGGGGATTGGCAACCAAGGCAAGCTGTTGCCTGTTTTGCCCGTTCCATACCAACTACTTTTACTGGCATGTCCAAGAACATGAGCCGGAATGTTACGCCTGTGCGCTCCTTGTAGATAATCTTGTGGAAACACATCAGGCCCGCCCGCTGCTGAGAAGCAAACTATTCCTATCAAAGTCTCGAAAACGTCTGCGGGATCTGACAGTAGAGGATTGCCAAGACACACAGGCATTTCTATATCGTCAAAGACCAGTGTGGAGCGGATTTTAATATGCTGCGGAGAATGTTGAAAAATGCGTCTCAAGTTGAGACGCATTTTTATTTGCGTTAGAGCCTGCTCTAGCTTGAGGATAGTTATAATAATGTAAAATTGTAGTTGCGCAAAATGCCTTGACCGATTCGGTCATATATGATATACTGTCCGAAAAAACCGATTCGGTTATCTCAGGAGGAAAGCAACATGGAGTTTTCAAGAGATGATTTGAACGAGGCTAAAAGGCAAATTGACTCAACGCTTCATAAACTAAGAGAAACAATAAAGACTTTTGAATCCAAAGAAAACCAAGGAAGATATAAGTCGCAGATTACATTGGCAAGAAGGCGAGTAAAAGCATTTGAAATTGCGAATTATCTCATTGAAAATGAACTCAAAAGCTAATATTTTCTTGTTTATGAAGGCACATCTGATATTTGGACTTGGAATAGACTGTTGCATTGAAACAGTTGAAAAACGTAAGCAAAAGTATATAAGCAGACTATTTTACTGGAACGAGCATTTAAGTGACTATAAAGGCGAATGGGCAGATTTTATGCTAAAATAGAAAATAATTACAAAGATGGTATCTGCTGAGGTAAGTGTTTCAATAGTAAAAGAAAAAATTGAAAGAAATATTAACTTTGGAGGCAAGTATAATGGAAAAATTTTTTGCTCTTTCAAACGAAAAACAGAATACTATACGTAATGCAGCTCTGGCTTGCTTCGCAAAACATGGATACGAAAAAGCGTCAATCAATGATATTGCGGTGGCGGCAGGTATCTCAAAAGCGTCCATTTTTCAGTATTTTGGTAGTAAACAGGCTCTCTATCAGTATTTGCTTGACTACTGCACAGCCCAAATGAAACAAGCCTATGATGCAAACACATTGGAGGAAAACACTGATTTCTTTGATCGGGTGTGGGAGGCCAGTGTGATGAAAGTGGAGAATTTGAAACAGCACCCGCATATTGGGTCATTTATTGCAAGTGCGGCGGTAAAACCCGCACCGAAATTAAAGGGGGTACTGCTTTCTCCGGAAAATACAAAATATGTAGAAGCATTGGCCTTGCACGAAGAAGATTACAAGAAATTCAAACGTCCAGGGGACGCAAAGCTGATGTTTCAGATGCTTATGATGCTTGCGCAGGGGATGGCCGTTCGGTTGGAAAACGGGGCAGATTATGATGGTATTATGAAAGAATTTGAAGAAATCCTGAATATGTTGAAATACAATTTTTACAAGGAGGAATATCTGCCATGAATGAACCAGTAATTGTCTTAAATGAAGTAAATTCAAAATAGTAGTATAAATTAAATTTGCAATGTCAGCAGTGATAGTTAATAGCAAGATGAATAGGTTGCACCAGCCCGGAGTATTGCTGAACTCTTTTCCAAGAAAATGACAAATATAAACCAATGGTATTTTTAATCAAAAAGGAGGATAACAATATATGTTAAGTCCGAAAGAAGTAGTAAAAAAATGGGTAGACGCTTTTAATGCTGGTGATGTAGACATGATTGTTAGTCTGTATGATAATAATGCAACAAACCATCAAGTTATAAATGAACCTGTTGTAGGAGTTGTGGCTATTAGAGAAATGTTTGCAAATGAGTTTTCAACTGCAAAAATGGTTTGTATTGTGGAAAATATTTTTGAAGATGGGCAATGGTCAATCCTTGAATGGCGTGATCCATTGGGGTTACGGGGGTGTGGTTTTTTTCAGGTAGTGAATGGGAAAATTCTATTCCAACGAGGCTATTGGGATAAGCTCTCATTTTTGAAGCAGCACAATCTTCCAATAGAGTAAATATGACATTCTAGGAGAAAATATGGAATATCGGACATTAGAAAATACAGATTCCGTTTGTATATACGAAGCGTTTACACAGGCGTTTTCTGATTATCAGGTTTCAGTTGATATGCCTTTTAAATCTTTTGAAACAATGCTGAAAAGAAATGGATTTATGCCTGCGGTTTCAGTTGGAGCCTTTGCAGATAGAACGCTTGTCGGTTTTATCTTGAATGGAGTGAGAGATTGGGATAACGAAAAGACAGTATATGACCTCGGAACAGGAGTTATCCCCGATTTTCGGAGAACAGGAATTATGGGGGAGTTATTGAATCTGGTTAGAACTATATGTATAAAAAATAAAATCAGCGTGTATCAACTGGAAGTGATTCAGGATAATGAGAAGGCGCTTACTTTATATAAAAAGCAGGGATTTCGAATTAACAGAATATTGAATTGTTACCAACTGACGGGCAAGATAAAAGAACCGGGCGTATATAAAGTGTGGAAACTGGAACATCCAGAAAAATTACAAGATGATCAATGGACAGCAGTCAAAGATTTTTGGTCTTATCCACCTTCATGGCAAAACGCAAAAGATGCTGTTTGTGCAATCGCTAAATCCTTTTCCTATACGATTGTTAAATTTGATGGAAACTTGATTGGATATGGTATTGTGGACAAAATGAAAGGAGATATTGTACAGTTAGCGGTACATCCCAAATATCGCAGAATGGGAGTTGCCACAGAGATTTTGTTAGATTTACTTAAACAAACAAAGAGTTTAGAGATGAGAGTAATAAATGTGGATGAACGAGATCAGGCATTGAACGCTTTTTTGAAGAAGTTGAAATTTAGTGTATTTGTTAAACAATATGAAATGAGAAAACATTTTTTTGCTTAGAATATTGTATAGATGAAGAAGCTGACTTTGAAGGCAGTTGTCAGTAAAGGAGCAGCTATGAGATATAACAAAATAATAATATTAAAGAATGGTATGGAATGTTGTTTGAGAAATGCAACTGAAAGTGATGGACAGCTTGTGTTAGATAACTTCAATTTAACTCATACCCAAACCGACTATTTACTTACATATCCCGATGAAAACACTTTTGATGCAGCACAGGAAAGCCGGATTCTGAAAGAGAAGGAAAATAGTGAAAATGAAATCGAGATTATTGCTATAATTGATGGCGCAGTGATAGGGACTGCTGGAATCGAGGCAGTAGGGGCGAAATACAAGGTGCGGCATCGTGCTGAATTTGGTATTAGCGTTCTGAAAAAGTTCTGGGGACTTGGAATTGGACAAGCATTGATGACTTCATGTATTGAATGCGCTAAAACTGCGGGATATAGCCAGCTTGAATTGAGTGTAGTTGCTGAAAATGTAAGGGCATTCTCCATGTATGAAAAAGCTGGATTTATCGAATATGGCAGAAATCCGAAAGGTTTTAATTCTCGTAAGACAGGGTTTCAAGAAGTTATTCATATGAGGTTGGAATTGTAATGGACAAAGAAAAGAAGAAAGCGCTTCGTGCGCAGTATGACCAACGAAAGCCCGACATGGGGATTGTCTGCTGGCAGAATGGCGAAAAAATGTGGATAGCAGTCTCAAAAGATGCCAAGTCTGATTACAACAGTTCCCTGTTTCAGTTGCAGCTTGGAATTTGGCCAAATCGCGAGATGCAAAAAGCCTTTACTGATAACCCCGACTCTTTTCAATGGTCGTTGCTAAAAAAGCTAGACTACAAGGAACGCGATGAGGAACACAGTGATGACTTGGAGTTTCTATACATGATGTGTATGGATGAATATCCGGATGCACAGCAAATGCGGCCCGGCAAAAGATAAATTCTCGTTTGCAGAATAAGCCTATATATCATCTTAGTGACAAAATTTATAAGGAAACTCTGAGCAAATCAACCATTTAAAACTTCAAGGAGGGAATTGCGGGTGAAAACTTGTAGCATATGCCAATTTTCATAGCGTTTTGCTCCATATACCTTCTCCATTGCGTTCTCTTGGGGCAAAAAAGGGCGCAATACCCCCTCGTCAGGAAGCGGCGAGTTTTCGCCCAGCCCTCGCAAGCATATACAGATTGGCGCAGGCAAACATTGCGTACAGACGGTTCTCGTTTTTTCGCAGGCCCCGGTACACGACTTTTCTGTAACCAAACAGGCACTTGATGATCCGAAAAACGTGTTCCACCTTGCAGCGCACGGAGGACTTCCGGTGTTCGATAAATCTTTCCCAATCAATGGCGTTGTCGGATACCCTGGGCAGGCTCTTCGGGCGGCGGTTGATGCGGTAGTCGATGCCTGAAAGGTGCGGATCGTTATTTACTTCGTCCCTTTTCTCAACGCCGAGATAGCCTGAGTCCCCGTAGACAACTTCATCGTCTTCACGGATCAGACTTGCCGCCTGTGTGATATCGTGGTCATTTGCCGCCGTGACCGTCATGGTATGAACAAGCCCTGTGCCAGCGTCCACACCAACGTGGCATTTCATCCCAAAACGCCACTCGCTGCCTTTCTTTGTCTGATGCATCTCCGGGTCGCGCTCTCTCCGGGCATTTTTCGTGGAACTGGGCGCATTGATGATCGTCGCGTCCACAATCGTGCCGCCCCTCATCATGTGGCCCGACTTCACCATTACCCGGTTGATTGCATCGAAAAACAGCTTGTTCAGCCCGTTCTCCTCCAACAAATGCCGGAATTTGCACAGTGTTGTCTCGTCTGGCACATCCCCCGTCATGAAGTCGATGCCTGTGAATCTACGCATGGCATAGCTATCGTAAATCGCGTCCTCCGTCGCCGGGTCAGACAGGTTGAACCAGATTTGAAGCAAATACATCCGCAGCATTTTCTCGATCCCCATCGGTGGGCGTCCGCGTTTTCCGGATGGATAGTATGGCTCAATGACTCTTACCCACTCGTCCCACGGGATGATTTCATCCATGATTTCCAAAAATTCTTCCCGCTTTGTTTTCTTCTTCCGGCAGCTGTATTCCACGTCCGTAAATGTTTCCTGTTTCATTCTGTACACCACCTGCGCCTTTCTTGTCCCTATTTTATCTCATTTTGCGCTGCTGCGGATGACTATTTAATCAGAGGCTCCATAAATATGCACTAATTTTGAGCTTAAAGACATTGGAAACACGAAAGCGAATTGGGAGATAAATAATAATATCTTTTCATCAAAATAGTTCTCACTGATGGATATGGGCGGAGGTCTTTAACAAGCCGTTTTAGACCTCCGCGTTTCTTAAAACTTGATTGCAAATTATGTCAAAATGCGTTTCAACTTGAGACACATTTCAGAAAGGGGGAATATCTGAATGGAGTACAGCGCCCTAACAATCGGACTGACAGACGAATTGTTTTCCAATATACAGACTTTGCTCACATCCAATCTGCGCTTTACTCCATCGCTGACTGTACAAGATGCCAGCCGGCTGCTGATTCAACAGGTATTCCACCTGCTGGTTGTGGATTTGGAGTATCTGCGGAGCATCCTGCAAGTTGACTGGCTACCCAGCGTCCGGCGGGTCACATTCGTTCCGATAGTCGTTCTGTCTGATACCCCGGAGCGTGATTTGCACTCTTTAATACATCATGGTGTGGATATATGTATTTCAAGCAAACAAGCGCCATTCCTGATTGCGGACATAATACTTTCCCAGTTGCGGCGTTACACAGAGTACAATCATTTCAACAATCCAGAAAACGCAGAAGCAGCTTCTTTCCAAGCCGGAGACATTTTTATTGATCCGCCCCGTCGTATGGTAAAAGTCCGGGGGCAGTCCGTAAACCTGCGACCCCGTGAGTTCTCTTTGCTGCTGTACTTCATGCGGAATATCAACATTGTACTAACCTCTGAACAGATATGTGAACACGCTTGGGGAATGGAGGGAAGCTATAAGCGAGGTGTGTCTGGCCCTATTGCTATTCTGCGAAAAATAATCGAAACAGACCCTACCTGCCCCCGTTACATCGAAACCGTCTCCCGAATCGGGTATCGCTTTACGGCGTATCATAGCGAAATTTGCGATAATTATAGCGATGATGAAGTCGCTCTGTAGGGGTTTTGTAGGAATTGAAATGTAAAATGCTGGTATTTACTGGAAAGGAGCATTTTACATGAAAACTCCACGAATGATAGCAAACCATGAGAAGGCCGTCGTCCCAAGGCAAGGGACGGCGGCCTTTTCCATTTCGACACAGTTCCACCAACTTCCAAACAGAATGGCATTTCCGGCCATTTCTCACGGGCGGGGTGAGAAATGCAGCACAATAGATAACCTTTTGCCGAAAGCCCACTACTTTCGCCGCGGTTTGGCAAAACACCCCCTTCCACTTGTAATAAGGATAGAGGGGCAAATAAAGCCCTTCTCCGGCCGGGAGGTATTGCCATGAGTATGGAGCAAAACAAGGAACACGCCTTTGACGCCTTTTGTAAGCGGGTGGTCAAGAACGAGGCAGTAAATATCCAGTTGGAGTATTCCAGGCAGGAGCAACAGGAGGTTGTTTTCTCTGACCTCACCCCGGAGGAACGGCGGCAGCTTCAATACATAGATACCTATGCCCCGGAACGGAGAGTATTCCGTCTTTTCGGAATGGATATGGAAATCTCGGACGGCAACCTGGGGCGGGCGCTGGACGCTGTTTCAAAAGAGCGGCGTGATATTGTTCTGCTGGCCTATCTGCTGGGAATGACAGATGTGGAAATTGCCAAACGGCTCGGTCTTAATCGCTCCACGGTGCAATACCGCCGTACAAGCACGTTGGAACAACTACGGAAGATCATGGAGGAAAACGGATATGAATACCACAAACAGTAAGCAGCAGAAACTCCGCACCCCCCGCTATAAGCTCCTGCCCTATGCTACCATCCAAGCGGCCACCCAAGGCGATCCTGACGCTATCGCCGCTGTCTTGCGGCACTATGAGGGTTATATCGCCAAGCTGTCCACCCGCCGCTTGTTTGACGAGATGGGGAATGTTTATCTCTGCGTGGACGAGACCATGCGGCGGCGTCTGGAAATCAAGCTGATCGCTGGAATCTTGACCTTCAAGGTAGCATGACCTTTTCATTGGCCCGGCTGGCAGCCTGTCCAGCCGGGCCGGAGAAATACGTCTCAAATTGAGACACATTTCGACACCGCCGCCATCCGGCCCAAGCCCACCGCACCCGGCGGGCCTGTGCGGGCTGGCGACAGCCCTTCTATCTGCTACAACATAAGGCAGACCCCCTTGTACCTTGAAAATTGCATGACCGGCCAAACAGGATATGCCTTTCCGGGAAAGTGTGCATTTGCGCGCCAAGGGGAGCAATACGTCGCTGAATGATGTGCAGGGGCAGGAACGGGTTTGGATAGAACGGCATTTATACCAGGGCTGCATCCGCATGAGGGTGCGGCCCTGCCATTTTACAGAAGGGAAGTTATGCTTATGAACAAAGCGGCTCCACTTGCGGCCCTGCCCGATAAAGGCCCGCAGGCCCAGGTGCTTTTTGTCGATGGTCATAAGGTCACGGTCAGATACAGCGGGGATAAAAATCCCCCGGCGCTCCAGGCCATCAAGGACGTGCTTATCAATAGCGTTTCCACTCAAAAAGACTGATTTTTTGCATATTTTGGTGAAATATGAGATAATAATGGTGTAGATGGCACCTTGAAAAATAAATAGAACTGGCCGCCATATAGCACCGCCAGAACAGGAGGTAATCTATATGGCGGAACAAATCATCCAACTTGCGAAAAATGTCTTAAAACGAGTGGTATGTCTTTACCGTGTTTCCACGGTGGGACAGGTAGAAAAAGACGACATTCCCATGCAAAAGCAGTTTTGCCGTGAGTTTGTCCAGCGTCAACCGGGATGGGAGATCGTCAAGGAGTTTTCCGAGAAAGGTGTTTCCGGCTTCAAGGTCTCGGCCAAGAAAAGGGACGCAGTACAGGAGATACAGCGGATGGCCCTGCAAGGCGAGTTTGATATTCTGCTGGTTTTCATGTTTGACCGCCTGGGCCGAAAGGACGATGAAACTCCCTTTGTGGTGGAGTGGTTCGTGAAGAACGGCATCGAGGTTTGGAGCGCGATGGAGGGACAACAGCGTTTCGATAATCACGTTGATAAACTGCTGAACTACATACGCTACTGGCAAGCCTCCGGGGAGAGCATTAAAACCTCTGTCCGTGTCAAGACCCGCATTAGCCAGTTGACCGAGGAAGGCTATTATACCGGCGGCATCGTCCCCTACGGCTACCGCCTGGAAAATCGGGGCCGCACAAACAAACGGAATAAAGAGGTCTGCGACCTTGCCATTGACCTCGACGAGGCCGAAGTTGTTAAAGTGATTTTCCAGAAGTATGTCTATGAGGGCTACGGCTCCCAGCGCATTTCCCGGTATCTGGCCGAGCAGGGCTTCCGCAATCGCAAGGGGGGCAATATTCCCACCACCAGCATTAACCGCATTATCAAAAATCCCCTCTATATCGGTATCCTCTGCAACGGTGAGAGTAGGTCAGAAAATGTATTGACCGAGCTTCAAATCATCGACGTTGACCTGTTTGAGAGGGCGCAGAAGATGATAGAGAGCCGGGCAAAGCCCCGCACCGCCCACAAGGAGATCCCACTCAATACCAGAGGGCAATCCCTTTTGGTGGGGAATGTTTATTGCGGCCATTGTGGCAAGCGGCTGACGCTGGCGACCAGCGGACGGAAGTATCAGAAGAAGGACGGCACCGTAGTCAACAAGACCTACGCCCGCTATCAATGCTCTTATAACATTCAGCACCCCGGCGGGTGTGATGGGCCGTCAGGCTACGGCGCGGCCAAGCTGGACGACCTTGTGGATCAAATCATCCGCATCCAGTTTGAACGCATTAAAACGGCCCCGCCCCAAGCGTTGATACGGGAACAGCAGAGCCGGGAGGTAGAAATCGCCAAGGCAAAGCTGAACCTGCTGAACGGCCAGTATCAGCAGAAGCAGAGGGACTATCAGGACTTGAGGGCTGAAACGCTCCGTGTCATTCGAGGCGACAGCCGCTTGAATGTGGACTTTCTAAACAGCATTGTGGACGAGACCATTACGCAACTCAAAGAATTGGGACAGCAGGTGAAAGAAGCAGAAGCGGAGTTGCGTGAATTGGTGTCCGGGGCCGAACAGGTGAAAGAGGAATACGCGCAACTGATGAACTGGGCCGAGTTGTACGACAAATGCACCTTTGAAGCAAAGAAAATGATTGCGGCACAGTTTGTAAAGGCCGTACACGTCAAACGGGACTATGAGATAGATGTTGAGTTTAATGTAGCCTTTGACGAGTTCCAGAGCATTTACCTGGAGCCGGAGAAGGAGGACGAAAAGAAACGTGGAGCGTCAACGCTCCTGGCCCTGGGCGAAAATGTAGGGCAGGCGGTTTGACCGCTTGCCCCGGTTTAATCGGATGGTAGTCAACGGCGCTATAAGTGACAGGAACATTTTTCGACATTCCGTTTTCGTGCAAGTTAAATGCCTGCAAGCAACTAACACCAAAAAATATCTTTTGCTAAAACCGCACCGCTTGCCATGGCAAATATTTCAATATGATCCCACCTCTGTTTTAGCTTACCCGAGGCGATCAGGAACCGCTCAATCCCCTCATGAAACGAAATTCCCACACGGTAAACACGCTGGTGGTCACTGTTTAGAATATGAATTTGCTGATAAGTTTTTTCTTTAATTTCAAGAATCTGCCTGGCACCAGCCACATAGAGGCTTCCTTCAGGAGTAAGACGTAATTCCTTAGACGTCCGCGAAAACAACTGGCAGCCCAGTTCCTTTTCCAATTTAATCAACGTCTGGCTCAGTGTCGACTGGGATATAAACAGCCGCTCCGAGGCTCGGTGCATGTTCTTTTCTTCTGCTATGGCAATAATGTACTCCAGCTGCCTTGTATTCATAATGTTCTATTTCCCCCTCACATCCCCTAATAAAACACATGTGCCGATTAATTTTCCTAATCGGCACATCCACTTTTTTGCGTTGGTAATTCTTACTACAAAACAGTATACTATAGTCAAATAAAATACGCAACTGGCACAAAATGGTATACATGTCTGCATATTTTATAAAAATAATGATAAAAGGAGATTATATCATGAGTAACAACGCACTGTTTCATGAGTTGATGGAACAGAAACTGATTGCAATTTTCAGAGGTGTACCTCTGTCAAAAGTTTCTCTGACCGCCTCCTCTCTGGAAGCCGGAGGTATACGCTTTATTGAAATCTGCTTCGACCAGAAAAGCGCAGATCCTCTCGCTGATTTTACAGAGCAGTTTAATGCCGTGCGCAGCGCAGTAACGAAACAAACACACGTGGGGGCCGGTACGGTACTTACGCCTGAACAGCTGCGGCACGCACATGGCCTTGGCTGTGAGATGATTGTCTCTCCCTGTACTGATCCGGAGCTGATCCGGTATACCAAGTCCCTTGGCATGCTTAGTATCCCGGGAGCCATGACCCCCACCGAAATTGCCAACGCCTACGCTGCGGGGGCGGATCTCGTCAAACTGTATATTGTGGATAACCCTGGATATGTCCAAATGCTCCAAGGGCCCTTAGGACATATTCCATTACAGGTCACCTGCAATGTAAGCCTTGAAACAATCCCCCATTTTCTCAAAGCTGGTGTTAAAGCGTTTGGTATAAAAGCGATGCTTCCCAATCATCTTTTAGAGCCTATGGACTGCCTGGGAATTCAGTCTTTAGCCAGCCAGTTTTGCGCCGCGGTATTAGGAACGCAAATGTAGTGAATTATAAAAGAAATGAGGTTTTAACATGATTTTTTCTTCCCTACACGCCAACGATAATCTTCAGAAATATCCCCCCTGTATCCGTCTTGCCCTGACGTATCTGCAAAGCAGGGATTTTACAAAAATGGATCCTGGAATTTACCCCATTCAAGGTGATGGGATGTATGCCCTGCTAATGGACACAACCACCGCTCCAATCACGGATAAACGTGCGGAATCTCATAAAAAATATGTAGATATTCAATTCATCGTCCACGGACGAGAACAGCAGGGGTGCGCCCCCGACTCCGGCAAATATCCCATTGTGGACTGCAATATTGAAAATGACCTTTATTTCTATGAACAGATTGATAATGAAAGTTTTTTAACGGCCACTGAAGGCTGTTACAGCATCTTTTTTCCAAACGATATCCATCGACCTGGATGCATGGTAGACAAGCCCGAGACGGTCCGCAAAGTCGTAGTCAAGGTAAGCATATCCACACTAAACAAGTCTTAACAAAGGAGGTAACATTTTATGAAACACAAAAATCACAGAAGGCTGCCGGCCTTATTCCCTGTCATACTCAGTCTCTTCCTTTTGACCGCCTGTAGTACAGGGCAGAGTCCGACACAAGCGCACACGGATAAGGCCTCCGCCTCCACGGAGACGGAGCCCGGCTCTATTGCACCACCTGTAACCGAGGGTTTAAACCTCGTCACTACCACATCCCAGGTATTAGGCGGGCCCACCCAAATGCTGCAGGAAAAGATGACTGCTGCAGCAGAACATGCAAACGGTATTTCCTTTACTCACTATGACAGCTCCAGTCTTTTCAAATCGGCTGAAGAATTTCAGGCACTGGTAGATCATGACGTGGACATCGCCTTTCTGTCCACCTCCTGGTTTTATGATAACGGTGCCAAATGGTGCGATATGTACGCCAGCACATATCTGTTTAACAACTATCAGCACGTAAAGGATTATTTTGATCCGGCATCTGAAACAGGTTCCGACTTCCAACAAAAAATATATGATGAATTTCACATTTGGCCGGTTTACTGCTTCAGCCTGAGCGAGCGTAACCTCTGGATTAAGGATGACCGCGCTGTAAATACGCCGGAGGATCTGAGCGGCCTGCTGCTGCGAGTTCCCAACGGAGCCTCCTGGATGAAGCTTGGCGAATCTCTTGGCACCTCCCCCACAACGCTGGATACAAACGAGGTATATCTGGGCCTTCAGACCGGTACCATCGAAGCTCAAGAGAACAATATGATCAGCTCCTACACCAATTCATTTCAGGAGGTGACAAAAACCATTGTTAAAACGGAACATCAATATACCTTTAACCTAGTTTGTGTGGCCGGAGACGTATGGGATTCCATGAGCGACCAACAAAAAAACACATTGACCTCTGTCATTATCCAGGCAGTGGATGAAAACGACCATGAGGTCCGGGAAAAAGAAGAGGCCATCTTAAAAGACTGTTCCGAAAACTACGGCATCACAATCCAGGAGCCGGATCTGGCCGCATTCCGGGCATATGCGGAAAACTACTATTTAAACAGCGCCGATGCTGAATACTGGGACATGGACCTATACCATAAGATCAAAGAAATGGGTAAAAAATACTAATATTTTATGGCACACCCTTCAAGAAAGGAGGAATGAATTTGAGGCCAAAAAAGCTCCTGATCCTGCTGTTGGATGCCGTAGAACTCTACATACCGCTGGCCGCATTCTGTATTCTGTTCGCCACCTTTATCTGGTCTGTTATCACCCGATATATTTGGGGTAAGCCGTGCAGTTGGGCCACGGACGTTGAGCTTGGATGCTATATCTGGATGGTACTGCTCTCAGCTTCATATGTGATGCGCAAGGATAAACATGTACGTTTTACAATTATATATGATTTGGTGGGACCTCGAATGCAGGTTGTGATGCGTCTCATCTCCAATCTGCTGATTATTTTTCCCTTTGCCTGCCTTTTGCTGCCCACCTGCCGCTATCTGGCCAACTTAAATACAATCAGCACTGCACTGCGTCTCCCGCTAAGGTATTATTACGCAGCTATCGTATGGTTTATCGTCAGTGTGGCGCTTTACGCCCTGCGGGATTTCTGGCGTGACTTGAAACTCCTTTTCTCCCGGCAAACCGATCCTGAAGTCAAGCCGACAAATAGTCAAAAGGAGGATTTCGCATGAATACCGGTATTATTGTATTCTTTACAATGCTTGTAGTCATCCTGATTTTTCGCCTTCCTGTGGGAATCGGGATGCTCTCTATGGGAGTAATCTACATGCTGATCACGGGGCAGAACTTAAAGATTGTCTCCACCGGCGTTTTAAACCTGTATTATACCAACTATATTCTGATCGCCGTACCTTTGTTTTTATTCACTGCCAATGTAATGAACGCAGGTAAGCTTACCACCAAAATATTTGATTTCGCAGACGGCGTAGTAGGACGGTACCGCGGCGGCCTGGCCCATGTCAATATACTTGCCTCCCTGATATTTGCAGGAAGCTCCGGTTCCGCCTCCGCGGATGCCTCAGGTCTTGGTTTGATGGAAATTACCGAGATGCGCAAAAAAGGGTATGATCCTGCGTTCAGCTGTGCTATCACCGCTGCCTCCGCTACACTGAGCCCTATATTTCCTCCCAGCATCATTATGCTATTGTATTCCTCGATGACCGGGGCTTCGGTTGGAAAGCTTTTCATGGGCGGAATGGTCCCTGCCCTTTTCATGGCGGGCTGCATGGGGCTATATGTTGCTTTAGTCGCTAAAAAGAAGGGGCTACCCTATGGTGCCACCTATACGCTTAGAACATTTTTACGTTTTACGATTGAGGCATTTCCCGCTCTGCTTACGCCGGTAGTACTTCTAACCTGCATTTACACCGGCGTCGTGACACCTACCGAGGCGGGCGCCCTGGCTGGTTTATATGCCTTAGTCGTCTCCATCCTTGTGTACCGTGCCTTATCATTAAAAGCCTTATTACAGATTTTAAAAGATACAATTCAGGGAATTGGAATGGTCGCTATCACCATCGGCTGCGCGTCGGCACTTCAGTATATATCCGGCTATGAAAAAATCCCCGCCTTGTTTGCCAATCTTGTAATCAATATGGCGCCAAATAAATTTGTTTTCTTATTGATCATTAACCTGCTTTTTATCGTGATGGGCATGTTTATGGAAACCAATACGATTACTTTGATCTTTATCCCAATCATTCTTCCATTGATACGGTCCTATGGAATTGATCTGGTACATTTCGGAGTAATCTTCTGTGTCAATATGATGATCGGTATGATCTCGCCGCCCTATGGGCAGTTGCTCTTTGTCACCTCGGCTGTTTCCGGCGTTAAAATCGGTGATATTATCCGGGAAATCATGCCTATGCTGGGCCTGCTTATTATCTTTTTACTCATATTGACCTATTGCCCCGCAATCGTTACCTTTTTTCCGAATCTCATGTCGTAAAACGGCATTTATTATGAAAGGAGCTCATTGACTATGCGTGAAAATATTATTAAAAGAAAACTGGCTGAAGGGAAGACTCTGATGGGTATGGGGGTATTCACAGGAAGCCCTACAATTATTGAAATGATCGGTTACTGTGGTTTTGATTTTATCTTTTTGGAAACGGAACATACGCCTGTACCCATTGCCCGGGAATTGCAGACACTGATCACCGCGGCCAACAGTTCTGGTTTGGGGGTCATCTGCCGGGTAAAATACAATGATGAGGTGATGATCCGACAGGCTTTTGAATTCGGGGCCGACGCCGTCGTGGTTCCGCATTGCAGAACTGCTGAGGATGTTCGAAAAATGGTTCGCGCCGCTAAATTCCCGCCATTAGGCGTACGGGGAGCTGCTTCCGATGTACGCTGCGCCCATTATGGTTGTGATCCTGACTTTAATTATCAGGATTTTTTGAAAAAGAGTAATGAAGACTCTCTCTGTATCGCCTTGGCGGAGGACCCTGAATTTTTTGATAACATGGAAGAAATATTAGCTGTGCCGGGTCTGTCGGCCGTCTCTCTTGGTCCCTCCGATTTGTCGCTGGCACTGGGAAATCCTGACACCTATAACTTGGATATGCCAGAGGTACGCGTACGGTTCGAAAAATTGTACAGAGCCGCCAAAGAACGGAATATTCCAATTATGGGGCCTATCGCTCCCCCCACCTATGAGCGGCTGAAGCAAATGACGGACCAGGGATTGCGAATCGCGATTCTGCGCAATGATATCACAAATTTCCGTAACACTTTAAAGGGTATTATGGATCAGGTGGTTACTCCTATTCGCAAAGAAGAATCCACACGTTAACAGCTTATACCAACAGTAACAAACCGGTCTGCACGTTGAAATTTTCTGCGGCAGACCGGCTTGTATTTTCAGATCGTTTTTCTTAATCCATTCTTTAAATATGATTCGCCACCTCAAAGGCATCCCAGATCGCATACATGATATTGGACACCTTCTTCGCATCTCCCAGCAGATAAATCTCCGGCACCTCAAACTCCAGCTCGCGGTACAGGGTGTCCTCCTCCCGGTATCCAACGGCCAGGATCACACTGTCGCAGGGAATCTGCCGTTCCTTCCCCCCGCAAACCGCAGTGAGCACGCCCTCCGCGTAGCCTGTCACCCTGGCAGACGTCACCGTCTCCACGCCGTGGTAAGGCACCAGGCGCTCCAGCATATCCTTGTTTGCGTGGCACAGAGGGCCGTTCACGGCCAACAGCTTGTCAAGCGCCTCCACAATGGTCACCTTTTTCCCGTGCTGCGCCAGCCACAGGGCCGTCTCGCAGCCCACCAGGCCGCCGCCTATAACCACCGTCGTATCGCCGCAGTCCGTTTCGCCGGTCAGCACCTGAGCCGCGGTGTACACCTTCCCGTCGTCTCCCAGTGAAAATACCTTGGGCGCGGAACCGGTGGCCACCACCACCGCGTCGTAACCGCCCGCCGTCACATCCTCTTTCTTTACCTCAGCGTTCAGGCGTACCGGAACTCCAAGAATCTCCAACTGCGTCTCGTACCATTTCGCCAGTGCCAGGTCGTCCTCCTTAAACTCCGGCGCGCCGCCCGGAATCAGGTTGCCGCCCAGGCGGTTTCCCTTCTCAAACAGCTCCGGTTTGTGGCCCCGGACCGCCAGCACTCTGGCCGCCTCGCAGCCGGCCACGCCGCCGCCGATCACCATAACCTTCTTGGCCCGCACCACCGGCTCGTAGGCGGTAACCCGCTCCCTGGCTGCCTGAGGATTCACGGCGCAGTTAATCATGGAATACTCCTGGATGCGGCCCATGCAGCCCTCCTGACAGGAGATGCAGGGACGGATCTCACAGACCCGGCCGGCCCGCAGCTTGTTTACATAATCCGGGTCCGCCAGCAGCGGGCGTCCCAGGCTGATCATGTCGCAATCGCCGTTCTCAATGGAGGCCGAAGCCATTTCCGGATCGTCCATACGGCCCGCGCAGAGAACCGGCACATCCACGGCCTCCTTGACCAGCTTGCAGTAGGGGCGGTAAAGTCCCTTCTCCTGGTACATCGGCGGATGGTTCCACCACCAGGCGTCGTAGGTGCCCACATCGGTGTCCAGGGCGTCGTAGCCGTACTGTACCAGCAGCTTCGCCGCTTCAAGCCCCTCCTCCACGTCCCTGCCCTTTTCCTCAAACTCCTCGCCCGGAAGAGCGCCTTCCCGCCAGTCCTTGATCATGCTCTTCACGCTGAAGCGCAGGATCACCGGGAAATCCTGGCCGCAGCGGGCCTTGATCTCCTCCACCACTTCCCTGGCAAAGCGCAGGCGGTTCTCCAGGGAGCCGCCGTACTCGTCGTCCCGCCGGTTGAACATGGAGATGGCGAACTGGTCCAGCAGATAGCCCTCGTGTACCGCGTGGATGGCCACGCCGTCAAATCCGCCCCGCTTGGCGTTGTATGCTCCGTCGCCGAAGGACTTCACGATGCTGTGAATCTCCTCCTTTGTCAGGGGGCGGCAGGTCTTGTCCAGCCACCGGTGGGGGATGGCCGAGGGGGCCACGGGCGGGAATTCGCCCAGGTTGGTGGGGATGGTCACACGGCCGAAGCCCGCGGACATCATCAGGAACATTTTGCTGCCGTAGGCGTGAACCCGCTCCGTCATTTCCTTGCTGGTGCGGATGAAATGCACGGGGTTGAAGGTAGAGTTGGGACAGTTTGGCATACTCTGGGGTTCCACCTTTCCATCGGAAAAGGTGACGCCCGTGATGATCAGGCCGGTGCCGCCCTTGGCGCGTTCCGTGTAGTAATCGATTCCGCGCTGGTTGAAGCCCCCCTGGGAATCGGACAGCCCCAGCGGCCCCATGGGCGCCATGGCAAAGCGGTTTTTGATGATGAGGGAACCGATCTTTACCGGGGTAAATAAGTTTTTGTACCTCATAAAATTCCTCCTCTTGTTACGGGACTCCGGGGACGGGGAAAATGCTCCATTCCGTTTGGGCCCATACATTGATTATTATTTAACAATATTATAATCAAAAAAGAGCCCACTCGCTATCAACCCTTGATTGACAGCTGTGAACTCTTTGTTTCCACCATCACATATTCTGTTTCAGATACCCGTCGAAGGCGGCGATGGTCTCAAAGTTCCGGTTGTCCTCCCGGAACACGCCGTAGACCTCCCAGGTCAGCCCCTCCTCGAAGGGAACGGCCCGCAGCCCCTCCATTTTAAAGTCGTCCACCATGAAATCCGGGATCACCGCCAGGCCGATCCGCTGGGCGCACAGCTTGTAGAGAAAGGGGCCGTCCGCGGTCTTTGCGGCGATTTTCGGCAGAAATCCCCGGACCTGGCAGGCTTTGCGGAAATCGTGGAACATATGGAAATTCTCGTTCATCAGGATCAGGTTCTCATCCCGCAGCAGATCGATGGTCACACGGTCGCAGCCGTACAGGGGATGCCCCTCCCAGACCAACAGCAGAATCTCCCGCTTCGCCAGCCTGCGCTGGATCACCGCCCCCTCCTCGCACATGCCCACCGTGAAGCCGTACTCGATCCTGGAGGCGTTCAGCATTTCCTTCACCTCCCGGTTGGAATACTCGCACCACTCCACCCGGATCAAGGGATGGCGCTCCATGAAATCCAGAATCAGCTGGAAGGGGATCACGTTGAACACGCCGCAGGCGCAGCCCAGACGCAGCACGATCTCCTTGCGCTCCAGCTGCCGCAGCCCGTACTCGATCTCCTCCAGCTGGCTCACGATCCGCTCCGCCTTCTGATACAGGAAATCCGCGCTCTCCGTGGGTTTCAGCCCCTTTTTCGTCCGCTCAAAGAGCTGGGCGCCAAGTTCATTTTCCAGGAGGCGGATATTCTTGCTCAACCCCTGGGGCGTGATGTAGAGTTTGCGGGCGGCCTGGTGGATGCTGCCCTCCTCGTACACGGTCTGAAAACATTTCAAATCCTTTGTATTCATGAATCCCTCCCAAATCTTCTCCATTTCCCGCGGTCCCGCGCCTTTGCAGGCGCTGTTTCTATCTATTGTACACTAAAAATGAACCGGCGTCCTGTTTTTTTGGAGCTTCTTGGCCAGTCTTTTTCGGTCAAGAAGACAAGCCGCCTGAACTGTTACATTTGAAGGGGCGTTTGCGGCATTGACATTGAATTTCCCAGTGATTATACTGAACTAAAAGCAAACTGGAAAAGCGAGGTATCAATATGAGAGAGATAAAAACCGTAGCGCTGATCGGTCTGGGAGCCATTGGAAGTTTTCTTGCAAGCAATCTGCAAAGGGTACTGGGGGAGAATCTGCGGATCGTCGCGGGCGGGGCTCGGAAAGAGCGCCTGGAGCGGGACGGCATCGTGGTCAACGGGGTTCCCTTCCATTTCCGGGTGGTCGCGCCGGAGGAGGAAACCGGGTACGCGGATCTGGCGATCGTGATCACCAAGATTACCGGCCTGTCCCAGGCGCTGGAGGATATGCGGCGCCAGATCGGCCCGGACACCATCATCATGTCGCCCTTAAACGGCGTGGAAAGCGAGGAGCGGGTGGCCGCGGTCTACGGCTGGGACCGGGTGCTCTACTCTCTGGCGAGGGTCAGCGTGGTCATGGACGGGAACCAGGTGTCCTATAATTCCTCCAGAGCCTCCATCGAATTTGGAGAAAAATACAATCAGGAGCCTTCCGACCGGGTTTTAGCAGTAAAACGCCTGCTGGAGAGCGCCGGGATCCGGCCTGTAATCCAGCCTGATATGGAGAAGGCCCTCTGGATGAAATTCGTGTGCAACGTCAGCGAAAACCAGGTTGGCGCAGTGCTCCACATCCCCTTCGGCGCGTGGAACGCCAGCGAACACGCCAACGCCCTCCGTCTGATGGTTGCCAAAGAGGTCATCGATATCGCCCGCCAAAAAGGCATCGACATCGATGACGACTACGCGGTCAAACAGCTGGAGCAGCTTAAGAAGGTTCCCTATGCCAATAAGCCCTCCACCCTTCAGGACATCGAGCACGGACGGAAAACCGAGGTGGAAATGTTCGCCGGAACCGTGATCCGCCTTGGGAAGGAGACCGGCGTGCCTACGCCGTTGAATGAGTTTTTGTATCACGCGGTGCGGGTGTTGGAAGAGAAAAATGAGGGGATTATCTGAGCGTTGGTATCCATTACATTATGCCACAGCCTCCGACTCTCTGTATCGGGCTGTGGCATAAAATAAAATGACAATTATTTTGAAAACCAGGCTAAATATTCCCATTGCTTTCAATCACTTTTTTATACCAATAAAAAGAATCTTTCCGGTATCGTTTTAGTGATTTTAAATGGAATTCATCTCTGTCCACATAAATGAAACCGTATCTTTTTTTGAAGCCTTCATGGGTCGATATTAAATCAATGGCGCTCCATGGACAATATGCAAACACATCGACACCATCTTGTATTGCATTCGCTATCGCATTTATATGTTCCCTATAATAGTTTATTCTGCCAGAGTCATTGATTCGCCCATCTTCAAGCTTATCATACATCCCAATTCCGTTTTCGGAAATCATGATTGGAAGATTATACCGATCATATACTTCTCTCAACGTTATGGTAAATCCCAGTGGATCAATTTTCCACCCAAATTCGGTCGCTTCAAGATATGGGTTATTGGCTGGCTGAAAGTACCCCTTTAATTTATAACCGGACTGCTGATCTTCTGTTTCTTCCGAAACGGCATTTTTATCAGATGCTTCCATATCCAGACTGCTGTAGTAATTAATTGCCACAAAATCCGGATGAGCCTTCCGCAAAATTTCCATATCGCCTTCCGCAATCTCTGGCAGCGCATCCATTTTTTTCAGGTAATTCCAGACAAAATAATGATATCTGCCAAATACAGCAATATCCAGATACAGCCAATTACGGTAGGCTTCTGCATTGATTCTTGCGAGGTTGTCCTCCGGTTTGCATGTGTTTGCATAAATAGCAGTAATATTAGGGGCTGGCCCAATTTTTGCTTTTGGAGCCAGTTTATGACAAAGAATTATCGCTTTTGCCTGGGCCAGCATCATATGGTGATTTTGTTGAAAAATATCCTTCAGGGAGTTATTTTCTTTCAGATTCGTACCGATAACACTTCCCCGCATAATCATTACATTCTGTTCATTTATTGTCAGGAAATACGGTACTTTCCCGCCATATTCCCTGAATAGAACTTCCGCAAACTGTACGAAACCATTAATTGTTTCAGGATTTGACCAGCCACCTCTTTTTTCCAATTCATACGGAAGATCAAAATGATACATTGTCACCACTGGCGTAATCTTATGTTTTAAACAGCAGTCAATCACTTTGTGATAGTGATCAACGCCTTTCTGGTTAATCCGGCCGGCGCCATCAGGAATTATCCTAGTCCAGGCAATCGAGAACCTGTAGGCTTTTGCGCCCATTTCAGCCAGCAATTCAATATCTTCCTCATATCTGTGATAGTGATCTGAACATACCTGTAAATTGCTGGTTCCGTCAGGTATTGCTTTGACATCCTGGACACTCGGGCCTTTTCTGTCTTCATCCCATGCACCTTCACATTGATAAGCAGATGTCGATGCGCCCCACAAAAAATCATCCGGGAAAACAGTATTTGTTTTTTCACTCATGCTCATTCTCCTTGTTTGTTTTGCTTTGGGGGTTGGTTAAAATACTAGATTTCCAGTGTTGTATACGTGATTTGCTGGAATTTAGATATCGGTTGGTTTTTCATGGAAGATACCTTCCACCTTCCCTCCTTTTTTTCCATTTCAATTTGCCACGATTCATTGTAGTAAGGTTTATAGACACTCAACACATCAAAATGCTTATACCCCATTTTGGCGGGTTCAAACATTTCTGCGCGTACATATGCCTTCTCATCGGAAATACGGATATCGATTATTTTCAGGCTGTGGTGGTTCTGATCCTCCATTTGCTTATTTATAGCAATGAACTGTTCTAACTGTATCCCTCTTTCGTTGGCTGCGGGTCCATATTGTTCCGGATAGGTTGTGTCACTTAATATTACAACCGCATTATCTGTGGCATATTTTTTGAGCAGATTGCATTGCTGAGTATCTGTAATGAGCATCAAACGATAGACAACATCTTTAATTTCTTCCTGTTCCGTCAGATAATGCGCTTCTGTATCTTCTAAATATACCCTTTTTTGAGTTCTGGTTTCGGTAACCAGATGATAATTCCAATTTGTCTTTGCCAGATAGGTATTTCCCATCTCCCCTTCCAAATCAAAAAGAATTTCTTCAATCTGGTTGTTTTTTATAAAAAATTTGTATTTTCCACCAAGAATCAACGGGTAGTATTCATTCCCATTTCGATTTACAAAAAAATGAAAGCAATTTAAAATTGTAATCTCATTCCCCATAACATCATAATTTATCTCATTGGATACAATGTTATATCGGATTTCAAAGCGGCCTGCCGTGCTCAATTTACGCAATTCCGATCTTCCATTTACACCCCCGATTGTTGAGAAATCAGCATGAAAATTTTCCGCAAACAGGCTGCTGTTCTCCGGCAGATTATTTTTTATAAATGCATTTAAATATTGTTTAATTAAAGTCCTCATGTTCCTCACACCTCTTTCGCAATACATACTCATCATAGGCAATTACATCATCCTCCATCGGGATGAACCGGAATTCCTCTTTCGGAATAAATCCAAAATCAATTCTATATAATTTCCATACTCCGTCAATTTTTTTTGCATACAGTTTATGGGCGCTGGTTGTCACCATGGAATGGATATTATCCCTGTTATAAACGCGATCCCGAAGGCGATGCTCTTCTCCCCGCGGCATCAGGGCAATCGCAGTATCCCCCGCTATGAAAACACTGCCCATTCTGTTGCCGTGTTGCATACTTGACTCCTTATGATTCTTATATTTCAGAAAGTTAATACAATTCCGAATACCTTTTGTTTCATGGAACTGCTGCATATCATCCGTCATAATACTGATTGTTTCTCTGAAATCTCCGGTATCGATCCCAAAGACTTTTTTAAACTGGAGTTCAAATATCTGCTCCTCATCCGTCTGAGGTTCACAATCCTCTTTTATAACATCCCAGGGATTATCTAATTCAGGAACAATCATTGGTCTGTGTCCGGAATGCCTGTCTCCCTCAATCAGTTTCCAGTGGTTTTCTACAAAGCAGGTATTGCCATCTGCATAAACCAAATCAAATCTAATATGGGAAATTTTCCATCCCTGTTCTGTTTTTATGTATGAATTGCAATATCTTCCGCCATAAGTAAACGGGAAGATATTCATACCGTCGTCGATTGCATTTATGGCCTGAATATATGCATATTGCTGACCATAACCTTCTTTATTACTTCTGGCTACAAAGTTCCAGATCGTGGTTTTTTTTACCTGGCATTCCGGGCCCGGCCATTTCAGCATTTCAATAATATTGTCAATTCCGGTTGTACTGCCATATGTCGAATAATCTGCAATGCAATCCTCTGTCAATATCTCTTTTAATACGTCCAGCTCATCACTTCTGATTGCATCTACCAATATGGCAAAAATCCGGTATATTTCCTTCCTGTTTTCTCCGGAATAATAATTTAAATATTTCTCGAAATATTCTTTGTTCATCTGCGCCCATCTCTTTCTCTTATTTGAGCCCAGAGTTTATCTGGGCCCATTTTTTCTAATCAATCATTTTTTCAATTTCGCAAAGTAGGTTCTGTACTTTTGTACCTATAATGATCTGCAGATTTTCCCCCTTATCTACCAGACCTTTTGAGCCATAGTTTTTGAATTCTTCTTTTCTGACAACGGAAACTTCCTTCACTCTGACCCGTAGACGAGTGGCACAGCAGGTGATATCCGCAATATTATCTTTTCCCCCTAAAGCATCTAGGATTCCCTCGGCAACACTGCTTATACTTCCGGTTAATGGAGTTTCATCAAATTCACCTTCAACAGAATCTTCCCTGCCGATTGTTTTATAATTGAATTTTCTGATGAGATAATCATCTAATACATAAAACAAAACACCGAGCACTAATCCCACTACCGGAATTAAGTACCATTTGGGAGCTCCGCCTAAAACGCCGATTAGCAGATAATCAATAATGCCGCCGGCAAACGTTGCCGTAATTCTGATTCCCAATATATAACACACTGCATAGCAAATGCCATTTAACAGGCAGTAAATACCAAAACATAGCGGAGCGACAAACAGGTATGAAAAGAGCAATGGTTCTGTAATACCACAAACAAACGATGTTAAACAGGCAGAAACCAAAATACCGGCAGTAGCTTTTTTCCTTTCAGGCCTTGCATTCTTATAGATTGCCAAACCAATACCTAACATGGCAAATGTATCAACAGCGTAGTTCCCCATATTGAAAATACCGGCCGTAACATTTGGCACGCCATCTGTCATCTGGGCAAAGAACATTGCTTTATCGCCGCTGATCACCTCACCCGCTAAATTTGTATAAGTTCCAAACTGATATTGGAACGGTGTTGCAAACACATTGTGAAGTCCCAATGGATTTAACAGTTTCGCAATAACTCCATAAAAGAACAGGCCGATTTCAGTATTTTGATTAATAATAAAATCCGCAAACACGTTAATCACAGATGAGATACCAGGCCATATGATACAAAATACTGCTCCCAGAAGAATACCACAAAGAACTGTCATAATCGGAACAAACCGCTTTGCTCCAAAGAAAGACAAATATTCGGGTACCGTGAAGTTATGGTACTTATTGTATGCCCAGGCGGCGACCAATCCCACGGCGATACCGCCGAATACGCCTGTTCTCAAAGTTGTGATACCTAATACGGACTGATAGAGTGTTGGACTGGCAGCAACCTTGTCCGCATCCAACCCCAACAATACATTAATCGAAACATTCATTACAAGATATCCGGCAACAGCAGCAAGACCTGCAGTTCCCTCATGCTTTTCAGCCAGACCAATGGCAATGCCAACCGCAAAAAGCAGCGCCATATTTCCAAAAATAACATTACCCACTCCCGAAAACAGGGCTGCAATCCTGGGCCAGATTCCAGACATTAACCAAGGCGCGACCTCTGTAAGCGTCGATGACGTCATGGACATCCCCAATCCATACAGCAGACCGACAGCAGGTAAAATTGCGACTGGAACGAGTAATGTCTGACCAAACCTCTGCAAAAATGTAAATATTTTACTTTGCTTTTTTTGACTGTGCATAACCGTCTCCTTTTTGTATCGATATTTGGAATTCCATTCTTATCTTATAATCAAATTTCGAATTAGTCAAATTACTTTTTGACTAATAAAACTATCAAAAAATCATATTTTGATTTTTTATATCGATATTCTGTATTATGCAGATATTTTTTGATTTTTAAATATACAAAGAACTTTTCTTGTGGTACAATAATCAAAAAAATAAAGTTGGTGAATTTTATGATGATTGATCGTTGGAGTAAAATATTAGAAATTTTAAATAAGAAACTTGAAATTTCTGTGTCTGATCTGGCGAAGGAAGTGGATGTATCAATTCCCACTATCAGAAGAGATATCAACGCCTTGTCTTCAAGGCAGATTCTTACATGCAAAAAAGGAATTGTATCAGCCTGCAAAGTCGAAGGGCTTGTGGCATCCGGACATTTTCTTAACGACATTATCTATCTCCGGGAAGGTATCAATGTAGATACTAAAACTCAGATTGCCAATTTTGCCGCCAATATGGTTGAGGATAACGACATCGTTTTTATTGATGCCGGAACTACTGTTTATCGAATGATTCCATTTATCACCGCAAAAAATGTATACATTGTAACCAATTCCGTTTTGGCGATATCGATTATAAAAAGCAGTGGATTTAATGCTTATATATGCCCCGGATATCTGGTAACCGGTTCTGATTCCATTCACGATACATCTTGTCAATATATCAAAAATATAGCTGTATCAAAAGCATTTTTGGGAGCACGAAGCATTAATAAAAACGGCTTTTTCTCTTCTATTGAAGATTACCCAATGAAAAAAGTGCTGCTCGAAAATGCGGGAAACGTATATGTTTTAAGCGATTCTTCAAAATTTAATAAAAATGCCTTATATAAATACGCTTCTTTTTCAGATGCCACGCTGATCACTGACAAGATTCCTCCATTTCCGAATGTTGACTATATAATTGCCAGTATATAGAAGATTCGTCTCTCTTGATATGTATTCCATTGTTTTCCGAGCTTGACCCACCTGGAGGCCTCGGATAGTAGTCCCCACCAGGAAAACCCTATCCCAGCTCCTGGCAGGGCTTACTGTATGTGGCTAAGCGAAGCTTCTTTAATTACTGTACCAATTTCTGGAAATCCCTCAAATTCCACTTGCATTTTCCATCCCCCTATGCTATCCTACCCTGGTACATAGTTAGTTTTACCTAACCATCTTAAAACAATCCCAAACGACAAAGGAGTGTTCACCATCAAACCATCTGCTTTCACCCTGCTTCTCTTTATAACCCTGCTGATTCTCTCGGTCCTCTCGCTCTTTGTGGGAGTGATCGATATCCGCCCCGCCGCCCTGCTCACCGGTGACCCTGCACTTCTGGAAGTATTTCTCATTTCCCGGCTGCCCCGGCTCCTGGCCATCCTCTGCACCGGCGTGGGCATGAGCGTGGCGGGTCTGATCATGCAGCAGCTCTGCATGAACAAATTCGTCTCGCCCACCACCGGCGCCACCATCTCCTCGGCCCAACTGGGCATCCTGTTTGCCCTGCTGTTCCTGCCGGACTCCACCCTGTGGGGCCGGGCCGTCTTTGCCTTCGGGGCCGCCGTGCTGGGCACCTGGCTCTTTGTCTGGTTCATCCAGCGCATAAAGTTCAAGGATGTGATCATGGTCCCGTTGGTGGGCATCATGTTCGGAAATGTCATCGGCGGCCTGACCAATTACCTGGCCTACAAATATGAGATGACCCAGGCCCTGTCCTCCTGGCTGGTGGGCCACTTTTCCCTGGTGCTGCGGGGGCGCTACGAGATCGTCTACCTGACCGTGCCTCTGGTGATCCTGGCCTTCGTGTTCGCCAACCACTTCAACATCGTGGGCCTTGGCAGGGACTTTTCCCGGAATCTGGGGATTTCCCACAACCTGGTGCTGTTTATGGGCCTGAGCATCGCCGCCATGATCACCGCGTCCATTGTGGTCGTGGTGGGCTCCATCTCCTACGTGGGCCTGATCGTGCCCAACGTGGTGGCCATGTTTAAGGGCGACCGCATACGGGGAACCCTGGCCGACACCGCGCTGTTCGGCGCATTGTTCGTGCTGGTCTGCGACATCGTCGGCCGGACGGTGATCGCCCCCTACGAGCTGCCCATCGAGCTGGTGGTAGGCGTGCTCGGCAGCATTTTATTCATCGCCCTGCTGCTCTACCGCCTGAAAAATGGACGGCGCGCCGTCCGTATTCCCCGCTCCGGTTTATCCGGCTGCGGCGCTTCCATAAAGCTGGAAGGAGGTGGCGAATCATGAGGACCGCCGCAGACACGGCCCGCCGCCAAAAGCTGGCCGTCCTGACCGTCCTGGTGTTGGCCGCGGCGGCGGCCTACCTGCTGTACGAGGTGAATTTTTCCAACGCCAGGCTGTTCCGCTATGCCCTGAAAATCCGCACCCCGAAGCTCCTTGTCATGCTGATCACCGCCTTTGCCATCGGCGGAGCTTCCATTGTTTTCCAGTCCATTATCAACAACACCATCGTCACCCCCTGCCTGCTGGGCATGAACTCGCTCTACACCCTGATCCACACAGCGGTGGTATTTTTCGCCGGTTCGGGAAGTTTGCCAGCGGTAAACGCCAACCTCTCCTTTGTGGTGGACCTGGCGCTTATGGGCCTGGCCGCCACGGTGATTTACAGCTATCTCTTTCAGAAAACCCGGCACAACGTGCTCTACGTGCTGCTGATCGGGACTGTGCTGACCTCGCTATTTTCCAGCGTCCAGACCACCCTGACCCGGGTCATGGACCCCAACGAGTACGACGCGCTGCTGGCGACCCTGGTGGCCAGCTTTAACAACATTAACTCCGAACTCATTTTCCTCTCCCTGGCCGTGCTGGGGATTGTGGCCTTCGCCCTGCGGCGGGAGCTTCGGCTGCTGGACGTGCTCACCCTGGGCAAAAATCAGGCCGTCAACCTGGGCGTGGACTATGACAAATGCGTCCGGCGCCTGCTGCTGGGCGTGACCCTCTACATCGCCGTGGCCACCGCCATGGTGGGCCCCATCTCCTTTCTGGGCCTGATCATCGCCAATCTCTCCCGCCAGCTTTTAAGGACCTACCGCCACGGCCAGCTGATCCTTGGCTCCGCTCTGTTCGGCATGATCGTGCTGGTGGGCGGGCAGCTTCTGGTGGAACGGGTCTTTCACTACGCCGTTCCCATCAGCGTTTTCATCACCGTAGGCGGAGGTTTTTATTTCCTCTACCTGCTTTTAACCAACAGGAGGACCTGACCTATGATCATCAAAAATCTTTCGAAACAGTACGACGGTAAAACCGTGGTGGACGACGTCACCTTTCACATCCCCAAAGGCAAGGTAATCTCCATGATCGGCCCCAACGGGGCGGGAAAATCCACGGTCATGGGCATCATTTCCCGGCTGATCGCCCGGGACAGCGGCATGGTGGACTTCGGTGGCAAGGACATCGGAAAGTGGAACAACCGGGAGCTGGCCAAGCGGCTGGCGATACTGACCCAGAGCAACAACATTCAGATGAAACTCACCGTCCGGGAGCTGGTGGCGTTCGGCCGTTTCCCCTACTCCGGCGGCCGCCTGACTAAGGAGGACCAGGATGTAATCGACAAGGCCGTGGACTACATGGAGCTGGGCGATTTCCAGGACCGCTTCATCGACGAGCTCTCCGGCGGCCAGCGCCAGCGGGCCTACATCGCCATGGTGATCGCCCAGGACACGGAGTACGTGCTGCTTGACGAGCCCACCAACAACCTGGACATTTACCATGCCACCAACATGATGAAAACCGTGCGCCGCCTCTGCGACGAACTTGGCAAGACGGTGATCCTGGTGCTCCACGAAATCAACTACGCGGCGTTTTATTCGGATTACGTCTGCGCCTTCGCGGAGGGCAGAATCGCTAAATTCGGCACGGTGCGGGAAGTGATTAATAAGGAAACGCTGTCGGAGCTGTATAAGGTGGATTTTGAGATTCTGGAAATCGCGGGAAAGCCGTTGTCTGTGTATTATTAATGGTATCCCGTAATGAAAACAATCGATAAGGAGAGATAGAATGAAAAACATCGTATTTGTTGCAGTTGTATTGATGACGGCGGCGGGGCTGGCGGCCTGCGCTGGCGGCGGAGCGGACTCAGAGGCCGGAATATCCGCCGCCCCCTCCTCCCTCACCATCCAATCCCTAAACGCCTCCAAATCCCCCATCTCCCTTGAAGTCCCTTACAATCCCAAACGCCTCGCCGTCCTCGACATGGCATCTCTGGATATTCTGGACTCCCTGGGCCTGGGCGGCCGGGTGGTCGGCTCGGCGGACACCAGCCTGGACTATTTACAGCAATACACCGGCGGTTCCACCGCCAACCTTGGCACCATCAAGGAGGCGGACCTGGAAGCCGTGATGGCCTCCGAGCCGGACGTCATTTTCATCGGCGGCCGTCTGGCCTCCTCCTACGATGCCTTAAGCGAGATCGCGCCGGTGGTCTACCTGGCCACGGACCCGGAGACCGGCGTGGTGGAGAGCGTCCGCAAAAACGCTTCCATCATCGCTTCCATGTTCGGCCTGGAAAGCCGCGTGGAGGAGCTGATGGCGGGCTTCGACGCCCGGATCAAAGCCCTGTCCGCCTTCTCCTCCGGCAAAACCGCCATCGTGGGCATGAGTACCAGCGGCGGCTTCAATGTGCTGGGCAGCGACGGGCGCTGCTCCCTGATCAGCCGGGAAGCAGGCTTTGAGAACATCGGCGTGGACGCCGCGGCGGACACTTCCACCCACGGCAACGAGGCCTCCTTTGAGTTTATCGTGAAAACCAACCCGGACTACGTCTTTGTCCTGGACCGCGACGCAGCCATCGGCACCGACGGCGCCAAGCTTGCGCGGGACATCGTGGAAAATGAGCTGGTCATGGGCACGGACGCCTACAAAAACGGCCGCATCATCTACCTGTCCCACCCCGCCGCCTGGTACACCGCGGAGGGCGGCATCACCGCCCTGGACCGGATGCTGGCCGACCTGGAGGGCGAACTGCTTTAACCTTCCCACACCCCCAAAAATCCCCCAAAATCCCCTCGCAACAAATCATTGCTTGCATATTTCGCACCCCTTTACTATACTTGAAGCGAGGTGATAAACAAATGTCAATCAATCAAAATCTCCGCCAGCTCCGTCTGGACTGCGGCATGACCCAGGAGCAGGTGGCCGGAAAAATAGGGCTCACCCGGCAGGCCCTCTCCAGCTATGAATCCGGGCGCACACGGCCGGATATCGAGATGCTGATGCGCCTGTGCGAGGTATACGGAACCGATCTGGACGCCATTCTCTACGGAACCAGCCGGACGCTCAAAGCGGTCCGGAGGATGAAAACCTGCGCCGCGGTGTTATTTATCCTGCTGACCGCCCTGACCTTTGTCCGCTCGGCCCTGCTGTGGGGCGTCAATCACACCCTGGCCATCCCGGAAGGCCCCATGTCCCCCGAGAAAATGGCCATGTTTGAAACGCGCCGCCGCTATATCGCCGTCTGGGAGGCAATGGACGGACTCCTGCTCGCCATCGCTCTGTTCGGCGGCCTTCTGCTGGCCGCGCTGCTGATTGCCGGAAAATGTGTGGTGCCCCTCCGGCAAAAGCTGCTCTACACCGCGGCCCTGGCCTTTGGAATCCTTTTAGCCGCCATTCCCTTCGCCTACACGGACCCGGTGTACGGGCCGCCCAATTACCTGATCACCCCGGCGCTGGTCATTTTCCGCCTCCTGTTCATCCTGGCGGCGGTTCTCCTGTCCGGCCCGATCCTGAAATGGAACGACAGCCGCCGGTCCCGCGGGTGAACGCCTTTGAAAAATAAATATAGACGATACCGTCTGTTTTTGTTATAATACTTTCAGACGATATCGTCTATATTTTGCTGCAAAGGACGTGGACCACATGATTATTGAAATAGCGAGACTCATCATCACCATCGCAGCCGCCTTATTGGCCGGCAAACTGATCGCAAAGCTGAAGCTCCCCGCCATTCTCGGCTGGCTGATCGCCGGAATGGTATTAGGCCCCCACGCCGCTGGGCTGTTGAGCGCGCACCTGATGGAATCCGGCTGGTACGAAGTCACGGAGAGCTTACTTGAGTGCACCGTGGGCCTGATGATCGGTACGGAGCTCATCTGGAGCCAGATGAAAAAGACCGGCAAACAGATCGTTGTCATGACGGTGATTGAATCCGTTGGCACCTTTCTGGTGGTCAGCCTGGTATTCAGCCTGATCTGCATCTTCACCGGCCTGCCCGTTTATCTGGCCTTCCTGTTCGGCGGAATCGCCCTGGCCACAGCCCCCGCGCCCTCCCTGTCCATTGTGAACGAGATGAGAACCTCCGGTCCGGTGACCAGCACCCTGATCCCCATGGCAGCTATGGACGACCTGGTGGGCGCCCTGGTATTTTTCCTGGTGATCGCCGTGGTGACCGCCCGGACCTCCACCCGCCAGATTCCGGTGTTTGTGGTGGTGCTGCTGGTATTTTTCCCGGTTATCCTGGGGGCGGCCATCGGATTTCTCACCGGAAAACTGCTGTGCAGAATCCACAGCCCCAAGAGCTCGGTCATTGCCACATCCGCCATGATCCTGGGCTCCACCGCCGCGGGCCTGATTCTGAACTGGTACGTGCTGCCCGCGCCGGTGCTGAATTTCCTGCTGATCGGCATGGCCTTCTCCACGGTGTTCGCCAACATGATCCCGTTAGAGCAGCTGGGCGATATCATGAGCGTGCTGAAACCCGCCGTGGGATTCTCTCTGGTGGTGGTGATCCTGAATCTGGGCGCGCCCCTGGACTACCACCTGATCCTGGGCGCGGGAATCTACACCGCGGTGTACATCGCCTCCCGGGCTGTTGGAAAATACGGCAGCGCATTTTTCGGAGCCGCAATCACCGGCGCGCCGAAAACCGTCCGCAATTACCTGGGGCTCACCCTGCTGCCACACTCCGGCGTCTCGCTGATTTTCACCGGCATCGCGGTGTCCACCTTAACTCCCGTGGCGCCGGAATACGCGTCCCTGATCCAGGGGACCATCGCCGCAGCCGCGGTGATTAATGAGATCATCGCTGTATTTATGGCGAAAAAAGGATTTGAATGGGCCGGCGAACTGCCGGATCCCAAGCTGAGAGGAGGCGTACACCCATGAAACAGGCCCAGCGCCAGGAGCGGAGCAGGCGGGAAATCCTGCAGGCCGCAATGGAAGAATTTGGAACCTACAATTACAGCGACGTCACCATCGACAACATCTGTTCCCGCCACGGCATTTCCAAGGGAATGATGTACCACTACTACTCCGGCAAGGACGATCTGTTTCTCCTGTGCGCCCGGGAAATATTTCAGGCGCTGAAGGAGCACATGGACGCTCTGCCCTTCCCCGCCCCCGGCCAGACCGGCCCGGAGGCGATCCGCGAGCTGTTCCGGGCCCGGGAAGCCTACTTTGAACCCCGTCCCCTGGAGAAACATATCTTTGAAAACGTACTGTTCAACACCCCAAGGCATTTGTCTGACCAATTAAACGACCTGCGCCTGCCCCTGCGGGAGCTGAACCGGCAGCGTTTCCGCCAGGCCGTGTCCCGGATGGAGCTGCGCGCGCCGCTAGACGGGGAGGCCGTCTCCCGCTATCTGGAGTGCATCGAGTCTCTGTTCTGGCCCCTGGTAAAGCAGTATCAGGGCGGGGAGGCCATCGGGGACCTGCCGTCGCTGGAGGCCATTTCCACCCAGGTGCTGGATATGGTGTTGTTTGGGATTGTGCGGCAGGAGCGGTAACGCCCGGAATCCCCATACAAACAGAAAGGCGGTGAGACATTGAAGAAATTCCTGAAAATGCACGCTAAAAACCGTTTTTCCTCTGTGCAGCCGTAAATCAATCGATGTACAGAGGAGAAAACCATCTATGAAACGATTAAACGCACCTATTGTAACGGGAGAGACCATCCGCGGGATGGAAGACATGTCCTTTTTTACCCACGCCCTGATTTTCGACGATCTGCTGATCGTGGCCCAGCGTGAGACCAACTGCTTCGTTTTAAAGAGCGCGGAAGGACTGATCGTGATCGACGCCATCTGGCCCTCCAAAACTGCCTTTGACGCCATCACAAACGCCATACGGGACGTGGGCTGGAACCCCGCCCGGATCCGCAAGCTGGCGCTGACCCACGGCCACGTAGACCACACAGGCTGCGGAAAATGGATTGTGGAGCAGTTCCAGGCCAGGACCTACCTGTCCGCGGCGGACGACCTTTTCTGGCAGGAGCACCCGGCCAAGCCGGACCGGCCGGAAACCTGGAAGGATTTCCCAATCCATGTCCATGTGAAGGACGGCGACGCCATCACTTTGGGCGATAAAACGGTCTTTGTCTGCGAAACTCCGGGACACACCCCCGGCGGGCTGAGCTACCTGTTTCCCGTTCAGGAAAACGGGGAAACGCACATGGCCGGGCTTTGGGGCGGCACCACTCCGCCCCGGACAAAAGAGGGCGTGCTGCAATATCTGCGCTCCCTGGATTACTTTGTCCGGGAAGCAAAACGCCGGGGCGCGGACGTGGCCCTGACCAACCACACCGCTGTGGACAACGGCCTGGAGCGCATCGCCTACTCCCGGAAGCGCATGTCCTACATGCCCAACATCTACGTGGTGGGCCAGGACGGATTTCAGCGGTTCTGCCAGGTGTTTTACACCATGAGCTGCGAGATGCTGGAGCGGCTGGAAGGACCGGGGGATTTCCGGCCGTGAAACCGGGGCCGCGGGGATCAGCCCAGGCGCGTCAACCTATGTAACAAACCATAAAATGCCGGAGCGCGGTCCATCAAACCGCGCTCCGGCATTTAACTGTTTGCAGTAGGCCGCTGGCGCAGCCCGTTGTTTTCTTTACTTCTCCTGCCGTTCCCGCTCTTCCATAGCGTGCACCATCTCCACCACAAACCGATGGGTGGGAACCGATACGCCGCACTTTTGCGCCGCCCGCACCACGGAGCCGCTGATGGTGTCCACCTCACTCCTTCTTCCGTCCCGCAGATCGGCGCGGATGGAGGTGCAGCCCCGGGGCGTCCGTTCGGAAACGGCCTTAATCTCCGCGATAATCGCCTCGTCGTCCGCTTCCAGTCCCATGGCTCTGGCCACGGCCGCCGCCTCGTGAATCAGCTGAACGGTCATGTTCCAGGCATGTGCATTTGACGTGATATAACCCATGTCCACCTGCAAAATTGCGGTCACCGCGCTGAGGGAAACGTTGGTGAACAGCTTGTTCCAGATCAGCTGCCGGATGTCGGAATGGATCTCCAACTCAAAACCGCAGCTGCCGAATGCCTCCGCCATCCGTAGAAAGAATCTCCCGTCGTCCCCGGTCAGCATGCCCACATTGGTGTGGCCCGTGCCCCCGCGGCGGACATGTCCCGGACCGAGGGCCGCTCCGTTGTCCTGGGTGGTGCCGATGATGATGCGCTCCCGGGGCACGAATTCGCTCAGAATGTCCTCATGCCCACAGCCGTTCTGTAAGGTCAGGATATAGGTGTCCGGGCCGATCAGGCACGGGTTGCCGGACAGCGCCGCTTTGGAGTACAGGGATTTCACAAACAGGACGATGAGGTCTACCGGCTCCAAACCCTCTGTGGAAGTCACCGCCTTCGGACGGTAAACATGCACTCCGTCCGGCTCCTCCAGGCAAATGCCCTCCCGGCTGATGTGGTCCACCACCGCGGCCGAGGTGTCCACCATATACACTTCATTGTGAAGGGACAGGCGGCCTCCGTAGATCGAACCCATGGCCCCGGCCCCGATTACTGCAATTCTCATACGATCTCCTCCCTGCGTCACTTTGAAAACTCACCCAGGCCCTCAATGGCGTAGGCGCGGATGGGGCAGGAATCCAGTCCTTTGATGGGGATGGGCGCGTAGGACATGAAGAATGTATCCGTTGACAGCTCCTCCAGATTCTGCAGCACCTCCAGGAACACCACGTTCACTTCCATCAGCACGTCGTGGAAGGCGGACACGTCGGTGTTGTTGCTCTCGATGGAAACGCCGTCGCCAAAGCCCACGCACTTCACCTTCTTCTCCTTCAGCCACAGGGCGGTCTCACGGCCGATGACCAGGCGCTTGTCCTCGGGCGTGTTGGTCAGCGGGGTGAAGGGCGGAATCTTGTAGGGGGAATCCAGAATCACGATATCGTTCTCCCGAATCCTGTCCCCGCAGGCCTTCTCCAGGTCCTCCGCCATGATCTTCCCGTTGGCTTCCATGTGGGTGATATCCACATAGATCGCCCGCCCCATGAAGGTGCTGATGGGAAGCCCCTGCACGTCGGTCCAGCTGTCATTGTGGTGGTAGGGACACTCCACATGAGTCCCCAGATGGCTGGTCAGGTCCATAATGGTGTGGAAATCCGGGATGGGCCCCCCGGTGTTGAAGCGGAACAGATGGCACCGCCTGCTCTCCGTCTCCGGATCCAGCTGCTTGGTCAGATCGATCACTCTCAGCCCGTTCCCCAAATCACATGCGCTCATAACTTATACCTCCTCGAATTTAAAATACTCAAAAACCCTCGTTTTTCCTGCTATAATGTCATTATACCAGTATACCGGTATACCGGTCAAGCACTTTTTTCATTGACTTTGACGGTCTTTTGGGGTATGATAAATCCAGAATGCCAAAGGAGTGACCCATGTCCGCTATGAATGAAACCAGTTCCCTTCAATCCCAGGCCTACAACATTATAAAAGAAAAGATCCTGTCCAAATCCATGGATTCCGACGCCCTCTACTCCGAGACCCGGCTGGCCAGGGAGCTGGGGATTTCCCGCACACCGCTTCGGGAAGCCCTGCAATGCCTGTCCCAGGACGGCTACATCACCATCATTCCCAGCAGGGGATTCAAAATCCGCTGTCTGAACCAGGACACCATGCGGGAATCCATCCAGGTTCGCTGCGCCATCGAGGGCTTCTGCGTGTACACCGCCGCCTCCCGCCAGGACGAAAAGCGCTGCAAAAAGCTGATCAAAGACATGGAGAAATCCCTGGAACGCCAGAAGGCCGCCCTGGCCTCGAAGAAATTCCCGGACGCTTTCACCGAGGAGGACCACCAGTTCCACCTGCTGCTGGTCCATTACGCGCAGAACGAGGAGTTCAACCACCTGTTCCAACGCCTGCTCTACATGATCCATCTGACCACCAGCAACGCCCTGAACGTTCCCGGACGGGCTCAGGCCACTTATGACGAACACCTGGCCCTGGTGGAGCACCTGAAGAACGGGGACGCCACACGGGCTTATCAGGTGTTGATCGAGCATCTGATGATGCCGTTGAAAATGGATCTGCTGTAAAAATTACGCCCAATGGCGTCAAAAAGCGCCCGCACTCCCTGGCTGCCGAACTGCCCGGCCATGGAATGCGAACGCTTTTTATATTGCTTCTATCTCTGTAAACAATTAAAACACCACTACGTGCTTCATTCCCACCGCGCCCTTAGCCGCGGAAAACGCCTCTTCGATCTCCTCCAGACCGTATGTCCTGGTGATCATATTTCCCAACTGCAGCCGCCCGCTCTGGACGAACTCCAGAACCTTCCGGTACTGGATCAGGCTGGCTCTGGTACTGCCGTGCAGGCTCAGCTGCCGGTAATGGACCAGGTTCGTGTCGATTGGCACCGGCTGCCTGGAAGCAGGCAGACCGCCAAAGAAGAGCACTCTCCCGAACAGTCCCATGAGTTCCACCGCTTCTGTCTGGGCCTGGGGCGAGGGGCAGGCCACGATGCACACGTCCAGCCCTTTTCCGCCGGTCCGCTCCATCACCTGCTCCTTCAGATTCCCTTCCACCGTCACGATGGAGGGGTCGATCTCCCTGCACGTACGCAGGCGGTCCGGCGACAGGTCGTTCATCATCACCAGGCCTGCGCCCTGCATATTTGCCAGCAGCGCGTGCATGACGCCGATGGGACCGGCCCCGATCACCAGGACCTTATCGCCGGGACGGATTCCCACCTGCTCCTGACCGTTGTACACACAGGACAGAGGTTCCACAATGGATGCCGCCTCAAAGCTCACATGGTCCGCCATGGCTGCCACATTTCCCTGGGATACCGCCCGGGCGGGAACCAGGACATACTCCGCAAGGCCGCCGTCCAGATTGATCCCCAGCGCCTGGTAGCTTCCGCAGAGATGGGTGTTGCCGCTGACGCAGGAGTCGCAGACGCCGCAGCCGAAATTGGGGGCCACGCAGACCCGCTGGCCCGGCTCATAGCCCTGTACGCCCTCCCCCATCTCCTCGATCACGCCGCTGATCTCATGGCCGATCACCCGGGGATGATCCTGGTCAATGCCCGCGGCTCCGTTGAGGTACATTCTCACATCGGTCCCGCACAGGGCCGTCGCTTTCACCCGCAGCAGAATCTCGCCCGGACCGGCGTGGGGCGTGGGAATCTCCTCCTGACGCAAATCACATACTCCATATAAACGCACTGCTTTCATGTTCTGTCTCCTATAATTCCACAACATTTCCGGTTACAATGGACTTGTTGCCCGCGTTAACCACGCGCACCGCCATCAGGCCGTCCCGTCCCGTCACCAGAACCGGTCCGTCCTCCCTGACCGCCTTCACAAAGCTGATATCCTCATTCAGATATGCCTCCCGAAACAGGTGCATCCAGCTCTGTACCACATCGGCGGTCTTGCCTCCGTCCATGGTATAAACCACGGTCGTCTTATCCTGGAGGTCTCCCAGCATAATGGAACCCTTGGTTCCCAGAATCTCCACCCTGGCGTCGTAGCCGTAGCGCACGCCCTGAGCCCCGTCCAGACAGCCCAGCACGCCGTTGGCAAACCGCGCATTTAAAATCACATTGTCGTAAAAATCCGGGAAATCCTGCCTGGCATCCCCACAGCGGTAATTTCCCGCCAGGGCGTACACGGTTTGAAACTCCGAGCCGGAGAACCAGCGCATAGTATCAATGTCGTGGCTGTTGACCTCCGCCAGCGGTCCGTTGCTCTTATGGATGTCGTACATCCAGGGCTTGGGAATGCTGGGCCCACGGGTCAGGGATTTCACCAGCACCAGATCGCCTACCGCCCCGGAATCCAAAAGTTCCTTAGCCCGTACAAAGCTGGCGTCAAACCGCCGCATAAATCCCACCTGGAGCTTCACGTGGTTCTCCTCGGCAGCTTGAATCATCTCCTCACACTCCTGCGCGTTCATAGCCATGGGTTTCTCGCACAGGATATGCTTTCCCGCCTTTGCGGCCGCGATCACGATGTCCCGGTGATAGGCCGTGGGCGTCACCACCACCACCGCGTCCACCCGCTCGTCCCTCAGCGCTTCACGATAGTCCGTAAAGGTATCCGTGATCCCCAGCTCCCCGGCGGCCGCAGCGCAGGCCTCCTCCGACGGATCACACACCGAAATAATACATGCCCCGGGCACTCTGGACGCAAAATTCCTTCCGTGGATCATACCGGCGCGTCCCGCCCCAATCAGGCAGATATTCACTCTGTCCTTTATCATAATAATTCCTCCCCTGGCCTGACGGGCCTTACAGTTTTTTCTTAATCATGCTGACAATCACAGCCGAGATAACGGTTCCCACTGCAATGGATACCAAATACATCATCAGGTTGCTCACTGCGCCCGGAATCAGAAACACGAAGATTCCGCCGTGGGGCACTGCCAGGCCGCAGTTGAACAACATGGAAAGCGCTCCGGTCACAGCCGAGCCGATTGTTACGGAGAACAGCACCCGAACCGGGTCCGCTGCCGCAAAGGGAATTGCGCCCTCGCTGATAAAGGAAGCGCCCAGCACCCAGGCCGTCTTTCCGGACTCACGCTCATCCACCGTATATTTGTCCTTGGCAATGATGGTAGAGAGGGCCATCGCCAGAGGTGGCACCATACCGGAGGCCATCACGGCCGCCATGACCGGAGCGGTCTGACCGGTGGTCAGGGTGGTCAGAGACGCCACGCCGAAGAAATACGCCGCCTTTCCGATGGGGCCCGCCAGGTCAATGGCCATCATGGCTCCCAGGATCAGACCCAGAACGGCGGAGTTGACGCCGCTTAAATTGTTCAGGAAATTGGTAATGGCGTTGTTCAGAGCGGTGAACGGCGTGCCCACCACAAATATCATGGTAAATCCCACCGTCACAGAAGACAGAAGGGGCACGATCAGAACCGGCATAAGCCCTTCAAGCCCCTTGGGCATATGGATCTTATTTTTCAGGAACAACGCAACGTAGCCGCCTAAAAATCCGCCGATCAGCGCGCCCAGGAATCCGGCGTTTAACGCGCTGGCAAGCATTCCGCCTACCATGCCGGGCAGCAGTCCGGGGCGGTCTGCGATGGAGTGGCCGATATAGCCGCCCAGAATCGGGAACATCAACGCCATACAGACGCCACTGCCGATTTTGTGGAACGCCTGGGCGATCGCTCCCTCGGAATTGATCCCGCCGAATGCAAAGGATAGCGCGATGCAGATACCGCCCGCAACCACAAAGGGAATCATGTAGGAAACGCCGGCCATCAGATGCTTGTAGACGCCCACCTTGGGCTTGCTCTCTGTCTGGACTGCGGAGGCTTTCTCATCCCGGTAAATGTAATCCGTGGCCAGGGCCTTCTCAATGATTTCCCTCGGCTTCTGAATCCCATCCTCCACGCTGGTGGAGTACAGCCGCTTGCCCACAAACCGTTCCTTGTTCACACCGGTGTTTGCCGCAATCAAAACTGCATCCGCCTCCCTGATATCCTCCGCTGTGAGCACATTCTCCGCGCCGATCGATCCCTGGGTCTCAACCTTGATCTGGTGTCCCATAGCCTCCGCTTCCATCTGAAGCTTCTCCGCCGCCATATATGTATGGGCAATACCGGTAGAACATGATGTAATCGCAACTATTTTCATCTCATCCTTCTCCTTTCAGCAAATCCAATACCGCTTCTTCTGTTCCCGCATGCAACAGCTTATCCCGAAACCCATCGTGCATCAGGCTGCGGGCCAGCTGGCTGAGCATCCGCAGATGAAGGTCCCCCGCTTCGGACGGCACCGCGATCAAAAAAATCAGATTTGCCAGGCTGCCGTCCATTGCCCGGAAATCCACCCCGGCGTCACACCGCGCAAACACCAGGGACGGAGTGCGCACCGCGCTGCTCTTGCCGTGGGGGATCGCCACCTGCATTCCAATCCCCGTCACACCAAGGCGTTCCCGCTCCATTACCGCTTCCACGTACGGCTCAAGGGCTGTGATCCGTCCATTCTCCAACAGCGCTCCGGCCATCTGGCGGATGCAGTCCTCCCTGTCCAAACATTTCAAGTCAAACAGAATCAGATCCTTTGTCATCAGAGCTTCGATATTCTGCATTTTGTCTGTTCCCCCTCAGTCATCCGTTTGTTGTCACCAAGCTGCGTCAAATCCTTCCAGAATTTTAAAGCTGCTGCTTGTTCCGATTCTCTCTGCGCCTGCTTCAATCATCTTCCGGCAGGTCTCCCAGTCCCGGATTCCCCCGGCCGCTTTCACCTTCACGTCGTCCCCCACCGTATCCTTCATCAGCTTCACATCCTCCGGTGTGGCCCCTCCGCTTCCAAATCCGGTGGAGGTCTTGATAAAGTCCGGCTTCACCCGGCGGGCGATCTGCGTCACCTTCACGATCTCGTCCTTCTCCAGATAACAGTTCTCGAAGATCACCTTCACCAGAACGCCTGCGGCTCTGCAGATTTCCGTGATCCGGCGCATCTCCTCCTCAATGTAAGCGTAGTTCCCGTTTTTGACCTCTCCCACATTGATCACATAGTCGATTTCATCCGCGCCGTTATCAATGGCATTCTGGGTTTCGAAACATTTCGTTTCGATTGTGGTCTGTCCCAGCGGAAAGCTGATGGCCGCTCCCACATGAACCGGCGTGTCCTTTAAGATCTCCTTACAAAACCGGACCGGCGAGGAATTGATGGCAACCATCTTAAACCCGTTGTCCCTGGCTTCCTCGCACAATTTGCGAAAATCCTCCTCCCTGGCGAAGGCCTTTAAGCAGGTGTGGTCGAACATGTTTGCCAAGCGTTCTCTGGTCAGCTCGTTTACATTCATGGTTTGTCGTTTCCTTTCTTTTATTTTCGTTTTATATTTTTTATTCTATCATATATTTTCGCTTTGTCAATCATTTATCGTACTTTTTTCTATATTTTTTCTTTACCTTGTCATTACTTTCGTTTCATTTTTTATTAGTTTATTCTTTTTAGTTTTTGTGGTATACTTTAAGAAAAAGAGAGGCAGATCTATGAACGAAAAAGAAACGCTGTTCGCAGAAGAGCGCAAAGATAAAATCCTGCAGCTGTTAAAGGATTCAGAAAAGGTAACGGTGGCCCAGCTGTGCGAGCTGTTTGGAATTTCACCCGTCACCGCCCGCAACGACCTGCGGGACCTGGAAAATGAAAACCTGCTCCGCCGGACCCACGGCGGCGCCATCCGCATGTCCAGCTCCGCCTACGAGCTGGAACCAAGCAAACGGGATGAAAACACGGATCAAAAGAAGGCCATCGCCGCCGTGGCTGCAGAGATGGTGGCGGACGGGGATACCATCATCATTGATACCGGCAGTACCTGTATGGAATTTGCCAAGCTTCTTAGCGGCAAACGCAATCTGAGAGTGGTTACGAACGATCTGAAGATCGCCCTGCTTCTGGACTCCTGTGAAGATATAACCCTGTACTTGATCGGGGGCGTTATGCGCAAGCATTACAACTGCACGGTGGGCAATTTCGGCTCTGAGCCCTTCCGCCATCTTGTGGTGGACAAGGCTTTTATGGGAGCCAACAGCCTTTCCGCATCCCGCGGCGCCATGACTCCGGACGTGGGGCAGGCGGAAATCAAGAAAACCATGCTCTCCGTAGCCGACAAGGTCATCATTCTCTGCGGCAGCAACAAGATCGGCCAAAATTCCTTTGTCACCTTCGCCGAATTGTCGGATATCGACACTCTGATCACAGACAGCGGGCTGAGACGCAAGCTGCAGGAATCCCTGGAGGAACGTGGGATCGATGTCAAAATCGCACCATAGCATTCCGCCCCAAGAGGCGTATAAAAAACGGAGGCTTTCGCGCATCCAGCGCAATCGCCTCCGTTTTTATGTAAACTTTAAAACCCTTCTCACCAAACCGCGTCCCTTAAACCGCCACCTTCACAACCACCTTTTTCACCTGGCAGGGCGCTCCGGCCACGCAGCGGGGTTTGTGGGCGTCCTCCGGGGCCACCACGATCAGGTCGCCTTCCTCCAGCAGCACGCTGCCGGAGAACTCCGGCTCCTCGTAAAAGATCAGGTCGTTCTCCTCGATGCGCTCCTTCACCTTCAGTCCGTCCCGTTTGCACACGCCGAACAGTTCCCGGCCCGACGCCATGTACTGGATGTCGAAGAACTTCTCGTGGGTCTCGAAAGCTGCCTCAGACGCCGGATAGGTGGTGTACTCCTGCACATTCGCCACCACAACGTCGCCGTCGATGGGATAGCTCCCCACGGACAGGGCGCTGATATCCGTCTGTGCCAGCCACTTGTAAGCCTTGCGGAACTTCTCCTCCAGATAGTCATATTTTTCAGAAATGGAAATATTTGCAAAATACATGTTGCTTCTCCTTTCTATATTTAATATCGATTCGCCTGTTCTGTTTTATGGGGCGCCGTCCCGGCGCGTTTCGTCCCTGCGCCCGGCCCCTCCCCCGGCCTACCGGCCGGAAATGTCCCGGGCGTCTAGGTCCCCCTCTGCCATGGCCATCACCTGCCGCCAGATGGTCTCGTCCACCGGGACGCCCTCTCTCATGCTGCGCTCCCTGGCGGCCAGAGTACGCTCGCCCGGACAGATAACCCGCCCGCCTTCGTGTTCCGGATGACTGGAATCCGCGGCCGCCACGCGCTTGTTCAGCATGTCCTGAATCTCCTCGCGGGTTCCAAACAGATAGGGATCGTAGGCGATAAAGATCTGACAGCAGCCCACGCAGCTTCCCCGGCCCTCCTCATCCATGTCGAAACCGCTGTTGCCGTTGGCCATCAGCGCCGCCGCCATGTCCAGGGCGATCGCCATTCCGCTGCCCTTCCAGTAGCCGGTGGGCAGAATCCGCCTGCTCTCCTCAATGGCGCCGGGATCGGTGGTCAGATTTCCCTGGCTGTCAAAACCGCCCGGATAGGGAAGCTGTTTTCCCGCCAGCCGGTAGACCCCCAGCTTGCCGTAGGCGTACTGGCTCATCGCCATGTCCAGCACGATGGGGCCGTCCTCCCGGGGAATGCCGATACAGAATGGATTGTTGCCCACGCCCGGCTGGTCGCTGCCCCACAGGGGCATGCAGCTCTCCGTATTAATCCAGCTGATTCCCAGAAATCCCGCCTCAGCCATCCGCCACGCGTAGGTGCCGCCGCGCATCCAATGGCTGGTGTTTTTAAGGGCCACGCAGCCGATGCCGTGTTCTTTTGCCAGCTCCATGGCCCGGTCGGCGCAGAACAGGGCGTTGGTGATGCCGATGCCAAGGTGCCCGTCGTAATTCTCCACCGCGCCCTTGGCCCTTAAAAACACCAGCCATTGGATGCGCGGCGGCACCTACGCGTGG